>Ga0209059_1000513_pt1 | contig 17771 bp, 23 predicted proteins | sample GraSoiAngelo_151_FD_186165 | JGI IMG/M metagenome (GOLD analysis project Ga0209059, IMG submission 186165) | Grasslands soil microbial communities from the Angelo Coastal Reserve, California, USA - 14_1009_12_20cm (SPAdes) (version 2) | ecosystem: Environmental > Terrestrial > Soil > Grasslands ...
CGACGTCGAAGTCGCCCTCCGCGAGCGGCCCGTCGTCGTGCGAGCAGCGATCCTCGATCGCGTAGAACTCCCCACCAAGGTTGTAGACGCCGAGCGAGAACTCGCCTGCGTGGACGATCTTCACCTCGCCCGGCGGCAGCTCCTCCACCGGGCAGACCTCGATCTCAGCCGCCACTATCCGAGCGTCAAGTCGTCGAGCCCGGCCGCCTCTTCCGGCAGCGGCGTCCCCTTGCCCTTGTGGAGGGCGACCTTGAGCGTCCAGAGGCCGAGGAGGGCGCACTTGAGCCGGATCGGCGTGAGCGGGATCCCGACTTCGTCGAGGAGCTCGTCCTTCGAGAGCGTGGCCACCTCGGACGCGCTTCGGCCTTTCACCATCTCCATCAGCATCGAGGTCGCCGCCTGGCTGATCGCGCACCCGCGGCCCGAGAACTTGACCTCTTCGATCGTGTCGCCGTCGGGCTCGAAGCTGACGTAGATCGAGACCTCGTCGCCGCAGAGCGGATTCTGGCCGTCGGCGCTCGCGTCGGCGTCGTCGATCACCCCGTGCCCGCGCGGGTTCTTGTAGTGGTCGAGGATGACCTCGCGATACAGCTGGTCGAACTCGCTCATGCGAAGAGTCGCCGCGCCTCGTGCACGCCCTCGGCGAGCCGGTCGACCTCCTCGGGGAGGCTGTACAGGTAGAAGCTCGCCCGGTTCGTCGCCGCCACGCCGAGCTTCGCCATCAGCGGCTGGCAGCAGTGGTGGCCGGCGCGAATCGCGACGCCCCGCATGTCGAGCACCTGCGCCACGTCGTGCGGATGCACGCCCTCGAGGTTGAAGGAGACGATGCCGGCGCGACGCTCCGGCGGCGGGCCGTAGAGCTTGATCCCCGGGACGTCGGCCAGCGCCTCGAGCGCCTGCGCGGCGAGCTCCTGCTCGTACTCCTCGATCGCGTCGAGCCCGATCCCGGTGAGATAGTCGACGGCCGCGCCGAAGCCGACGGCCTCGGCGATCGGCTGCGTCCCCGCCTCGAACTTCGCCGGCACCTGGCCCCACGTCGTCCGCTCGAGGTTGACCGCGCGGATCATGTGCCCGCCGAGGTTGAACGGCGCCATCCGCTCGAGGATCTCCTGCCGCCCCCAGAGCGCGCCGACGCTCGTCGGGCCGCACATCTTGTGGGCCGAGAAGGCGAGGAAGTCGCAGCCGAGCGCCTGGACGTCGATCGGGTGGTGCGGCGCGGCCTGGGCGGCGTCGACGACCATGATCGCCCCGCGCTCGTGCGCCCACGCCGAGAGCCGCTCGACCGGGTTGATCGTGCCGAGGGCGTTCGAGACGAGGTTGTTCGCGACCACCTTCACCTGCTCGGAGCCGGCGATCTCGTCCAGCGTGTCGAGCCGAAGCTCGCCGTGGTCGTCGAGCGGGATCGCGCGAAACTCGGCGCCGGTGCGCTGCGCGATGTACTGCCACGGGACGAAGTTCGAATGGTGCTCGAGCTCGGTGACGAGGACGACGTCGCCGGGGCCGAGGTTGTCGAGCCCCCAGGCATAGGCGACGAGGTTGAGCCCCTCCGTCGCGCCGCGGAGGAAGACGACCTCGCGCGCCGACGGCGCGTTGACGAAGCGCGCCACCTTCTCGCGCGCGCCCTCGTACTCCGCCGTCGCGCGCTCCGAGAGCGTGTACACGCCGCGGTGCACGTTGGCGTACGAGGTCTCGTAGAACGTCCGCAGCGCTTCGAGCACCTGCCGCGGCTTCTGCGAGGTCACCGCCGAGTCGAGGTACGCGAGCGGCTTGCCGTTGATCTCCTGCTCGAAGATGGGGAAGTCGGCGCGGAGCTTCTGCGCGTCGAGCTTCTTCCGTTCCGTCACGGCCACGGACGCATCGTACCGAGGCGCCGCCCGGCTACCGGCGCGGCAGAGGCTGCCACGAGGGGTCGAAGTCGTCGACCGGGGCGACGCTGTGCGTGACGACGCGGCGCAGGCTGCCGTCGGGGTTCCAGATCTCGATCCGACGGGCGACCTCGTACGGACTTTGGGGATTCGCGACCACGCGCAGCCTTCCGTCCGGGGACCATGCCGCCCGGGTGATGCTCAGGCGGCCGCGCGGCGTCCACGTCGGACGCGCGTCGAGGCCGTAGTCGCGGACGACCCGGTGGACGCGGCCGGTGCGGACCGTGAGGACGTAGTACCCGCCGCGGCCGGCCAGGGCCTCGGTGCGCGGCAGGAGCCAGTAGGCGATCCGGCGCCCGTCGGGCGACCAGGTGGGATAGAGCTCGTCGAGATCGGTCGTCCGCGTCAGCAGCCGGACGCGCCCGCCGCTCGAGCCGATCACGGCGAGATCCGCGTTCCTCTGGCTCGTCCGGCGCGAGAAGACGATCCACTTGCCGTCGGGCGACCATGCCGGCTGCTCGTCGGCCGTGCCGTTCTCCGTCAGCCGCCGCTTCCGCGACCCGTCCGCCCGCATCGTCCACAGCTCGTCGCCAGAGAGATCGAGGTTCGTCGCGCCGTCGGCCTCGACGTACGCGATCCGGCTGCCGTCGGCCGACCACGCGGGGGAGAACTGGTCGAACGACCGGTCGCGCGTCAGGTTCAGCAGCCCGCTTCCGTCGGGCCTGACGGAGTAGACGTCGCGGCTCTGCCAGTCGCCGGACGCCGGGTCGTAGACGCCGCGGACGAACGCGACACGGCCGTTCCGGCCCGGAAACGTGGCGTGAGCATCGGATGTCGCACCGAAGAGGACGAGCGCGAGCGCCGTGACAGCCAGCCTCACTCCTCACAAGGTACGACGGGCGTGTTAGGACTTCGCGCGGCGCCGACGCGCCGCGGCTTGCGTGGCCCGGTCCGCGCAGAGCTCGCAGCAGTAACGGCGGCTGCGGTTGCGCGAGCGGTCGACGAAGACGCATCGGCACGGATGCGCCCTGCACCGGCCGAAGCGCGAGAGGCCGTGGTCGCGGATCGTCTCCAGGAGCGCGAACGCCGTCGGCGCGGCGAGGAACCGGATCCCCGCGGCCTCGGCGGGCCCGTACCGGAAGCGCCACCCGTCGGACGTCCGCTCCAGGCGCGGCGGGTCCGCGTGCTCGACGAGCACGGCGTTGAGCGTCGACACCGCGTCCTCCTCCGAGGTCGCGTCGAAGGCCTCCCGCAGCCGCTCGCGCAGCACCTTGGCGGCCGGTACGTCCTCCTCGCGTACGGCGGCGGCGGCCGCCTCGTAGCCGTGGAAGCCGAGGTAGGAGCGGAGCCAGCGCACGCTCAGGAGCTCCGGGTCCGGCTCGAGCTCGTCCCAGGAGTTGAGCAGGTCGACGGCGAGCTGCTCTGCGCGGCATCGACGGCCGTCGCGAACGCGCCGACCGTGACGCTCACGCCCTTCGAGCGCACGCGCGTCATCCCGACGAGCGCGGAGACCTGCCCGTTCGACATCGTCGTGCACTCGGCGGGAACGTTCCGCGAAGCGGTGTACTCGAGCGGCCGCGACGTGACCACGGTCGAGGACTTCCACCTCACCTGGTCGAACCCGCCCGGCGGCAAGTCGCTGGCCTCGCCGCTCGCGGGGCCGTTCGTCGTCGAGCCGAACGGCGACGGCACCGTGACCGTGACGATCGACGGCAACAACGGCCGCTTCACGGCGCCGGGCTACGGCCTGGTGTTCGCGGACGTCGGCCGGCTCGTCTACGTCGCCGACCCGAGCGACCTCAACACGGCGCTCCGGATCCTCCAGGCGACCGGCCACCAGGACGTGTCGCCGTTCCCGCAGATCTGCGCGGCGCTGGCCTAGTCGTCCCGCTGAGCGCGCCCGTCGCCGCCCCCTTCGCGGCGGGCGCGCTCGAACCCGACGATCCGCCACATCGGCGTTCGGGTGTCGAGCGCCGGCTCGAGCCCGCGCGCCCGGGCGGCCGAGAGGATCGTCGCGACCGGATGGACGAATGTCCTGAACTCGGTTCGCGTCACCGCGAGGAAGGCGTTGAGCACGGCGCTCCCCGCCCGGAAGAGCGCCGTGTCCGGTGGGAAGCTGAGCACGAGCCTGCGCCGCGCATGGTCGGCGGCCGCGCTGACGAGGGCCTCCGAATCCGGGTAGCAGCAGACGACGCGGTGAAGCACGACGTCGTCAGCCGGCTCGAGCTCGGCCGCGTCCCGGACAAAGTCACCGAGCTGCCGCTCCACACGTTCCTCGAGCCCCGCCTCGCGCAGCAGCTCGCCAGCCGGCGGCTCGTACTCCGGCGAGAGCTCGACGTTCGTCGCCCTCGCCGCGCCCGCGCGCAGCAGCTCGAGCTGGATCGCGCCGATCCCGCCTCCGACCTCGAGCACCGAGTCGCCCTCGACGCCGCGGCCAGCGAGGAAGCCGACGATCCGCCGCGCCGCTCGGTCGAGCCCGCGCCGCTGGTACCTCCTCACGTCCCGCCTGGCGGTCTTCTCGCCGAAGATCTTCCGGTACCCGGAGGGCGTGCAGCAGCCGGCCACGCGGCGAGTTTAGGCTGTCGCGCGTGCCGCAGACCATCACGCCGATGCTGTCCTACGAGGACGTAGCCGGTGCCGCGGAGTGGCTCGTCCGCGTCTTCGGCTTCCGCGAGGAGCTTCGCTACGAGGAGCCGGACGGCCGGGTCACGCACGTCGAGCTCCGGCTCGGCGACGGCGCGGTGATGCTCGGGAGCCCGAGCCCGCACTACGAGAGCCCGAAGACGCATCGCGAGCGCTGCGAGGCGGCGGCGCGCTGGTCGGAGACGCCGTTCGTCGTCGACGGCGTGCACGCCTACGTCGACGACGTGGACGGGCACTTCGAGCGGGCCCGCTCCGGTGGGGCGCGGATCCTCTCGGAGGTCGAGGACACGCCCTTCGGCGATCGCCACTACCGGGTCGAGGATCTCGAGGGCCATCGCTGGATGTTCGCCGAGCGCGTCCGCGACGTCCCCGCCGAGGACTGGGGGGCAACCGAGGCGTGACGACCTTCGCGCTCGTCCACGGCGCCTGGCACGGCGCGTGGTGCTGGGAGCGCCTCGAGCCCGAGCTCGAGGCCCGCGGCCACGACGTCGTCGCGGTCGACCTGCCGTGTGACGACCCGTCGCTCGGGAGCGCCGACTACGCGACGGTCGTCACGCGCGCGCTCGACGGCGTGGCCGATGACGTCGTGGTCGTCGGCCATTCCCTCGCAGGGCTCGCGATTCCGCTCGTCGCGCTCGAGCGCCAGGTGAGGAGGCTCGTCTTCCTGTGTGCCCTGATCCCGCAGGTCGGCCTGAGCCTGCGCGAGCAGGAGGGCGTCTTCGTCGACGGCTTCGGCGCCGCACTCGTCCGCGACGAGTTGGATCGCTCCTACTGGCCCGACGGAGCTGCCGAGCAGGGCATGTATCCGGAGTGTCCGCCCGAGGCGGCCGCGTGGGCGTCCGCACGGCTACGCCGTCAGGCGCGCCTTCCCAACGTCGAGACGACGCCGCTCGAGACGTGGCCGGTGGTGGAGAGCACGTATGTGGTCTGTGCTCGCGACCACGCCGTCGACCCGGCCTGGTCACGCCGCGCGGCGCGCGAGCGGCTCGGAGTCGAGGCGATCGAGCTCGACGCGGGTCACTCGCCGTTCCTCACGTGCCCGCGCGAGCTCGCAGACCTCCTAGCCGGCTCGTAGCCTCGGGATCCGCACCTTCGGCGCCGCGTTCGGGTGCGCCACCCGATTCGTTCCCGGCTCGAAGTAGCGCACCGGGAAAGCGTTGTAGACCGCCTTGCCGGAGCGCGTGTGGACGACGCGCCGCTCCGGATCGGGCACGCCCGGGCGCAGGTCGACCGGCGCGCCGGCGCCGGTGTAGAGGAGCACGTCGTGGAGGAGCTTCCCGTTCTTCGAGTACGGATAGACGTTGCCGACGGGAGCCCCGTCGTATGTCAGGCCCGGCGTGAACGCCGCGATCTGAGCGTAGTAGACCCTCGTCGGCGGGACCGGGCGGTGCGCGAGGTGGACGGCGACGGGTACGGCCGCGACGACGAGCGCGAGTTCCACGAGGGACCTCGAGCGGCCGGTCAATCCGAGCCAGATCGAGACGACGGCGGCGGCGGCGATCACGAGCAGCGCGATCGCTCCGCTGCCGAGGTGAGGGAGGACGACGTAGGTGCGCGACCAGGGAGCGCCGATCGCGAGCGCGAAGGCCGCAACGGCGACGTACGCGCGCGCGAGCCACCACAGCGGCGCGAGACGCCGGAGCTCCGAGACGCGCGGGTCGGCAGCAATCCTGCTCAGCGCGTCGCGAATCGTCGGAGCCGAGGCGGCGGGCGAGCCGCCGTGAAGCCCGGCCGCAGCGCGGAGCTCGGCGGCGAACTCCTCGGGCGGCCCGAGCCGCGCGGCGACGTTCCCTCCGCTCTCGGCGGCCGCCTCGACGAGCGACGGCTCGACCTCCGCGAGCAGGTCGTCCCGCTCCGTCGGCGGGAGATCGGCCAGCGCCGCGCGCACGGCGGCGAGGTACGCGGTCACCTCGGCTGATACACCGGTCATGCGGTCACCTCCACGTTCGACTCGAGCAGGTTCGTCAACGCGCGGGAGAAGTCGCCCCAGACGGAGCGAGCTTCGGCCAGCTGGGCCCGGCCGCGCTCCGTCATCCCGTAGTAGCGGCGGTGCGGCCCCTCGTCCGAGGGCTCGACGTACGACGTGAGCGCGCCGGCTCGGTAGAGCCGGCGAAGCGTCCCGTACACCGACGCGTCGCCGACGTCCGTGAGCCCGGCCGCCCGCAGCCGCCGCAGGACGTCGTAGCCGTATCCGTCCCGCTCGGCGACGACGGCGAGCACGGCGGCGTCGAGCGCCCCGCGGAGGAGCTGGCTGGCATCCACGCGGCGGACACTACTACGCGGTGCGCAATAGAGCAAGTACCGCGCGGTGATCGATACGATGCTGTAAATACAGATCGGAGAAGATGTCTCGGTTCCAGGTTGCCCATCAGCTCGTCGACCTCGACCGCGAGAGGATCGAGAAGGCCCTCGAGCGCGTCCTCCCCGAGCCGATTCAAGAGCACTACGTCGTCGTACGTGGTCGTCGATACCCGCCCAAGCAGGTCATCACGTGCGCGACCGGCCTCGACCGAGCCGATTTCACCACCCACCAAGCACGTCGGATCCTTCTGCGGCTTGGCTTTACGGCTTCACGCGTCACAAGCGAGGTCAGCGACGAAACCGACCCAGAGGTCGGGCTTCCGCACGGCGGACGGCAGGCCGCTGCTCTCGCGCCCCATGCCGGCCGCTGGATCGCCTTGGGCGCGCCGACGGAGGTGCTTGTCGCGGCCGAGACGCCACAGGAGGTCCTCGGGTGGCTGGCACGGCATGGGCGACGCGCCGAATACGGGATGTTCCGGGTACCCGCCCGCGACGAAGAAGCCGAGGGTGCGGCGCCGTTGTGAGATACGTGTTCGTGGAGCTCCCGGGCGAGCGCACGCCGCTCATCCGGCCGGCGATCCCCGTTCAGGTCGAGGATCTCGCAGAAGCTCCGCAACTGTGTCTTGTCGACACAGGTGCGACCACCAACCGGTTCGCAGGCTGGCTGGCCGAGGCCGTCGGCATCGACTTGAGCGGCGCGCCGGAGCAGGAGCTCGTCGTCGGGGGTGTTCGGGCCAGAGCGAAACTGGCACGGGCCGATCTCACCATTGCCGGAACCCGGTACGACGCGCCCGTGAGCTTCTGCGATCCGTGGCCCTTCGCGTTCAGCTTGTTGGGGCAAGAAGGCTTTCTGCGCTTCTTTCGAGTCACCGTCTGCGCAGCGGACGGGTGGCTCGACGTCACGCCTGAAGCCGAGCTCTAGGCCTGAGGGATGCGCGCCTCGAGCGCGCTCGCGAGCGCCTCTCGCACCGGCTCCAGCTCCACCCGGTCGAGCACCTCCTGGAAGAACGCACGCACGATCAGGCGCTCCGCGTCCGGCCGGGTCAGGCCGCGCGCCATGGCGTAGAAGAGCTCGTCGCGATTCACCGGGCTCACCGTCGCTCCGTGGGTGCAGCGCACGTCGTTCGCCAGGATCTCCAGGCCCGGGATCGAGTCGGCGTGGGCTTTCGTCGAGAGCAGGAGGTTCCGGTTCTCCTGGTAGGCGTTCGTCTTCTGCGCGTCCCTCTCGACGCGGATCATCCCGCGCCACACCGAGGTGGCCTCGTCGCGAAGCGCGCCCTTGAACGCGAAGTCGGAGGTCGTCGACGGGGCTATGTGCTCCTGGAACGTGTCGTAGTCGAGGTGCTGCGTGCCGTCGGCGAAGTACGCGCCGGTGACGCGCGAGGTCGCGCCCTGTCCGGCCAGATCGTTGTGGATGCGCGTCTTCCCCTTCTTCGAGCCGAAGCCTCCCGCCACCCAGTCGAGCTCGGCGTCGCGCTCGACCCGTGCGTGGTGCGAGGCGAAGTGCCACGTCTCCCGTGACAGGTTCTGAAGCGACACGTACTCGAGCTTCGCGGCCTGCTCGACGAAGAGCTCGGCGACGGCGTTCGAGTACGCCTCGCCCTCGCCGGCCGAGATGTACTCCTCGACGAGCGAGAAGCGCGCTCCCTCCTCCGCCACGACGAGCAGCCGCCAGAACGGCGCCGAGATGCGCACGTAGAGCGGCCGCTCGAGCTCGACGCCGCGCGGCACGTGCACGAGCAGGCCGTGCTTCCAGAGCGCTGCGTTGTGCGCGGCGAACTTCTCGTCGGCGCCGACGAGCTGCCCGAGGCGTTCGTGCGTCTCGTCGAGCGGCTCGAAGACGATCCCCTCCGGCGCGCGCTCGATCTCGATCCCATCCGGTCCGGCCACGGCCAGCCCGGCCACGTCCAGATCGAGCATCGGCCGAGTGACTGTCACCCGGGATTGGCCGTTCGAGCTCACGGCGAAGGCGTCGGGGTCGAAGCCGCGCAGGTCGGTGAAGCGCCATGACTCCTCGGAGGTCGTGGGCATCGGCAGCGCGCGGTAGCGCTCGAGCGCCTCAGGCCTGCTCATACGGCTTGTACCTGCGGTGCAGGATGACCGCGTTCCCGTCGGGGTCGAGGCAAACGGCCATGTGGCAGACGCCCGTGTCGTCGGCCCCGACGAACTCGATGCCCTTTGCCTCGAGCTCCTTCCTAGCCGCCTCGACGTCCCCGACGCGGAGTGCGAAGCCGCCGATGCTCGGCTGGAACTCGATGCCCTCGCTCTCGGGATTCCAGAACGCGAGGGTCACCTGCCCTGCCGTCACCTCGTCCGGGTTGTCGACGTCGAGCGGCAGGCCGAGCGTCTCGTGGTAGAAGCCCCGCGCTCGCTCGGGGTCGCGTGTCGGGATCGTGATGAAGTCGACTCGCTCGACCGCGAGCGCGCTACCCGACACTGCCCTCCATTTGGAGCTGGATGAGCCGGTTCATCTCGACGGCGTACTCGAGCGGGAGCTCCTTCGTGATCGGCTCGACGAAGCCGGACACGATCATCGCGGAGGCCTCCGACTCGGTCAGACCGCGCGACATGAGATAGAAGAGCTGCTCTTCGCCGATCTTGGAAACGGTCGCCTCGTGGCCGACGTCGACGTTCGACTCGTCGATCTGGATGTACGGATACGTGTCCGAGCGGGACTCCTCGTCGAGGATGAGCGCGTCGCAGACGACCTTCGACTTCGCGCCCTCGGCGCCCTTCGCCACCTCCAACAGGCCCCGGTAGCCGGCGCGCCCGCCGTTCTTCGAGATCGACTTCGAGCTGATGACCGACGTCGTGCGCGGTGCGTAGTGGTGCACCTTGCCGCCCGCGTCCTGGTGCTGGCCCTCGCCGGCGAACGCGATCGACAGCACCTCGCCGTGCGCGCGCTCGCCCATCAGCCAGATCGCCGGGTACTTCATCGTCAGCTTCGAGCCGAGGTTGCCGTCGACCCACTCCATCGTCGCGTCCTCGTAGGCGACGGCGCGCTTCGTGACGAGGTTGTAGACGTTGTTCGACCAGTTCTGGATCGTCGTGTAGCGGCAGCGCCCCCGCGGCTTGACGATGATCTCGACCACCGCCGAGTGCAGTGAGTCGGACGAGTAGACCGGAGCCGTGCAGCCCTCGACGTAGTGCACGTACGCGTCCTCGTCGACGATGATCAGCGTGCGCTCGAACTGGCCCATGTTCTCGGCGTTGATCCGGAAGTAGGCCTGGAGCGGCATCTCGATGGACACGCCCGGCGGCACGTAGATGAACGAGCCGCCCGACCAGACAGCGGAGTTCAGCGCCGCGAACTTGTTGTCGTTCTGCGGGATGATCGTCCCGAAGTACTGCTTCACGAGCTCCTCGTGCTCGCGCAGGCCCGAGTCCATGTCGAGGAAGAGCACGCCCTGCTTGGTGAGCTCCTCCTGGAGCTTGTGGTAGACGACCTCGGATTCGTACTGGGCCCCGACGCCGGCGAGGTACTTCTTCTCGGCCTCCGGGATCCCGAGCTTGTTCCATGTGTCGAGGATCTCGGCCGGCAGGTCCTCCCACTTCTCCGCCTGCTTCTCGGTCGGGCTGATGTAGTAGAAGATGTTCTCGAAGTCGATGTCGGCGACGTTGCCGCCCCAGGTCGGCAAGGGTCGCGCGAGGAAGTAGTCGAGGCTCTTGTGCCGGAACTTGCGCATCCAGTCCGGCTCGTTCTTGTGCGCAGAGATCGCCTCGACGATCTCGTGGTTCAGGCCGCGGCCGGACTTGAAGAAGTAGTCCTCGGCCTCGTCCGGGTTCGAGAAGCCGTACTTGTACTCGCTGCGGATGCCTCGTACGACTTCGGTCTCTGGCGTGACGGCCACTACGACTCACCTTCCCCGACGGCCACCGGCGTGAACGCCTCGTAGCCTTCGGCCTCGAGCTTGTGTGCGAGCTCCGGCCCGCCCTCCTCCACGATACGCCCACCCACGAAGACGTGCACGAAATCGGGCTCGATGTAGTTGAGGATCCTCTGGTAGTGCGTGATCACGAGCGCGCCCAGCGCAGGACCGACCACTTCCTTGACCCCGCGCGCAACGGTCTGGAGAGCATCGATGTCGAGACCGGAGTCGGTCTCGTCGAGAATTGCGATCCGCGGCTTCAGCATCGCCATCTGGAGGATCTCGATCCGCTTCTTCTCGCCACCCGAGAAGCCGTCGTTCAGGTACCTCGACGCGAGGTCGCGCGAGACCTTGAGCCGATCCATCTGCGCGAGGAGCTCCTTCCGGAACTCGGGGATCGGAATCGGATCGTCGATGCCGCCCGCGCGCGCCTTCCGGATCGCGTTGATCGCGGAGCGCAAGAAGCTTGTGACCGTCACTCCCGGGATCGCGTGCGGGTACTGGAAGGCGAGGAAGAGGCCCGCCTGCGCGCGCTCGTCCGCGCCCATCTCGACGAGGTTGCGGCCGTCGAAGACCACCTCGCCCTCGGTGATCTCGTAGGCCGGGTGGCCCATGAGCGCGTAGGCGAGCGTCGACTTGCCCGAGCCGTTCGGGCCCATGATCGCGTGTACCTCGTTCGGGTTCACGGCCAGGTCGACGCCCTTGACGATCTCGGTGCCGTCCTCGAGCGCGATGTGCAGGTTCTTGAGTTCGAGCAAAGCCATGTTTGTAACAAGGGAAAGCCTCGAAAGATGCGGGACCGGGCCGTCCCTCGTGACGTAGTCTAGCGGAGCCCTGCGAGCCTCCGGCCGACACCTCTGTGCCCTCCGTTCCGGTTCGCGAAGGCCGTCGCCGCGACCGGCGCGGCCAGGCCGGCGAGCGCCAACGCCGTCTTCCTCGAGGCCAGCGCCAGCCGCAGCCCCGTCCACGCCGTGGAGCGCCGAGAGCGGTCGTCGAAGCGCCCGTGCGCGCCCGGATCGCCGGGCAGCGTCTCGAAGAGGTTGTCGGGCGAGTCGACCGGCTTCGGCTCGCCGGTGTGCTGGCCCTTCCAGCCCATCCGAAGCAGCATCAGGTCGCCGGCGCGCGGCGACAGCTTCTGACCCCAGAGGAGCTTCTGCGCGCCCCAGCCGATCGGAAGCTCGCGGATCGGGTGCTCCATGCAGTGCAGGACGGCTTCCGCGAACGGCTCGGGCTGGTAGATGGGCGGGACCGGCTGGGGCTGGTAGCCGATCTTCTGCCGGTCGCGGTCGAACTGCGGCGTGTTGATCGCTCCCGGCAGGACGAGCGAGACGGCCACGCCGGCGCCCTCTTTCTCGAGCTCGACGCGCGCCGACTCGAGGAACGTCCGCCCGGCGGCCTTCGAGGAGCAGTACGCCGCCTGGAGCGGGATGCCGCGGTACGCGAGCGCCGAGCTCACGTGCAGGAACGTGCCCCTGCTCTCCTTCAGGTGCGGGAGCGCGGCCCAGAAGCCGTAGACCATTCCGAGGAAGTTCACATCGAGGACGCGGCGGAGCTCCTCCGGCTCGAGCCGTTCCGCTTCCGCGTAGACGGTGACGATCGCGTTCGCGCAGTACGTGTCGATGCGACCGAAGCGGTCGATCGCCTGCTCGACCACCTTCGCGACCTCGTCCTGGAGCGTCTGGTCGGCCGGGACGGCGAGCGCCTCCGAGCCCGACGCCTCGATCTCCGAGACGGCGTTGTCGAGCGCCTCGGCGTTCCGCGCGGTGACGACGACCTTCGCCCCGCGCTCCCCGGCGAGGCGCGCAATCGCACGCCCCAGGCCGCTCGAAGCGCCCGTGACGACGACGACCTGGTCATGCAGCGGTTTCTTCCGCATCGTCCCCTTGCGTCTCCCTCGGCGCGCCGAGCCAAACGCGCTATCCTCGGGTCGATGCCGAACATCGGAACCGGCGAGATCGTCCTCCTCCTCTTGCTGGCGCTCGTGCTCTTCGGCGCGAAGCGGCTCCCGGAGATCGGACGCTCGCTCGGGAAGGGCATGCGGGAGTTCAAGGACTCGGTCACGGGCAAGGACGACGAGCCGCGGCAGCTCGAGTCCACCGCCGTCGAGCCCCCCGTCGGAACGCAGGACACGACAGCGCCCGCCGCGCCCCGCGAGCACGATCCCGTCTAGAAAAGACGCGCAATGAATCTTCCGCGGCGCCTCGGCCACCGCGAAGAGGCGACCCTCGTCGAGCACCTCGACGAGCTCCGGAGCCGGATCATCATCTCGCTCCTCGCGCTCGTCGTCACGACGACGATCACCTTCGTCTTCCACCGCCATCTGGTGCTCTGGCTCGAGCGCCCGCTCCCGCCCGACCGGCGCCACCTGATCACCTTCGGCGTCGCCGAGCCGTTCCTCACCTCCTTCAAGATCAGCCTGATGGCGGGCATCGCGCTCGCCTTCCCCGTCCTGCTGTGGCAGCTCTGGAGCTTCCTCGCCCCGGCCTTCGAGGAGAGCTCGCAGCGGATCGTCGCGCTCCTCGTCGCCTTTGCGAGCGTGCTCCTCGCTGCGGGCGTCGCCTTCGGCTACTGGCTCGTGCTGCCGCAGGCGCTCCACTTCCTCACCCACTACGACGACCGGCTGTACCACATCCAGATCCGCGCGCGCGACTACTTCTCGTTCGCGCTCGCCGTGCTCGCCGCGGTCGGCATCGTCTTCGAGCTGCCGATCTTCGTCCTCGGCCTCGTCCGCATCGGCATCCTCTCGACGCACGCGCTGCGCCACAACCGACGGCTCGGCTACTTCATCGTCGCGGTGATCGCGGTGCTCCTGCCGGGAGTCGACCCGGTCACGACCACCTTCGAGGGCATCCCGCTCGTGATCCTCTACGAGGGCTCGATCTGGCTCGCGGTGCTCGTGGAGCGCCGCTGGGGGGTTCGCGAAGCCGAGGCCGCGGCCGCCGAGCCTCTGTGAAGCCTTTCCGCCGCTGATGAAACAGACGCGGGTCGACCGGTCATTGCAGACGGAGGCGCAGGCACAGCCTGCGCCTCCTGATGCCGCCACCGCAAGCGGTGCCTTTCCGAAAGTGGAGCTACACGTCCACCTGGAAGGGACGGTGCGGCCGGCGACGCTGCTCCAGATCGCGCGCCGGAACGACTACGCGCTTCCGGCGAACACCGTCGAGGGGCTCGCGGCACTGTACGAGTTCCGCGACTTCGTGCACTTCATCGACGTCTGGATCCTGACGACGAACGCGCTCCAGAGGGAGGCCGACTTCCGACAGGTCGTCGTCGACTACGCCATCGAGGCCGCCTACCACGGCGCCGTCTACGTCGAGGCCATTTTCTCACCCGCCGAGCGGGTGCGGCGCGGGGTGTCGTGGGACGAGGTGTACTCGGGCTTCCGCGACGGCGCCCAGGAGGCGAAGGAGCTGCACGGCGTCGAGGTCGCGCTCACCCCCGACATCCCGCGTGGGTTCACGCTCGAGGAGGCCCGTCAGACCGTCCGCTACGCGGTCGAGTACGGCCTGGCCGGGGTCGGGCTCGGCGGGCTCGAGGCGCAGTTCCCGCCCGAGCCGTACGCCGACGTCTTCCGCGAGGCGCGCGCCGAGGGGCTCGCATCCGTCCCGCACGCGGGCGAGGTGGTGGGCCCGGCGTCGGTGTGGGGCGCGCTCGACGCGCTCGGGGCCGACCGGGTGCGCCACGGCATCCGCGCGGTCGAGGATCCGGCCCTCGTGCGCGAGCTCGCGGCCCGGGAGATCGTCCTCGACGTGTGCCCGATCTCGAACCTCCGCACCGGCGCGGTGGCATCGCTGGACGAGCATCCGCTCCCGCGGCTCGTCGAGGCGGGCGTCCTCTGCTCCATCTCGACCGACGACCCGGCCATGTTCGACACGGACCTGACCCGCGACTACGAGGCGGCGCAGCGGCTCGGCCTCGACCCGCGCGCGGCCTTCGACGCTGGCGTCGCCGGCGCCCTCGCCGACGAGGAGCTCAAGGCCGCGCTCCGAGCCGTGGGCGACGCCCACGAGTGGGCGGTACCCTAGGGCGCGCATGGCCCGTGGAGCCGCAAAGCAGCGACCTCGCCAGGCGAAGGCCCAGCCCCGCCCGCGCGCGGCGCGCAAGCCTCCCGTCGCCGAGCAGACGATGTTCTTCATGCGGCTTCGTCGCTCGACGAAGCCGATCTTCATCTTCCTCGCGCTCGTCTTCGCGCTGAGCTTCGTCTTCCTCGGCGTCGGCTCCGGCTCCTCCGGGATCGGCGACCTGCTGCGCGGGAACTTCCACATCTTCGGCGGCGGCTCGTCGTCCACGTCGGTGAGCGGCGCGCAGAACCGGATCAAGAAGAACCCGCGCGACGCGGCCGCCTACCGCGACCTCGCCCGCGCGTACGAGGCGAAGGGCGACACCACCAAGGCGATCGCCGCGCTCAACACGTACGCGACGCTTCGGCCGAAGGACACGACCGCCCTGACGGAGCTCGCCGGGACATACCTCTCGCAGGCCGATGCGGCGCGGCAGCAGGCGATCGCCGCGCAGGCGGCATTCTCGAACTCGTCGCTCTTCACGCCGTACCCGACGACCGGCAAGCTCGGGGCGGCGCTCGGGCAGAACCCGATCACGGACGCCTCGACGACGCCGGCCCGCACGGCCTTCACGAACGCGTACGGGAAGATGCAGACGGCCTACTCGGCCGCCGTCGGCGCCTACAAGCGCGTGGCTGCGAAGACGCCGAACGACCCGACCGTCCAGCTACAGCTCGCGTCGACGGCCGAGTCCGCCAACGACACCAAGACGGCGATCGCCGCCTACAAGCGCTTCCTGAGGCTCGCTCCGGACGATCCGAGCGCGGCGCAGGTGAAGCAGCACGTCAAGCTCCTCGAGTCGAGCTCGAAGCCGACTCGTTAGACTCGCGCCCTTGGAACCGCGACCGGGGGAGCGATGAACTTCGACATCAAGACCGAGGAGCTCGGCGACTCGAGCTACGTCATCTCGCTGGCGGGCGAGGTCGATCTCTACACGGCGCCCGAGTTCAAGCAGCAGCTGCTCGAGGTGATCAGCCAGGGCGCGCGCCACGTCGTCGTCGACTTCTCGGACACGACCTTCATCGACTCGACCACCCTGGGCGTGCTCGTCGGCGGCGTCAAGCGCCTGCGCACGAACGACGGCCAGCTCTCGCTCGTCTGCAGCGATCGCAACATCACGAAGATCTTCGAGATCACCGGCCTCGACCGGGTGTTCACGATCTACCCGTCGCGGAGCGAGGCCCTCGAGCAGATCCAGTCGTCGAGCCGCCCGCCTGCTTAGTGCCGGTGCGGCTCGCGCTTGCCGCCCTCCTCGCCTCGATCGCCCTTGGAGGGACCGCTTGCGGCACCGGCGGCGTCGCCAAAGGCGGAAGCGCGCAGAGCGGCAAGGCGCTCTTCACGGCCAAGTGCGCAAGCTGTCACACCCTCGGGGCGGCCGGTGCGAGCGGCAAGGTCGGGCCGAACCTGGACGAGGCCTTCGCGGCCATGCGCGGATCCGGGCGAAGCACGCACTTCGAGGAGAGCACCATCAAGCAGGTCGTGGCCGACCAGGTCAAGTACCCGGCTCAGCGCGACGAGGGCGTGAACATGCCGGCGAACCTCGTCAAGGGAAGCGAGGTCGACGACGTGGCCGCATACGTCGCTTCGGTCGCCGGGACGCAGTCCTCGCTCGCCGCGGCGGCGAGCGGCGGCACGACGCAGAGCACGAACGGGAAGACGATCTTCACGTCGAGCTGCGCGAGCTGTCACACGCTCGCGGCCGCGGGGACGCACGGCACCGTCGGCCCGAACCTCGACCAGCTCAAGCCCGCGTTCGCGCGGGTGAAGCGCCAGGTCATCAACGGCGGCGCGATCATGCCGGCCTTCAAGGGCAAGCTCACGGGCGCGCAGATCACGGCGGTGGCGAAGTACGTCGCCGCCCACGCCGGCAAGAAGTAGCGCTAGCGAACCTCCTCGCGCTCCGCCTCGAGGTCGACCACGACGTGCGTGATCGGGACTGCGAAGCGCTCTCGCGCGTGCGTCACTACGCCGCGCTCGAGCCAATGCGAGCGGCCCTCCGGATGCGTCGAGATGATGATCTCGTCCGCTCCGAAGGTGCGCAGCGCGTCCTCGATCGCCTGGAGCGGCTCGCCGTCGCCGACCTCGCCGCGCGCCTGGATTCCCGCCTCCCGCAGCCGGGCCAGGCTCGCGTCCAGCCGCTTCTGCGCCGCCGCGCGCGCCTCGTCCTCGTCCGACGCCCAGTGCTTGAGCGGAGAGTTCAGCGCCGGCGTGACGACGAGCACCTCGCCGCGGTAGCCCTCGGTCTTCTCCCTGATGCAGTCGCGCAGCATCTCGCCGCCGACGGTCTCGTTCGCGATCACGAGGATCCGCCGCTCGCCGGCGGCGGACTGCCGCGTCGGCCGCGTCGGCACCGGCTGCTCGGCGCGCCGGGCGCGCACCCACCACCCGATCACGAGCGCGCTGAGGACGATGAAGACCGCGAGCCCGACCCACCGCCCGCCCAGCACCGCCGCCAGCACGATCGCCGCGAAGTACGCCAGCGTCGCGAGCACGAATCTGAACGCCTCCGCCTCGCTACGCAGCGGATTGATCACTAGAGGATGTACACGGTCGAGTACACGACGATCCACATTACGTCCACGAAGTGCCAGTAGATCCCGGGGATCTCGACGCCGTGGTGCGCCTCGGACGAGTAGTGGCCGCGGAAGGCCCGGATCGTGGCGGCTCCGAGGAGCATGAGCCCGACCGCGACGTGCGCCCCGTGCAGGCCGGTGAGGCAGTAGAAGACCGTCGCGAAGGCGCCGTCCTTCGGCGCGAAGCCGATCCGGGAGTACTCGAGGATCTGGGTCAGCAGGAACGTCAGGCCCATTAGGAACGTGAGCAGCAGGCCCGCCTGGAGGCCCGCGTGGTTGTCGCGCTTGATCGACTGCAGCGCCCAGTGCATCGTGAAGCTCGAGGTGACGAGGATCATCGTGTTCACCCCCGCGACGAACACCGGCAGGTGGAAGGGCGGGGTCGGCCACGGCGTCCCGGCCGCGACGCGCACGAAGAAGTACGCCGTGAAGAACGCGCCGAAGAGCATCACCTCGGAC
>Ga0209059_1000516_pt1 | contig 17752 bp, 20 predicted proteins | sample GraSoiAngelo_151_FD_186165 | JGI IMG/M metagenome (GOLD analysis project Ga0209059, IMG submission 186165) | Grasslands soil microbial communities from the Angelo Coastal Reserve, California, USA - 14_1009_12_20cm (SPAdes) (version 2) | ecosystem: Environmental > Terrestrial > Soil > Grasslands ...
AGGCGTGGAGGCGGCGGGCTCGTCACGGCGCTGCGCAGCCTCGTCTCCCACCACGACGTCACCTGGATCGCGAGCGCGATCTCGGACGAGGATCGCGCTGTCGCGGACGAGGCGGGCGGCGAGGCGTTCGACGAGACAGGCTGGGACGGCTCGCCGTACCGCCTGCGGCTCGTGCGGCACGACGAGCAGGCCTACGACTGGCACTACAACGTCGTCTCGAACCCGACGCTCTGGTTCCTCCAGCACTACCTGTGGGCGCTCGCGCAGGCGCCGAACGTGAACAAGGGCCTCCACCACGCATGGGACGGCGGCTACGTGGCGGTCAACCGCGGCTTCGCGGACGCGGTGCTCGCCGAGCTCGAGCGCGAGCCCGACGCGACCGTCTTCTTCCACGACTACCACCTCTACCTCGCGCCGCGAATGGTCCGCGACGAGGCGCCGGACGCCACGCTCGCGCACTTCATGCACATCCCATGGGCGCAGCCGGACTACTGGTACGTGCTCCCGGATCCGATCCGCCGCGCGATCCACGACGGCGTGCTCGCGAACGACGTCGTCGGCTTCCACACGCGCCGCTGGCGGCGGAACTTCCTCCGCTCGTGCTTCGAGGTCGTCGGCGCCACCTTCGACGACGACTTCGAGCGCGCCGAGTACCAGGGCCGGCGGATCCTCGTCACCGCGCATCCGATCTCGGTCGACGCCGACGAGTTCGAGGAGCTCGCGACGAGCCCGGGCGTGCTCGCCGCCGAGCGCGAGATCGTCGAGCGCCGGCCGGAGCTCCTCGTCCTCCGCGTCGACCGCACCGACCCGTCGAAGAACGTCGTGCGCGGCTTCCGGGCCTTCGAGCTCTACCTCGACGACCATCCTGAGATGCACGGGCGGGTCACGATGCTGGCGCTCCTCGACCCGTCCCGTCAGGACATCCCCGAGTACGCCGAGTACCTGGGGGCGATACAGCGCACCGCGCGCATCGTGAACGACCGCTTCCAGCTCGACGGCTGGACGCCGATCGACCTCCAGATCCGCGATGACTTCCCGCAGGCGGTTGCGGCGTACAAGCAGTTCGACGTCCTGCTCGTGAACGCGATCTACGACGGGCTCAACCTGGTCGCCAAGGAGGCGCCGCTCGTGAACGAGCGCGACGGCGTGCTGATCCTCTCCGAGAACGCGGGCGTGCACGAGGAGCTCGGCGAGTGGGCGCTCTCGGTGAACCCGTTCGACATCTCGGGGCAGGCGGAGGCGATCCACGCCGCGCTCCAGCTCTCGACGGAGGAGCGGCGGGCGCGGCTGGAGGCGATCCGTGCGCACGTGCGCGAGCACGACCTCGGCGCCTGGATCGCCGCCCAGCTCGTCGATCTCGACCGCGGCGCGGCTTTGATCCAGCGATAATCGGGGGCGTGCCCGCCCACGCGGAGCTCGTGGCCGAGGGCGAGCTGCGCTCGCTGAATCCCGCCACGCTCGAGGTGGTGGGATCGGTGCGGACGACCGATCCGACGGAGCTCGACGAGATCGTGGCGCGGGCGCGCGAGGCGCAGGCGCGCTGGGCGGAGACGTCGCTCGACGTCCGGCGCCGGCTCGTGCTCGACGTGGCGCGCGTCCTCCTCGACCGGATGGACGAGGTCGCGGCGCTCGTGACCGCCGAGACCGGAAAGCCGCTCGTCGAGTCGTACACGGCGGAGCTCCTCGTCTCGGTCGAGAACGCGCGCTGGACGGCGGCCAACGCGCCGCGCCTGCTGCGGGTCGAGCGGGCGCCGTTCCGCCAGCTCTACCTGAAGCACAAGCGCGGGTACCTCGTCTACGAGCCGCTCGGCGTGGTGGCGGTGATCTCGCCGTGGAACTTCCCGCTCGCGATTCCCTTGACCCAGGCCCTGGCCGCGGTGGCGGCCGGGAACGCGGTCGTCGTGAAGCCGTCCGAGCTGACGCCGCTCTCGGGCGCGTGGGTCGAGCGCGCGTTCGCGGAGGCGGGGGCGCCGGCGGGGCTCGTCCAGACGGCGCAGGGCTCGGGAGACGAGGTGGGTGACGCGCTCGTGCGGGCGCCGGGGATCGCGAAGCTCTTCTTCACCGGGTCGACGGACGTGGGGCGGGGGATCGGCGTCGCGTGCGCGGAGCTCCTGCGGCCGTCGACGCTCGAGCTCGGCGGGAAGGATCCCATGCTCGTCCTCCACGACGCCGACCTTGGGCGGGCGGTGGAGGGCGCGCTGTGGGGCGCCTTCTCGAACTGCGGCCAGATGTGCGCCGGCGTCGAGCGCATCTACGTCGCGCGCGAGCGGTACGACGAGTTCGTGCGGGCGCTGGCGCGGCGGGCGGGCGAGCTCCGGCTGGGCCGCGGCGACGATCCGGCGACGGAGCTCGGGCCGCTCGTCTCGGACGGGCAGCGCGCGAGGGTCGAAGATCTCGTCGCCGAGGCGCGCGAGCGTGGCGCCGAGGCGCTCTCCGGCGGGCGACGACCCGACGTGGGCTTGCCGGGGTGGTTCTACGAGCCGACGGTCCTGGCCGGTGGGGACGGGTCGCCACGGCTCGAGCGGGAGGAGGTCTTCGGACCGGTGGTGACGGTGGCCCCGTTCGCGGACGAGGACGAGGCGGTGGAGCTCGCGAACTCGACGCGGTTCGGGCTCGGCGCGAGCGTCTGGACACGGGATCCGGAGCGGGCGCGACGGCTTGCACGGCGGCTCGCGGCCGGCTCGGTGTGGACGAACGACGTGGCCTATTCGTACGGGGCCGGGCAGGCCTCGTGGGGCGGCATGAAGGAGTCCGGCCACGGGCGGACGCACTCGAAGCACGGGCTGTACGCGTGCACGCAGGTGAAGTTCGTCGACGCCGACCGCGGGCGGGTACCGGTGCCGTGGTGGTACCCGTACGGGCCGCTCGCCGCCGACGCCTTCCGCGGCGCGCTCGGGGTGCTGTACGGCGACGGCGCGAGAGCGCGGGCCGGTGCCGCGTGGCGCCACCGCCGCTCCCTAGCGCACCTCGCGCGGCGATACCTTTCGAGCCGGTGAACGCGCACCTTTCGACCCGAAGCCGTCACCCACGGGTGCGGTTTTCCCCGCTAGGCTCGATGGAGCGGGGAAACCTCGGGGGGTCCCCCGGGGGTACAGGTGCTCGGCCGGAAGGGCGACGGCTGTGAGGGAGCTGTCGCATGTGGACGCCGGTGGGTCGGTGCACATGGTCGACGTGGGCGGCAAGCCGCTCGCGCGCCGGCGCGCGCTCGCGCGGGCGCGCGTGACGATGGCGGCCGACACGGCGCGGCGGCTGCGCGAGCTGCCCAAGGGGGACGCGCTCGCGACGGCCCAGGTCGCCGGGATCATGGCCGCCAAGCGGACGAGCGAGCTCATTCCGCTCTGCCACCCGCTCCCGCTCTCCCTCGTCGACGTGCGGCTCGACGTCGTGGACGACGGGGTCGAGGTCACGGCCACGGTGGAGACGACGGCGCAGACGGGGGTCGAGATGGAGGCGCTCGTGGCCGCGTCGGTTGCAGCCCTGACCGTCTACGACATGGCCAAGGCGATCGACAAGGACATGGTCATCGGGGACATCCATCTCCTCGAGAAGACCAAGGCGCCGGTCGAGTGAGAGCCGCCGTCCTCACCGTCTCCGACGGCGTCGCGCACGGCGAGCGCGAGGATCGAAGCGGCGACGTGCTCGAAGAGCTGCTCGCCGCCGACGGCTACGACGTCGCTCGCGTGGTCGTCCCCGACGAGCGCGACGCGATCGCCGACGCGATCGCCGACCTCGCCGGCGAGGCGAGCCTCGTGCTCACGACCGGCGGGACAGGCCTCGGGAACCGCGACGTCACGCCCGAGGCGACGATGGTCGTGCTCGATCGGCCCGCGCCCGGCATCGCCGAGGCGATCCGCGCCGATTCCATCGCCCGGACGCCACACGGGCTCCTGTCCCGCGGGATCGCCGGCGTCCGCGGGCGCACGCTCGTCGTGAACCTTCCCGGCTCGCCCGGCGGCTGCCGCGACGGCTACGCAGTCCTGAGGCCCGCGCTCGAGCACGCCCTCGAGCTGCTCGCCGGCGAGCCGACGGCGCACCGGCAGACATGACCGCAGCTGCGTCTGCCCTCCCGACCCGCTTCGCGCGGCTCGTCAAGATCGAGCACACCGTCTTCGCGCTCCCGTTCGCGTACGTCGGCGCCTTCCTCGCCGCCGGCGCCATCCCGTCGACGCACGACCTCGTCTGGATCACGCTCGCGATGGTCGGCGCCCGCTCGCTCGCGATGGGGCTCAACCGCCTGATCGACGCGCGCATCGACGCGCGGAATCCGCGCACCGCGAGCCGCGAGCTTCCCGCGGGGCTGCTCACGCCGCGGCAGGTCGCCCTCTTCTGCCTCCTTGCACTCGGCCTCTTCCTGCTCGCCGTCTTCCAGCTCGACCCGATCGTGCGCTGGCTGTGGCCGATCCCGGTCGTGGCGTTCGTGGTCTACCCGTACCTGAAGCGCTTCACGTGGCTCTGCCACCTCTGGCTCGGCGCGGTCGACGGGCTCGCGCCCGTCGGCGCCTGGGTCGCGATCACCGGCCGCCTGCCCTGGCCTGCGTGGGCCCTCGGCGGCGCGGTCGCGCTCTGGGTGACGGGCTTCGACCTCTTCTACTCGCTCTTCGACACCCAGGTCGATCGTGAGCAAGGGCTGCACTCCGTCGCAGTGCGGTTCGGCGACGGCGGCGTCTTCCACGGCGCGCGGCTCGCGCACCTCGCCACGGTGGTGCTCCTCGGCGTCGCCGGTGCGGGCCTGCACCTCGGCGTCGCCTACTGGGTCGGGCTCGCGGTCGTCTGCACGCTCTTCCTCTACGAGCACACGCTCGTCCGGCCCGGCGACCTGCGCCGCCTCGACGCGGCCTTCTTCACCGTGAACGGGATCATCAGCGTCGTCTTCTTCGTCTTCGTCCTCGCCGAGGCGGCCTCGTGATCCGCGCGCGCGCGGTCGAGAAGCGCTACGGCGACGAACGCGTCCTGCGCGGGATCGACCTCGACGTCGAGCGGGGCGGCTTCGCCGTCGTCACGGGCGCCAACGGCTCCGGCAAGACGACGCTCCTGCGGCTTGTCGTGGGCCTGGCGCAGCCGACCGCGGGCGAGCTCGAGGTGGGCGTGCCGCGCGGCCGCCTCGGCTTCCTCGCCCACGAGCCGCTCGTCTACCGCGAGCTGACGGCGCTCGAGAACCTCGACCTCTACGGGCGGCTCTACCGCGTGCCGGAGCGGCGCGAGCGGATCGGCATGCTGCTCGAGCGCTTCCGGCTGTGGGAGGCACGGCGCCAGCGCGTCGGCTCGTTCTCGCGCGGAATGCTCCAGCGGCTCGCCCTCTGCCGGGCCTTCCTCCACGAGCCGGATCTGTACGTCCTCGACGAGCCCTTCACGGCCCTGGACGCCGAGGGCGCGGAGCTCCTCGACCGGGAGCTCGCGGAGCGGCGGGAACGCGGCACGTTCCTCGTCGCCACGCACGCACCGGCCAGGTTCGACAGTCTCGCCACCGCGCAGATGGCGCTCGTGCGATGAGCTACCTGTCCGACGTGGCCGCGCTCGCGCGGAAGGACCTGCGGCTCGAGCTCCGCGCCCGCGACACGCTGCCGGCGATGCTCCTCTTCGTGATCTCGACGCTCGTCGTCTTCCACTTCACGCTCCCGCAGGGCGGCTCTCGGCTGGCGGCGTTCGGCCTCCTCTGGGTGGCGCTCGTCTTCACCGCGCTCCTCGGCCTGACCCGCTGCTTCGCGGCCGAGCGGGAGGGGGAGGTGCTCGACGGCCTCGTGCTCGCGCCCTCCGACCGGAGCGCGATCTGGCTCGGGAAGGCGATCGCGATGCTCGTTTTCCTCGTCGCCGCCGAGGCAGTCGCGCTACCGGCCTTCGCGCTCTTCTTCGACCCCGGGATCGACGGCCGCACGCTCCTCGGCGTGGCGCTCGCCGACCTCGGGATCTGCACCGTAGGCACGCTCCTTGCGGGCATGGCCGCTGCGAGCCGCGCTCGCGAGCTCCTCCTCCCCCTGCTCTTCCTGCCGCTCGCGATCCCGATCGTGATCGGCGGCGTCGGCACGAGCGTCGCGGGCGGCGGTCGCTACGTCGAGCTCCTCGTGCTCTACGACGCCATCTTTGCGATCATTTGCTGGGCTTCTTTTGAGTACGTCGTCACGGAATAGCCGCGTACCGGCGCTCGCCGCGCTGGCTCTCACGACGATGGTCGCGGCGGTCGCGATGATCGCCTTCTTCGCGCCCGAGGACGCCGACCAAGGCCTGTCGCAGAAGATCTTCTACTTCCACGTGCCGATCGCGCTCACCGCCTACGCCTGCTTCGGCTGGGGCGCCTGGAAGGCGCTGCTCCACTTGTGGAAGCGGCGCCCCGGCGCCGACCTCGAGAGCTACGTCGCGGTCCACCAGGGCGTGATCTTCGGGGCCCTGACCTTGGTGACGGGCTCGATCTGGGCGAAGATCTCCTGGGGCGTCTGGTGGGCGTGGAGCTCGAACCAGCTCGTCCTCTTCCTCGTCCTGTTCCTCTTCTACGCCGCGTACTTCATGCTCCGCTTCTCCGTCGAGCCCGGCCCGCGCCGCGCGAACCTGTCGGCGGTGTACGCGCTCTTCGGCGTCGCGCTGATCCCGGTCAGCTTCCTCGCCATCCGGCTCGCGAACGACTTCATCCACCCGACGGTCTTCACGTCACACGGGCCGCAGATGTCGGGGCGGATGTTCGCTACCTTCTGCGTCTCGTGGGCGGCGATGCTCCTGCTCGTGGGGACGCTCTACCACGTCGAGCTCGCCGGCAAGCGGCTCGACTCTCGTCTGCGGGAGCTGCGGGAGCTGCTCGCGTGACCGCGGCCGAGAAGTACGTGGCCGCCGCCTACCTCGTCGTGTTCGCGACCGTGCTCGCCTACGTCCTGATCATCTCGCTGAAGCTCGTCCGCCTGGAACGCGAGGTCGCCGAGCTCACGGAGCTCGCGCGCGCGCGACTCGCGCCGGAGGCTGCGCCCGTTGGCTGAGCTCCTCTTCTGGCCCGCTCTCCTCGCCTACGGCGAGGCCGCGGTCGCGTTCGTCGGCGAGGCGCGGCGGCCGGGGATCGCCGGCCGCTTCGCGACCTGGGGCGTGCGGCTAGGGTGGCTCGTCCAGACCGCGCTGCTCGGCGTGCAGGCCTCGCGCTCGGAGGGCTTCCCGTGGACGAGCTGGAGCGGCGTGCTCAACCTCTTCGTCTGGCTCGTCGTCGGCGCGTACCTCATCTGGGGCTGCCGCGCGCGCTTCCGGCTGCTCGGCCTCGCGGTGATCCCGCCAGCCGCGGCGCTGCTCGCGCTCGCGCACGCGGGCGGCGGCACGCGGGCGGCGCGGCACGCCGACTACGGGAGCCTCTTCCTCGCCCTCCACGTCGGGCTCGTCCTCGCCGCCTTCGCGGGCTTCACGCTCGCCGCCGCGCTCGCCGCGCTCTACCTCTGGCAGGAGCGGCGCCTGAAGCGGCGCGCGCGCGGCATCCTCCGCGTCCGCGTGCCGTCGCTCTCGGCCCTCGACGAGCTCGTCGCGCGCACGATCGCAGTCGCCCTGCCGATCCTCACGATCGGGATCGGCGTCGGGATCGGCCGCCTCGTCGAGTCTGGAGGGGGCTTCGACGCTGTCGTCGCCGTCACGCTCGTCACCTGGGCGGTGTACGGCGGCTTCCTCGTCCTGCGCTACGTCGCCGGCTGGCGCGGGCGCCGCTCTGCCTCGCTCGCGCTCGTCGCGCTCACGCTCGTCGTCGCCACGCTCCCGATCGCCCACTTCTCGTGAAGCTCGTCCTCGTCGGCACCTCGCACCACCTCGCTCCCGTCGAGCTGCGGGAGCGCGTCGCCTTCCCGCGCGACGCGGCCGCGGTGCTGGCCGGAGACCTCGCGGAGTCCGGGCTCGAGTGCGTCTGCCTGTCCACCTGTAACCGGACGGAGCTCTACCTCGCCACGGACGAACCGGACACGGCCGAAATGGCCGCTGAGGCGAGGCTCGAGGCCGTCGGCAGCGCGCTCTACCGGCTCCGCGACGAGGCGGCCGCGCTCCACCTCTTCCGCGTGGCGGCCGGACTCGACTCGATGGTCCCCGGCGAGGGCGAGATCCTCGGCCAGGTGCGGACGGCGTACGAGATCGGCGCAACGGGGCCGTTCCTCGACCGGCTCTTCCGGCAGGCGCTGCACGCCGGCCGGAAGGCGCGCGCGCAGACCGGGATCGGCGAGAGCCCGGCCTCGGTCTCGTCCGCGGCGGCAGCGCTCGCGGAGCAGGTCTTCGGCGACCTCGAGGGACGGGCGATCGTCCTGCTCGGCGCGGGCAAGGTCAGCGAGTTCGCGGCTCGGAACCTGCTCTCGCGCGGCGCGCGGATCGCCGCCGTCGCGAACCGGACCGCCGACCGGGCGAGCACGCTCGCGGAGCGGCTCGGCGCCGAGGCGCTGCCGCTCGAGCGGGTCGGCGAGCCGCTCGGAAACGCGGACGTCGTCGTCTCCTCGACGAGCGCGCCCGGGTTCGTCCTTCGGCGGGAGGACGTCGCCGCCGCGCTGCGCGGTCGCCGCGGTCGGCCGCTCCTCTTCGTCGACCTGGCCGTGCCACGCGACCTCGACCCCGAGATCGCCTCGCTCGACGGGTGCTACCTCTACGACCTCGACGACCTCGAGGCGGTCGTGACCGAGACGCTTGCCGGACGGCGCCGCGAGGCCGAGCGCGCCGAGGGGATCGTTGCCGCCGAGGCCGAGCGGTTCTGCGCGTGGCAGGCGTCGCTCGACGTCGTGCCGGCGATCGCGTCGCTCCGCGCGCGGGCGGAGGAGATCCGGGCGGCCGAGCTCGCGAAGGCCGAGGCGCGCCTCGGGCGGCTCACCGAGGGCGAGCGACGGACGGTCGAATCGGTCACCGCGCAGATCGTGAACAAGCTGCTCCACCTGCCGACGGTGCGCATGAAGCAGGCGGCCGCGGCAGCCGATGGGGTCCTCTATGCTGATGCCGTGAGGCACCTGTTCGGGCTCGGCGAGGACGATCGGTGACGGTCGCCTCGCGCCGGCTGACCGGCCGGCCGCTTCCGATCCAGGCGCCGACGGCCTTCGTCCGCGTTCGCCCGCTCGGGGCCGTCGTGTGCGGCCAGACGCGGCGCGGGCGCGTCGTCTGTCGTGCTGCTCCGAGTCGGCTCGCGCGGCAGTAGGCTCGCCCTCGCGCAGGCCGAGCTCGCCGCCGAGCGGCTGCGGGAGCCGGGCGTGCAGGTCGCGCTGGTGCCGATCACGACGATCGGCGACCGCGACCGCTCGCGGCCCTTCGGCGAGATCGGCGCCCGCGGCGTCTTCGTGAAGGAGATCGAGGAGGCGCTGCTCGACGGGCGGATCGACGTCGCCGTGCACTCCGCGAAGGACATGACGTCCTCGGACACGGCCGGGCTCGCGGTCGGGGCGTACCTGGCGCGGGACGACGCGCGGGACGCGCTGTGCGGCGCGCACGAGCTTCGGCCGGGGATGCGGGTCGGGACGGCGTCGGTGCGGCGGCGGGCGCAGCTGCTGGTGCTCGAGCCGGGGCTCGCGGTCGAGCCGTTGCGCGGGAACGTGGAGACGCGGCTGCAGAAGCGCCGGGAGCGCGGGCTGGACGCGGTCGTGCTCGCGGCGTGCGGGCTCGACCGCCTCGGTCTGGGCGGCGAGATCGGGCTCCGCTTCGCTCCGGGAGACGTGTTGCCGGAGGCCGGGCAGGGTGCCGTCGCGCTCCAGGTGCGGGCCGGCGAGGAGGAGGTGGTCGCCACGGCCGACGACGCGGAGACGCGACGGCGGGTGGAGGCGGAGCGCGCGTGCGTGGCGCAGATCGGCGGGGGCTGCCTCGCGCCGGTGGCGGCCCACCACGACGGCGAGACGCTGACGGCGCTCGTGGCGGACGAGGACGGGCGGTGGGTCGAGCGGCGCAGCGGCGACGACCCGTTGGCGGTGGCCGCGGAGCTCGCCGCTGCGCTGGCCAGGGCGTGACGGAGTTGGCTCGCTTCCGGCACAGACACGTGCGGCGCTTGGCGCTACTGTGCTCATTCCCCGTGGGTGGGTGGGGGTTTGGGATGGAGACGCCCCAGGCCGCGCTCCGCCTATGAAAGTGATCGTCACGCGACCGCGGGCGCAGGCGGGGCCGCTTGTCGAACGGGTCGAGGCGCTCGGGCACGAGGTGGTCGAGTGCCCGCTCATCGAGATCGTCCCGACCGGCGACGAGCCGATCGACACCACCGGCTACGACTGGGTCGTCCTCACGAGTCCGAACGGCGCGGAGCACTTCGCGCGTCGCCGCCGCGGGACGCTCCCCCGCGTCGCCGCCGTCGGGCCGGGCACGGCCGAAGTCCTCCGCGCGCACGGAATCGACCCCGAACTCGTCCCGAAGGTCTCGACGCAGGAGGGGCTGCTCGCCGAGCTCCCGCGGCCGCCCGGCCGGGTGCTCGTCGCCGCCGCCCGCGGCGCGCGGCGGGCACTGATCGACGGGCTGGGCGCGGACTTCGTCCCGCTCTACGACACCGCCCTCGTCCGTCCAAGACATGTCCCTAAAGGAGATGTCGTGCTGCTCGCCTCGGGATCGGCGGCTCGCTCGTTCGCGGCGCTCGACGCCGACGTGCCTGCGGCGACCATCGGCCCCCAGACGACGAGCGTCGCCACGAGCGTCGGCCTCCGCGTCGTCGCCGAGGCGCCGACCCACGACCTCGACGGCCTCGTCGAGGCGGTTAGGCTCGCCGAGCGATGGCTCGCTTCGTCACGTTCCTGAGCGACTACGGGCTCCAGGACGAGTTCGTCGGGACCTGCCACGGCGTGATCAAGAGAATCGCGGCCGACGTCCAGATAATCGACCTGACGCACGGGATCCCGCCCCAGAACGTCCTCCACGGCGCGCTGGTCCTCGCGAAGGCGCTGGAGTACATGCCGCCCGGCATCCACCTCGCCGTCGTCGACCCGGGCGTGGGCACCGCGCGCAGGCCGCTCGCGCTCGAGGACGGCGAAGGACGGCTCTACGTCGGCCCCGACAACGGCCTGCTCGTCCCGGCGGCCGAGGCGGGAGGGGGCATCGCCGCGGCGCACGAGCTCGCGAACCCGCGCTACGCGCTGAGCCGCGTCTCGCGCACCTTCCATGGTCGCGACCTCTTCGCGCCGGCGGCGGCGCACCTCGCGCTCGGCGTGCCGGCGGCGGAGCTCGGGCCGCCGCTCGACCCCGAGGTCCTCGTCCGGATCACGATCCCGGAGGCGGAGGTCTCCTCCACTCGAATCGGAGCCACCACCCTCGCGGTCGACCGCTTCGGGAACGTGCAGCTCAACGTCGGCCGCGACGTGCTCGGCGAGCCCGGCACCCGTGTGGCGCTCGACCTTCCCACCGGCCGGCGTCCCGCGGTCGTTGCCCGGACGTTCGCCGACGTGCCGCCCGGCGAGGTCGTCGTCTTCGAGGACGCCTCGGGCAACCTCTCCCTGGCCGTCAGCGGCGGCAGCGCTTCCGCGGCGCTCGGCCTCGCAACGGGCGAGCGGGTATGGATCGAGATCGACTCTCGGTGAGCCTCGGCCGGCGCTTCGCGCGCCTGACGACAAACGCCGTCGTGCGCCGGCCCGGCCTGTGGCGGCTCTTCCGCGGCCCGCTCAGACGGCAGTTCGACAGGCTCGCTCCGCAGTGGGACGAGATCGTCACGGCCGACCACCTCGCCGGCTTCGAGCGCGCGCTCGAGCAGGTCGAGCCGCCGCCTCGTCGTGCGCTCGACCTCGGCACCGGCACCGGCGACGGTGCCTTCGCCGTGGCGCGCCGGTTCCCCGAGGCGGAGGTCGTCGGGATCGACCTCGCCGGTTCGATGATCGAGGCCGCGCGCCGGAAGATGGCCCCCGGGCTCGCCGACCGCCTGCGCTTCGAGGTCGGCGACGCTTCGGCGCTGCCCTTCGAGGACGGCGCGTTCCAGCTCGTGACGCTCGCGAACATGATCCCGTTCTTCGACGAGCTCGCGCGCGTCGTCGCTCCGGGCGGGTTCGTCGTCTTCGGCTTCTCCGGCGGCAGCGGAACCCCGATCTACGTCGATCCGACCCGCTTGCGCGTGGAGCTCGAGCGGCGCGGATTCACGCAATTTGCGGAGCTCGAGGTGGGACGCGGGACGTCCTTTCTTGCCCGGAAGGCCGGGTCCGGTTAAGGTGCCGCCGACTCGAACGTTCGCGGCGCGGTAGCACCGGCCCGGACGCTCGGACGGGGCGAAATCCAGCGGGTTTCGCCCCGAATTATGCGTGGGTGAACCCATGTTTCCCCCACGGACCCCCTCCTTCAGGCGGTCCTAGAGCCGAAGGTGGCCGGCACTGGCAAAGCCAGCACCGGCGGTGGCTCGGGTCGAAGGCGTGTGGCTAGACTTCCCCGCCGGGGCGAGGTAGCTCAGTTGGTAGAGCACACGGCTGAAAACCGTGGTGTCGCCGGTTCGATTCCGGCCCTCGCCATTGGCCGATCGAGTCCGGTTTCGGCTGCGCCGAACCAGGACGACCTCGATCGGATCTGTACCTACGGATAGCGGCCCGGCGAGCTGGCCCAACCTCGATGCGGTGGTCATTCAAACGTGATCGGGCTGCCGCCGCCGGGTGGGCAGATAAGCATCAACTTGCCGAGACCTTCGAGCTCCCATGCCTCAGACAGAGGATCGGGTGCGACATGGATGGCGCTTCCGTCCGCGAAAGCGAGGCTGAGCTCACTGTTGCGTGAGACGAAGATGCGCGCGACGGCTCGAGCCATCAGCGCGAGGAGCGGCGCAAACGCCGTTGCATCGTTGCTCTCACCGAAGCTCTGCTCCCGTCCCTCGCCGTCGGCAAGCGTGAAACGTCCTTGAATGTAGACCCTGAGAATGTCGCCGGTACCACCGTCAATGAGGAGCCCGAAGGCAGCGGGATCAACGAAGCAGCGGGTGACCGTCCAGCCGGCAACGCTCAACGACCAACCGTCGATCTCTTCAACGAGCCCACCGGCCACTAACCGGTTCAGCGCTGTCGGGCCTGCGTCAAGCGGTCGAGCAGCGTTTGGACGAGCTCGTCCTTGATCAGCACCGCATCCGCCCCAGCCTCGTCGGCTGCGCGGTGCAGCTCGGGGGCGTGGTCGCCCGTCAGCGCGATGAGGCAGAGGCTCGGATGGTCTCGGCGCAGCCGCGTGACCGCCGTGACGCCGTCGAGGAGCGGCATGTGCAGGTCCATCACGACCGCGTCCGGACGGAGCTCGTCCACCAGCTCGATCGCGGCCAGGCCGTCGCCGGCCATGGCCACGACCTCGAGGCCCTCCTGACCTTCGACGAGCGGGCGCAGGCTCTCGAGGAAGAGCTCGTCGTCGTCGGCCAGGAGAACCCTGATTCGACCCGAGCCCGGTGCCTCGGCGGCCATCTGCGCGGACGTTAGCCTTGCGCGGATGCCCATGCAACCGGCCCAGCCCGTCGCCGTCATCGGCGCACCGCTCGACCTGGGAGCGGGCCGGCGTGGGGTCGACATGGGGCCGTCCGCGATCCGCTACGCGGGCCTCGACCAGCGGATCGCGCAGCTCGGGCGGGAGTGCGCGGACTGGGGAAACGTCGAGACGGCGGTCGCGGAGGCGACGGAGGTCGTCGACGAGCACGCCCGTTTCCTGCCGCAGATCATGGAGACCTGTGCCCGGGTCGCGTCGCTCGTCGAGCGAGCGATCACCGACGCCTACCTGCCGCTCGTCCTCGGCGGCGACCACTCGGTCGCGCTCGGCACGCTCGGCGGCCTCGCGCGGCTGCGCGGGCCCGGCGGCGTCCTGTGGATCGACGCGCACGCCGACCTGAACCGGCCGGAGACGAGCCCGAGCGGCAACGTCCACGGCATGGCGCTCGCAGCCGCGCTCGGTCTGGCGGGCGAGCGCTTCGACGGACGCTGGCCTCTGCCCGCGGCCGAGCCCACGCGGGTCGCGCTCGTCGGCGTCCGCGCCCTCGACGAGGGCGAGCGCGAGCTCTTGGGGCGTCTCGACGCGCGCGTGTACACGATGAGCGACGTCGACCGCCTCGGCGTCGAGCGTGCGGTGCGGGAGTCGCTCGCGCACGTCGCGGGCCCGGGCTTCGTCCACGTGAGCCTCGACATGGACGCGCTCGATCCGGACGTGGCCCCGGGAGTCGGCACGCCGGTTCGCGGCGGCCTGTCCTACCGCGAGGCGCACCTGGCGCTCGAGCTCGTGGCCGAGTCGGGCCTGGCCGACGCGCTCGAGGTGGTCGAGGTAAACCCGATCCTCGACCGCGAGAACGAGACCGGCCGGCTCGCGGTCGAGCTCGTCGCAAGCGCGCTAGGGGCGCGGATTCTCTAAGAACGCCACGACGGCGTCTGCCGTCTCGTCGTACGCGTCCCAGATGACCATGTGCCCTCCGGGCACGGGCACGGTCTCGAGACGGTCGCCGAGGGCGGCGCGGTAGGCCTCGAGCTGCTCGTCGCGCACGAGGCCGAACTGCTCCGCGTGCACGAGGAGGGTGGGCGCGCCCAGCGTCTCCGGCGGCGGCGCCGGGAGACACAGCTCGCCGTAGGCGAAGACGACGGCGCTCTGGCAGTAGCGCCAGCGAAACGTCCCGGGGCGGCCTTCGACGAGGTGCTCGCGCGCCTCCTCCTCGACGAACCGGTATGGCGTGGTCGGGCTGCTCTCCAGCCGCGCGTCGATCGCCTTGTCCACCGAGCCGAAGACGCGGTCGCGCCGGTGGTCCTCGGCCATGTCGAAGGCGACGTGCGGCAGGAGGTCGATGGCCGGGTCGAGCAGCACGGCGCGCTCGATACGGTCCGGCTCGAGCCCGGCGAGCTCGAGGATCAGGCGACCGCCGTAGGAGTGGCCGAGCCACACCGCCCGCTCGACGCCGGCCGCGGCGACGGTCTCGAGGACGTCGACAAGGTTCGCGCCGAGTGTCCACGGCGGCTCCCAGTCCGAACGGCCGTGTCCTCGCAGGTCGGGGGCGAGGACGCGGAAGCGCTCCGCGAGCCGCTCCTCGGCAAGACGGCGGAAGCGGCGGCCGTGGCCCGTCACGCCGTGCAGGCAGACGAGCGGCGGGGCGGCGCGCTCGCCCCACTCGTGCAGGTGGAGGAGCATCAAGGCGCCGCTTGCGGTGCCGTCGCCAGGACGCGCGGGCTGCGCCCGTGCGTCCGTCTGAAATGACCGGTCGAAACCATCGAGGGATGATCCGCTTCTCAGTTCGCGGTCAGGGCGTCCACGAGCGCGGGCAGCGTCTCGCGCCAGTCGCCGAGGAGCGCGACGTCGGCCTCCCGGACCATCGGCGCGCCCGGGTCGGCGTCGAGCGCGACGATCACGCCCGCCTTCATCGGCCCGGCGAGGTGCTCGAAGTCGGCGTTCACGCCCACGGCGACGTAGAGCGCCGGCGCGAGCGCGCGCCCGTAGAGGCCGATCTGGCGGTTGCGCGGCAGCAGGCCCGCCTCGCAGGCCTCCCGGTCGCCGCCGACCGCGCCGCCGAGCCGGCGGGCCTGGGCCTCCACCTCGCCGACCCCGTCGCCGACGGACGCGCCGACGCAGACGACCGTGTCCGCCTCCTCGAGGTCGCGCGCGGGCGAGTCGAGCCGCCGCTCGACGAGCCGGACCCGCGGCTCGGGAAGCGGCGCGAGCTCGAGCTGCCGCACCTCCGGGGTGACGTCGTCGCGCGGATCGAGCGGGTCGAACATGCGCGAGCGCACGGTCGCGAGCTGTGGCGTCGTCGAGCCCATGATCACCGAGACGATCGCGCCGCCGTAGGCCGGCTTCGTCTGGATCAGCCGGCCCGCGCGGTCGATCCCGAGGCCGACGCAGTCGCCCGTCATCCCGAGCTGAAGCTCGCCCGCCGCCCGCGGCCCGTAGTCCCGCCCGTTCGCGCTCGCGGGGATGAGGAGCGCGTGCGGCCGCTCGCGCTCGAGCACCTGCCGGAGTCCTGCGCTCCACCGCTCCGGGTGGTACTCGCGCAGGCTCGGGTCGGAGGCTTCCACGACGACCTCGGCGCCGTGCCGGCCGACCTCCCGCACGGCATCGGCGGTCTCGTCGCCGAGGACGAGCGCCACGTTCCGCCCGCCGAGCTTGCCGGCGAGCTCGCGTCCCTTCGCAAGGAGCTCGAGCGAGAGCCGCGTCGGCCGGCCGGCGGCGAGCTCGACCGCCGTCCAGCAGTCGTAGCTCTTGCCGGGCTGCTCGCCGAGCCGGGCGGGCTTCTCCCACGACGTAGCCGCGCTCTCCGGCGGCGCCAGCCGCTCGCGGATCGCCTGCGCCGCCTCGGCCGCCTCGGCCGCGATTCGACCCGCGCGCTCGGGGCGCACGTCACGAACCGCGAGGACGCGGGTCGGCGAGCCGGTCTGGCCGAAGCGCTTGTCGTTCGGGCGCAGGTCGTCGACGAGGTCGGCCGCCGTCCACAGCTCGATCGGGCCGTCGCCCGAGCCCGGCGGCCGAGCCTCAGACGGCGCCGTGACGACCGACAGGACGAGCGGCGGCTCCGCCTCGTAGATCTCCTCGCCGTCGTCGGTCTCGCGCGTGAGGAGGAGCGACTCGCCGCGGCGCTCGAGCGCGAGCACGCTCGTCACGTGCGGCACGTCGAGGTACGCCGCGACCTCCGGCGGAACCTGCCACGTCTCGGCGTCGACGGTCTTGCGGCCGCAGATCACGAGGTCGGCGCCGAGCTTGCGCAGCGCGAGGGCGAGCGTCCGCGACGTGCCGATCGTGTCCGCCACGGCGAAGACGCGATCGGAGAGGTGGACGGCGCGGTCGGCGCCGAGGCGCAGCGTCTGGCGGAGCGCCTCCTCGGCCTGCGGCGGCCCCATCGTCATCGCGACGACCTCGTCGCCGTCGGCTCGCAGCGCCACCGCGTGCGCGGCCGCGTAGGCGTCGAAGGGGTTGAGCATCAGCGGCACGCCCTCGCGCTTCAGCGACTTCGTCTCCTGGTCGAACTCGACCGCGGACGGGTGCGGAACCTGCTTGACGAGGCACACGATCCTCACGGCGGGAGCCTAGTCACCTGCGGCTGTGGAAGGCTGCGGGGACGTGCTCGGGATCCTGTACGACATCCACGGCAACTTGCCGGCGCTCGAGGCGGCGATCGCGGATGCCGAGTCGGCGGGTGCGGACCGCTGGCTCCTCGGCGGCGACTTCGCGTCGTGGTCGCCGTGGCCGAAGGAGACCCTCGAGCGGCTGCGCGCTCTCAGCCGGACGACCTGGATCCGCGGGAACGGCGAGCGATGGCTCCGCGACCCGCCGCTCGATCGTCCCGAGGTGCTCGCCGCCCTCGCCGAGACGCGTCCGGGCGTCGGCACCGACGAGGGCTGGCTCCACTCGCTCCAGACGCAGGTCGAGCTCGACGGCGTCCTGTATGTGCACGGGTCGCCGCTGTCGGACGTCGAGAGCTTCGCTCCGGAGCCGCAGCCCGGCGAGGAGCGCATGCTGGCGGGCGTGCGCGACCGCACGGTCGTCTTCGGGCACAGCCACGTCCAGTTTCGCCGACCGGGGCCGAACGGAAGCGAGCTCCTGAACCCCGGCAGCGTGGGGATGCCGCTCGACGGCGACACCCGCGGCGCCTACGCGCTCCGGCGCGAGGACGGCGAGTTCGAGTTTCGCCGTGTCGAGTTCGACGTCGAGCGAGTGGCCGCCGCGTGGCGGGCCCTCGGTGGCTCTTTCGGCCGGATGGCGGCCCAGCGGGTCGAGCGCGGCTCCGACTGACGTTCGGCTTCCGGCGCAGAACCGGCACACGGCGTGCGCTTTTCGCCGATAGGCTCGCAGTGGGGAGGAGGCCGGGCGCGCCTGAACCAAGGGGCGCTGTCGAGAAGAGGCTCTGCGTGCCCGCTACTCCTTCGGCCGCTCGGGCTCGTCGTCGCGCGGCTCCTCC
>Ga0209059_1000518_pt1 | contig 17708 bp, 20 predicted proteins | sample GraSoiAngelo_151_FD_186165 | JGI IMG/M metagenome (GOLD analysis project Ga0209059, IMG submission 186165) | Grasslands soil microbial communities from the Angelo Coastal Reserve, California, USA - 14_1009_12_20cm (SPAdes) (version 2) | ecosystem: Environmental > Terrestrial > Soil > Grasslands ...
GTCAGTCGGCTGGCTCTGGGGCCGGCCCGGCCCTTGCGCTTGCCGACGACGTATGGCTATCGGCTGGTTCGCCGTCGCGCTCTTGCTGATGCTTGTCGGTCTGCTCGGCGCGGCTCTGCCACTGGTGCCTGGTCTGCCGCTGGTCCTGGCGGGCGTGTACGTGTACGCGCTCGCGACTGGCCTGGGCGCCGGTATCGGCCTGGGCCACCTTGTCCTCTACACGCTGATCGGCGGCGCCGCCATCCTCTTCGGTACCCTGGCGAACCTGTTCGGGGCCCGCGCGGCCGGCGGTTCCCGCGCCGGAGCGCTCGGCGCCGTGCTCGGTCTGTTGGTGGGCCTGGTCCTCGGCGGGCCAGTTGGCGTGCTGATCGGTCCATTCGTTGGGGCAGTCGCCTTCGAGCTGCTGGCCGGCCAGGCCGCCTACCTGGCCACGCTGTACCAGTTCGGGTTCGGCGATCCGCGCTTCGTGCGGCTGAACTTCGGGACTCAGCGCGCGCGCCTGGAACAGGCGCTCGAGCGCATCAGGAGCGCATCCAGGCCGAGCCCCAGAGGTTGAGCGTGCGCTGCTCGTGCGGCCAGATGCGGTAGGGCTTTTCCTTGGGCATCAGCTCGAGCTCGGCGGAGAACTCCACCTTGTGGCCGTCCGGATCCTCGATCATGAAGAACAGATTGTTGCCCGGGCCGTGGCGTCCGGGCCCCCACCAGAGCGGGATGCCCAGGCGGCCCATCCGATCGCCCCAATCGCGAATGTCGAGCCAGCCGCTGGTCTCGTAGCAGTGATGGTCGGGGCGTGGCTGCGGGGCGCGGAACGCCGCGAAGCTGTGGTGCTCCGGGTCCGAGCGCAGGAAGCACGCGGCCAGGCTGTCATTTTCGAGCACTCGGTCGGATTCGATCATGCCGAGATCGCCGTAGAATTTCACCATCTCGGGCAACCGGCTCGTGGCGCAGACAAAATGCTGCAGCCGCGCAGGCAGACCGCGTTCGGCGCAAGTTTCTTCGGGCAATCCGAAGACGATGCGGCGTCCGTCCGGATCGGCGAGCGCGCAGGCGCCATCGGCGAAGAGCGGCGTGGGCGAGGCCTCGCGGCGCAATCCGCGCTGCTCGATCTCGCGCGCGTAAGCGGAAAGATGCGCCGCGTCCTGCATCTGCAGCGCGAAGTACGGGACGGCGCCCGCGGTGCCGCGGCCGATCACCAGCCTACGGTGGGGGCCGGCCACCCGCCAGGCGTGCTCGCCGAGGCGCTCGACGCGGTCGCCCAGCAGCTCGCCGTAGAACTTCGCCAGGCGCTCGGGCTGCGGGCTGTCGCGCCGCAGGTGGTGAAGTCTTGCCGGCCAGAGGTTCATGCTCCCTGATTCTCGCGCAAGGCGAGGGCCGCGTGGAGGACCCGCTCCAGATGAGGATCGCGCACACCGACGTGGTGCATGTGGGCGAGCGTGTTTTGGATATAGTCCACGCACGGGCCGCGAATCCCGATGCCCTGCGCGACGAGCCGTGCGCGGCCGTGCACGTCGAGCTCGCGCACATACGACGGATGCTCGGGGTCGGCGAGGAACGCCAGAGCGCGCACCAGCCGCCCGCCGCGCAGGCGCACGAGGAGAAGCCGCGGTTCGTAGACCCGGCGCGGCATTTCCCGGTGCCAAAGCCGAGCAAGCGCCGCGCGCACGTGGGCGGCCTCGATGAGGAAGGCCATGCCCCAGCACGAGCCGCCGCGGCACAGGCCGACCACCAGGCCCGGCCTGCGGTGCGTGCCGCGGTAGCGCGTCGACAGGATGCACAGCGCGCGGTGATAGCCGTAGGCCCGGGCAAGGCGCTTTTGCTTGTAGCCGAACCCGGGCGACCACATGAGCGAGCCGTAGCCGAATACCCACAGGTCGCCTTGCGGCAGCTGCGCGAGGAACTCCTCGAGCTTCACGTGCGCGGCTTCAACGCCTGACGCACGTCGTCGGCGGACGCCAGCGTGGCGCCCGTGCGCTCGATGACGCGCCGCGCGGCCTGCACCCAATCGAGGTTGGAGCGTTGCAAACCAAGGGGCGCGTCCTCCAGCCCGACGCGCACATGCCCGCCGCGCGCGATCGCCGCGGGAGCGAGGCTGAGCACGTCGACGGCGAGCCCGCCGACCATCCATGGGGCGCCAGGCGCTTCGCTTGCGAGCAGCCGCAAATACGCGTCGAGCGCGTACTCGGCGGGCGGGAAGCCGAAGGCGAAGCCTTCCGAGAACATGAAGCGGTACACCGCCTGCGGCGCGCCCAGCGCGGCGCGCGCGAGCGAGGCACCCAGGCGCACGAACCCGGGTTCGTAGATCGCGTAGGCGGGATGAAAGCCGTAACGCACGGCAAGCGCCAGACCGTGCCGCACCTGCTCTTCCGGATTGACATAGACGAAGCCTGCGATATTCACCGACCCCGGATCGACCACGGACCATTCGATCAAGCCGCTGCGCGCGAGTGCCTCCACGGCGGCAAAGCGCTCCGCGGCGGGCATGTCGCTCGCAAGGGGAATCGTGGGGTATACGATGCAGTCGACCTGGCTGCGGATGCCCTCGATGATGCGCCGGTAGACGGGCGCTTGGTCGCACTGCCGGCCGCTCGCCTCGTCGTATGCGTGAACGTGAACGATGGCGGCACCCTCACGAGCGCAGGCGATGCCCTCTGCGATGATCTCCGCGACGCTTACCGGAATGCCCGGCTGGAGCGCCCTGCCCCAAGACCCGTTCAGCGCTACTTCCAGCCACGTTTTCATGTTCGACCCATTATAGAATCGGTGCGATGTCCGCCCGCCGCCCGCCCATCGTTGGGCGCTATACGGCCGAGGAAGTCGAGTTGGCTACGCGCAATCATGGCATGCCGCTCGAGGCGCTGCGCTACGACGTGACGCCAGCCGGACTGCACTACCTGCTCGTCCACTTCGATATCCCGCCGTCCGACGAGGGCTGGAACCTCGGCATCGGCGGTCTGGTGCACAGGCCCTTTTCGCTGTCTCTCGCCGAGCTCAAATCGGCGAGCACGCAGAGCGTTCGCGTCACCATGGAGTGCGCCGGCAACGGGCGCGGCCAGATCTCGCCGCGCTACCCGTCGGTGCCGTGGCTGGAGGAGGGCGTCTCGACTGCCGAATGGACCGGCGTGCCGCTCGCCGCTCTGCTTGAGCGGGCCCGGCCGAGCGATGCCGTCAAGGAGATCGTCTTCCATGGCGCCGATCGCGGCTTCGACCACGGCGTCGAGCATGACTTCGCGCGCAGCCTGCCGCTGCACGAGGCGATGCGCGAGGATGTTCTGGTTGCGCACTCGATGAACGGCGCTCCGCTGCCACCGCAGCACGGCGCGCCGCTGCGCCTCGTGGTGCCGCGCTGGTACGGCATGGCGAGCGTCAAGTGGCTGCGCGCCATCGAGGCGATCGAGCGTCCCTTCGACGGCTTTCAGCAAGCGGTGGCTTATCACTTTCGCCGCGTGCACGGCGAGAAAGGCGAGCCCTGCACCCTGGTGCGCGTGAACTCGCTGATGGCGCCGCCCGGGATCGTCGATTTCTACACGCGCCGGCGGATGGTGAACGCCGGCGCAATTCAAATGAGCGGGCGCGCATGGTCAGGGGTCGCGCCGGTTGAGCGCGTTGAATTTGCCGTCGATGGCAAATGGACCGATGCCGTGCTCGCAAAGCCCGAGGCGCCGCACGCCTGGCAGTCCTGGCAGGCGACGTGGCACGCAAGCGCAGGAGAGCACGAGCTTGCTTGCCGCGCCACCGATGCCGCCGGCCGGGTGCAGCCGCTCGAGCCGGTGTGGGACCTGTCCGGGTTCGGTAATAACGCGGTGCACAGGATCTTTGTCACGGTGCGCGGCTGACTGCGCGTCAACGCGCCTGCTGCTGGCGCGTTTTTCGCACTAGGTCCACTACGGATCATCCATCAAACCAGGAGAAATCATGCTGAAGAAGCTGCTCGTGACGTTGGTCGTCGCTGCGTTCGCGGCGGGTGCCTACGCCCAGGCGCCGAATGAAACGGTGAAACCGGCGACCAAGGTGGAAAAGAAGGCCGACAGCAAGACCGCGAAGAAAGCCAAAGCCAAGGCCAAGTCCACGAAGGGCAAGGCGAAAGCCAAGGCCGGCGAGAAGAAGGACACCGGCAAGGCCAGCAAGTAGTCGTTTCGCAGATCGCAAGCCCGGGCTCGGCCGGGCTTTTTTTTGGAGTAGAGTACTCGCCATGCTGATCCTGGAGCGGCTGGTGTGCCGCAGTTCGCGTTCGCTCGCGGTGATGATCGGTTTTGCCCAGTCCAGTTCAGGCCGGGGTCGGGGTGAGGCGCGCGGACGGCCGGCCGGCGCGTTGCGCGTTTGCCTTCCCCCTCCCCGCTGTGCCCTCCCCGCTTTCCGTAGTTCCTCGAGATTCCTCCGCACTTCCAAGGAGCGACCATGGACCGTAGAGCCTTCGTAACCGGCGCTGCAGCCGCCGTTCTGCCGTGGCGAATCGCTTTTTCTCAGTCGCAGTGGCGCAGTTTCGAGGTCACTACGCGGGCCGAAGTCGATTTTGCGGAGGGCGTGTCGCGAGTTTGGCTGCCGCTGCCGCTCACCGCCGACACCGAGTGGCAGCGCAGCCTCGGCAGCGCGTGGAGCGGCAACGCCGCACGCGCCGAGGTCCTGCGTGACGGCAAGTATGGCGTCGCGATGCTGTACGCGGAGTGGCCGGCGGGTCATCGCTCGCCGCGCCTCGAGCTCACCAGCAAGTTCTCCACGCGCGACCGGACGGTCGATGTCAGCCGCACCGATGCGCATGCAGAAGCGCTGAGCCCGGCGGAGCGTGTCCTCTACACTGCGCCGACCGAGTGGATCCCCACCGACGGCATCGTGCAGGACACCGCGCGCGGCATCGTGAAAGCTGCGCGCAGCGACGTCGAAAAGGCGCGCGCGATCTACGAATGGGTCGTCGACAACACGTTCCGCGATCCCAAGGTGCGCGGCTGCGGCTGGGGCGACATCAAGACGATGCTCGAGACCGGCAACTTCGGCGGCAAATGCGGCGATCTGAATGCGCTGTTTGTCGGCCTGGCGCGCTCGGTGGGCGTGCCTGCACGCGATGTCTACGGCGTTCGCGTTGCGGCCTCGGCGCACGCTTACCGCAGCCTGGGCGTGAGCACGCCGACGATCAGCAAGGCGCAGCACTGCCGCGCCGAGTTTTACGCGCAGGGCGCAGGCTGGGTGCCGGTCGATCCCGCAGACGTGCGCAAAGTGGTGCTCGAGGAGCCGCCGGGAGAGCTTGCGCTAAGCGATCCCAAGGTCGTGGCGGCGCGCAAGCGCCTGTTCGGCAGCTGGGAGATGAACTGGCTCGCCTACAACACGGGTCACGACATCGCGCTGCCGCATTCCAAGGGCCCGAAGCTGCCGTATCTCATGTACCCGAACGGCGAGACCGGTAATGAGAGGCTCGACCAGCTCGACCCGGATGCGTTCACATACACGATCAGTGCCCGCGAGATCACCTGATGCGGCGGGGTTTGCTCGCTGCGCTGCTGCTCGCCTGGGCGGCGCTTGCTCAGGCGCAGGGGCTGCGAGCGTGGAGCGCAGGCACTGCGCCGCTGCTGGAGCTGCAAGATCTTGACGGCGCGGCGCACCGGCTTGCCGATTACCGCGGCAAGACGGTGCTGGTCAATTTCTGGGCGACCTGGTGCGCGCCCTGCCGCGAGGAGATGCCGAGCATCGAGCGCCTGCGCCGCTCTCTGGAGGGCAAGCCCTTCGCCGTGCTCGCCGTCAACGTCGGCGAGAGCGCTCGCGCCGCGCGCGCGTTCGTCGACACGATGCCGGCGCGCTTTACCTGGCTCCTCGACCGCGACACGCATACGGCGAAGGCCTGGCGCGCGCGCGTCCTGCCAGCGAGCTACCTCGTCGGACCGGACGGCGCCATCCGCTATAGCGCGCTCGGCGCGCTCGACTGGTCGAGCGCCGAGGTGCGCAAGACGATTCAAGGCGTCATGAAGTGAAGCTCCGAATCGCATTTCTTCTCCTCGCTCTGGTCTGTGTTGAAAGCACTGCGGAGGAGGGTGAACGCAGGCCGCCGTTCATCAGCACCCCGGGCGACGTGGTGGAGCGCATGCTGCAGCTTGCCGGCACGCAGCCGGGAGACCTGGTCGTCGATCTCGGCTCGGGCGATGGCCGGATCGTGATCGCGGCGGCGCAGAAATTCGGCGCGCGAGGGCTGGGCATCGAGCTCGACGAGAAGCTGCTCGAGAAGTCGCGCCACAACGCGCGTCTCGCGAAAGTGGCCGACCGCGTGTCCTTCGTGCACGGCGACGTGCTGGTGTCCGATATCTCGAAGGCGAGCGTGGTGACGCTGTATCTGCTGCCTTCGCTCATCGACCGGCTGCAGCCGCGCTTCGTCGATGAGCTCAAGCCCGGCACGCGCATCGTCTCGCACGCTTTTGCAATGGCGGGGTGGAAGCCCGACCGCGCGCAGACCGTGCGCGTGACGCAGCCTCATCCGGGGCAGGGCGACGAGAGCACGCTTTACCTCTGGATCGTGCCGGCCGAGGCGCGCGGCCTTTGGCAAGGGGGGGATCTGCGCCTGCGGATCCACCAGAACTACCAGGACATTGAAGTCGAAGGCACGCAGGCCGGCAAGCCTGTCGCGATCAGCCGGGCTACGCTCACAGGAAGCGACATTGCCTGGGAAAGCGCGAGCGGGCGCTTTCGCGGCCGCGTCGAAGGAGGGCGAATCTTGGGCGAGTTAGACGGCGTGCCTCTTGTGCTGACGCGAGCGCGCTAAAGCAGCTTTCCTGGATTCATCAGTCCGCGCGGATCCAGAGTTTGCTTGAGCGCGCGCATGAGCTCGAGCTCGAGGAGGTCCTTGTGGCGGCGGATTTCGTCGCGCTTGAGCTGCCCCAGGCCATGCTCGGCCGAGATCGAGCCGCCGAGGCTCGCCACCGTGTCGTAGACGATGCGGTTCACCGCTTCGCGCTGCGCGATCAGCGCCTCGGGGCCGACGTTGTAATGCACGTTGCCGTCGCCCACGTGGCCGAAGACGTACGGCCGCGCGCCGGGGAACGCGCTTTGCAGGGCGGCTCCGGCGCGCTCGATCAGCTCAGGGGTCCTCGACACCGGCACCGAGACGTCGTGCTTGACGTTGGTAAATTGCGCCTCCGGAATTGTTTCGCGCAGGCGCCACAGCGAACGCGCCTGCTCGCCGCTTTGGGCGAGCACCGCGTCGCGCAGCGCACCGCGCTCGGCGCATTCGAACAGCGAGCGCTCGAGATTCGCGTGCAGCATCATCTGCTCGCCGCTGTCGGCGAGGTCGGCGAGCACGTACCAGGGGTGCGGCGAAGCGAGCGGATCGTGATTGTCAGGCGAATGCGCGAGCACCGCCTCGAGGCAGATGCGCGAGATCAACTCGAAAGCCGTGAGCCGCTCGCCGAGCCGCTCACGCAGCAGCGCGAGCAGCTCGACCGCGCGCCGCGGGCTGTCGAGCGCGATCCACGCCGTCGCCGTCGCGCTCGGCCTGGGGTGGAGCCGGAGCACGGCGGCGGTAATGACGCCGAGCGTTCCCTCGGCGCCGACAAAGAGCTGCTTGAGGTCGTAACCGGTATTGTCCTTGCGCAATCCGCGCAGCCCGTTCCAGACGCGCCCGTCGGGCAGCACGACCTCCAGGCCGAGGACTTGGTCGCGCGCGGTGCCGTAACGCAGCACGTTCACCCCGCCGGCGTTGGTCGAGAGATTGCCGCCGATCTGGCAGCTGCCCTCGGCGGCGAGCGAAAGCGGGAACAGCCGCCCCGCCTCGTCGGCCGCTTTCTGCACCGCGGCGAGCACGCAGCCTGCCTCGACGGTCACCGTGTCATTCAGGGTGTCGAGGCTGCGGATCCGGTTCATGCGCGCGAGCGACAGTACGACCTCGCGCCTGGAGCCCGTCGGCACCGAGCCGCCGGAGAGGCCGGTATTGCCGCCCTGCGGCACGAGCGCGGCGTTCTCGCGCGCACAGAGCGCGACCACGCGGGCGGCTTCGGCCGTGCTCGCCGGGCGCACCACGCACTCGGCGGCGGCCGAGTACTGCTTGCGCCAGTCGGTGAAGTACGGGGCGGTATCCTGCGGATCGGTGAGGACGTTGGCAGCGCCTACAATGTCGCGCAGGAGAGCGGGAAGTTTCATCCTTGAGCAGGATTTTCTTATGGTCGGCCGCGCAAAGGAAGATGGCGAGCTGGGTCACTAGAGTCTTCTTCGCGCTGTTCGTCCTCGCGCCGGCGTTCGCGGCCGAGCCGCCCATCGTGGTGGGAGCGGTGATTTCGCAGTCCGGGATGCTCGCCGACCTCGCCGACGGGTACCGCAAGGGGCTCCTCGCGTGGCAGGACGAAGTGAACGCCGCCGGCGGCGTGCTTGGCCGCAACATAGAACTGCGGCTGCTCGACGATGGCTCCGAGGCGGCGCGCAACTCGGCCCTCTACCAGCAGCTGATTCGCGACGACAAGGCCGATGCGTTGATCGGCCCCTATGGAACTGCGGCCACGCTCATGGCCGCAGCCGAGGCGGAGAAAACGCGTCACGTCATGGTCAACGGAGCGGGCGCCTCGCTCGCCGTGCACCGCCGGCTGCCGCGCTACGTGTTCCAGAGCGCCGTGCCTTACGCCGCGTTCGGCGCGGGCGTGCTGGAAATCGCCAGGGAGCAAGGCTACCGCTCGCTGCTCATGCTCGCGCGCGACGACATGGCGTCGCAGGAAATGGCCGAAGCGGCGCGCGAGAGCGCGCTCAAGCAGGGGTTCACGGTCGGCCCGGTGGAAACCTACAGTGGCGAGATGGATAACTATGTGCCCCAGGTGGTCAAAGCGATCAACGCCGAAGCCGATGCGTGGATCGCGTTTGGCCAGGCGCGCGACGCGGCGGACATGGTAAAAACGTTGAAAAGGGTAGGCTTCGCGCCGAAGCTGTTCTTCGCGCGCGCGGCGGCGGATCCGAAGTTCATCGAGCTGGTCGGCCAGGACGCGGAATTCAGCCTCGCCGCGGCCGAATACCAACCGCGGCTGAAGACGAATGGAAATGACGCCTTCGTGAAGCGGTATTCACAAAAATGGTCGAGCCTGCCTAATGCCGCGGCCGCGCAAGGCTATGCCGCGGGAACGGTGCTCGGCGAGGCGCTGCGGCGAGCGGGAAGCGCGGACCAGGAGAAGCTGCGCGCGGCGCTCGCGGCGCTCGAGCTCGACACGGTGCTCGGGCGCTACAAGGTCGACCCGAAGACGGGAGAGCAGACGGGGATCAGGCCGGCGGTCGTGCAGATCGAGCGCGGCAGGCCGCTCGCGGTATGGCCGCCCGAGCTGCAGGCGGCGAAACCGGCGCTGCCCTATCCGCAGTGGCGCGAGCGGCGGCTGCTGAATTAGCGAGGGAAAGGCATGACATGGCGTTGAACCGTTCTTTCCTTTTTGCCCCGGGCAACGTCGCGCGGCGCGTGGAGAAGGCGTTTAGCCTCGAAGCCGACGCGGTGATCCTCGATCTCGAGGATTCGGTGGCTCCATCGGACAAACCGGCGACGCGCAAGCGGGTGGCGGAGGCCCTGCGGCTGCCGCGGCGGGTGCGCGGTTACGTGCGGGTGAATGCTCCATCCACAGCGTTTTGCTACCGCGACCTTGTGGAAACGATCCACGGGCACGTCGACGGCGTGGTGCTGCCTAAGGTCGAAAGCGCCGCCGACCTTCATGCCATCGACTGGTTGCTCGCGGCGCTCGAGCGCGAGCACGGCCTCACCGAGGGCTCGATCGACCTGATGCCGCTGGTGGAGACCGCTGCCGGGGTGCAGCGCATCGACCGCGTCCTGCAGGCGAGAAACCTGCGGCCCTACTCCGGCCCCTGGCGCGTCAAGCGCGTCGCCTTTGGCGCGGGCGACTACGGCAACGATCTCGGACTCGAGCCCGGCCTCGAGGAGGCAGAGCTCGCAGATGCCCGCGCGCGCCTCGTGCTCGCCTCGCGCGCCGCTCGCATGGAGAACCCGATCGACAGCCCGTGGTTTCATTTCAAGGAAGCTGAAGCCTTCGCTCGGGCGCTCGAGCGCAGCCGGCGCGGCGGCTTCCAGGGCCGGCTGTGCGTGCACCCCGATCAGATCGGCCCGGTGAACAGCGCCTACCTGCCCTCAACCGAGGAGTTGGCGCGCGCCGAGCGCATCGTCGCCGCATTCAAGCAGGCGGAGGCGAGGGGAGAGGCCGCCATTCAGGTAGACGGCCAGATGATCGACTACCCCATCGTTTACCGTGCGCAGGCGCTCCTCGATGCGATGCAAAAAGCGGCGAAATGAACGCGGTGGTGCTCTCGGGCGGGTTGTGGATGCCCGGCATGGCCATGGCGCTTCTCGGCGCGCGGCTCGGCAGGCACGGCTACCCGACCCACGTGTTTCACTATTCCGGGCGCGATTCGCTCGAGGGCAATGTCGAGCGGCTGGTGCGCCACGCACACGCTCATGGAAGGGCGCACTTCGTGGGCCATAGTCTGGGCGGCGTGCTGGTGTTCGACGCGCTCAACGCTCACCCCGAACTCGACGTGGCGACGGCGGTGCTCATCGGCGCTCCGGTGCGCGGCTGCCTGGCCGGGCGCCGGCTCGCCATTTCGCGGTTCGGACGCTGGATGATGGGCGCGACGACGCCGCGCTGGGGCGAGCGCGACGCGATCTGGCGGCGCCCCGAGCCGCTCGGCATCATCGCCGGTACGCTGCCCATCGGGCTGGGATGGATGACTGGCAGACTGCCCGGACGCAGCGACGGCGTGGTGCGGGTGGAAGAAACGCTTGTCGAGGGCATGTCGCAGCAGGTCAGCGTGCCGGTCGGTCACAGCGCGCTGATCGCCTCCCGGCGCGTCGCGGGACTCGTCGGGCAATTTCTTGCCGCCGGGCGCTTCGAGTGAGCTCGCGCCGGGGCCTCGCCGCTCTGTTTTTTCTGCTCGCCAGCGGCTGCGAGTCGATCGGCTATTACCAGCAGGCGATCGAGGGCCATCTCAGCGTCATGGCTTCGGCGCGGCCGATCGACGCCTGGCTTGCCGACCCGTCAAGTTCGCCCGCGCTGCGCGCGCGGCTCGAGACCGCGCGGCGCATCCGGCAGTACGCCTCCCGCGAGCTCGGTCTTCCCGACAACGGCAGCTACCTTTCGTACGCCGACCTCGGCCGGCCGTTCGTGGTGTGGAACGTTTTTGCCGCCGATCAATTCTCCGTCGAGCCGAAGAAGCAATGCTTCCCGTTCACCGGCTGCGTCAGCTACCGCGGCTTCTTCTCGGAGGCGGACGCCCGCCGGCACGCCGCGCAATTGCGGGGAGCCGGTTACGACGTGTATGTCGGCGGCGTGCCGGCCTATTCGACGCTCGGCTGGTTCAACGATCCGCTGCTGTCGAGCTTCATCCAGTATTCCGACGCCCAGCTCGCGCGCCTGATTTTCCACGAGCTCGCGCATCAGGTGGTTTACGCGCGCGGCGACAGCACGTTCAACGAATCGTTCGCCGTGGTGGTCGAGGAAGAAGGCGTGCGGCGCTGGCTCGAGGCCGGGGGCCGCTCCGCGGAGCTGGCGGCGTTCCGCGCCGCGCAGGCGACAAGGCGCGAATTCGCCGCTCGCGTGGAGGAGGTGCGCGAACGACTGAGGTCGATCTACGGCGGCAGCCTGTCGAAAGAGGCCATGCTGGAGCTCAAGCGCGACGAGTTCGCGCGGCTGCGCGCCGAGGCTGGCGCCATCGTGCCGGCGGAGCCCAACAACGCGTTCCTCGCTTCGATCTCACTCTACACGCAGCTCGTGCCCGAGTTCGAGCGGCTGCTTGCCGAAAGCGGCAGTCTGGAGAAGTTCTACGTACGGGCGCGCGAGCTCGCCGCTACGAAAGCGGAATATCGACGATTTTCCCGAACGCAGGACGGCCGCACAGCCGCTCGAACCAGGCCTTCAGGTTAGGCAGCGCCGGACGCTCGATCGGCAGGCGCATCCACAGCTGCACATGGCAGCCGAGCGGAATGTCGCCCATGCTGAAGTTGCCGGCCAGGTATTGGCGTGCATGCAGCGCCGCGTCGGGAATGGCGAGCAGTTCGGCGCATTTCTTTCTTGCCTCAGCGATCGCGTTCATGTCGCGCTTCTCCGCCGGCGTGCGCACCAGCCCCCAGAACACGGTGCGCAACGAGGCCTGGAAGGTGAACGCCCAGTCCATCCAGCGGTCGGCGTCGGCGCGCACGCGCAGGTCGTTCGGCCATAGCGTGCCGGCGCCGTGCTTGGCGGCGAGGTAGCGCACGATGGCGTGCGACTCCCACAGCACGAAGCCGTCGTCCTCCAGGGTCGGCACCAGCGAGTTGGGATTCATCCTCTTGTATTCGGGCGAGTGCACCACGCCGTATTGCATGCCGGCGTCGACGCGCTCGTATTTCAGTCCCAGCTCTTCCGCGGCCCATAGCGCCTTCTTCACATTCACCGAATTGGTCCTGCCCCAGATCTTCAGCATTTAGAACCCCACGGCTTGTCCGTCACGGCGCGGATCGCTCGCGGCGAAATAACCGCCGTCGAGCTTCCAGATCAATTGCGCGCAGCCGAACTGGTTGTAGTCATCGGACACCGGAACGATGTTGTGGCCGCGGCGCGCGAGGTCCTCCAGCACTGCCGGCGCGAACCCCGATTCGACGCTCACTTCCAGGCCCTGCACGATGCGGTAGCGCGGCCCGTCGCTCGCCGCCTGCGGATTCTGGCCGTAGTCGGCGATGCGCACCATCACCTGGGCGTGGCCTTGCGGCTGCATGGTGCCGCCCATCACGCCGAAGCTCATCACGGGCTCGCCGCTCTTCGTGACGAAGCCGGGGATGATCGTCTGGTAGGGGCGTTTGCGCGGGCCGACCCGATTGGGATGGGCGCTCGTCATGACGAAAGTCCCGCCGCGGTTCTGCAGCGAGATGCCGTCCACCACCACGCCCGAGCCGAACCCCATGTAATTGGACTGGATGAACGACACCATCATGCCGGAGGCATCGGCCGCCGTGAGATAGACTGTGCCGCCCTTGGGCGGCGTGCCGTGGCCGAAGTCCTGCGCGCGCTTCATGTCGATGAGCGCAGCGCGCGATTTGAGGTAGCCCGGCGCGAGCAGCTGCTGCGGCCGCACGTCCATGTAGTCGAGATCGCCCACGTAGCGGCGCGCATCGGCGAAGGCGAGCTTCATCGCCTCGATCTGCAGGTGCAGGCTGTCGGCGCCGTCGAGCCTGAGCGAGGCGACATCGAAGTGCTGCAGGATGCCGAGCGCGATCAGCGCGACGATCCCCTGGCCGTTGGGCGGCAGCTCATGCAGCGTGTAGCCGCGATAGTCGATGGTGAGCGGCGCGACCCAGTCCGCTCGGTGGGCCGCCAGGTCCGCGGCGCGCATCGCGCCGCCGTGCTTTCTGGCGTGCGCTTCGAGTTTTTCGGCCAGGGCTCCCTGGTAGAACGCCGCTCCCCTGGATGTCGCGATCTGCTCGAGAGCCTGCGCATGCTCCGGGAAACGAAAGAGTTCGCCTGGCCGCGGCGCGCGGCCGTCCGGCATGAAGGCTTGGGCGAACCCAGGTTGCGCCATCAGCTCCGGCACCTGCTTCGCCCACTGGCCGGCGATGGTGGGCGAGACGAGAAAGCCTTCTCGCCCGTAGCGGATTGCTCTCTCAAAGGGCTTTTCGAATGCGAGCTTGCCGAATTTGCGATGCAGCTCCACCCACGCCGACACGCAGCCAGGAACGGTGACGGTATTCCAGCCGCGCGCCGGCATCGCTTTCTGGCCGCCGAAGAACTCGGGCGTCCAGCCGGCCGGGGAGCGACCGGAGGCGTTGAGGCCGTGCAGCTGCCTGCCGTCCCAGACGATGGCGTAGGCGTCGGAGCCGATGCCGTTGGACACCGGCTCGACCAGCGTGAGGGTGATGGCGGCGGCGAGGGCGGCGTCGAGTGCACTGCCGCCGGCGGCGAGCATCTGCAGCCCGGCCTGCGCGGCTAGCGGCTGCGAGGTGGCCACGGCATTTTCGGCGAGCACCGGCCGGCGTGGCCAGGCGTAGGAATTGCTCCAGGAAAATGGCGTCATGGCGGAATTTTACAAGGTGCAGCTGGTAACATAGATGTTACTATCTCGGCCGTGGCGGGCGAGCGCAAAGCCATCGAGCAGATGCGCCTCAGCCTGCGCGAGCAGCCGAGGGGCTTCGAGCTGCTCCTTGCGCAGGCGGTGAACGCCTGCCTCGAGGGCGACACGCGGCGCTCGAGGTCGGCGCTGCGCCTGCTGGTCAATGCCACCATCGGCTTCGACGCGCTGTCGATGCTGGTCGGCAGGCCGGCGAAAAGCCTGCATCGCATGCTCTCCGAGGACGGCAATCCGACGCTGGAGAATTTCGCCGCGATCCTTGCCGCGATCCAGCACGAGACGCGGGTGCGCCTCGCAGTCAGCGTGCGCTCGGCTGAGCAGTGACCACCGACCCGAAATCCAGCACCACGCGGCCGAGCACCTTGCCGGCTTTCAGGTCTTCGAGCGCGCGGTTCGCCTGATCCGCCGCGCGCGTCTCGACCGGAATCGGCTTCAGTTTCCCCTTCCTCGCGAGCGCCACCACCAGCTTCAGCTCCTGGAGGCTGCCGACGTACGAGCCGACGATGCCGATGGCGCGCTGCGCGATCGGCGGCAGCGGATGGGCGAGCTCACCGCCATAGAGGCCGACCAGCACGTAGCGCCCGCCCTTTCGCAGGGCGGCGATGCCCAAGGCGGCTGTGACGGGGCTGCCGACGAAGTCGATCGCTCCGGCAATGCCTTGCAGGTTTTGCACCGTGTGCGGCGATCGGGTATCGAGCGTCGTGTTCGCGCCGAGCCTGGCGGCTGCGGCGAGTTTTGTTTCGTCGATGTCGCACGCGATGATGTTCTTCACTCCCTTGGCACGCAGGACCGAGATGCCCACGAGACCGACCCCGCCGCAGCCGATCACCGCTACCCGGTCCTTCGCGCCCAGCGCGGGAAGCTTCGCGCTCGCGCTGTAGGCAGTCAGCGCCGAGCAGGCGAGCGTGGCGGCGAACGATTCGTCGATCCCGCTCGCGTCCACCAGGTACTTCGCGTCCGGCACGAGCACGTGCGTGGAGTAGGCTCCGGCGCGATTCACGCCCAGGAATCTCGATTTCAGGCAGTAATTATCCTGCCCGGCCTTGCACACCGCACACTGGCCGCAGCCGATCCACGGATACACCAGACGCTTCTGTCCTGGCTTCACTCCCCTCGCGCGCGGACCGGCTGCCTCGACGATGCCGAAGGGTTCATGTCCCGGCGTGAAGGGCGGCACGCAGCCGCGCTCCTTCACGTAGAAGCGCTTGCCGCCGCCCCAGTCGAAATAGCCATCCCAGATATGCAGGTCCGAATGACACACGCCAGAGCGCGTCACGCGCACGAGCACCTCGCTTGCCTGCGGTTTCGGTGTTTCCTTTATTACTCTTTGCAGCGGTTTGCCGTGCTCGATGATGTCGTAACTGATCACGCCTTGCCCGCCTCGTGCAGCGCCTGGTCGATGTCCCAGAGGATGTCGTCGAGCGTCTCGATGCCCACCGAGATGCGGATCATGTCCGGCGTCACGCCTGCCTTCAGCTGGTCGGCCTCGCTCATTTGCCGGTGCGTGGTCGAGGCGGGATGGATGATCAGCGTTTTAGCGTCGCCGATGTTGGCGAGGTGACTCATGAACTGCGCCGCCTCGATGAAGCGCTCGCCGGCCTTCGCCCCGCCCTTCACGCCGAAACTCAGCAGGCCGGACGCGCCTTTCGGAAGGTATTTTTCTGCCAATGAAAAATACCTGTTATCCGGCAAGCCCGGGTAGTTGACCCACGCGACCCGCGGGTGGTCTTTGAGGAATTTCGCTACCGCGAGTGCGTTCGCGCAGTGCCGGTCCATGCGCACGTGCAGCGACTCGAGCCCCTGAAGTAGCAGCCACGCGTTCATCGGCGAGAGCGCCGGGCCGAACGTGCGCATGATCTCCATGCGCGCCTTCATGGTGTAGCCGAAGTCGCCGAAGGTCTCGTGAAAGATGACGCCGTGGTACCCCCGGGACGGCGAGGTAAATTCCGGAAATCTGCCGTTGCCCCAGTCGAACTTGCCCGACTCGACGATCACGCCGCCCATCGTGGTGCCATGTCCGCCGATGTACTTGGTGGCCGAGTGCACGACGATGTCGGCGCCCCATTCGATCGGGCGGCATAGATAGGGCGATGGCACGGTGTTGTCGAGCACCAGCGGGATGCCGGCATCGTGCGCGATGGCGGCGAGCGCTTCGATGTCGACGATGTTGATCAGCGGATTGCCGAGGGTTTCGGCGTAGATAAGCTTTGTATTGGCCTTTAGCGCTTTCTTGAACTCATCCGGGTTGTCCGGGTGGACGAAAGTCGTTTCGATCCCCAATTTCTTCAGGTTCACGTGGAGCAGCGTGTGCGTACCGCCGTAGAGCGTCGAGGCCGAGACGATGTGATCGCCTGCGCTGCACAGCGTCAGGATCGCCGTCACCTCGGCTGCCTGGCCGGTCGCTGCCGCGAGTGCCGAGCGAGCGCCCTCGACCGCCGCCATGCGCTCCTCGAGCACTGCCACCGTCGGGTTGGAGATGCGCGAGTAGACGTTGCCGAACGTCTGCAGGTTGAACAGGCTCGCCGCGTGGTCCGCCGAGTCGAAGACGAACGAGGTGGTCTGGTAGATCGGCGCGGCGCGCGCGCCGGTGGCGGGATCGGGAATCTGCCCTGCGTGCAGGCAGAGCGTCTCGATGCCGAACTTGCGGTCGGCCATTAACCCGCAGCGCTTCCTTCTGGGCTGTCCGGATCTTCGGCTCGGCTGCTCGCACGGCGGTACTCGGATGGCGCGACGCCGACCTGATTCAGGAAAAAGCGCGTGAAGTTGCTTTGCGCCGAGAAGCCGAGCTCCGCGGAGACCTCGGAAATTTTGCCTTCGCCGGAGGACAGACGCGAAATGGCGGTCTCGACGCACAGCATGTCGAGGTAGGCACGCGGCGAGAACCCGGTGCACAGCTGGAACAGGTCGTAGAAGCGCGAACGCGACAGGCCGACGCGGTTCGCCAGCTCGTCCATGCTGAGCTCCTTGTTCGGCCGCGCGCGCAGCAGCGCGATCGCCTGCCGGACGCGGCTGTCCTCGAAACGCGAGCCGCGCCACAAGTGCGCCGCGGCGCGCCGCTTGGCGAGGTAGGTCTCGACGATCAGGAGCACCAGCTCCTGCAGCATGAATTCCAGGCGCTCGGCGGACAGGAACCGGTCGTTCAGCACCTCGACCGCGAGGGTCTCGGCGAGCCGTCGGATGCGCGGCGTGACCTGCTCGCGCAGCAGCGCGAACGGTCGCGGGTCCTCCGGCCCGAACACCGCCGGAAAGCCGGCATGCAGCCAGCCCCCCGCAGCGTGGAACACGAGCGCGCGCGTGGCTTCGTGGTAGACGTGGACCTCGCCGGGATTGAGGAACAGCAGCTCGCCGTCCTTCTGCTGCAGTACGATGACCGGGTCGGCCAGCGCCTCGAGGATCTTGCCTGGCGCGAGCTCCATCAGCATTAGCCGGCCGAACCTGCCTTCGAACAAGCGAAGCAGTTTCCCCATGCGGGAAGGATACCTTAGTAAGCCAGCCAGCGGGGACGCTTGGCCGAGATCACGCGGGTGTTCACCCCCACCCAGTTGAGTCCCCCGAAGAGGCGCCCATGCTCGATCTTGACGCAGCGGTTCAGCACCGCGTCCAGCCCTGCGGCGCGAGCCTTGGCCGCCGCCGCCTCGTTTTTCACTCCGAGCTGCTGCCATAGC
>Ga0209059_1000520_pt1 | contig 17621 bp, 14 predicted proteins | sample GraSoiAngelo_151_FD_186165 | JGI IMG/M metagenome (GOLD analysis project Ga0209059, IMG submission 186165) | Grasslands soil microbial communities from the Angelo Coastal Reserve, California, USA - 14_1009_12_20cm (SPAdes) (version 2) | ecosystem: Environmental > Terrestrial > Soil > Grasslands ...
AATCGTATCGCGGCTGGGTTTGCAAGCGTCATAGCAATGGTCACGATGATGGGGTTCGGCGGGGCTGCGGCTGCCACGGAAATCGACTGGGCGAAAGTCGAGCAGGCGATCGGAAAGAAAGGCGCCGCCCAACCGGGGGGCATCTACAAGTTTGGTTTGCCCCGCTCGGATCTCAAAGTCGCGGTGGACGGCGTTGCCGTCAAACCGGCGCTCGCCCTCGGCTCGTGGGTGGCGTTTAAGCCCACCGGTGACGGTGCGATGGTCATGGGCGACCTGGTGCTGACCGAGGATGAGATCAATCCGGTGATGAAGCGGCTGATCGAGGATGGCATGGAAATCAGCGCCATTCACAATCATCTGTTGCACATGTCGATTCCGGTCTTCTACATGCACATCCGTGGGCACGGTGATCCGGTCAGTCTCGCGCAGACTCTGCACGCCGCTCTGGCGCTGAGCAAGACTCCATTGAGCCAGCCCGCCCCGACCCCACCCGCAGCGCTCGACCTGGATACGGCCGCCCTCGAGAAGACCCTCGGATCCAAAGGCACAGCGAACGACGGTGTCTATCAGTTCGGCATTCCGCGAGCGGAGACGATTTCCGAAGGCGGGATGGCCATTCCGCCGTCCATGGGGACCGCCATAGCCATCAACTTCCAGCCCACCGGGAGCAGTAACGCGGCGATCACCGGGGACTTCGTCCTGCTCGGCAGCGAAGTGAATCCGGTCCTGAAGGCGCTGCGACAGCACGGCATCGACGTCACTGCCCTGCACAGTCACATGATCGATGATTCCCCGCACCTGTTCTTCATGCATTTCTGGGCCCATGACAACGCGACGAAGTTGGCCGACGGGCTTCGGGCTGCGCTGGATCTGGTGAACGTGAAGCACGGAACTTGATCGTCGGCCGGACGCGCCCGCGCGCATTCGGCCCGCTGACGCTTTGCTCGAGGGAGGATCTTTCGTGGCCGAAAGCACCCCGGCCGAGCCAGGCCGAATCGCAGAAGTCACCCACTACTTCCTGCGCTTGGGGCTCTTAGGGTTCGGAGGACCCGTCGCGCTCGTGGGCCAGATGGAGCGCGAGCTCGTCAGCGAACGCGGCTGGCTCACCAGAGAGCAGATGCGGGAAGCGATCGCCGTCTGCCAATCGCTACCCGGGCCCCTCGCGATTCAGGTCGGGATCTTCGTGTCCTATTTGCGAGCCGGATTCTGGGGTGCCTGGGCGGGTGGCTGGGCCTTCATCCTCCCCAACTTCGCAATCGTCGCCTCCCTCGGGGCGCTTTACGTCTACTTCGGAGGCCTACAGCCGGTGACGGCTATCTTTTATGGAGTCAGCCCCGCCGTCATCGCCTTGATCCTGCATTCCTGTTACCGACTGGCCAAGCTCGGCATGGAGGACTGGTTGCAGTGGGTTCTCGCTGCGATCTGCCTTGTAGTGACACTCGTTCTACAGACCGAGGTGGCCCTCCTGTTCATCGGGGCCGGCGCTGTCGGGATTTTGTACTACGGTACGCTCCGACATCGCCCCTCATCGGCCACAACGCTGTTCGCGGCCGCTCCCATGATCCCTGTGGCTCCGATCGCGCCGGTTGTCAGCGCCTCCACGCTGGGCAAGCTGCTGCTGTTCTTCCTCAAGGCGGGCGCGCTCACCTTTGGCAGCGGACTGGTGATCGTGCCGTTTCTGCAGCAAGGCGTCGTACAGCAGTACGGCTGGCTCGGGGAACGAGAATTTCTGGTCGCCGTCGCCATCGGCATGATCAGCCCCGGTCCGGTGGTGATCACCGCCACGTTCGTCGGTTACCTGGTCGCAGGTTTCTGGGGTTCGCTTGCGGCGACAATCGGGATCTTTCTGCCTTCGTTCATTCTAGTGCTCGTCGCGGCGCCGCTTCTGGCACGCCATCGTTCCAATCGAAACGTGCAGGGGTTCGTCAAGGGCGCCTACGCGGCGGCCATCGGCACGATTCTCGGTGCGTGCGTGCTCCTCGGCCGGATCGCAATCGGAGACTGGTTCACCGCCGCGATCGGACTCATCGCGCTTGTTGTCCTGTTTCTCTGGAAGGTCAACAATCCGCTGCTCATGGCCGTGACGGCAGGTGCCGGCCTGCTCGCGTTTCCGATCCTGCATCCAGCCTGGGTGATGGTGAAGTAGACAAACCACCTTCTCCCGACCCTCGCTGCGGGCCTCGCTGTGGCTACGCAGGAATGTTTCCCACTTGTTCCCCGGCCAACTGCACCCGGGTGTTCTGAGCGGGATTCTCGGTGGCGAGACGCGGCCTAAGTCCTGGATTTCTTACGACCGGGTCCAGTTCGCTCCGGCCGGTCTAGCCGGTTAATCCGTTATTGCGACCCCATCATCGAAATTGCTGTCATTCACCTAATCAGCAAGGTGTTGGCTTTATGGCGCTTCCCAGCCCGTGCGAACTCGCGATCCGCGGTCACCAGCGTAAGCCCCTCTGCTAACGCCGCCGCAAGGTGCAATGCGTCCAAGGTGCACAGCGAACTGTCCATCGAAGCGACCCACAGGCGCGCCTTGATAAAGTGTTCTGTGTTCAGGGAAATTCGTCGATAAAAGCCTTCAGCAACGTGATTCGAGAACAAATCGAGAATCTCCTTGGCCTGACGCTCCCGTAGCTCGTCCAGCCGGTACTTCTTCGAGATCAGGGAGCAAAACTCGACTTCGCTCAGAACGCTGATGACCGGAGTCTTGAATTGTCGCAGCGCCTTTTCCGCGGCTGCGCTGAGCGGCTCGGGACAGTAATAGGCGCCTAGGATGCTGGTATCGACATAGGCACTTTCATCGGCCATCTCGTTCCTCACGCAGCAATTGCACGGCGGGTGTTCCGGCGCGGCCTATCCCCTGCCGAAACTCTGTGAGCGACGGCAGCGACTTCACGGGCTTCGGTGCAGGAATGAGCTTCGCCACCGCCTTGCCCTGGCGAGTGATAACAATCTCCTCGCCGGCCTCCACACGATCTATTAGATCTGGCAGCTCCTGGCGCGCCTGCTTGATTCCTACGTGCTTCACAATGGTCTCGGAGAATGTGTACACCACAAGTGTACATACTTATACTGCCCAGTCAACCACTGGTTGATGCAACCGGATGCGGCTTCACCCGGGGTAGTCGCGTCATCCAACGGCGCCTAACGGTCGGCTCACGTCCTTCCGGTCATGCGTGCGCCCCATCAGAACCCGCCATGCAGCGCGGCGGCGCTGGTCGATTCACTCTGCTCTAGCGTAGAGTTAAGCGCATGCACGAAGCCCGGTGTGGTGGGCAAGGATTGCGCCGGGATCGACTTCGGACCATTGGCCCGCGGCTGGTGGCCCGCCGCTCTTTCTTCGGACGCGCACTGCTCACGGCCTTCGCGCTGGCCTGCGCGACCACCGCGCCGGCCAGCGCCGCAGATGCAACAGCCCGGCCTGCACCGCGCGCGCCAGGGCTCGCGCCCCTCCCCAGGGTCACCTCACCCAGGCTCTACGTGATCGATTGCGGCACGCTCGTCTACAACCGTCCGGAGGACTACAACCTCACGCGCGAGGAAGTAGCCGACACCAACATGTCGGTGCCGTGCTTCCTCGTCATCCACGCAAAGGGAATCCTCCTCTTCGATACCGGCCTCTCCGATCGCCTGGTGGGCCGGCCGCTCTACGAGAACGTCGATGGCGGCTACGGGCAGATCAAGTTCAATAGCCTCCGCGGCCAGCTTGCCGATATCGGTATAACGGCTGCGGACATCACCTACCTCGCGATCTCGCACTCGCACTTCGATCACGTCGGCAACGCCAACGACTATGCGGGCTCGACCTGGTTGGCGCAGAAGGCGGAGCGTGACTTCATGTTCGGCACCAACGCGGATCGCGCGTACGTGCCGCTCTATGCGGCGCTCGCCCATGCCCGCACGGTGGTGTTCGACGGCGATCACGACGTATTCGGTGACGGCACTGTTATTCTCAAGTTTACGCCCGGGCACACCCCGGGGCATCAGGCACTCTACGTGAAGCTCGCGAAAACGGGCGGCGTCGTGGTCTCGGGAGATCTCTATCACTACGCCGAGGAGCGGACGCTGCACCGTATGCCGAATGAGGAACAGAGCACAGCCACTCCGAGCTCGCGCGAGTTGATCGAGCGGTTCCTCAAGGAAAAGAACGCGCAGCTCTGGATCGGCCACAGCACCGCATTCTTCAAGAATGCGATCAAGTCGCCCGGCTGGTACGACTGAGGACCTCGCATGGAGTACATCCAGTTCGGGCAAACGGACCTCAAGGTGTCGCAGCTGTGCCTCGGCACCATGTCGATGGGCAGCTCCGCCTGGAAGAGCTGGGTGCTCGACGAGCCTGACTCGGTTCCGATCCTGCGGGGCGCCCTCGACCTCGGCATCAACTTTTTCGACATGGCCGACTGGTATTCCACCGGCCGCAATGAGGAGGTCGTGGGCCGGAACTTGCTGAAGATGACCGGACGCGAGCGGCTGGTGCTCGCAACCAAGGTTTTCTACCCGATGAGCGACGACCCGAGCGATCGAGGTCTGTCACGCGAGCACATCGAGATCTCGATCGACCGGTCGCTTAAGCGGATAGGCACCGACTATGTCGACCTGTACGTGATCCACGCCTTCGATGCTGACACGCCCGTCGAGGAGACCATGGAGGCGCTGCACGATACGGTCCGTGCCGGCAAGGTGTGCTATCTCGGTGCGTCCACCATGTATACGTGGCAGTTCGCGAAGATGAACCACGTGGCGGCCGTGAACGGGTGGACGCCATTCGTGAACATGCAGTGCCAGTACAACCTGCTGTATCGCGAGGAAGAGCGGGAGATGCTCCCCTACTGCCGGGATCAGGGCATCGCCGTCACGACCTTCAGTCCGCTCGCGCGCGGCTTCCTTGCGCGCACCTCCGCCGCCACCGCGCGCACGGCTCACGACTTCTACCAGGAATACTATGGCGACGACATTGATCGCGAGATCGCGCGGCGCGTGCGCGAAGTCGCCGCGCGCCGGGGCGTGAGCGCGGCACACGTCGCGATGTCCTGGGTGGCCGGCAGCCCCAACCACAACGTTCCGATCGTGGGTGCCGCGAAGACGGCTCATCTCGACGTCGCCGTGGAAGCGCTCGGCCTGCGGCTCGATGCGGCGGAGCGGGCCTTCCTCGAGGCGCCCTACCGGCCGCGCGACGAGATCAACGACCAGAATCCGGTGCGACGTCCCCGCGCGCTGCATCCGGGCTGAGTCCCGGCGCCCGACGCAAGTTTGGCGTGCAGCCAGCGCCAGCTAGAGCGACAGCCAGAGGCTGTCCTGTCGAACCTCGATCAGGGTCGGACGATCCGCGGTGAGCGCCTCGCGCACGGATTGCGCCAGGTGCTCGGCGCTCGCGGCGCGGGTGGCGTGACAGCCGAGGCTCTCCGCCAGTCGCAGGAAGTCCGGGCTTCTCGGCTCCACGCCGATTCGTGGAATGTGCCGCTCGTCCATCCCCTCCACGATCGCCTGCAAGGCATCGTTGTTCCAAACGATGACCGGAAGCGCGAGGCGTTCCTCTGCCGCCGTTGCCAGCTCGCTGACCGTGAACAGGATTCCGCCGTCGCCCGCGACGGCGATCACCGACCGATGCGGCGCGCCGATCTTGGCACCAATGGCCATCGGCAGCGCCGGACCGAGGGCGCAATAGTTGCCGGAGTAGTACCAGCAGCGCTCCATTTCCATGGGCATGGCGAAGGTACCGGTATACACAATCTGCGTGGCGTCGCCCATCACGATGGCGTCCGCCGGCAGGGCCGGACGCAGGATCTTCCAGACGCGCGCGTGCAGCCTTTCGAGGCTGGTCATTTTCGCGGCATTGCGCGCGAGGATCTCCCGGACCCGGCTCTCGCCCTGCGAGCGCTGTGCGGCCGGCTTGCACCTGGCGAGCGCCGACGACAGGGCGAGCATGGCGGCACGCGCGTCGGCCTGGATCGGCACCGCCGCCGAATACATCGATGTCAGTTCCGTGGGGTCGATGTCGATCCGGATGATGTCCCCCGCTATCTCGAGTCTCGCCAGGAAGTGGTCGCCTGCCGCGACTTCCGAGCCCACCAGCAGCACGACGTCGGCGTCGGCGAGTGCCTGCTTGCTCGCTTCCTGCAGGACCGAGCAGCCCAGCGACAAAGGGTGGGAATCCGGCAATATTCCCTTGCCCGCATTGCTGGCGAGAACCGGCGCTCCGATGCGCTCCGCGATGTCGGTCAGTGGCTTGCCCGTGCCGACGCCGCCGCCCCCGACGAGGATCAGCGGGCGCTTGGCCCGCGCGAGGCGATCCGCGGCCTCATCGATCGCGGCCGGATCGGGCATCGGTAAGGACGGTGCGCGCCGCGTCTTCCACTCCGCCTCGACGGGCGCCGGGAGGACGTCCCGAGGCAGCGACAGGTGTACCGGGCGCGGCCGGCTGCCGCGAAACACAGCATAGGCACGCGCAATCAATTCCGGCAGCTCGTCCGGATATCGGACCATGGCGCTGAACGCGGTGAACCCGGCCGTGACCGCCGCCTGATCGGCGAGCTCGTGGATCGCTCCCCAGCCTTTCCCCTGCGTTGGGGCGGGAGACGCCCCGGACAGTACGAGCATGGGTTGCGAATCGCAGTAAGCCTGCGCGATGCCGGTCGCCGCGTTGGTGACGCCAGGCCCGCCGATGATCGTGCAGACTCCTGGCTTGCCGGTCGCGCGCGCGTAGCCGTCGGCCATGAAGCTGGCGCCCTGCTCGTTGCGACACTGCACGTGGCGGATCCCCGTACGCGCGATTCCGCGGTACAGCTCGAGAGTCATCGTCCCGGCCATGCCGAACACGGTATCCACCTCGTAGGCCGCGAGCAGCTTCATCACGGCCTCACCGCATGTCATGGGGTTCACGTGTTCCCTCTGCATTCGGGTCATGAGCGGCACGGAGGCCGCTACACGCGCCAGCGGCGCTGCTCCTCTGCCGGCAGATCGTAGCCGGCCAGGAAGGCGGCGAACCGCTGACCCTCGGCCACGGCGTCGACCTCCGGGCAGACGAGGTAGCGAGGTGGGAGTGCCACGCCCCGATGTCGCAGCAGCGGAGCCAGTCGGCGCCAGTGCAGCCCCTCGCCCGGCTCACCGCGTACCCCGACGGCCACTACCGCATAGCCGTGGTGCGCGTATTCGGCGACCTGATCGGCGATCACCGCCAGCAGCAGGCCGTGCCCGCCCTTGGGCGGCAGCTGCAGCACGCCGTAGCCGCTGGCCTCCAGCACGCCGAGCACGTCGGGTAGCGCCGTGCGGGCCTGCTCTGTCGGATTGATCAGTGCGTCGGGCACCAGCGCCATACGCCAGCCGCGCGCATCGCCGCTCATTGCGCCACCTTCCCGCCATCGCGCGAGCCCTCCGTGGTCTCGCGACTGTCCAGGAACTGCTCCAGGTCGCGGCGCGCGCCGGCCTCGTCGAAGCGGCCCATGTCCAGGGCCCAGCCGGTCGCCGGCAGCGGTGGCAGGCCCCGGCGCGCCAGCTCTGCCTCCAGTTCCTCAACCCAGATGCCCCGGCGTGGCTGGATCTCCCAGTCATCTTCGGGCCGATTCGGCCGCCCGCCCCAATCGGGTTTGCTGGAGGTAAAGCGCACGCCAGTCGAGGGGCTGCCGTCGAGACCGATCAGGATCACTTCGTCACCCCGGCGCAGATACCCCTCGATCAGCGGCGCGATCGCCTGCGCCAGGCGCCGGCAGTGGGTGCGATAGGCGGGAGTGTCGTACTGCTCATAGACGGCCCACCAACGCCGCACACCGGCGAAAGCCAGTTCGGGACAGGGCAGCTGCTGCAGCACGTATCCCCGCTTACGCAGCACCTCCACGACCGGACTCACGAGACCCGGGTAGTGGGCGCCTTGACAAACCTTGGCGTTCTGGTTCAGGAGGCAGTTGGCGACCAGCGCCACCTTGCGCGGCGCTTTTTGCTCCGTGCCTCGCTTCCGCCCGTGGTCGATACGCCGGCCCATGGTGCTCCCTATGATGCGCGCGTGACCGATACGCGTCCTCGGTTTTCTGCGGAGCCGGGATCAGAATTTGTAACCGATCTTGACCCCCAGTACGCGCGGTCTCGTGATGCTCTCCTGCAATGAGAACTGCGCGTCCGACGTGAACGTGCTCTTGATCACGTTGGTGAGGTTCAGCGCATACAACTCCACCGACCAAGCCTCCTTCGTGACGCCACATGAGACGTCGTAGAGGGTGTACGGGGGATTCTCGAACCTAAGCTGATTTGTGCTGATGTTTGAGCCTGCAGACAGCACCGGGTTGCTGCCGGATTGAGTGAACGAATGTGCGGTGTGTGTCACGCCCGCCTGCGCGAACAGGTTTAACGAGCTCATCACCCACTGATAGCGCAGCCGCGCATTGAACTGCAACGGTGGCGCAAAACTGCTCGGACTGCCCGGAGGACCGTACGGATTCAGAATGTTGACGATCGGCTTTCCGTACTCGCCCGCGGTCGCCGGATTCAAGAGCAGCGCGGGATTGTTCGCGATCAGGTAGGGTGAATTGGTCTGCTCACTGCTGTTCCAGGACGCACCACCCTGAGCCGTGAGGCCGTGGGCGAGCACCGCGATGACCGAAGTCTCCACTCCGCGAATGCGGTAGTCCGGTCCATTGGCGTTGAAGCCTACATTCCCCAGGACGCCCGGATCGAAGAAGGAGACCTGCACATTCCTCCAGTCTTCCTTGTATATCGCCCCGTTCCACTGCAGGCGGTGGTCAAGGAATTCCGTCTTCCAGCCGAACTCGTTGTTGGTCAGATTATCGGACGTGTACGGCAGCGGCGAGCAGTACCGCAGGATACCGCTGGTGCGGTCCGGAAGATAGCAGGCAAAGCTGCGGTTGAAGGCGCCGGCACGAAAGCCCTGTGACCACGTGTAGTAAGTGAGCACATCCGGCAGGATGTGCCAGGTGAGATTCGCGCGACTCTTGAACCCCTTGTATACGGTATGAAGGTTTTCCTTGCCGATATCGACGGTGGCAGCCGAAGTCAGGCAGGGTGGCAAGCCAGCCTGGTAGCAGCTAAAGCTGCCCGACTCCGCGCCAACCTCCTCGTTGTCGAAATGGTAGTAGCGCGTTCCGGCCGTAATGGTCAGCACCTTGGGAACGAGGTCAAGATCCACTGAAGTGAACAACGCCCGCTGCCGGTAGCCGCGTTTGACGTCATTGAAGAAGGCCACGTTGTCGTTGCGCACGGGGGCCGGGTTGTTGACGTCCGAGCGCGGAACGGGTCCTATGTTCGTCAAGCACCCCAGCGTGACGGTCGCCGTGCAAGGCGGCAGGGTCTTGTAGAGCCAGTTCAGCTGGTCGTTGATCCGCAAGTCTTCCCAGAATGCGCCGGCGATGCCGCGCAGCCGCCAGTCATCGGGGGTGCTGAGCCGGAGCTCATGACTCTGATGCGTATTGCGCTCCGTCTCGTTCCACACGCTGCTCGGCGAGAAGCAGGTTGCAGCGAGGCCGTTCGCCGGGTCGGCCGCATGGCACTGGTAATAGTCCGCATACAGACCGCGCGCGTAATTGGTGTAGTCCTGCACCGTGTCGAGGTTGCGCACCAGGTACGAGCCCGCATACACCGCTCTGAGAACGCCGATGCGTCCGTTGATGGTCAAAGCCGTGTTTTCGAACCTGTCCTTATTGTAGGAGTTGTTGAACAGCGTGACCGACTGCTTGGGAAGCGCAACGCCGTCTGAGCTCTTCGGCATCTGGTAGAACACGCCCTCGGCGTCCATGTCCTGGTAGCTCTGGGTGATCAGGGCGCTCCAGTCATCTGCAAAGTCCCAGCGAGCGGCGACGCGAACGCCCTGATAGGTCACCGGATTGATCGCGCTGGCCGCGATCGCATTGTTGTTGATGACCGGAGATCCGGGCGGAACCTGACACGGCGTTGTCGTGGGACCGCAGCCGCTCGGATAGTTCGCGTAGTGGATACCGAGGTCGGTCGACGCGTTGCGTGTGAAGGTGGCCGGCACATTGTTGATGTAACCGCCGCGCCGGTCGTCGTAGACCACGCCGCGCACCGCCAGCTTGTCCGCGATCAGCGGCAAATTGAGGACAGCGGTGATGTCCGTATTCGGGTCACCGCCCGCGGTCACGCCGTAACTTCCGGAAACGCTCCCCTCGGTCACGTTGAGCTTCGGCTTGTTCGTGATGTAGCGAATGACGCCGGCCTGGGCGCCCGCACCGAACAGCGTCCCCTGGGGCCCTTCAAGGACCTCGACGCGCTCCAGGTCGGCCGCGTAGACATCCAGGTTGCGGCCGGGCAACTGCCCAGACTGCTCGTCCAGATAGATGGCAACGTTCGGAAAGCCGTTGATCGAGCCGCCGGATTGAGTTGCGACGTTGCCGGCGCTGAGACCCCTCATGAAGATCTGATCCTGGCCTGGTCCCGCGGATGGCGCGACCACATTGGGCAGGTACTTGAGCAAATCGTCGAAGTTCGTGACATTCAGCTGCTGCAAGGTATCGCCAGTAAACGCCTGGATTGCGATCGGCACGTCCTGGGCGTTCTCACTGCGCCGCTGCGCCGTGACGACGACTTCCTGAATGCCACCCTCCGACTGGTCTGGCGTTGCTGCCGCGTACGCGGCTCCAGCGGCATGAGTGCCGAGGATCGCGGCAACCGCACGAGCGCATTTCTGATTGATCTTCACTGGCAGACTCCCCGTCGACATGCAGCCGCCGAGTTTGTTCAAGGCCGAGCGACGCGATGCCGGCGTTCATCGCTGTTGGCTCTGGTGCAGTCCGTCGCGCCCGAATCGCGTTGCTTCAGCAGACTCCATATCGCATACTCATTGCGATTAGACACAGCGCTGGATTTTTGGTCAATTGTTTCCTCCTGGCGCGCCGCGCACTGTTCACGACACTCTGAGTGCCTGATCCCGCAATCCCTCCCGCCAGCGTTGATCCGCTCGCCGTTCCCGGCCTGAGCAGCAGTGCGATTGCCGCACCGCTAGCGGCGGTAGCACCGTTCGAGCGCTGGTACGTCCTGATCGTGATGTGCCTGGTCTACGCCCTCAATATCGCCGCGCGCTACGTCGTCACCACTGTATTTGAACCAATCCGACTCGAACTGCACCTTACCGACACGGGCGCGGCGTTCCTGACCGGAATTCCGCTCGCCCTGTTCTACGTCGTTTGCGGAATTCCCATCGCCTGGCTCGCCGACCGCTCCAATCGCCGGAACATCGTGGCTGCGTCCCTGGTGCTGTGGTCGGGCTTCACGGTGCTCTGTGGTTTGGCCCTGACCTACTGGCAGTTTCTCATCAGTCGGATCGGCGCGGGCGTGGGCGAGGCGGGGGCAACTCCACCCTCGACGTCGATCGTGTCGGACTGCTTTCCCCCCGAGCGGCGTCCCATGGCCCTGAGCGTCTTTGCTCTGGGCGCACCGATCGGCGCCTGGCTCGCCGCGGACGTGGCGGGTGGCGTCGCACAGGCCCACGGCTGGCGTGGGGCATTCCTCGCCCTGGGCGTGCCGGGTGTGCTGCTCGGCGCGCTGGTCTTTTTCACCCTCCGCGAGCCCACGCGCGGACGGCTCGACGCCGTCGTCGGCGCCGGCAAAGCCTCGTTCTCGGAGGCGCTGGCGTTCTTGTGGCGTCAGCGAGCCGCGTTCCACGTCATCATGGCGAGCGGCGTCTGTTCGCTGTGGGGATGGGGCCTCGTCTGGTGGACCCCGACATTTCTGCTGCGCGCCTACGGCCTGAACGTCGCCCAGGCGGGCGCGATCACCGGTCACATCCATCTGATTGGCGGCATCCTGGCCACGGCCGGCGCCGCCTGGCTCATGTCGCGTCCCTCCATGGGCGACCCGCATCGCGTCCTCCGGGTGCTCGCCTGGGTCACCGGCTGTGCCACCATCCCCTCGATCATCGCGTACTGGACCGACTCGCTGTGGCTTGCCCGGGTGATGTTCTGGGCTTACATCCCTGCGATCTATTTCTTCATCGGCCCCTGCATGGCCCTGGTGCTCAATCTGGCTCCGAGCATCATGCGCTCGACGTTCACGGCCTGGTCGGTCCTGGTGGGCAACGTATTCAACCTGATTGTCGCGCCGCAGTTCGTCGGGTTCCTGAGCGACACGTTCGGCGGTATACACGGGGCCGATGCTGCCTCGCTTCGCTGGGCGTTGCTGGTGCTCGCTCCGACGGGGTTCTGGGCAACCTGGCACTTTGTCCTCGCGGCGCGAACCGTTGCCGCGGACATGCAGCGCGCGGTCAGTTACGCCGCCTGAGCACCCTGCGATGCCGCTGGAACGGAGCAAGGCCCTTTGAGACACGTCTTGCTAGGCCTGCTCGGCATAGCAAGCGCAGCACCGTGTGCGCGAGCCGACGACGTTAAAGTCCTCAACGACGATGCGCACTTTGCCGAGGGACCGATCTGGTACCACGGCAAGCTGTACTACGTCGAATACGATCGCAATTCGGTGATCACGTGGGACGGTGCAAAGAACGCCGTGTTCTGGTCCAAGCCGGGCTGCGGCCCGTCGGCGGTCATTCCCACGGCGCGCGACGAATTCCTGACGACGTGCTACGACAGTGGCACGATCGGCCGAATCTCGGCCGACGGCAAGGATCTGCCCCCTTACAGCCACGACAAGGACGGAAATGCCTTCGTTGGCCCCAACGATTTTGCGCCGGACCATCACGGCGGCATCTACTTCACCTGCTCCGGCACGGCGCCCGGTCCGAAGATCGACGGCAAGATCTTTTACCTCGCCCCAGACGGCACGATCAGCCAGGAAGCCACTGCTGTGCACAGCGCCAACGGCATCGTCGTTTCCAATGACGGCAAGACGCTCTATGCGATCGAGACCGAGGAGCACCGGCTGATTCAGTTCAAGATCGGGCCCGACGCATCGCTCTCTGACCGCCGGGTTTTCCTGAATCTCGACGACCTCACGCACAATGTCGGCCACATCTACCCGGATGGCGTGAAGATCGATTCGCGGGGACATCTTTATGTCGGCCAGAATCCGCGTGACGTCCACGCCGCGCTCGCCGGCACAATCTTCATAGTCGACGCTGCAGGAAAGCTACTGCGGACGCTCAAGCTGCCTTCACCGGGCGTGCCGAATCTGGCCTTCAGCCCGGACGAGAAGACCGTGTACGTGATGGCGCTCGATCAGCTCGACAAGTCGCCCTATCGTGGCAAGGTCTACGCGATCGCGAACCGCTGACCCGTCAAGCGCGCCGAAGTCGGCGCCGCGGTCAGCCCGCCAGCCAGCCGCCGTCGATGACGAGATTCGAACCCGTGATGAAGCTCGCGCGGTCGCTCGCCAGGAACACCGCCGCGTTGGCGACATCCTGCGGTCGCCCGAACCGCGGCCAGGGCGTGCGTTGGCGCTGATACTCCAGCCGCGCCGGGTCCTTCGCCAGTCCGCCTGCGCCGGTGACGATCTTGCCTGGCGAGATGCAGTTGCAGACGATCAGGTGCTTGGCGTAGTCGACGGCAATCTGTCGCGTGATATAGATCGCTCCCGCCTTGCTCACGCCGTACGGCAGGTCGCCGGGCGAGGTAACGATGCCTTGCTGGGATCCCAGGTTGATCAGGCGACCCCTGACCTCCTGCCGCGGCTCCTGAGTGATCATCTGCTGGACCGCGCGCTTGCAGCCGTTGAATATGCCCGTCAGATTGACCCGCATGACCTGCTCCCATTGCGCGGGTTCGGTCTGCAGCAACGCGGTGCCGGAATAGGTAGCGGCGTTGTTCACCATGACGTCGAGCCTCCCGTGACGCTCGACCGTGGCGCCGATCAGCGCGTCGACCTCGTCCCAGCGCCCGACGTCGGTCTTCCGAAAGAACGCCGCACCGCCCGCTCGGGTAATGATATCGAGCGTCGAGTCCCCGCCTTCGACGGGCTGCTCGGTGATATCCGCAATGACGACACTCGCCCCTTCGCCGGCGAAGCCGGTGGCAATCGCCCGACCGATGCCCGAACTCGCACCTGTGACGACAGCTATCTTTCCCGCGAGTAGACTCGACATTGGTTTCGATCCCACGCTTTCACCTTCAGACTCGAATTATAGAGACCCAGGGGACTGGAGCACCTTGCCCGCGAGGATATGCCCATGGCCGGCGTCATCCAACCCGATCTCGACCTGGCTGCGTCGCTGTTCGAAGCCTTGAGCCGTGCCACGCGCCGCGGCCGCGGCATCGTGCGCGACAGCTACGGCGACGGCGAGCAGGCGGCGCACGACATCACCCGGTCGGCCGCCGACGCCGCAGGGCTCGAAGTCTCCATCGACCCGATCGGTAACCTGTCGATGACGCTGCCCGGACGAGACCGCAGCGTGCCGCGCATCGTCATGGGTTCGCACCTCGACAGCGTGCCGCAGGGCGGCAACTTCGACGGCGCGGCGGGAGTCGTCGCCGGCGTATCCGTGCTGTCGGCGATGAAGCGCGCGCGATTCGTGCCCGATTACGATCTGTCCGTGATGGCGATCCGCGCGGAGGAGTCCGCCTGGTTCGACATCGCCTATCTGGGCAGCGGCGGCGCGTTCGGACTCCTCGATCCCGCCTGCCTCTCGATTCCAAGATCCGACAATGGCCAGAGCCTCGAGGCGACTCTGAAACAGCGGGGCTTTGATCCGCAGCCGATCCGGGCACGGCGGCGCCTCCTCGATCCGTCGGGCATCCGGGCATACCTCGAGCTGCACATCGAGCAGGGCCCGACGCTGGTCGCCCGGGGACTTCCCGCCGCCGTCGTGAGCGGCATACGCGGCTGCAAGCGGTTTCGCAATGCGCGCTGCATCGGCGAGTATGCCCATTCGGGCGCCGTCGCCCGTCCCTACCGGCGCGACGCCGTCGCGGCCACGGTCGCCCTTCTTCACCACATGGAGGGCGTCTGGCTGCAGCAAGAAGAGGCCGGCGAGGATCTGGTTCTTACCTCGGGGGAGCTGTTCACCGACCCCGCCATGCACGGGCCGAGCAAGGTCGCCGGTGAAACACGCTTCGTGCTCGACCTGCGCAGCCTGTCCGATACGACCATGGAGGTAGTTGCGGCCGAGGCACGCGCGGCGGCGGAGCGGATCAGTGCGGCCTACCGCGTCCGCATCGATCTCGGCGCGACCAGCGATTCTCCTGCAGCGGTGATGGACGGCCGGCTGCGAGCGCGGCTCATGAGCCTGCTCGATCGTCCCTTCGAAATGGCCAGCGGCGCGGGTCACGACGCGGCCGTGTTCACCAAGGTCGGCATCCCGAGCGCCATGATCTTTGTCCGCAATGAGAATGGCAGTCACAATCCGGACGAGGCCATGTCGTTGGATGACTTCGCGGTAGGAACGCGGGCCCTGACGGGCCTGCTCGAGGATTTTCCTCTCTGAGTCGGTTTTCGAGGGGGCCTGTTATGACGCTGTTGGTGACGGGTGCGACGGGATTCGTCATGAGCGTGCTCGGCCGTCATTGGCTCGAAGCCGATCCGAGCGCGCGCCTCGTGGTACTGGACGCTTCGCCTCTCGACGCCGCTGCCGAGCGCTACTTCGCCCCCTTCACCGACCGGCTCGCAGTCGTGGTCGCCGATGTGACTGAGCCCGAGACCTGGCGTCCGGCTCTCGCCCGCCATGCCGTCACTCGCATCGTCCACGGTGCGACCATTACGCCCATATCGCGCGGCACCGCGACCGCAGCGAAGCGGGAGCCCGAAGCTGAGAACCCCGATCGCATCATCGATGTCAATGTGATGGGGACGGTGGCGGTGCTCGAGTGGGCGCGCACGCTGCCGGATCTAAAGAGATTCATCTACGTCAGCTCCGGCGCCGTCTACAGGCACCACGGACCGGATCGTCCGGGCGAGCCGCTCCCCGAGGACGGCTACGTCATGCCGCGGCGGCTATACGGGATCTCGAAGCTGACATCGGAGCTGATCAGCGAGCGCTATGGCGACCTCTTCGGCCTGTCGACCGCATCGGTGCGGCCGTCGTCGGTGTACGGACCGATGGACCGCGTCACGGCAAGCCGGAACATGCACCATGTGCCTCACCGTATTGCCCGCATGGCCCTGGACGGGGTCAAGCGCGTGCGCGTCAATACGCTCGATGCCGTCGGCGACTACATTCACGCTGAGGATGTTGCGCGCGCGATTGTCTCGCTGCTGCAGGCGTCGCGGCTTCGCTACAGCACCTACAACGTCGCCTCCGGTGCGACCGCGAGCATCGGCGATATAGTTGGATGGGCGGCGGAAAAAGTGCCCGGGTTTGGCGCCGAGATCGTGCCTCCCGAGCAAGCCGACATCCTGCAGGACCCCACGCTCAAGGACGGCATGTGGGGTGCTTACGATGTTTCGCGCCTCAGCGGCGAGACCGGCTGGAAGCCGCGGCCGATGCGCGCGGCACTGCATGCCTACATGGACTGGATGGCGGCCGAGCGCGGCTCCAGCCCGTCACAGGAACCAAGATGAATCCCGGTGAGCCGTATCCCCGCGACCTGATCGGTTACGGTGCCCGCGCGCCCCACCCCCACTGGCCGGGCGAGGCCCTCATTGCCGTCTCCCTGGTGCTGAACTGCGAAGAGGGCGCAGAGGCTTGCGTGCTGCATGGCGACGCGCACTCGGAGTCGGTGCTCACCGACCTCGGTGCCGTCGAGGCTCTGCCGGGCGCACGCAATCTGAACGTTGAATCCAATTTCGAGTACGGCAGTCGCGTGGGATTCTGGGAAATCATGCGACTACTGAAGACCATGGGCGCACCGGCCACTGTGTACGCGGTTGGCATGGCACTGGAGCGCAATCCTGAGGTCGCTGCCGAGATTGCACGCAGTGGCTTCGAGGTCGCCTGCCACGGGCAGCGCTGGATCGACTATCAGTTCGTTCCGGAGGAAGTGGAGCGCGCGCACATGCTGCGCAACATCGACACCATTACCCGCCTGATCGGCCGCAGACCGGTGGGCTGGTACACCGGGCGGCCAAGCCCGAACACGCGGCGCTTGGTCGTGGAGACAGGCGGCTTCCTCTATGACAGTGACGCCTACAACGATGATCTCCCCTACTGGACCGAGGTCTCAGGCTGCCGACACCTTGTAGTCCCCTATAGCTTTGACACCAATGACAGCCGCTTGCAGCGCGGCGGCGATTTCAGCACCGGCGACGACTTCTTCACCTACTGCCGGGATGCGTTCGACTGGCTCTACCGCATGGGAGCCGAAGGGCGCCCGCGCATGATGAGCATCGGTCTGCACGGCCGGATCATCGGGCGCCCCGGCCGGATCGGCGCGTTGGGGCGGTTGCTCGAGCACATCCAGCGTCACGAAGGCGTCTGGCTGTGCAATCGGGCAGCCATCGCAGAGCACTGGATAGCGCATCACGCGAAAAGCTGAATGTAGAGGTCGAGTCGCTACAGGCTCCGGATCATGCCCCCGTTTACTGCTACTTCGCCGGACCGTTCCTCCTGCTGCGCGCCGGCTGACCCCCCGCGTTAAGCAGCCCAATGTTTCTGCAGGCATCTGATCCGCTGATCCGTCGTTCAGCCAATTCGATTCCCAAACGCGAGCCGAACTGAAATCTGCGCATGACGCTCGCTCATCCGACTTCGCCGACGCGGCGCATGTGGCACACATGCGGCTCCCTTATCGACCACCGAGGCACTGCGGAGGTCACCGGCTCATGGCCTACAGAGTGACGTGCACTCC
>Ga0209059_1000522_pt1 | contig 17602 bp, 15 predicted proteins | sample GraSoiAngelo_151_FD_186165 | JGI IMG/M metagenome (GOLD analysis project Ga0209059, IMG submission 186165) | Grasslands soil microbial communities from the Angelo Coastal Reserve, California, USA - 14_1009_12_20cm (SPAdes) (version 2) | ecosystem: Environmental > Terrestrial > Soil > Grasslands ...
CCTCGGCGGTGAGGAGCCGCGGCAGCAGACGCTCGTACGCCGTCGGCGCCACGTTGGCGAGCCACGGCTTCGGGCCGACGACGTGCACCAGGTACGGGCGTGAGCCGTCCGGATTCACGCAGCGCAGCCCCCGGACGTCCTCGACGAGGACGTCGTCCCACGGCTCGGTCGGCGCGAGCCGATGCTCGAGCGCGAGCAGCCGGCCGGACGGGACGGCCGCGCGGAGTACCGCGTTCACGACGTCCTGGTCGGCGAAGTAGAACGGGTCGGAGATCGAGCCGCGTCCGAGGAGGGCCGCCGACGCGAGGTCGACCCGCTCCTGGGCGTCGCGCAGGCGTCCGAGCACCTCCTGCACCAGGTCGCTCGGAAGCGCGAGGAAGCCGGAGTTGACGTACGGGTGCTCGCGCGCCTGCGGAGCGCCGACAAGCTCCTCCCACGCGGCGAAGGAACGTGTCGCAAGACGGTCGACGAACGCCACGACCTGTCCCCGCTGGACGTGCTCGAGCAACGGCGTGAGCGGCTGGACGGCGACGAGGTCGGCGTCCAGCAGGACGGGCACCGCGGCGCCGCGTGCGAGCGGCGCGAACCATCTCGCGAGAAAGGGCGCGCGCAGGGAGGGCGGGGTGACGATCTCGACGGCCTGCTCGAGGATCGCGCGCTGCTTCGGCGTGAAGCCGGCGTCGAGGACGACCACGGTCTCGTCGTGGCCGACGAGCCGGAGCGAGTTCACGAGCGCGACCGCGCCGGGCCAGTAGCGGGAGTCCGCCACCGTGAAGAAGGTGCACCGTCTGCCGCCGGACGCCGCCTCGGCCGGCGTCACGTCCAGACGTTCACGAGCGACGGCGCCAATCGATCCGCGTCGGCATCTGCGAAGAAGGCGGCGACGTCGACCTCGACCTCCTCGCCTCGCGTGTACCGCGTCAGCTTCCGCCGCGATCTCTCCGGACGCCGTACCAGTCGTCGCGCTCGCTTGACGACCTGGACGCGCCGACCGCCCTCGCCCCGTTCCCCGTAGTCGTGGCGCGCGACCTCGCGCCGAGGCTGTCGTGTGCTGCGGCGCAAGAAGCAGGTGTGGAGGCATCGGAACGGCGACGTCTCCCACGATCCCTCGTCGACGACGAGTCGCCCGTCGCGCGGCGGATCGTCGCGAAAGACGACTCGGCCGCCGTGGAGCCGATCCGGCACCGGCCCGTCCCACGCCTCGAGAGCGCCGAAGTTGTAGAGCTTCGTCGTCGTCCGCGCCGGCGGCGCGAGCCACCCTCGAGCGCGACCGGAGGAGACGTCGAGCCTGCGGCAATGGAGCTGCGCGCTTCGCAGGCTGAACCAGTCGTCGAACTCTCCGCCGACGAGGCGCTCGCGGAAGCCGGCCAGACCGAGTGGGTCGTAGATCTCGTCGCCGTCCACCCCGAACACCCAGGCGCGCTCGCCGGCGTAGCCCTCGACGAGCCGATGAGGGGTTCCGGGATGCGGAACCGAGTGGAAGCTCGCGTGCGGGAGCTCGTCGGCGAGCCTCGCGAGGATCTCGGCGGTTCCGTCGCGCGAGGAATGGTCGGCGAGAAAGAGGCGATCGCAGAAACCGGCCACGTTCCGAACCGTCCGCTCGACGAAGACGTTCTCGTCGCGCACCAAGACGAGGCCGACGACGACCGGAGCGGTCACGGCTGAACCATACGCGCCGTCGCGGCCTATCATCGCCGCGATGAACCGACCCGGCAGCGGGACGGCCTCCCGCGAAGGGCTGACCGAGCTCTACGGGCGCATCGACACCCTGCTCCGTCGCCGGGCGAAGGGGTTTCCCCGGCGCGAGGAGCCGACCTGGTCGCAGCTCGACACGGCGCTCGGCGAGGCCGCCGCGCGCCTGCGCGACCTCGCGGCGACCGACCCGGCGGCCGCGCCGGCGCTCGACGAGGAGCTGCTCGCGAGGCCGGTCTTCGTCGTCGGGTATCCCAAGACCGGGACGACGCTCCTCCTCGGCCTGCTCGACGGGCACCCGCAGCTTGTCGTCGTCCCGGGCGAGACGCGGTGGTTCACCGACCCCGAGCCGACGCTCGCGCAGCTCCACGGGCGCTGGATTCGCTACCTCGTGAACCCGAGCGGTCAGGAGCCCTTCTGGCTCCTGGGAAGTCCGGGCGGCGACGAGGATCCGTACCTCGCCTTTACCGCTCGGCTGCTGGCCCTCGCCGCCGCGCATCCCGAGAGGGACCTGCTCACGGCGCTCGTCGCGACCTTCGGGGAGAACGCCGCGGGAGCGCGTGCCTGGGTCGAGAAGACGCCGCTCCACGTCTTCCAGGTCGACCGGATCCGCGGCTGGTTCCCGGCCGCGCGCTTCGTCCAGGTCGTCCGCGACCCGCGGGCGACCGTCGCCGCGATCCGTCGCTTCGCCCGGCACGGCTGGAGGACCGACGTCGACGAGACGGTCGACGGCGTGGCGAGGGCGCTGGTGCAGGCCGAGGAGGCCCCGCGAACGTACGGACGCGACGTCTACCTCGTCGTCCGGTACGAGGACGTCGTCGCCGCGGCCGAGAGGGAGCTGCGGCGCGTGGCGGACTTCGTCGGCATCGACTGGTCGGACTCGCTGCTCCGCCCGACGCTCGCGGGTGTACCGATGCGCGCGAACTCCGCGTGGCTCGACCGGCGCGTCGTCGGGGAGATCCACGACCGGTCGCTCGACGACGGGAGCCGCGACCTCGACCGCCGGACGCTCGCGCTCGTCCATGCGCGGACGTCGCGCGGCGGGCGCGCGCTGGGCTACGAGGTTCCCCGAGTGGGGCGCATCCGGGCCGCCGTGATCGAGGCGACCGAGCGCGTCCGCCGGCTCGCCGGAGCCGGGCGTCCTAACAGTTCGTCCACACGCGACTGACACAATACGGCCCGCGTGACCGCGATTCTCGGTTTGAACGCCTATCACGGCGACGCGGCGGCAGCACTCCTCATCGACGGCGGGCTCGTGGCGGCGGCCGAGGAGGAGCGCTTCAACCGCGTCAAGCATTGCGCCGGCTTCCCTGAGCTGGCGGCGGCGTGGTGCCTCGCCGACGCCGGGCTGACCGTCGGCGACCTCGACCACGTCGCCGTCTCGCGCGACCCGAAGGCGAACCTCGGCCGGAAGCTCCTGCGCACGATCCGCCACGGTGCGAGCGCCCGCTACCTGAAGGCCCGCCTCGAGAACGCGGCGAAGGTCCGCGACGTGCGCGCGGCGCTCGCCTCGGCGGTCGGCGTCGGGCCGGACGAGGTCCGTGCAGCGGTGCACAACGTCGAGCACCACCAGGCCCACGTGGCGAGCGCGTTCCTCGTCTCGCCATTCGAGGAGGCTGCGGTGCTCTCGGTCGACGGCTTCGGCGACTTCGCCTCGACGATGCTCGCCGTCGGGCGCGGGAACCGGTTCGAGGTCCTCGACCGCGTCCTCTTCCCCCACTCGCTCGGCATCTTCTACACCGCCCTCACGCAGTGGCTCGGCTTCCCGAAGTACGGCGACGAGGGGAAGGTGATGGGCCTCGCCCCCTACGGCGACCCCGAGCGGCACCTCGACCGGATGCGCGACCTCGTCCGCCTGAACGGCTCGGCGTTCGAGCTCGGGCTCGACTACTTCACGCACGACAAGGAAGGCGTGGACATGACGTGGGACGAGCAGACGCCGTCGATCGGGCGCATCTACTCGGACCGGCTGGTGGAGGCGTTCGGCCCCGCCCGCGAGCCGCGCGGCGAGCTGACGGAACGGCAGGAGGACGTCGCCGCCGCGCTCCAGGCGATGCTCGAGGAGGCCTACCTCCACCTCGTCTCCGAGCTATGGGAGCGGACGCACGTCCCGGACATCTGCCTCGCCGGGGGCGTCGCGCTGAACGCGGTCGCGAACGGACGCATCCGGCCCGAGACGCCGTTCGACGGCGTCTACGTCCAACCCGCGGCGGGCGACTCGGGCACCGCCGTCGGCTCGGCGTACTGGGTGTGGAACCTCGAGCTCGGCCGCCCGAGGAGCTTCGTGATGGAGCACGCGTACACGGGACCGGGGTACTCGGACGACGAATGCGCGGCCGCGCTCGCCTCGGCCGGGCTCGGGTCGGAGCGCCTCGAGGACGACGCGCTCTTCCCGACAGTCGCCGAGCGAATCGCAGCCGGCGACGTGGTCGGCTGGTTCCAAGGCCGGATGGAGTTCGGCCCCCGTGCGCTCGGCAACCGCTCGATCGTCGTCGACCCGCGGCGGCCCGACATGAAGGACGTCCTCAACGCGCGGATCAAGCACCGCGAGCCCTTCCGGCCCTTCGCGCCCTCGATCCTGGCCGAGGCCACGGGCGAGTGGTTCGAGCAGGACTACGGCTCGCCGTTCATGGTGCTCGTGTACAAGACGCGCCCCGAGAAGCGGGCCGAGATCCCGGCCGTAAACCACGTCGACGACACCGGCCGGCTCCAGACCGTCGAGGAGCGCGTCAACCCGCGCTACCACCGCCTGATCGGCGAGTTCGGCAAGCTGACGGGAGTGCCCGTCGTCCTGAACACGTCGTTCAATGAGAACGAGCCGATCGTGATGACGCCCGAGCACGCCGTGGAGACCTTCCAGAAGACGACGATGGACGTGCTCGTGCTCGGCAACCACGTCGTCCGAAGGCCTGACCGATGACCGCGATCGAGGCCCCGGCTCCCCACCGCACGATCCGGATCCAGCGCACGGGGCGCCGGCTGCCGCTCACGCTCCACGACCTGCGCGAGCTCTGGGCCTACCACGAGCTCATGTTCTTCCTCGTCTGGCGCGACGTGAAGGTCAAGTACAAGCAGACCGCGCTCGGGGCTGCCTGGGCGATCCTCGTGCCGTTTAGCCAGATGGTCGTCTTCACGCTGCTGTTCAACCAAGCGCTGCACGTGAAGTCGGAGTACCACGTGCCGTACCCCCTCTTCGTCTTCACCGCAATGCTCCCGTGGACCTACTTCACCTCCTGTCTCTCGGCGAGCAGCGCGAGCATCGTCGGGAACCAGAACCTGATCACGAAGGTCTTCTTCCCGCGGCTGATCATCCCGCTCGCGGCCGTCGTCGCGCCGGTGATCGACTTCCTGCTCGCGTTCACGGTGCTCGTCGGCATGTTCCTGTACTACGGGCGGGCGCCGCACTGGCACCTGGTCGTGATCCCGGCGTTCCTCGGCATGGCGCTCCTGACCGCGTTCGGCGTCGGCCTCTGGCTCTCGGCGCTGAACGTCCGCTACCGGGACGTGCCGTTCATCGTTCCGTACCTGACGCAGATCTGGTTCTTCGTGACGCCGATCGTCTACGGCGTCACCGCGCTGAAGCCGCGGACGCAGGAGCTGATCGCGCTGAACCCGATGGCCGGGGTGATCGACGGCTTCCGCTGGGCCGTGCTGGGGCGCGGCCTTCCGCACTACCACGTCTACGCCGTCAGCTTCGGCATCGCGCTCGGGGTGATGCTGAGCGGGATCTGGTACTTCCGTCGTGTCGAGCGCTACTTCGCCGACCTGATCTGAGGGGACGATGACGAGCCTCGCCATCGACGTCGTCGGCCTCTCGAAGCAGTACCGGATCGGGCAGATGCACTCCGCGATCGACACGCTGCGCGACCACCTCGTGCACGGCCTGCGAACGCTGCGCACCGGACGGACGCCCCGCGAGCGCATCTGGGCGCTCGACGACGTCTCTTTCCAGGTGCGCGAGGGCGAGGTGCTCGGGATCATCGGCCGGAACGGCGCCGGCAAGACGACGCTGCTCCGAATCCTCTCCCGGATCACCGAGCCGACCCGGGGCCATGCGGACGTCACGGGTCGCGTGGGCAGCCTCCTCGAGGTCGGCACCGGCTTCCATCCGGAGCTGACCGGACGCGAGAACGTCTTCCTGAACGGCGCGATCCTCGGCATGCGGCGGACCGAGATCACGCGCAAGTTCGACGAGATCGTCGACTTCGCCGGCATCGAGCAGTTCCTCGACACGCCCGTCAAGCGCTACTCGAGCGGGATGTTCGTCCGGCTCGCCTTCTCGGTCGCCGCGCACCTCGAGCCGGAGATCCTGATCGTCGACGAGGTGCTCGCGGTCGGGGACGTCGAGTTCCAGAAGCGCTGTCTCGGCAAGATGGAGAGCTACGGCCAGTCCGGTCGGACGGTCCTCTTCGTCTCGCACTCGATGCCCACGATCGCGAGGCTCTGCCCGCGGCTGCTCCTCCTCGACCGTGGGCGGCTGATCGAGGACGGGCCGACCGACCACGTCATCGGCCGGTACCTGCACGGCGACCTCGGGGATTCGGCGCGGCGGGTCTGGCCCGACCCGACGGACGCGCCGGGCGACGACTGGGCACGGCTGCGCTCGGCGCGGGTCGTGGACGGTGCCGGGACGACGTCGGAGGTCGTCGACGTCTCGGAGCCGGTCGGAATCGAGATCGCGTTCGACCTCCTGCGGCGCGAGGCGGTCTTCCCGTGGATCGACGTCGTCGACGAGGGCGGGACGCTGCTCTTCAGCGCGCTCGACACGAATCCCGTCTGGAGCGAGGCACGGGATCCGGGCCGCTACGTCGCGACGGCGTGGATCCCGGAGCACCTGCTGAACGAGGGGACGCTGCACGTGACCGTCTCGGTGAAGTCGGGACTCCTAGGCCGGAAGCCGTGGCGGCACGCGGAGGTCGAGTCTGCGCTGACGTTCCAGGTCGTCGAGCGCGAGGGCGGGCCGACCGCCCGCGGTGAGTTCCCCGGCAAGATTCGCGGCCCTGTCCGGCCGCTGCTGCGTTGGACGAGCGAGGCGGTCGGCGCCGAGGAGCCGCTCCTCGCCCGCCCCCAGGGCGATTGAGCCCGCGGCTTCGCCGTCACGGGCCGTCGCTTCGGATCGGCTGGCTGACGTCCGCCACGCTCACCGCCGAGCGCGCGACCTTTCGCGGCCTCGAGACGAGCGTCGCGATGCGGATCGCGAACGTCGCCCGCTGGCTGAACCGGAACACGCGCCTCGTCAACGAGCTGTACCGACCCGATCGCCGCTACGACGTCGTCGTCTTCGTGAAGGCGATGGACGAGCGAGCGCAGGCGGAGGCGGAGCGGGCGCGCACACGCGGGGCCAGGGTCGTCTTCGACGCGAACGTGAACTACTACGAGATCTGGGGCGACTACGACCTCCCCGGCACGCAGCCGACACCGGAGCAGCAGCGTGACGCGGAGGCGATGACGCGCGGGTCGGACGCCGTCGTGGCCGACTCGAGCTACCTCCTCGGGATCGTGCGCCGCTACAACGAGCGGGCCGAGTGGATTCCGGACAACGTCGACACCTCCGTCTTCAGGCCGCGCCGAGCCCACGAGGAGCGCCGGCTGCGGCTCGTCTGGTCCGGCCGCTCGCACAAGACGAAGCCGCTCGAGCTGCTCGCCGAGCCGCTCGCCGCTCTGGGGGACGCGGAGCTCCTCGTCGTCTCGGATTCACCGCCCCGGGAGCTCGATGCGCTCTCGGCGGTGGCCCGCTGCTCGTACGAGGCGTTCAGCCTACGCGGGTACGCGCGGGCGCTGCGGCGCTGCGACGCGATCGTCTCGCCGAAGCGCCTCGTCAACGGCTACGAGCTCGGCCACAGCGAGTGGAAGATCACCCTCGGGATGGCGGCCGGCCTGCCAGCGGTGGCGAGCCCGCAGCAGTCGTACGTCGAGGCGATCGGCGCCCACGGTGGCGGGATCGTGGCCGACTCCGCGGAGGAGTGGACCGCGGCGTTCGAGCGGCTGCGCGACCCGGCCGAGCGCGCGGAGCTCGGCGCACGTGCCCGCCGAACGGTCGAGGAGCGCTACTCCACGCCCGTCGTCGCCCACCGGTACGGCGACTTCCTGCTCGAGGTCGCATGAGGTTGCGTGCTCCAGACGTCGCCATCGCGCACGAGCTGCGGGACCCGCCGTACGGCGGCTCGAACCAGTTCCTGCTCGCGCTGCGCGACGAGCTCCGCCGCCGCGGCTTGCGCGTGACGGACGGGCCCGTCCCGCGACGCGCTCGGTCGGTCCTCCTGCACTCGTATCTCGTCGACCTGCGGCAGCGGCCGGCGGGACGCGTCGTCCATCGAGTGGACGGGCCGATCGAGCTCTACCGCGGCGCCGACGACGGCGCCGACCGGCGGATCGTCGAGATCAACGACCGGCTCGCGGACGCCACCATTCTCCAGTCGCGCTACAGCCTCGAGGCGCACCGCGACCTCGGCCTCGAGCTGCGCGACCCGGTCGTGATCCCGAACGCGGTCGACCCGGCGATCTTCCACCCGCCGGCGGAGCGCGAGCCGCTCGCGGGCCGCCGCGTGCGGGTCGTCGCGACGAGCTGGTCCGACAATCCGCGCAAGGGCGGCGAGACGTATGCCTGGCTCGCGCGCACGCTCGACCGGCGGCGGTACGAGCTGACCTTCGTCGGCCGCGCGTCGGTGGCCGTCGAGGCGGAGCACGCGCTTCCGCCCCTCGCCTCCAACGAGCTCGCCGAGGTGCTGCACCGACAGGACCTCTACGTGACGGCGAGCCTCAACGACCCGTGCTCGAACGCGCTGCTCGAGGCGCTTGCCTGCGGGCTGCCGACGCTCTACGCGCGGAGCGGCGGGCACCCCGAGCTCGTCGGCGAGGCCGGGCTCGGCTTCGAGCATCGCGAGGAGCTGCCGGGGCTCCTCGACCGGCTCGTCGAGGAGCTCGACGAGCGCCGTGCGGCGATCCGCGTCCCGAGCCTGGCGGACGTCGCCGACCGCTACCTCGAGACGCTGGGGCTCGCGTGAGGAGCACCCTCACGCGCATCCGACGGCACCGGCGAATCGCCCGGACGCGCCCGTCGACCGACGGCGTCGCCGTCTTCTACGGCCACGATCGCATTCCCGGACCGGAGGACGTCGCGCACGGCGGCATGGTGAAGTTCCAGCATCTGGAGCGGCTCTTCCCGAACGAGCCGTCCGCGTTCAACGTGCTCTACCTCGGGAGCAGCACGCGGCCGGCCGACTCGAGCGACCTGATCCGCCTCGCCCGGGAGCGGGGGGCGGCCGTCGCCTGGAACCAGGACGGCGTCGCGTACCCGGGGTGGCACGGGCCGGGCTGGGAGCGGACGAACGAGCCGCTCGCCGAGGGCCTGCACGCCGCCGACCACGTCTTCTTCCAGAGCGACTTCTGCCGGCTGAGCTCCGACCGCTTCCTCGGCCCACTTCGCGGCGCGGCCGAGGTGCTGCCGAACCCCGTCGACACCGAGCTCTTCACGCCGGCCGAGCGCCCCGAGCGCCCGCTCACGCTCCTCCTCGGCGGCAACCAGTACCAGCGCTACCGTCTCGCGGCCGCGCTCGAGACCCTCCGCCTGCTTCCGGACGCTCGCCTGCTCGTCGCGGGGCGGCTGTCGTGGGACCCGGACCCACGGGCCGTGCGGCGCGAGCTGCCGAGCCTGCTCGCCGGTCTCGAAGACCGCGTCGAGCTTCTCGGGCCGTACAGCCAGGCCGAAGCGCCGGCGCTCTACCGCCGAGCCGACGTCCTGCTGCACACGAAGTACAACGACCCGTGCCCGACGGCCGTGCTGGAGGCGCTGGCGTGCGGCCTGCCGGTGGTGCACTCGGCGAGCGGCGGGACGCCGGAGCTCGTCGGGGACGCCGGGATCGGCGTCGAGGCGCCGCTCGACTGGGAGCACGACCACCCGCCGGCCGCGGAGGCGCTCGCGGCGGCGGTGCTCGCGTGCACCGAGCGGCTCGACGCGCTCGCGGCCACCGCTCGGAGCCGAGCCTTGCGCTTCGACGTCGGCCCGTGGCTCGAGCGGCACCGCGTCGTCTTCGAGGAGCTCGTCCGATGAGCACGCCGCTCGTCACGGTCGGCGTCGTCAGCTACAACCGGCTGCACTACCTACGCACGCTGATGGAGTCGGCGCGCGAGTGCGTCCGCTACCCGCGGGTGCAGTGGATCCTCGTCGACGGGAACTCGGTCGAGCCTGGCCTGCGTACCTACGTCGAGAGCCTCGACTTCGTCGGCGAGAAGATCTTTCGCGACTGCACGCAGGTCGAGGCGATGAACGAGATCGTCGAGCGGGCAGAGGGCGAGTACCTGATGATGCTGCCGGAGGACGTCCAGTTCGTGCGCCGCGGCGAGTGGCTGGCCGACATGGTCGAGCTTGTCCGCGATCATCCCGAGGTCGGGCACGTCCAGTTCGACGCCCAGCGCCGCCCGACGCTCGCGCGGCACTTCGCGCCGCGGCAGCTGCGGGTGCGCGGGCGGGCGCTTCCGCTCGTGCGCCGCCCGCCGCGGCGTCTCAACACCTCGTCGGGCGCGGAGTTCGTCGGCTACGGCGACGTGCGCGAGCCGATCGGCGGGGCCGGGATCGTCACGTTCGTCCGCACGGAGATCCGCCGCCGGCTCGGCCCGTGGCGGACGAGCGCGCGTCACGCGACGCTCCAGGACTCGGGCCTGGGCGCCGAGGACGAGATGATCGAGCGCTACCGGCGCTCAAGCCTGCGCCTCGAAGCGTTCCTGATGCGTTACCCCGCGGTTGCCGACGTCGTCACCGACCCGCGGGGGACCAAGGCGCGGATCCGCTTCGGGGACCGCCGCTACGGCCGCTACGCGCCGCCGCCCGAGCCGCCGTTCTACTACCGGATCTGGGACGAGCACGAGCTCGGTCGCTTCGCCTCGTACGAGCCTGCGCCCCCGTTCGAGGAGTTCGTCGTGCCGCGCGGCTTCGAGCTGCCGCTCGACGAGGCCGGGAACATGCTCAAGACGAACGTGGTCACCGAGCAGGAGCCGTACGAGGTGATCGCGCCGTGACCGCCTCCGTCGCGGTCGTCGTTCCCGTCTTCCGCGAGCGGCTCGGCCCGGACGAGGCGATCGCGCTGCGGCACCTCCGGACGCACCTCGGCGGCTACGACGGCTTCGCGGTCTGCCCGGAGAGCCTCGACCTGGAGCTCCTCGACCTCGTCCGTGTCGGCCTCGACGACCGGCACTTCCGCACGCACCGGGACTACTCGCGGCTGATGCTGAGCGCCGGGTTCTACCGCCGCTTCGAGCAGTACGAGTTCGTTCTCGTGCACCAGCTCGACTCGGCGGTCTTCTCCGACGACCTCCCGAGCTGGTGCGGCGAGCCGTACGACTACGTCGGCGCGCCGTGGGTGCGGCGCTCCGCGGACGGCCGTCCCTTCTTCGCGGGCGTCGGGAACGGCGGCCTGTCGCTTCGCCGCGTGGAGGCCTTCGTACCCGTCGCCGAAGCGTGGCGACGCCTCCGGACCCGCGCCGTCGTGGCCGGCCGGCACGCGGGCGAGCTCGCCCGCCGGATCGTGAGTGAGCCTCGGCGTTCGAGGCAGCTTCTCAGCGACCGCTACGTCTACGAGGACAAGTTCTGGTCGCTGGAGGCGCCGCGGCTCGCGCCCGGCTTCAGGATCCCGCCGGCCGAGACGGCGGTGGCGTTCGCGTTCGAGACCGAGCCGCGGTTCTGCTTCGAGCAGAACGGGCGGCGGCTGCCGTTCGGCTGCCACAAGTGGCGCGCCCACGACCCCGAGTTCTGGGCGCCCCATCTCCTCGCCGACGCGGCGTGAGCGCCCCGCGCGTCAGCGTGCTCCTGCCGGTGCGCGACGGGGCGCGCTTCCTGCGCGAGGCGCTCGACAGCGTGCTCGCGCAGACGCTCGCCGACTTCGAGCTCCTCGTCGTCGACGACGGCTCGACCGACGAGACGCCGGAGATCCTCGCGTCGGTGGGAGACGAGCGGCTGTGCGTGCTCCGGCAGGAGCCCGCCGGCCTCGTCGCGGCGCTCGAGCGCGGGATCGGGGAGGCGCGGGCGCCGTACCTCGCGCGGATGGACGCTGACGACGTCTCGCTTCCGCGGCGCCTCGAGCGGCAGGTCGCCTTCCTCGACCAGCGGTCGCACGTCGCCCTCGTCGTGCCCGGCGTGGAGTCGATCGACGAGGCCGGACGGCCGGGTCGCCGCGTGACGGTGCCGGACGACGACGCCGCTCTCCGCCGCCGGCTCCTGCTCCGCAACCCCTTCACGCACGGCGCCGTGGTCGTGCGGGCCGCCGCCGTCCGGCAGGCGGGCGGCTACCGGGCGGACTACGGAGCGAACGAGGACTACGACCTCTGGCGGCGGATCGCCCGCGACTGGAAGCTCGGCGCGGTGCCGGGCGTCCTCTACCGCTACCGGGAGCACTCCGGCGCGGTGACGCGCAGCCGCGTGGACGAGCGCGTCGAGAGCCGTGAGCGGCTACGTGACGAGCTGTGGCGCGACCCCGCGCTCCTCGGCGCCGTCGGCCGCGACCCCGACCCGCTCGAGGCGCGTGCGCTCCTACGCGAGGCCGTGCGGCGGCGGCGGCTCGGCCTTGCGCTGCGCGTCCTCGTACGCTCGCAGTAGGAGCCGCCCCACCGCCTCGCGCCCGTACCGCTCGCGCGCTCGCCGCACGATCTCCTCGCGGTCGAAGCCCTCGAGCCGGTCGAGGGCCTCCCCGATCCGCGCCGCGAGGCTCTCGGGATCGCCCGGCTCGGCGAGGAGCCCGCTCCGCTCGTCGACGAGCTCCCGCAAGCCGCCCACGCGGGTGGCGACGACCGGCAGGCCGCTCGCCATCGCCTCCAGCACGACGCACGGGTTGTTCTCGAACCGGCTCGCGAGCACGAAGAGGTCCGAGCTCCGCATGCGCTCGGCGAGGTCGGGCTTCGGGCGCAGCCCCGCGAAGCGGACGCGCTCCTCGACGCCGAGCTCGCGGGCGAGCGCCTCGTACTCGGCACGCCGTGGGCCGTCGCCCACGATCTCGAGCACGGGGCTGCCGCCGTCGAGCAGGGCGAGCGCGCGGAGGAGCAGGTCGTAGCCCTTCGCGCCGTTCTCCCCCATCAGGCCCGCGCTGATCAGCCGTCCCGACGGCTCGTGCGGCGTCGGCCGGAAGAGCTCGTCGTCGACGACGTTCGGGACGATCCGGAGGCGCGCCCGCGACGCGTGAGCTGCGAGCGCGGCGCGCATCGCCTCGCTCGGCGGCAGGACGAGGTCGGCGCGCTCGAGCGCGAAGCGCGCCGCGCGGGCCATGGGCGGCGAGAGCCGCGCCGGGTTCTCGGGCAGGAAGACGCTCCAGTGCTCGCTGTAGACGACCGGCTTCCGGAGGGTCAGCGCCGCGAGCGCCGAGAGGTGCGAGGTCGCATGGACGACGTCGGGGTCGCCGGCCGCTGCCCGCGCACCGGCGAGGAACGCGGCATAGCTGAGCGGACGGCCGAAGCGCCGGTAGCGGACGCGGACGAGCGGGGGGTCGTCCTCCTCGGGAACGAGCTCGTAGAGGCCTTTGCGGCCGGGGGTCCGCTGGAGGTGGACGACCCGGACCTCCGCGCCGGCCGCGGCCGCGGCGCGCGCGTGCTCGCGGACGAAGACCCCGTCGACGGGCGACTCGGCCGCCGGGTAGTTCGTCGTGAGGTAGAGGACCTTCACCCGTCGAGCGATGAGCGAGCCCACAGCTCGAGGTTGAGCGCGCGCCAGAGCTCCATTCCGGCCTCCAGCTCGCCGCGACGGTGCCGGTCGAGCCGGCGCCGCGCGGCGGGCGCGTCCACGAAGCCGCGCTCGGCGAAGGACCGCGACGCGAAGACGTCCGCGGCGAGCTCCCCGAGCCGGCCGCGCAGCCACTGCCGCTCCGGCGTGACGAAACCGAGCTTGTCGCGGCGCTCGCGCACGCTGGGCGGGAGAAGGTCGGCGAGCGCACGCCGCAGCACGGCCTTCGTCCGCCCGCCGCCGACGAGCTCGCCGCCCGGGAGCGAGAAGCAGAGCTCGACGAGCCGGTAGTCGAGGAACGGCACGCGCGCCTCGAGCGAATGCGCCATCGAGTTCCGGTCCTCGTAGCGGAGGAGCTCGGGCATCCCGCGCCGCGTGAGGATGAGCTGCTGGTGGCGGCGCAGACGGTCGGGGAACGGCGAGCCGTTCGCCCCCGCGTCCGCCGGGAGGCCGCGCAGGTCGGGGTGGACGAGCGTCGCCGAGCCGCGAGCGCGGGCGCGCACGAGCCGCGTGAGCGACTCGGGCGCGAACGGCCGGGACATGGCCGTGAGGAGGGCAGCGGCGCTGTGCTCGGAGCGGAAGCCGGCGAGCTCGGCCCGGAGCTCGGCGAGGCGCCCCTGCGCGAGCAAGTCGGCGAGCCGGTGCCCGAGGTGCGCCCGGTAGCCGGCGAGCACCTCGTCGCCGCCCTGGCCGTCGAGCATGACCGTCAGGCCGGAGCGCTTCGCCTCCCGCATCACATACCAGCCGGCGCAGATCGACGTCGAGCCGAACGGCTCGCCCTGCGCCTCGACGATCCGCGGCAGGTCCGTGACGAGGTCGTCGTCGGAGAAGGAGATCCAGTGCGGCTCGGCCTGCGTCCGATCGACGACAGCCTCCGCGTACGGCCGCTCGTCGAACCCCGGCACCTCGAAGTAGGCGGTGAACGTCCGCTGGCGCGACCCGACCGCGACCGCGTTCTCGGCCTCGGTGCGCAGGAGGTGGTCGACGCAGACCGCGATCGCGGAGGAGTCGATCCCGCCCGAGAGCGCGGTCCCGAGCGGCACGTCGCTCCGCAGGCGCAGGCGGACGGAGTCGAGGAAGAGCTCGCGGACGGCCTCGGCCGGGTCGCCCTGCGGCGGGTCGTGCGGCTCGAGGCGCCAGTAGCGCTCGATCCGCAGGCCGCGCTCGTCGAAGACGAGCGAGTGCGCGGGCGGGAGCTTCCTGATCCCCGCGAAGAACGTCTCCTCGGTGTGGTCGAGGTAGGCCTGCTCCAGGTACTCGCGGACGGCGCGCGGGTTCGGCTCGAGCCGCGTCCGCGGGTCGGCGCGGAAGGCGCGCGGCTCGCTCGCGAAGAGCAGGCGGTCGCCGTCGAGCCGGTAGTAGAAGGGCTTGACCCCGAAGCGGTCGCGCGAGGCGAAGAGCCGGCGACGCGGGCCGTCCCAGAGCGCGAAGGCCCACATGCCGTTGAAGCGCTCGACGCAGCCCTCGCCCCACTCGCGGTAGGCGGCGAGGATGACCTCGGTGTCGGTCGCGCTGCGGAAGCGGTGACCGTGCGCCTCCAGCTCCCGGCGCAGCTCCCGGTAGTTGTAGACCTCGCCGTTGTGGACGAGCCGGAGCGTGCCGTCTTCGCTCGCGAACGGCTGGTCGCCCGCGTCGCTCAGGTCGATGATCGCGAGCCGGCGAAAGCCGAGCGCGACGCCCTCGGCGGCGAAGGAGCCCGGCCCGTTGGGCCCGCGATGGTCGAGCTCGGCGGCCATGCGCTCGACCGTGGCGGCCTCGGGCGGCCTTCCCGGCCCGACGATCCCGCAGATCCCGCACATGGTCGCTCATGATCGCAGCCGCGAGTACGGGAATCGTGAAGGATCAGAGGCGTGCGGGAGCCCCTTTCGAGCCGCCTGCTCTTCCCCTGGACGGAGCGCCGATTCACCTACGCCGAGTACGAGCGCTTCCTCGACCGGCTCGCCGGCCGTGAGGTCGTGCCGTTGCGCGAGTTCGCGCACGGGGCCGGCGACCTCGCGCTGCGGCACGACGTCGACTCTCGCCTCGACAGCGCCCTACGGCTGGCGGAGTTCGAGCACGCGCGGGGCCTCCGGGCGACGCACTTCGTCCTCAACACGGCTCCGTACTGGAACGACGACGACTTCGTGCCGCGCGTACGGAGCCTCCAGGAGCTCGGCCACGAGGTCGGCTTCCACAACGACCTCGTGACGCTCGAGCGGGTGCACGGCAGCGATGCGCGGCCGGCGCTCGAAAAGGCGCTCGCCCGCCTCCGCGGAGCAGGGATCGAGGTGACCGGCGCGGCCGCTCACGGCTCGCCGTGGTGCCACCGGCTCGGCTTCCACAACAACTACGTCTTCGCGGGCTGGGACGAGCCGGTGCCGGGGTTCCCGTCGACCGAGGTGCCGCAGAAGCTCGATCCTGCGGAGTTCGGGCTCGAGTACGAGGCGTACCACGTGCCACACGACGTGTACTTCTCCGACTCGTCGTTTGTGCACGGGCGGCGCGCCCACCCCGCCGACCTGCCGCTCCAGCCGGGCAAGCGGACGATCGTGCTCGTCCACCCGTGCCACTGGGACGCCTCGGTCGCGGCCAAGGCACGCCGCCTCGCGTCTAAGGTCGCCAGACGTGCTCGAGCACGCCAGCCTGCGCCTCGGCGTTGAGGCGCGAGACTGCGAGCTCACGCGCCCGAAGCTGCATCTCCCCCACCGCGGCGGGGTCGAGCTCGGCGAGGGCCTTTCCGAGGAGCTCCGGCCGCCCGGGCTCGTAGGTGACGCCGACGCGCTCGCCCTCGACGAGCGGCGCCATCCCGGGCAGCCGAGGCACGGCCACCGCGAGGCCCGCCATCAGGTACTCGAAGAGCTTGTTCGGGAAGACGAGCTCGTCGTTTCGCGTCACGGGACGGTTGACGATCAGGCCGAGGTCGTAGCCGCGCAGCGCCTCCACGAGCCGGTCGGGCGGGACGGGCTCGACGACTTCGACGTTCGGCAGGTGCGCGGCCGTCTCGTGCAGGGCGACCGGGTCGGCGCCGGCGACCCGCAACGTGAACCGTACCTCCGACGCGTGCTCCGCCGCGACGAGCAGGTCCTCGAGCGGCCGCCCCGGGCCCATCGCTCCCTGGTAGATCGCGCGCAGCGGCCCGTCCGCGCGCGGCGGAGGCTCGGTGTCGTCGCGCTCCGGCGCGTTCAGCACCACCGACGGCGCCTTGCGCAGACGCAGGCGGCGCCGTAGCTCGTCGGCGATCGGCTCGCTCACGGTCACGACGGCGTCGGCACGCCGCGCGAGCACGCCTTCGAGCGCCCGCGCGACGGCGCGGTGCAGCCGCGGCGGGTCGGGCTCCTGGTCGGCGTAGAGCTCGTGCGCGTCGTAGACGAGCCGCGCGCGCGACGCACGGGCCAGCAGCCACGCGGCAGGCAGCGTGTCCAGGTCGTTCGCGTGCACGACGTCGAAGCGCCCGAGCGTGCGGCCGGTGCGGTAGAGGGCGGCCGTCAGCCGCGCCAGCCGCAGCAGTCGGTACAGGCCGCGGGCCTCCCGGACGAGCGCGTTCTCTCGCTTCATCCCGCCGAGCCCGGCGGCGCGGAGACCGGGCGCGAGCCGCTCACGCGACAGGCGCGCCACCGGCACCTCCCCGAGCTCGATCGGGTCGGCCCCCGAGACCTGCCCCGAGAGGCCGACGGGCGAGAGGCCCGCCTTCCGCGCTGCGAGCGCGGCCCGGCGCGCGCGGGGATCGCGCGTCAGCTCGGACGGCGTGAGCAGCAGCAGCCTCGGCACTCAGGCCACGGCGCGGGCGACCACCCTGCCGTCTCGCGCCTCCCCAGCGAAGGCGCGGTCGAGCCCGAGCAGCGAGTCGTACACGCTCTCGACGGCGCGCGCGTTCCGCGCCGGGTCGAAGCGCTCGCGCGCGTGCTCGGCGGCGGCCTCGCCGAGCCGGGCCCGGAGCTCCGGGTCCTCGATCAGCAGCCGCAGCGCCGCCGCGATGTTCGGCGGGCTCGCGTCGTCCAGGAGCAGCCCCGTCTTCCCTGGGAGGAGGACGCCCGCCCCGTCGTCGGAGCCCGAGGCCACCACCGGCTTCCCGTACGTCGCCGCCTCGAGCACCGGCCGGCCGAGCCCGACGCCCTGGTTCGGGAACGTGACCACGTCGAGCGCGCTGTAGATCTCGCCCGTCTCGGCCGTGAACGGCAGGAACGAGAAGTGGCGGTCGAGCCCCTTCTCAGCCACGAGCTCCTTGATCGC
>Ga0209059_1000523_pt1 | contig 17598 bp, 13 predicted proteins | sample GraSoiAngelo_151_FD_186165 | JGI IMG/M metagenome (GOLD analysis project Ga0209059, IMG submission 186165) | Grasslands soil microbial communities from the Angelo Coastal Reserve, California, USA - 14_1009_12_20cm (SPAdes) (version 2) | ecosystem: Environmental > Terrestrial > Soil > Grasslands ...
GGTCAGCGTAAGCAGAACGTGCGCGCCCGTCTATCCAGCGTAGGCTGTAGACATAAACAATTTTGCGCGCGGGATTACTCAGAACACCTGCACGATGCCATTGCGGACGGCGTATCGCGTCAAGTCGGCCACCGAGTGCAGGCCCAATTTGCGCATGAGATTGGTACGGTGAGTTTCCGCCGTCTTGACGCTCAGATTGAGGGCGACGGCCACCTCTTTGCTGGTCTTTCCCTCCGCCAGCAACTGAATGACTTCGCGCTCACGAGAGGTCAAGACCTCTGTGGAATCGTCCCTCTTGAAGCTGTGACCGGTCTTTTCGCGATCGAGAAAACCATCCAGAACCATCTGACTGACACGAGTGGTGAAAAATGTACGCTGGCTTTGCAGGGCTTCCACGGCGGCCACCAGATCACGGCCCGCGTCGGACTTGAGCAGATAACCTCGAGCACCAGCGCGCAGTACTTCACGGACCACATTGTCTGAGTCGTGCATCGTCAGGATCAGGATGGCTACGTCGGGGTCGGTAGCGAGAATCTGGCGAGCAGCCTCCAGGCCGTTGAGGTTCGGCATTCCTATATCGAGCAAAACCAGGTCAGGTCTAGTCGCAGCCGCAAGCTCGACAGACTCCCGGCCATCCTTGGCCTCAGCACAGACCTCCCAGCCAGGGTGGCTTTCGAGCACAGCCCGAATTCCGCGCCTGGCGACCTCGTGATCGTCAGCAATGAGAATACGAAGCATTACTTCCTCCGAGTGCTCAAAAAGGAAATGGCCCATTTGTCCCACGGTTTCAACGGTTTTTGCCGATGCAAAAACCATGCCAAACTCCTACCCGCCTTCGTATAAACGACTTCGCAGGAGATGTTCCCCGCGGCTCGTGTAAGTTTTTCCGACACAGCGGAGGGCACGCTGAACAAGGCGCAAGAGCGGTCGCCCCCGCCTACATGAAATCCCGAAGGTGCTCAGGAAATTGCTTAGCCGACGGCGAACGTGCGTTTCTTTTCAGTAGGCGCTTTTGCCGCTATCGGCATCAAACCGCTTTCACGGAGGACCCATGGCTCTGGGCAGCACCTCTTATCTCCGCTTTGCCAGCAGACTGTTGGTGATCGCAGCCGTAGCTGTTGTTTTGCGCTTGCCACTGCGGGCGCAGGACAATCCAATGGATCTCCCCCCGCGCACCGCGCCACCGCCGCCTTCGGTGCAGCAAAAAGAACCGGAGGTAGAGCCCGGCAACGGTCAGTCGGCGAGTCCCTCCATCACTCCCGAATCTCCCACCGGGGAGGACAACAGCCGGTTTGTTTTTAAGAAGCAAGTGCAGGAAGTCTTCTTGCACGCGACCGTAGTGGATGACATGGGTCGCCCGGTCACGACTCTGACTCGCAACGACTTCCAGATTTTTCAAAATGGGCAGCCGGAAACCATCACCTCGTTCGAACGGGAAGACGTGCCGGTTGCAATCGGGATCGTCATCGACAACTCCGGTTCTATGCGGGACAAGCGCACCCGAGTCAACGAAGCCGTGATGAACCTGATCAAGGCCAGCAATCCGGAGGATGAAGTGTTCGTGGTGAATTTCGGCCAGACACCCTATCTAGACCAGGACTTCACCTCCGATCCACATTTGCTGGAGGCGGCTCTACATCAAACTTCGACCCGCGGCAGTACGGCTCTCTACGACGCGGTAGTCGCATCCAGCGTGCATCTGCGAAACAATCCGCGGCTCAACAAGAAAGTCCTCATCGTGATCACCGACGGACAAGACAATATGAGCAGGGAAACGCTGCAGGACGCGATGCGAAAATTGCAGTCCAATAAAGGCGCAACCGTCTACGCCATCGGATTAACGGACGAAGGGATGACCCGCTCAGGACGACAAGCGTTGCAAGATCTCGCGACCAGTACCGGAGGCGTGGCATTCTTCCCGCAGAATGCGGATGAAGTGAACGAGATCAGTCGATCCGTGGCTCGCGATATTCGGACTCAGTACACCATCGCCTACAATCCAGGCCCGAACATTGGAAAGGGATATCAGACAATTCGAGCGGAGGCCCGCCTCCCGGGACACACGCATCTGACTGTGCGCACGCGCAGCGGGTACTACCCCGGAGAGACGATGCGCTAGCTGCGGGGATATTGAACTAGCTATCTACGCCGCCGTAGGTCCCGCGGGCGTCTTCGGCGGCGGCAATTCAATCTGGATCAAGTTGTTCTTGATAGCGTAGACCACCAGGTCGCGGATGGAGTGGAAGCTCAATTTCCGCATGATGTTGCTGCGGTGTGTTTCGACCGTCTTGGTACTGAGATTCAGCAGGGACGCGACTTCCTTGGAACTGTTTCCTTCCGCGAGCAGTTGGGTGATCTCGCGCTCGCGGGCAGTCAATGTAGGCAGCTTGGGAGTTTCATTGCGTGCCACCGTCTGACCTTTCTCCAGGAAACCCGCAAGGACCAGATCGTTGACCCGGGGCGTGAAAAACATGCGCTTGTTCTGCAGAGCCTCGACTGCCGAGACGAGGTCGCGCGCTGCGTCCGACTTCAGCACGAAGCCGCGGGCACCAGCGTCGAGCGCTTCCCGGATCACCTGATCCGAGTCGGTAATCGTCAGGACGATGATCTTGAAGTGCGGATCATGCTGAAGCAGTTGGCGAGTAGTATCCAAGCCGTTCAGGTTAGGCATCCCGACGTCAACGATGATAACGTCCGGATTCAGCTGCAAGGCCTTGTCAATCGCTTCCCGTCCGTCGCTTGCCTCGCCGCAGACCTCCCAACCCTCATGCTTTTCAAGAAGTGCGCGCAAGCCTCGGCGCACAATTTCGTGGTCGTCTGCTAACAGAATCCTTAGTCTCATGATCGCCCTCTCCAGAGCAAATGCTCTAACAACTTAGGTCAACTCCGGGACGGTGCGGCCGTGCAAGGCCGTAAACACCCGGTGCTGGCTTACAGCTTCGACAGCGGCGAGCAGATCCCGCGCGGCATTCGATTTCACTACGTACCCGCGCGCGCCCGCATCCAAAGCCTCCCGCATCATCTGCGGAGAGTCGTGCTGAGTTACGAACAATATTTCCAGTCCCGGCGCCTGCCGCCGCAACAGACGGCATGCCTCCAGGCCGTTCATTCGAGGCATGGTCACATCGAGTACCATGACATCGGGATGCAGATCTTTAGCTTTCTCGATTGCTTCCGCGCCATCCGACGCCTCACCGATGACTTGCCACTCTGAATGGCCCTCTAAAAGGGTTTTCAGCCCCTGCCTCACAATGGGGTGATCGTCCACCAAAAGTATGCGAATTGTCATTCTGTTTCAGTTCCTTCGGGGGAAACCGACCAGACGATTCGCCACATATTATCCTGAACGGATGTGACAGCCTGACCAATAACCGGGATTTCCTGCACACCAAGCAGCCGAGTTGTTCGCGCACTCAGGCCAAAGAGAGGCTATCCTGTTGAATTCACAGGTCCAATACAGGGAATCCTGTATTTCCCGGAGAGCATCGTTGCAGTGCGAGGATCAATCCCGTTTTCAAGCAGATGGCGCGGCTGAGTTCATGGGAAAATAGGTTTTATCGTGCAAAAGCAGGTCCACCGCTTCAACCACTGAACCTATATCCTGCTTGGCGCACGCACCGCGCACTCCTGCCTCCCGGGCCGCTTCCGACAGCTGAGTGGACAAATGCAGCGTCACCATGAGAATGGGGAGCTTAGGGAACATTTCCGCGATCTGGCGGGCAACGTCCACCCCGTTCAAATCGGGCATTTGATAGTCGAGCACGACCAGGTCCGGAGTAGCCTCCAGCACTTGATGCAAAGCTTCTGCGCCGGTCCTAGCCTCACCACAAACTTTCCAGGATTCCTGCTGCTCCAGAATGGCCCGCAAATAGCGTCGTACGGCGGGATTGTCATCGACGATCAAGATGCGGGTCACAGGTATGCTCCTATGTCGATCTCGCTTGCAGACGCTTTGATCGCGCCCGGAGCTGAGGCGAGCAGGGTTGGCGCGCTCCGAGCCAGGTTCATCAACAAACGCCTGATTGGACGTTAAGTGACGTGCAGGAACGCAGCAATCCAGCGAACCGGGTAGTGCCTTTCGTGTGATCCCCTACATTGAGGTGTAGGGGGCTGTTACCAGATGCCTTTATCGCTGCCGGTAAGCTTTTGCTCCAGAGCCGCGGCCGTCGCCAAACCTGGCAGCAGACTAAGCCGAAGACTGTTGCGGAGGTCACCATTCATCAGCAGAGTCTTGAGTTCGCCCGCATACAGATGGATGGACTGGGGCAGGATCGGAACGCGCAGGAATTGACGACGGAAACGTACCTTGGCAGCGCCGAACTTGGCCGATCCGGTGACCAGGGACGGCAGCGGAAGGCCATATCCCCGGTAGGCTTCCATGTACTCGGAGATGATATTCAGATACGTCGCTATGCCATCCCAAAGGCCAGCTGAAGCGCCCAGGGAGTGCAGGTATTCGAAGTCGACAAGATGCTGGTCCAGAAGCGCCGCATTGTCCACGATATCGCAGAGACGGATGTAGAAGTGCCGGTACATGCGTTGCAGGGTGCTGATGACGATGCGATCTTCGGGCGCAGGCACGTTGAAAGCGAAGTGTCCTAGGGTTACCGTTCGCGTGCGCGCGGATACGGAACGGGTGACGGCAATCTGTTCTCCCGTCTGGCCGAGTCGTCCGACATGAATTTCCACGAGCTCGGGGAGGCCGGGCACCACAAAATTCCATTTATTTGCAAGGCGATCGCCCCAGCTGCGGTTATCCACCTTCGCATGGAAAGTCGAGGTCATTACCTGCACTACACGCTCGGGTTCCGCATCGCTGTAGAGATCGAGATCACTGCCCAAATCGGGCCAATGATCCAAAGATTTGATCACGGTGACAGGGCATCCGCTCTGCTGCAAGGCATTGCAAATTTCACTCAAAAATCCCAACGCATGCTGAATTCGTGACCGCTCTTCGTCCACTGCGACATGGACCCATTCCGCGGCCTGTCGGTTTCCTTCCACGTCGAGGATGGGGCCGAGCGAATCGAAGGCACGGATGAGAACGTGATTGGAAGCTGCCAGTGCCCTGAGTTCTTCGAGATCCTCCTGCCGGAGAACAGCGGTGAGCTCTGCGAGCCGGGCCGAAGGAGTCGGAGTCGTCCTGATGGCGACGCCCCGCGGCGTGCTCGAACCGAGCTCGTTGCTGCAAACGAGTTCGGAAAGTAACTGGATGCTCTTGCTCGACTCCTGCACAGGCTCCATCCGTGGGGCTCCCTGTTGGTGATTGTGGAATGCTGAAACGGCGTTCTTTGGATGTCACGGTAAGGCTTGAGGTTGCAGGCCAGACTTCAGTCGCCGCCTGCTGCGGACGGAGTATTCTGACCGCACTTGGCGAAGTTGAGGCGCTCAATGGCGGTGCCTTCCTCATAGTCGTTCCAGGTTTCGATCATGACGAAGGGCAGGGGATGAGCCGCATCGAAGTAGCGGTTGTACAGGTGCAGCGTATCTTCGAAGGTCTGCCCGCAGCGCGCCTGCATGTGCCGGTTGAGCCCCCATTTCGCACCTGAATCGTCAAAGCCCGGCCAGGCGGCGCCCACTGCAATCTTGTCTGGATGCTTGTTGCGCATGTTTTTGTAGAACTCATCCAGGTACTGCTCGCCCCAATTGCTTCCATCGGGCGTCCAGCCTTTGGTTCCTGGCTGTACCCAGGCATAAAGGCCCGCGAAATCGGCGAGATATTTTTGCTGAGGCTCGTCTTTATAGAAAAAGTATGGAGACGACTCCCATGATTGGCAGTGTTGAACAATGCGGTCCCAGTCGATGTGGCCATGCTTGGGGAAGATGAAGATCACTGGATGGCCGTTGTAGGTCAAATAAGCGTTGCGATGCGGAGCTTGCGGCCCAATATAGGCGCTGTAAGCCTTGTCCATCGCAGACATGGCATCGTCCGTTGCTTGCGCATCTTCGTCGGCGGATTCGTTATAGAGAAGGGCGACCTGGAAATGACTCCCGTCGGCGGCCTCCTGCATGAGGGCGAAATTGTGATCGGAGAAGGGCTGGCTCGCTCCGTACCAGTCCACCACGAACCCGGAGATGCCCATGTGCCGCGCCTGCTCGATCTGGTGGCGAAGCACGTTGGGGTCATAACTGACGTAGCCCACATCCATGTGCACGCGATTGCCGAACCAGGGCATATACACGGCCAGCAGTTTGGGCCAGGCATTCGGCGCCTGCAAGTTTTGATGCGGCACGAGGCGCGCTCCGGGAGAGGTACAGCCTGTCCCCACCATGAAGCACACAATCGCGACCACCAGCAGTTTTTTAGACAATACTAGACTCCACTCGCTCGCATGAATTGAATTAGATGCCAGTCGATCGGAGGGTGGTTGGCGTCGACGGGATCCCTCAAAAGTGTTGAACTGCCTGGAGTTGTCGCACAACCCAGCGATCGGCGCCGGGCGTCATCAGCACCACGTAGTGCACAACCGCGTGCTCGCTGTGGATGGACTTGCTGCCATCCAGCACTTGATAGTCATATTCAGCTGTGTCGTGAAGTTCGATTACGTCGCCTTCGGGCGCGTAGAAAACGGCATCGACTTTGTGGCTCTGGTTCGAATAACGCGAAGACAGCCCGCTGAGTCGCTGTGTGCTCACCTTGCCCTTGAGCCAGGTGTTCGCGGTCCCTGCAAAAAGTCCGTTCAGCGATTCCATCGAATTTGACTCAAGGGCCTGCGCTAGATTCGCCCATGCAAACTTGTAGTCGCGAAGCAAGGCGCGTTGGGTGAGTAGCTCGACGGTTCTTGGCGCAGCTTTGGTCACGTTCAATGTGACCTGGGGCGATGTATCCGCGGCCTTGAGATTGCCGACCGCGAGAGCCAGTGTCACGCAAACTATCGCGATTTGTATTCGCATCATAGAGATGTCCCTCGCCTACTGCCCGCCTACACGGATCTCATTGCCCATCACCACGCCGGACGCCGCGGAGATCACGATGGTGCCTTTCGCCGTGATTCGAGCACGCGCAACATCCTGTTTGATGGGGGCATCGACCGTGCTGATCTGGTCGCCGTTTTTCGCGGTGAAGGTGACAATCGTGCCGTCCGGAACGGGATTTCCGGCGCAGTCGCGCACCGGGTCAGTCTGGACCTCAACGCCCTTTGGGGTGCGCTGGGCTTTGATCTGCAGCCGGCAGGGATCGGAAGCGACCTGCTGAACCACGCGTCTCGCCTGGACGTCATTCAGTGACGCGGCCACCTGCACCGCTCCAGCAGACTTGCCCGAGCTGGTGCGAAACCACGCGACCCCGTTCTGCGTTTCAACACTGTGAGATGCCAGCTTTGATTCTTTGGAGCTGATTTGGAACTGAACTGTCTCTGGCGTAAAGATCAGATTTTCGAATTCATCGAACGGGAATGCGACACCGCTGATCATGTCTGGCTGACCGACCGGCGCGCGCGAAGGGTGCACCAGGAATGTAAGGGTGGAAGGCTTTCCTGCCGCGACAAAGAAGACGGAACTGCTGCAATTGCTGGCGCAGATCGTCGCCACGTATCGTCCCGCGCCTTCAATTTCACGCGCGCTCAACTGAATATCCTGGCCAAGTTGCACGTCGCGCTTCAAGGCGATGCTGGGTCCCTCGAGATAGAACGTGGCAGATCCGCCGCCGGTGGTCGAGATGGAAGCCGGCTGCCCCGCGACCGCTCCGGAAGGTACGCGCAGTTCGATGTCCTGCGCCATGCTCACCGCCGCGAGAGACAGCAGCACCGCGCCGATCCAGCACAGCGAAACCTTAGGACTTCTGCAGGCTGTATTGATTGACGACGACATGAAAGTTCTGAACCTTCCCTGCAACGGATTTCGGAACTTCTACCGCGAACGGCTGACTCGATTGCGGAAGCAGCGCCTGCTGCACATAGCCATCGGAAACCCAGATCACTTTGCCATTGTTGTCGTAGAAACTGGCGATGACGTGCGGAATATTCACCGTCTCGCCCGTCTGGTTCAATATCTCTCCATGCAGCACGGAGCGGCCCTGGGCGTCCTGTTCCAGCTTTTGATTCATGATTCCGATAACAGGATCGGAAGAGGCCGGTACCAGTGTGGCTTTCACGTCCATACGGACGTTCTTCACTTTGGCGAGGCTGGCGTTTGGGAAATCGATGCGATACGGCGAGACTTGCTTGGGCAGCAGGATATGCAGAATCTTATCGAAGCTGCTCTCATCGTCGATGGGGTTGCCGGATGCGTCAACCAGAGTGGAGTTGACGTTCACGAATGCCGGAACCGTATCTTCGTTCACGACCTCGCCCATGACTACGGTGCCTTCCGCCGAGTCGATCGCATTCATGGACACGATGCGCACGTGCGGTGAATCGACATTGTGCGATCCCCACTGATCGTTGGATGTGCCGCTGACCAGATCCCAGCGCAGGTAGTTCACCGGAACGATCTGGGCGGGAACGTTGGGCGGCGGAGTCTGATTCCAAACGACCTTCCACTCGTCGCCGCGGTGGGCCAACTGGAAGTCGCGCACGTCTTCCACCGGGCCGACGGGGGTCGTCCACTGCATGCGGACTCGCATCTGCGCTTCGGAATTCGTGGCGTGCAGCGGCCGGGCCTCATACTTTTCGAGACTCGAAAATGAGCGGAGCCCTCCGTTGGTTCCGGTCCACTCCTGAATGAAGTCCAGCTTGTTGACGGCCTCACTGGTCCGCTCAACGCTGGCGAAGGCGCGATCCCAATTGCGGCGCTGGACATCCTGCAGGAAATTGGAGAGGGCCTGCTCCGGCGTGGACGCATGCTCGCTGAATCCCGGCAAAGCGGAGCCGGAGGCAATGCCGACTGTTCCGCTGGACCGCCCGAAGGTCGCGCCGAGGAATATCAACAGGACTGTGACCGCAACTAAGACAATGACAATGGGCAGAGCTCGTTTCATTTGTCTTCCTCGGTTCTAGGCTACGTAGTGTCGTTCCGGTTCTTGCATAGGGATCGGCGGCTCGATGGTTCTGCGCCCGCGCCTCGAAGGCAGCAGAATAACCAGGAAAATCGCCAGTATGCTCACCCCGATGGGAAGCGTGCCCCACATCAGGCCCATCCACGCGGGGGGAACGGCGTCGGAGAGGATGCGGTGCGCCGGCGGAACATCGTCCTTCGACCACTCGGTGATTTCCCCGTTATTGAAAGTTTCCGTCTTGCGATAACCGATAAAGGTCAACAGCGGCTCGTAGTAGGAGTCATGAACGAAGATGTATTTCAAGCCGTAACGATTCGCGTGTTCGAGCATGGCGCGGAGAGAAGCCATTCCGGCTGAGCCGTAGAACTTTGCATTGGTCAACTGCGCCGAGCCGTAGTGAGTCATTTCGGGCAGCAGACGCGCAGAGTTGTAGTCGCCGTCTACGCTGCTCGCGTCGGTGTAGGTGGAGACTTTCGACAAGTCGCTACCGAAGCCCAGCGTCAGGTAGCGGTACGAATCATGGCCATCTCGATTGAGAAATGCAATTACGGGCTGCACGTTGATCGTACCCGCCGGACGATAAGGATTAGCGTTCAACCACCACAGGGCTGCACCGATGGTGACCACGGCTGCCAGAGCGAGGCCCACCGCAGCTTTGGCTCGGAAACGATCAAGCAGTTGAATCGAGAGCAATCCCACGATGGGCATGGCCATCAGCGTGGCCCAGAAGGTGAAGCGCTCGAACGTCAAAATCTCGTAGGCGCGGCCGAGAAGCCATCTCGGTAACGGCGTGGTGCCACCCAGCCCGAAAATCATGGTGAGCCAGAAGCCGAACAGAAGCGGACGCAGCCGCCGAACGGATGCCCCTCGCCAGAAGATGAATGGTAGCGCGATGAGCAACGCTCCGTACGGAATCAGGAAGTAGTTGATACCCGTGGTCGAGTTCCACAGGAAGTTGTTGCGGCTGTCGTGGGGGATCGGGATCTGGTGAATTGGGTGTTGAATGAGAGTCATCCAGTAGGGCAACAGCACCACACCGACTCCGATTGCGACCACGATGGCGAAAGCGATAGCTCGTCCGGCGACGGTCCCGGTGGCCCCCCGAGTGCGCCCATCGCGCGCATCCAGCAAGGCGACCCAGAGCACGGGTACGGCGAACAGCACCGTACCGAAAATCAAAGTGACGTGGTGAGCTGCGGCCGCTGCCAGGCTTACAAAGATTCCCTTGAAAAATGCCCGGCCCGATCCTTCCTCGGACCACTCGAAGAAATACGGCAGCGCATTCAGGTATAAGGCCGCGGACGCTACCGTCGCCAACTGGCCTGCCTGGTAAACGAGAAACGACAACGCTCCCAGGAAGATGGTTCCCAACGCGGCATAGGAGGCGGAACGTTCATCCACCCAGATCTTGGCAAAACGAAAGACGCCCACGGGCAGCAGCAGAACCGCGACCAGCTGCACCAGCATGTAGGCCATCTTGAGACCGGCCACGCTAGACACGATCGCGATCCACTGGTGCGTGAGTGGTGGGTATGTGGTTTGCGAGAAACCGGCGAACCATTTCTCATTCCAGGGGTTAAACCAGTGATGTGCGTAGTGGGAAGCGAGAAAGATATGGAAATTCGCGTCAAACGACCCGGACGGCAATTGCATCAGCAACAAAGGTCCATGGACAGCCAAGGCCACTAGAACAATCGCCAACAGCGGAATTGGACGAGAGTAACTTTGGTTCGGCGTCATGCGGTGCACACTCCTGTGGTTAGGCAGCCACATTGGATGTCAGAAACACCCTACAAGGTTTACGGCATTCGCCTCCCGCCCCGCAGGAGAGAAGCAAACCTAGCCTTCAACGTGGCATCTGAAATGAACCGCAGGAGTTGAGCTGTATGCGGGAGGCCGCCGTGCGCGGTCTTCTAAGTCTCTTTACAGAATGTGGTGACTACGTGAAAAGCCGGTTTCCGCTCACGAGCTTTTGCCTTGTCATGATCCTCGGCCTATCAGGCCGGGGGACTTGCCAGACGTTCGACGTCAACGGCCAGTCTCCGTCCAACTCCAAGCAATCCGCAAACACACAGGGCAGTTCCAGCCAAAGCAATGATTTCAGTTGGGGTTCGGGCATACAGGTGGCGCGACAGGCTCGCGCTGCCCAGGATGCATTGAAGCGGAATGACTTCGCGAGCGCCGTCAACTACGCTGAGCAGGCCGCAAAGTCAGCTCCGCAGAATCCGGAGCTGTGGTTTCTGCTCGGTTACGCCGCCCGGCTGAACGAGAAATATCCGCAGTCCATCGACGCTTTTAACCGTGGTCTTAAAATTCAACCCAATTCGGTCCGCGGTCTCGCCGGGCTGGCGCAGACCTACGCCAAGATGGGCCGCACTCAGGAAGCTCAACAGCTTCTGCAGAAGGTAGTCGCCGCAAATCCCAAGGACGCAAACAGCCTGCAACTGGCCGGCGAACTGACGCTGAACACCGACCCGAAGGCAGCTTTACCTCTGCTGCAGCGAGCGGACGCGCTGCAACCCACGGCGCATACCGAACTGTTGATGGCCCACGCGTATTCCCGGCTCGGACAGCAGGATCAGTTCACCAAGTATTTGGATCTCGCCAAGAGTCGAGGTCCGAAGGATCCAGAAGTCTTACGAGCAGTTGCCAGCCAGTATCGCGACGAAGGCAAGTACGACGAGGCCATCGCCACCTTGCAGGCAATTCCAACAAAGAACACCGATGCCCAGGCGGAACTTGCTTATACCTATCAGCTGGCGGGAAGACCTCAGGAAGCAGCGGCACTTTATTCGCGCTTGGCAAGGTCTTCGAAGAGCAACATCGGGCTGAACCTGAGCGCGGCTCAGGCGTGGATCAATGCAGGCCGTCCGGACGATGCCAAGGAATTCCTAGATGCCGCCCGTCGCATCGATCCCAATAATTACCGCCTGCACGCCATTCTGGCGGCCCAAGCTCAATCCGAGGACCGCCTGCCCGAAGCCGAGCAAGAGTACAAGCTTGCCTTGAGCAATCTGCCAGCGAGCGTGCCGGAAGGCCCGTTGTATCCGATCGAGTTGCGCCTGAATCTGTACGAAATTTACGGGCGAGAAGACGACGACGCGCACGCCAAAGAGCAATTGCAGGCAGCATCGGCCCAGATTCAGCAAGTAAAAGTCAGTGATGAACAGCGGCCGGAGATGCTGCGTCTGCGCGCCGCCGTGGAATCAGCTTCTGGCGATCTTCAGTCCGCTGACCGGGACTTGAAAGAGGCGCTCTCGCTTGCCCCCAACAACGTGAATTCCCTGATGAACTTCGGCACGCTGATGTGGAAGATGGGCCAGAAGGATTCAGCACGGCAGACATTTAATCACGTCCTGGAACTCGACAAGAACAACCGCCAGGCGCTCTCCGCGCTGGGCTATCTGGCGCGAGATGCCGGCGACAACAAGCTTGCCGAGTCATTCTTCCAGCGCGCCATTGCCGCACATCCAAAGGACTACGTGTCCTATCTCGCGCTCGGAGATCTGTATACGGCGGAGCGGAATTTTGGCAGCGCCGAGAAGAATTATCAGTCGGCCTACCAGTTGATGCCGACCAATCCGTTGATCATTTCCGGAGCTGCGAACGCGGCCCTGGAATCGCACAACCTGAACCTGGCGCAACAATGGCTGCAGCGCGCGAACGCCAAGATGAACACCAACGCGCAGGTACAGCGGGAGCGTGAGCGCTACCTGTTCTTCAAGGGCGATTACGCTGAGTCCGCGAAACTCGGGGAAAGCGTGCTGACCAAGCTGCCCAGCGACCGCGAGGGCGTCGTGTACCTCGCATACGACCTGTATTATCTCGGCCGCTACGACGAAGCGTTGGCATTGGTTACCAAGTACGAGCCCATCCTGAAGAATGACAAAGATCTCCCGCTCATTGCAGGAAACGTTTATGCACACAACGGCGAGTTGCAACCGGCACTGAAGAATTTCAGTCTGGCGCTGGAACGCGATCCAAAGATGGCCACCGGTTACGTCAATCGAGGATTCGTACTGAACGACCTCAAAGATCCGCGTAAGTCATCGGACGATTTCAGGACGGCGTTAAAGCTGCAGCCCGGCTATGGGGAAGCGCACCTTGGTTTAGCGTTCGCGGACCTGCAACTGCATCGTCCGCGTCCGGCGTTGCACGAACTCGACTCCGCCCAGAAAATCCTGGGCAAATCGCACGCCTGGCACCTGGCTCGCGCCGAGGCATATCGTCAAGGCCAGGATTACCCGCACGCAGCCTCAGAGTATCGAACTGCGCTCGCCGAAGATCCCAAGGATGCAACGACCGAACTGGCCTATGCCGACGTTTTGTACCGCATGCGCCATTACTCTGACTCCATCGCGGCGCTGCAAAGAGCTCTTCAACTTTCACCGTCCGACCCTTCGATTTACGCTCTGATGGCGCAGGTCCATGCGAAACAAGGGGACCGTCAAAATGCGCTGCAAGATATCAACTCGGCCGAGCGGCTGGGAAGCAATCGTGTAGAAATCCTCACCGCCACGGGAGATGCATTTCTTACGTTAGGTGACCGCAATGCAGCCATGCAGAGGTTCTCGCGCGCGCTGGAAGTTCCCGCCGGAGACCGCATCGGCATCCGCCTGGCCATCGCGCAGATTTTCATCCGGCAGGGGGACTTCGATGATGCCCGCCGTGAGATCGCGCTGGGATTTGCCGAGTCGCGTCTCTTCCCCGATTCGCCGGTAACGGCGGAGGATTTTACGGACGCCGCGAATCTCTTCCTGTCGATGCACGACTTTGATCTGGCGGAGAATTACTACACTAAGGCGCAATTGGCGGGCGCGAACAATCGCAACGTTGCCATCGGGCTGACCAATACCTACCTGGCTGAGGGTGACACGCGAAAGGCGGAGAAAGCTTTGGCCAGTCTGGGCCCGGTGGCAGACTACCGCGACGACTATGACTACATGATGGCCTCAGCCAATCTGTACCGTCAGCGGCAAGATCCTTTGCACTCCTTGGCTGCCTTTGCTCAGGCATCGACGGTCGCCGGTGCGGATGATCGCGGAACAGCAGAAATTTCCCAATACACCGAAGGCGAGCAGTCGGGACGCCCGGTGAACGGCAGCGTGAGCCTGGTGCCGGAAGCGAACTTCGCCCCGGCTCTCGAAGACGTCAATGTGTATGCGTTGGACGCGAAGATCCTCCGGGTGACCAATACGGCGCTACTGCCGCCCCCGCGCCACTCTTATCAGAGCCTCGCCGAATCGCATTACCGGGTAAAGCTTTGGGATCTTCCGGTGATTTCTGGATTCGTGGGCGAGAGTATGACGGCTGGCCGTTTGCTGTTTCCCAGCGTGGGCGTCGTTCAGAACAGAAATACCTACGACACCATGGTGAATGGCGGAATCAATCCCATCCTGCACCTGGGGTCGAATTCGATCACCTTCAACGGTGGGCTGCAGTTCACGGTTCGCAGGGACAAGATCTCGCCTCTGTTCATGAACCAGGATCTGTTCCGGCAATTTCTGTACGTTTACACGAGTTCGTTCTTCAACTGGATTTCTTTCACCGGGACGGCGCAGCGCGAGGCCGGTCCATTTACGGAGCGGACTCTTCACTCCCGCGATTTGTTCGGAAACATTGAGTTCACGGTGGGGCGGCCATGGGGCAGCACTTCCTTGATCGCCGGATACACTGCCCGTGACCTGCTATTCCGGCCATTCGTGCAAGAGTATTTCAACACTTCGACCTACGGCGGCCTGCAACATAAATTCGGCAATCGCCTGACAGTGGCGGCACTCGCGGAGCATCTGCGCTCCTGGCGTGTGCAGAACACACAATACGCGATCGCCCAGGCGCTTCTGCCCGGAGGACGTTTCGATTTGCGCGCCACCCGGCATTGGGATGTGCAGGGATCATTCGTGCTCTCGCGAGGCATGGGGTACCACTATTACGACAACGCCCAGAGCGAGTTCCTGGTGTCGTACACGCGAGGCTGGCGGGGCAGCGTCAAGGACGGCGACATTAATGTCCCGGTTTCCTTTCCCATGCGCTTTTCTGTAGGCGTGCAGCAGCAGACGTTTTACAACTTCCCAGGATCCGCCAGCGCGAACAAGAGCATTCTCTTGCCGGTGGTGCACTTCACCCTGTTCTAGTTCTAATTGCGCCCACCATGGCGGAGATCAACCAAACTCGAGTCGTTGATGCGTCGCGGGCGGCCAGCACATCGCAGAGCCGCACCAAAGCGCTTCGCCAAAAGCTTCTGGGCGGCAGCCTTACGCTCCTGGCGGGATCCGGACTGGTCGGGGTCACCAATCTCGTCTACAACGTGGTCACGGCGCGGATGCTTGGCCCTACTGGCTTCGCGCATGCCACCGCGGTCTATACGCTATTGATGCTGGCTTCCGCCATCACACTTTCCTTTCAAGTGGTGTGCGCGAAGTACGTAGCCAGCCGCGAGACTCAGACCGAGAAGGCAGCCATCTTCGCTCGGCTCCACCTTCAGGCGTGGATGGCCGGCATTGCCATTGGCATACTCCTCTTTCTCTTCAACCACGCGGTGAATCGTTACCTGAACCTGCCCACCCCGGCTTTGATTACGCTGCTGGCGCTGGGAACGGCGTTTTACATCCCCTTGGGAGTGCGCCGCGGATATATCCAGGGAATCCATGCGTTCAGTTCTCTGGCGCTTAATTTTATGCTGGAAGGCTTGACCCGCCTGGGCGGCGCGTACTTGCTCATGTCTCTGGGCCTTGGGGTGAAAGGGGCAGTGTGGGCGAGCGTCATCGCCGTGATCGCCTCCTATCTGCTGGCCAAGCCAACTCCAGCGCTGCAATTTCGCGCACGGCGGATCGCGATGCCGTTCGGCGAAGGACTGCAAGCGATCGTTTTCTTTTCAGGCCAGGTGGTCATCAATAACTTCGATATCGTGCTGGTGAAGCATTTCTTCGACTCGAAGGAGGCCGGTATCTATGCGGCCGTCTCGCTTGTGGGACGGCTGGTCAATATGTGCGCCTGGTCGGTGGTCAACACCATGTTTCCGGTTTCGGCCGGAGATCGTGCCAGCGATCGCGAAGCGCGCCCCGTTCTTTTCATGTCGCTGTTTCTGGTCTTCCTCATCCTTTCTTTCCTCACCCTGGGGTTGTGGATCATCCCCAGCTTTCTTTGGAGGGCCCTGTTTGGTTCTCATTTTGAGCTCGCCAATTTCGGCGGCTTGGCCCCCTTGTTGATCTTGTACGCGATTACGACCGGCATTTATTCGCTGAGTTCGGTCATGATCACCTACGAGATGTCCCGAAAGATCGCGAACACCAGCTGGATTCAGCTCGCGTTCAGCGGTGCGCTGGTGCTGGGCATCTGCGCCTTTCACCAGAATCTCAAGCAGGTCATCTTCGTGCAGTTGGTGCTCATGATTGTTCTTTTCGTCATGGTGGCGCTGCCTCTCTTGCGCAAGGAAATTGCCCCGCCTGAGGACGTTCGAAACTATCCCGCTCTCGCCATCGCGCGTTCCTTGAGCGAGCATGAAGTCATTGCGGAATTTCTGCGCAGCGAGTTCCATCATCCTGAGTTCGAGGAATACCGCTCCGATTTTGAGAATCTGGTAATCCGTCCTGACCTCAACAGTCATCGCGAGAATGCGCTGAGGCGCGCCCTTCTATTTCTGCGCCGGGGAGCCATGTGGCGCGAATTGCCCGATGACACTCAGTGGTTCCAGGTCAAGCTGAATGGGAAGGATCTTGAGCGCATCCGCTTTTTCCCGCGGGCGCAATGGCGCCGGGTTGCGGAAGGAAGCTTCTATCTCACTGATATGATCGAGTGCCTGCGCATGAAATGGCAGGAGTCGCCGCACGACGAGTTCTTCCAGAAGCTGCGCCGGATAAGCGATCCTGTTCGCCAGGGCTCGGTCAATCCGACCGTGTTACTGATCGGGGTGGATGAGCGTAGCCCTCTGACCATTCTGGATGGCAATCACCGCATGGCGGCGGCTATGCTGGCGCAGCCGCCCGCCGCGCTCGACACCCTGCAGTTTATCTGCGGCCTATCGCCCTCGATGACGCGTTGCTGCTGGTACAAAACCAATGTCAACACACTATCGCGATATCTGACCAATATCCTGAGGCATATCTTCTACGATCCCGAGTCCGATATTGGCCGCTTCATGGAAAAAAGCGGTTCATAATCCACCCATCATTGCTGCTGCTGGGGCTGAATGCTGGGCGTGGATGGGTTTGGCGGCTGCGTAGATTCCTCCACAATGCTGTTATCGCGGCGCCGCAACGCCACCGGCTCATTTTGCCGCTGCAGCGTCTGGCGCTGCTGGGCCACTCGTGTATCCACTCGTGACGTATTATCTTCCGCCACGGCGAACAGCTTCTTTCCCTCGGCCGTACGCCGGCTGGCTACTCCGACGACAGCATTCGCGTCCATGGACTGGCGCGCGTGCTCGTAGTAGAACTGGGCGGTTTCCTGGTCACCCTCGAGCTCATACACATACCCAATGTTGTTGAGCGTGAATGCGTTGTTGGGATCAAGGGCATACGCCTTGCGGAAATCTGCGTCTGCCGTGCGTAGATCGTTGCGATTCACGGCGGACACGCCGCGCAGGTTTAACTCCGCTACCTGCTCACGCACATCCTGTGCGCGCCCGAGATGTTGCCGCAACAGCTTTGCATTCTCTTCCGCCA
>Ga0209059_1000524_pt1 | contig 17597 bp, 17 predicted proteins | sample GraSoiAngelo_151_FD_186165 | JGI IMG/M metagenome (GOLD analysis project Ga0209059, IMG submission 186165) | Grasslands soil microbial communities from the Angelo Coastal Reserve, California, USA - 14_1009_12_20cm (SPAdes) (version 2) | ecosystem: Environmental > Terrestrial > Soil > Grasslands ...
ACCTCGGGGTCGCCCTCCAGCTGGGCGTGGTCGGCCTCGCGGCGCTCCTCGTTCTCCTCGGCGCGCTCGCGGCGGTTGCCGTGCGCGCCCTGCGCACGCTGACCGGCCGAGCCCTGGCGGCGGCGCAGGCGTGCGCGTCAGTCGTGGTGGCCGGCGTCGTGCTCGGCTTGACCCAGTCGTACCTGACCTCGCCCGGCAACCTCGCCAGCTCGACGTTCTGGATCGCCGCGCTCTGCCTTCCGGCGCTGGCGGCCGAGAACGTCTAGAAGGCCGAGCAGGGCGAGCGCCACGAACGCGACGTAGAGGCCGCGAACCGGCATCGCGTAGCGCGCCTCGACGTGGTGGACGGCGTTCACGAGCGTGAAGAGGACGAGAAAGAGCGCGAGGGCGCGGCCGGCCCCGCCGAGCCGGAACGCGAGCGCCGCCCCGGCCGCCGCGAGCGCGAGGGTGAGCCAGTCGACGGCGCGGAGCAGCGGCAGGAGCCGGCTCGGCTGCACCCAGTCCTCGTGCGCCATCCACAGGAAGTACCCGCGGTAGACGACCTCGCCGAGAACGGTGAGCGGCTCGTGCCGCAGGCGTTTCCAGTAGAGGTGCTCGGCGAGCCGCCGCTGCTCCGCGTCGGCCCGTGCGAGGTAGTGCGGGTGGGCCTCCGGGTCCGTGCGCAGCGCGGCCGCCGAAGGCGCGAAGCGGTGCACCGAGAGGAAGTCGCGGGCGTAGGCGGGGGAGCGCTCGACGTCGACGGCGGTCCGGTGGAGCCCTTCGCCGTGCGCGGCGAGGAGTAGGTTCCAGCCCTCGCCGAAGCTCGCCATCGTCACCCGCCCGGCCACGTCGCCCTCCCAGGCGAGCCACGGGCCGAGGAGGAGCGCGCACGCGGCGGCGCTCGCCACGGCGCCGCGCCACGAGCGCCGGAGGAGCGCGGCGAGGACGACGAGCGGGACGACGAGCACGAAGAGCGGCCGCGTCAGCGTGAGCGCCGCCGTCGCGAGGCCGGCCAGGGCCCACCAGGCAGGAGCGCGGTCCTGCCAGGCGCGCACGAACGCGTACGCCGTCGCCGCGACGAGGAAGCCCGCGAGCGCCTCGCTCAGGACGCGCGGCACGTAGTGCTTCGGGAACGGGTCGACCGCCGCGAGGACGCCGGCGAGCAGACCCGCGCGCTCCGACCACAGGCGGCGCGCCGTGAACGCGACGAGGATCACGCCCGCGCCGGTGAGGAGCGCCTGGACGAGGATCAGCACGAGGGGTCTCGCCCCGCCGTAGTCCGCCGCCGCCAGGAGCAGCGGGTAGCCGGGAGTGCGGTAGGTCTGGCGCTCCGGGGCGCCCTGAGCGCTCCCCGGGATCGGGAGCCCGGTGACGTCGACGTCCGGGAGCGGCGTCGTGTAGCTGCCGTGACGGATCGCGTGCGCCGCGGCCTCGTAGCCGGGCGAGTCGCCGAGACGCGGCCCGGCAAAGGGCACGTAGATCAGCCCGTGGAGTGCCCCCACGACGCCCAGCACGATCGCCGCGGATCTGAAGCTACGTCTTGGTGCCCGCCACAACGTACTGAGCACCGAGAGGCAACCAGGTGAGCCGGCGCTCGAGCACGTCCATGCGCCAGGGGGAGAAGAGCAGGTACTCGGCGCCGAGGACCTCGAGGCCTGCGCCGCGGTAGAGCCGCTCCAACTCTCGGCGGCCGAGGAGCTCGACGCCCTCGTCGAAGGCGCAGTCGCGAACGACGCGACGCGTGAGCGGGTTGAGCGGGTTGTGCTCGAAGGCGAGCGCGAGGCCGCCGGGCCTCGTCACGCGCGCCATCTCCGCCAGGAGGGCGCGCCGATCCGGCGGGTCGACGTGGTGGAGGACGCAGACGGCGAAGGCGAGGTCGAACTCGCCGTCGGAGTACGGAAGCCGCCTGCCGTCGTACACGCGGTACGACGCCTCCGGATTCGCCTCCCGCGCCCGCTCGACCATCGGCGGAGAGACGTCGACGCCGTGGAGGTCGAAGCTCGAGGCGAGGTGCCGGTCGAAGAGACCGGGGCCGCAGCCAACGTCGAGCGCGCTCGGCCGGCCGGTCCCGAGGTGCCGCCGAGCCAGCTCGAGCAGCCGCCGCGCCTTCGCCTCGAGATAGAAGTCGTGCTCCTTGCCGGCGAACGAGATCGCCTCGTCGACCGCCGCCTCGTACGTCTCGCCGTAGCGGTCGAACTCGGTGCGTACCCTAGTTCGCGAGGGTCTGCTCCATAGGCGCCGCAGCAGCCTCGGCGTCGAAACCGTGGCTCTCGCGGACGATGTACAAGGGGCGTCCCTTGACCTCCTCGTAGATGCGCGCCACGTAGAGCCCCATCGTCCCGGTGACGACGAGCTGCACGCCGCCGAGGAACGACACGACGACCACGATCGACGCCCACCCTGGGACACTCCCGACGCCGAAGATGCGGAGGACGATCGCGACGACGCCGAGCACGAACGACGTCCCCGAGACGAGGAAGCCGAGCGCCATCGTCATGCGCAGGGGCACGTTGGAGAAGCCGAGGATGCCGTCCGTGCCGAGCTTCACGAGCTTGCGGAGCGGGTACTTCGTCTCGCCCGCGTAGCGCGCGTCGCGCCGGTACGGCACGCCGATCTGGCGGAAGCCGATCCACGCGAAGAGGCCGCGCACGTAGCGGTTGTTCTCGCGCATCAGGCGGAACTGGTCGAGCGCGCGCCGGTCGATCAGCCGGAAGTCGCCGGCGTCGGGCGGGATCTCGACGTCGCTCAAGCGGCGCAGGATGCGGTAGAAGAGCCCGATCGCGGCGCGGCGGAAGAAGGGCTCGACGCGCCGGTCCTCGCGCACCGCGTAGACGACCTCGTAGCCCTCGCGCCAGTGGGCGATCAGCTCGGGCGCGAGCTCCGGCGGGTCCTGGAGGTCGCCGTCCATGACGACGACGGCATCGCCCGCGGCGCGGTCGAGCCCCGCCGTGATCGCCATCTGGTGGCCGAAGTTGCGCGTGAAGCGGATGACCTTGAAGCGCGAGTCCCGGCGGCTCATGTCGGCCAGGAGCTCGGGGCTCCCGTCCGAGCTGCCGTCGTCGACGAGGACGACCTCGGCGGGCCCGTCGAGCTCCTCGAGCACCGAGCGGAGACGCCGTTCGAGCTCCGGGAGCGTGTCCTCCTCGTTGAAGATCGGGACGACGAAAGAGTAGCGAGGTCGCTCCATACGGCGCCACGATGGTAGTCGAGCCCCCGGAGCTAGACGTATTCCTCGGCGCGAGCGTATGTGCGGCGCCGGTCGAGGCGGCGCTCCTCGTCGGCGTCCGGGAGGAACGACCGCTCCGCGATCGCGGTGGGGACGACCGCCGAGAGCACGACGACGGTGACGAGCAGCGAGAACTGCGTCCGGTCGATGATCCCGGCGTTCAGGCCGTAGAGCGACGAGATCGTCCCGAAGGTGAGCCCAGTGCTCATCAGCAGCGTCGCGAAGGCGGCGTGACGCGGCGCCGCACGTCGAGCCAGCGGAGCGACGAAGACGGCCTTCGGGACGATCTTCGCCGCGAGCAGCGCTCCGAGCAGGCCGAGGTTCGCCACGACGGCGCCGAGCGAGACGTTGAGACCGCCCTTCAGGAAGAAGAACGGCGTCAGGAACGCGAACGCGACCACGCGGAGGCGCTTTCTGCTCCTCCCGATGCTCGGCGTAGTGGCGGCTCATCACGAGGCCGAGCACGAACGCCGGCAGGACTGCGTGGCCGTTCGACGCGTTCGCAAGCACCATCAGGACGAGCAAGGACGCGAACACGAGCTTGATCTCCGGCTCGATGACGCGGTTCCCGTAGCGGCCGAAGAGCCACGGCGCGATCCGCGGCAGGGCGAGGACGAGGGCGACCGACACGGCGAGGAAGGCGGGGAACCAGACGTTCGGCTGGATGAAGATCGCCGAGAGCGCGAGCGCGGTGCACAGGTCGGTCACGAACGTCGCGCTCATGAGCAGCTTGCCGATCGCCGTGTCGGTGAGCCCGCGCTCGACGAGCACCGCGTACACGACCGCGAGCGACGTGGTCGAGAGTGCGGTGCCGGCGATGAGCGACGCGCGCACCGTCCAGTCGAGCAGGAAGAAGGCGACGAGCGAGGCGACGACGAACGGGCCCGCGAAGGACGCGACGCCGATCCCGAGCGACGCCTCGAGCACGACCGCCGCCAGCGCTGCGGCCAGTTGAATCGCGTCCATCCCGCACCTCCACTTCGCGTCGCTCGACGTTCCGTAGAGGCCATCAGCCCTGGGTGCGGGCGGTTAGGCGCGAGCCTCATCGCGCGAAGCGGCGACTATACCCGCGTGAAGGCGGCGAAGGCGCTCTTCTGGGGCTCGCTCGGCGCGCTCGCCTGGACCCACGTCGGCTATCCGGCGGCCGCGGCGCTGGCGGCGCGCGTGCGGGGGCGGCCGGTGCGGAAGGGCGGCGGCACGCCGCGGGTGAGCGTGATCGTCGCCGCGCACGACGAGGAGGACGTGATCGAGCGGCGGCTCGAGAACCTCCTCGGGCTCGACTATCCGGAGGATCTCGTCGAGATCCTCGTCGCCTCGGACGCCTCGAGCGACCGGACGGACGAGCTCGTCGAGGCGGTCGCGGCGCGGGAGCCGCGTGTGCGCCTGGTACGGGCGCCGCGCGGGGGCAAGGTTGCCGCGCAGAACCTCGCCGTGCGGGAGGCGGACGGCGAGGTCCTCGCGTTCTCGGACGCGAACGCGACGTGGGCGGCGCCCGCGCTCCGGAAGCTCGTCCGCAACCTCGCAGACCCGGAGGTCGCGTACGTCTGCGGCCAGCTTCGCCTCGAGGCGGCCGACGGCACGAACCGGGAGGGCGCGTACTGGCGCTACGAGCTCCTCGTGCGCGAGGCGGAGTCGGCGCTCGGCTCGGTCACGGGCGGAAACGGCTCCATCTACGCGGTGCGGCGCGAGGACTACGTGGAGGTCGACCCGCGCTTCGGGCACGACCTCGCCTTCCCGTACCTGATGGTGCAGCGCGGCCGGCGCGCGGTGTACGAGCCGGAGGCGATCGCGTTCGAGAAGCCCTCGCGCGACATCGAGGACGAGTACGCGCGCAAGGTGCGCATGTTCGAGCACTGCTGGCTGATCGTGGCCGAGGGGGACATGCTCCGGAACCTCGACCCGGTCTACCGAGTGGAGATCGTCTCGCACCGGCACCTGCGCTACGGCAGCGGCCTGCTGCATCTGGTGCTGCTCGGATCGAGCTTCGTGCTCGCGCCGCGCGGCAGCCGCGCCTATCGAGTCGCACTGGCGGGTCAGCTCGGGTTCCTGGCGGTCGCGGCCGCGCGCCCGGGCCTCCCGCGCTACTACACCCTCGTGACGTGGGCGACGGTCGTCGCGCTGGCGAACTACCTGCGCCGCGGGGTGCCTGCCGTGTGGAGCAAGGCGGAGGGAACCCGCTGAGAGCCGTGCCCCGAGCTCCCATTGTCCCTGGGCGGCCGTTCGAGACGGGCCCGGCGCAGCCAGGTGGCCGCTGCGAGAGCCGAAGCGCACACCCCGGTGCCAGGCACGTGCCTGGCACCGGGACGGTGGCCCGGCACGCGGCCGGGGCATGGCCGGGAAGGCCGGGCCGATGAACCGCGCGGCCGACCTCGTCGGGGCGTCACTCGGGCTCGCGCTCGCGAGCCCGGTGCTCGCGGCCGCGGCGGTCGCGATCAAGCTCGAGGACGGCGGGCCCGTCCTCTACCGCCAGCGCCGGGTGGGCCACCGGGAGCGCGACTTCGACCTGCTCAAGCTGCGGACGATGGTCGTCGGCGCCGAGCAGCAGGGCGCCGGGTTCGCCGTCAACCGCGGCGACCCCCGCATCACGAGGACGGGGCGCCTCCTCCGCCGCCTCTCCCTCGACGAGCTGCCGCAGCTCTGGAACGTCGTCCGCGGCGACATGAGCCTGATCGGCCCCAGGCCCACGCTTCGCTACCAGGTGGAGCAGTACACGCCGCGGCAGCGCCGCCGCCTCGACGTGAAGCCCGGCCTCACGGGCTGGGCCCAGGTGAACGGCCGCACGAAGCTGCCGTGGGACGAGCGCATCGAGCTCGACGTCTGGTACGTCGAGCACCGCACGCCGTGGGTCGACCTGAAGATCCTGCTCCGGACGCCGTTCGCCCTCGTCACCGGCACGTACAAGGGCGAGACCGGCGGCTGGAAGCCCTCAGCACCCGCGGGCGACGACTAGCGCATAGGCGAGCTTCGCGGGCTCGAGGAAGACCTCGAGCGGGATGAGGCTCCGGCGGTACGTCGAGCCGGTCACGACGACGCGCGCATGCGTGCAGCGGTCGAACAGGAGGCGTGCGCGGGTCACGTGATAGGTGGACGTCACGACCAGCATCGAGCGCCAGCCGCGCGCAACGGCCATCCGCGCGACGGCGCGCGCCTCGCCTCGGGTGCTGTACGGATCGGGCCTGAAACACAGCACCCGGAACCGCGCCGCGCGGCGGCAGAGCCGGTTCGCCTCGTGCCACCCCGGCGCGCGCCCGTCGGAGATGACGAGCGTCGGCGCAATGCGCCTCGTCATCAGCTCGAGCGCCTTCCCGAGCCGCAGGTGGTCGCCCGCCAGCACGACGACCGCGTCCGCGTGACGCGGGCTCTGCTGCACCGGCCACAGCACGAACCGGACGACGACGACGGCCCAGGCGCCGACGAGGACGACCACGACGGGCAGGACGAGGCGGCGCACGGAGGCATCTATACGCTCCACGCGTGCCGACCGTCCTCTTCACCTGCGCCGGCATGCGCGTCGACATCGTCACGGCGTTCCGGGGGGCGGGCGCCACGACGATCGCCGTCGACGTCGACCGCTACGCGCCCGCGCTCTACCGGGCCGACCGCTACGCGCTCGTCGGCCGCATCGAGGAAGACGGCTACGTCGCCTCCCTCCGGGACCTCGTCCGCGCCCACGACGTCGACGTCATCGTCCCGCTCGCCGACATGGACCAGCTGAAGCTGGCCCACGCCCGCGACGAGCTCGACGCCCTCGTTTTGCTCCCCGACGCCGAGGTGGTCGACCGGATGGGCGACAAGTACGCGGCGCACCGGCTCTTCGAGGAGCTCGGCTTCGATTCGCCGGCCACGTACCTCCAGGACGAGATTCCGGACGACCTCGAGTTCCCGGTGCTCGTCAAGGCCCGCCGCGGCTACGGCTCGCGGCACATCTACCGCGCGCACGACCGCGAGGCGCTCGAGCTCGAGCTGGAGCGAACCCCCGTCGAGTCGATGGTGCAGGCGGTCTGCCCGGGCGCCGAGTTCTCGATCGACCTCGTCTGCGACCTCGAGGGCCGCTGCCTGAACGCGATCCCGCGCACGATGATCGAGTCGAAGGGAGGCGAATCGATCAAGGGCATGACCGTGAAGGACTGGGAGCTGATCGACCTGGCCCGCGGCCTCTCCGAGGCGATCCCGCTCAAGGGGGTCGCCACCGTCCAGTGCTTCCGCGGCCCCGACGGCAAGCACCGCATCACGGACGTGAACCTCCGCTTCGGCGGCGCCTTCCCGCTCCCCCAGGCGGCCGGCGGACGCTACCCCGAGCTCGTGCTCGCCCTCGCCGCCGGCGAGCGGCCGGAGCCGCGGGTCGGCGCGTTCACGGAGGGCGTCGTGATGACCCGCTTCCTCTCCCACCTCTGCCTGACGGCCGCGCCGGACGGTACCCTCGAGCCGTTCTCCGAGGAGCTCTCAGAAGAATCGGTGTCGCCGCGGTCGTTGCAGCCGTAGCCGCGGGCTGCGGATCGACCCATACGGAGGCGCAGAAGCCTGCCCTCCACGAGCCGGGCAACGTGGCGAAACGTCCGAAGCCACGCTCACAGCGCGTCCTCGTGACCGTCCTCGACGGCGACCTGCGGCGACCCGTCGCCCGCGCCCACGTCCGGCTCGGCCGGAGCGCCGGCGTCACGAACCGCCACGGCGACGTCTTCCTGCGCGTCCGCCGCCGCACGGCGTCGCTCGTCTCGGTCCGAGCGCGCGGGTACTCGCCGGCCACGCGCCGCCTCTGGTTCCGGCGACGCCCGTGGGCGCAGTTCCCGATCTACCAGCCGCGCCTCCAGTGGCCGATCTACGGCGCGACGCCGACGCGGACCGAGGCGCAGACGCGGATCCGGCTCCGCCCGCCCTTCCGGATGGTCTGGAGCCAGGGGATGGGCTCGCTGATCGAGTTCCCGGCCGTCGTCTCGAACGGGATGGCGTACATCGGCAACGCGCGCGGCCAGGTGCGGGCGATCTCGATGCGGAACGGCGAGATCGCTTGGCGGCACGTCACCCCGAACGGGAAGATGGCCGCCTCGCCGGCCGTCTACGGCGACGAGATCGTCGCGCACGGCATGGACGGCCACGTCTGGGTGCTCGACCGCTCCTCCGGGCGGCTCCGCTGGCACTACACGGTCGGCTCGCCGGTCGAGTCGTCGCCGATCGTGCGCCACGGCGTCGACTACTTCGGCTCGTGGAACGGGAACGTCTACGCGCTCGACCTGCGCCGCCACCGCGTCCGGTGGGTCCACCGGTCGGGCTACAAGATCACCTCGAGCGCCGCGCTGGCGGGCAGCACGCTCTTCGTCGGCGACTACGGCGGCCGGCTGCTCGCCCTCTCCGCGCGGACGGGACGGCTGCGCTGGAGCGCCTCCGTGAACGGCAGGATCTACGGGACGCCCGCCGTCTCGCACGGCCGCGTCTTCGTGCCCTCCTCCGACGGCGACTCGCTGACCGCCTTCTCGACGCGCGGCACTCGGCTGTGGTCGATCCACACCGGCTCGTACGTGTACTCGTCGCCCGCCGTCTGGGGCGGCCGCGTCTTCTTCGGCTCCTACAACGGCGTCTTCTACTGCGTGTCGGCCGCGAGCGGCCACGTCCTCTGGGAGGTCGGGACCGGCGGGCCGATCTCGGGCGCGGCCGTCGTCGTCGACGGCGTCGCGTACGCGGGGAGCTTCGCGCACCGGATCGTCGGCGTCGACGCGCGGACCGGTCGCGTCCTCCTTCGCTTCCCGCACGGGCACTATGTGCCGGTGTCCGGGAACGGCGGCCGGCTCCTCCTGCACGGGTACTCGCGCCTCTACGCGGTCGAGCCCCGCCGCCCGCGGCGATGAAGCGGGCGGCGCTCGTCGCCGCGCTCGTCCTCCTCGCACCGGGAGCGGCGCGCTCCTCGGCCCCTGGCGACGTCGTCCTGGTCGGCCGTGGGCTCGACCGCGCCGTCGCGAACGGCTCCCTCACGGTCGACGAGGCGATCGGCTACCGCGCCGACCTCCAGAGCGCGTACGCGACCCTGCGCCGGCTCGGCGGCGGGCGCGAGCGGAACCTCGCCGCGGTGCTCCACGACGTCGCGCTCCAGTGGCAGGGCTACAACTCGTCCCGCGCCTACGCGCTCTTCTCGATGCTGGAGACGAACGCGGCGTACTTCGGCAACCGCACCGTGCCGGTCGCGAAGACGGACCTCCCGGACGCGGACGGCGTCGTCTACCGCTTCTTTCCCGGCCAGGGCTTCCAGCTCCATCCGCTCGCCGACGCCGGCGCGCTGAACGCCGCCGTCGCGTCGAAGGACCCCGACCGCACGGAGCGCCTCGCGCTCGCCCTCCTCGACCGCGGCGTCCCGTCGAGCGGCGCGCTCCGGTTCGAGTACTACTTCCCGTTCAGCGGCGGCCGGCCGCCCTGGACCTCCGGGATGGCGCAGGCCGTGATGGCCCAGGCCTTCGCACGGGCCGCCGCACTGACCGGCGACGCCGACCTCCTCGGCGACGCGGTCACGATCTTCCACGCCGTCCAGCTCGGGCTCGTGCGGCGGCTCCCCCAGGGGCCGTGGATCCGGCTCTACTCCTTCGACTCGGAGGTGGTGCTGAACGCGCAGCTCCAGGCGATCCTCTCGCTCGAGGACTACGCGGCCGCGACAGACGACGTGCCGGCCGCGACCCTGGCCGCCTCGATGCTCGCGAGCGCGCAGCGGCTCCTGCCGCGCTTCGACACCGGCTACTGGTCGCTCTACTCGCTCGGCGGCGACGAGTCGCCGCTCGAGTACCACACGTACGTGATCCAGCTCCTGAACAAGCTCGCGGCTCGGCATCCGGACGGCCCGTGGGCGCAGGCCGCGGCGCGCTTCACGCTCGACCGCGAGCAGCCGCCGAGCTTCCGGGCGGGCCCGGCGCCGGGGACGCTCTACCCGCGCCCCGCCGACGGCTTCAAGGACGTCGCCTTGATCCGCTTCTGGCTCTCGAAGCGCTCGCGGGTGACGGTCGCCGCCGGCGGGCGCGCGACGAGCGCCTGGCTCTCGCACGGCTCGCACACGCTCGTTTGGTCGCCGGGCCCGCTCCGCCCGGGCTCGTACCAGCCGACCCTGAGCGCCGTCGACCTGGCGGGGAACAGGGGCGCGGTCACCCTGCCGCCGATCACGGTCGCGTGGGACACGTCGGCGCCGGACGTGACCGCCTCGGCCGGCGGGCGGCGGCTGACCTGGCACGCGACCGACCCGGGGACGCCGTGGCTCGACCTGCGCGTCCTGCTCGCCCAGGGCTCGCGGCACGTGACGCTCTGGCTCGGCCGCCGCGGCCTCTCGGGCGCGACGACCCTGCGCCTGCCGCCCGGCCGCTGGTCGGCCGCCCTCGTCGCCGCGAACTCGGCCGGAAAGCGGGCTCGCGTTCCGCTCGGCGTCGTGCCCTAACAACCCGGCCGCAATCGCGAACTTCTTGCTGAGGAATCGCTAATGGGCGCGCCGTACGCTCGGTCCCGGCAGCGCACGTGGCCCGTCGAGACGACATCCAGGGGCTCCGAGCGGTCGCCGTCCTGCTGGTCGCCCTCGGCCACACCGGCGTCCCGTTCCTGGGCGGCGGCTACGTGGGTGTCGACGTCTTCTTCGTCCTCTCCGGGTTCCTGATCACGGGAATCCTGCTGTCTGAGGCGGAGCGGCGCGGGACCGTCTCGCTCGGACACTTCTACGCGCGGCGCGCGCGGCGAATCCTTCCGGCCGCGGCGCTGACGCTGCTCGTCACGGACGTCGCCGCCCACCACCTGCTCAACTTCGTGCGGGCGCGACAGGTGATCTCGGACAGCGTGTGGGCGGCGGTCTTCGGAGCGAACGTCCACTTCGCGCAGCAGGGGAGCGATTACTTCGCGCAGGGACAGCCTCCGTCCCCGCTCCTGCACTTCTGGACGCTGTCCGTGGAGGAGCAGTTCTACCTCGTCTGGCCGGCGCTCCTGTCGCTCGTCGTGCTCCGCCGGCGGCGCCTCCTGCTCGTGGTCGTCGCCCTCGGGCTCGCGTCGCTTGCTTGGTCGATCGCGACGACGCGAGCCTCGGAGAACGCCGCGTACTTCTCCACCTTCGCCCGCGCGTGGGAGCTCGCGCTCGGCGCGGCGCTCGCGATCGCGTGGCCGAGCCTGCCGCCGCTGGGCGCGCGCGTCCGATGGATCGGCCTCGCCGCAATCGCGGCCGCGGCGGCCGGCTTCTCGAGCAAGACGCCGTTTCCCGGCTATGCGGCCCTGCTGCCGGCCGCAGGCGCCGCGCTCGTCATCGCGGCCGGTGGCCGGGCTTGGCTCCTTTCCTCAGCGCCGTTGCGATACGTGGGAGACCGGTCCTACGCCTTCTACCTGTGGCACTGGCCGGTGCTCGCGATCGCCGGCCAGTACGCCGGGCACGATCTCTCGACCGCGGTGAACCTGTTGCTCCTCCTCGGCGCCTTCGGGCTCTCCGTGCTGAGCTACGCGCTCGTCGAGAACCCGATCCGGTACGCGAAGGTGCCGGCGCGAATCCTTTGGCCGGCATCGGCGGCACTCGCGCTGGGACTGGCGCTCGTCATCCTGCGCTCGGTCGGCGGCGGGACGGCCGCGGCCGCCGTCCACCCGCGCCCGCTCCTCGACCCGGCCGTGGTTGCGCAGGAGCGCGCGGTGTCGAAACCGCTCCCCGCAGTCGTCAGCGCGGTCCGGGCGGCGGAGCGAGGCGCGCCCCTGCCCTCGCCGCTGACCCCGGCGGTCGAGAGCCTGCGGAGCGACTTCTACTTCTTTCCCGACGGCTGCGTGCCGAGCCGATCCGGGACGTCGAGCAAGATCTGCCGCCTCGGCTCGACGCGCGCCCGCAAGACGATCGTCGTCATCGGCGACTCGCACGCGGAGATGTGGATGCCGACCATCCTCGCCATGGCGCAGCGGGACGGCTGGGTCGTCGTCCCGCTCGTGAAGGTGCGCTGCATCCCGCGGACCTGGCCCGGAACCGACGACTGCGGCGGCTGGTTCCGCTGGGCGAGACGGCAGGCTCAGGCGCTCCGGCCGGACGTCACGCTCATCGTCGGCAGCCGCGCGGGCGCCTTCGACCCGCCGGCGGCCGTGAAGCCGATCGGTGCGCTGAGCATCGCGATGAAACGCTTCTCCGCCAGCGTGATCGTCGTCGGCGACGAGCCGAACCAGACGCGCGACCCCGTCGACTGCCTGCTCGCGCCCGGGTCGACGATGAAGAGCTGCACCGCGAAGGGCACGCCCGTCCAGCTCCAGACGGAGACGGCCATCGCGGCCGCCGCGAAGCGAAACGGCGTCGGCTACATCGCCACGCTGCCCTGGTTCTGCGCGCACCCGCGTGGGTCCACGACCGACGAGCTGTGCCCGCTGGTCGTCAACCACACGATCACCTCGATCGATCGCGGTCACGCGTCGAAGACCTATGCGCTCGAGCTCCTCCAGCCGTTCCGGGCGGCGTTTCGACGAGAGCTCTTCCGGTAGGGCGCGGGCGCTAGCCTCCCCCCGTGCGCCGCCTGCTGATCGTCCTCGCCGCGCTCGGGGTCCTCGCCGCCGCGGGCGTCCTCGCGTGGCTCCCGTTCCGCGGCCACTCGACCGCTGCCCCGCCGAAGCCGACGCAGTCGATCCGCGTCGTGGTGAAGAAGACGCTCGAGCCGTTGCCGCCGCCGAAGGGCCCGCACAACGCCCCGGTCCCGATCCTCATGTACCACGTCCTCGCGCCGCCCCTCCCGAACGCGCCCTACCCGGACCTGTACGTGAAGCCGGCGGACTTCCGGGGCCAGGTCGCATGGCTCGCCGCGCACGGCTACCACGCCGTCACGCTTCGGCAGGTCTACGACTACTGGCGCGGCGAGCACGCCCTGCCGCGGAAGCCGGTCGTCCTCACCTTCGACGACGGCTACCACACCGACTTCACCGTCGCGCTGCCGACGCTCCATGCGCGCGGCTGGCCGGGCGTCCTCAACCTCGAGGTGCGGAACCTCCAGCCGGTGTGGGGCACGCGGCCCGGGATGGTCCGGAAGATGGTCGCCGCCGGCTGGGAGGTCGACGCGCACACGCTCACGCACCCCGACCTCACGACGGTCGATCCGACGGAGCTGCGTCACCAGGTGGCCGGCTCGCGCGCCGCGATCCGCCGCATGTTCCACCAGCCCGTCGATTTCTTCTGCTACCCGTCCGGCCGCTACGACGACGCCGTCGTCGCCGCAGTCCGCGCGGCCGGCTTCCTCGGCGCGACGACGACGAACGAGGGCTTCGCCCGGCCCGACTCGCTCTACACGCTCGACCGCGTGCGCGTGAACGGCAGCGACGGCGTGGCGGGCCTCGCGGCGAAGCTCGAGCGCGGATGAGGCGCCTCCTCCTCGCGGCGCTCGTCCTCGTCGTCCTCGCGGGCGGAGCGGCGGCCGCCTATGTGCTCTACAAGAAGCACCAGTCGCGGAACATCCACGGCTCCGCGAGCGTCGAGTTCGTGACGACGCAGACCGTGCCGCACCGGACCCCGGCCGAGCTGCACCGGGTGCCGTGGCCGACGTACGGCCGCGACGACGCGCGCCAGCGCGTGGCCGAGGACATCCGCCTGCGCCCGCCGTTCCGCAAGCTCTGGGTCGCCGGCGGGACGAGCCTGCTCGAGTTCCCGCCCGCGATCGGCTACGGCCGCCTCTACTTCTCGAACAACCCCGGCACGCTCTTCGCGCTCAGCACGCGGACCGGCAAGCGCGCGTGGACGTTCGCGACGCACCGCTGCACCGCCGCCTCCCCCGCCGTGCACGACCAGACCGTCTTCGCGAGCTTCATGAACCGCGGCGCGTGCAACCAGACGCGCTCCGGCCTCGACGGCATGGTCGCCGCGCTCGCGGTCGGGAGCGGCAAGCCGAGGTGGACGAAGAAGATCGGCCCCACGGAGACCTCGCCGCTCGTCGCGAACCGGCGCGTCTACGTCGGCGACTGGCGCGGGAAGGTCTACGCCCTCGACGAGCGCACCGGCCGCATCCGCTGGAGCTTCCAGACCGGCGACAAGGTGAAGGGCGGCGTGGCGCTGCTCGGCAACCGGCTCTTCGTCGGCTCCTACGACGGCCACGTGTACGCGCTCGACGCCCGCACCGGCCGCAAGATCTGGCGCGCATCCGCGCAGCCGCGGCTCGGCAGCCTGGGCACCTTCTACTCGACCCCCGCGGTCGGCTACGGGCGCGTCTACATCGGCTCGACCGACGGGAAGGTCTACTCCTTCGGCGCCGCGAGCGGCAAGCTCCGCTGGTCGCACGGGACGGGCGGCTACGTCTACAGCTCTCCCGCCGTCTGGAACCGACGTGTCTACGCGGGCTCCTACGACCACACCTTCTACTGCTTCGACGCGGCGACCGGCGACGTGCGCTGGCAGTTCCATGCGAACGGGCCCATCTCCGGCTCGCCCACGATCCTCGGCCGCATCGTCTACTTCGCCACGCTCGCCGGCCGCACCTACGCGCTGAACGCCGTCACCGGCCGCCGGGTCTGGACGTTCCCGGACGGCAAGTACTCGCCCGTCGTCGCCGACTCGAAGCGGCTCTACCTGGTCGGGTACGCGAAGGTCTATGGGATGGTCCCGAAGCGATGAAGTACGTCGTCACGGGCGCAGCGGGCTTCATCGGCTCACATCTCGTGGAGGCGCTCCAGCTGGCGGGCCACGAAGTGGCCGGCATCGACTGCTTCACCGACTACTACGACCCCGCGCAGAAGGAGGAGAACGCGGCCGGCTTCGACGTGGCCCGGCTCGACCTGGCCGAGGACGAGCTCGACTTCGGGGACGCCGACGGCGTCTTCCACCTCGCGGGCCAGCCGGGCGTCCGCAGCTTCGGCCCCGTCTTCGCCGACTACGTGCGCCGCAACGTCCTCGCCGCGCAGCGCGTGCTCGAGGCCGCCGCCGGGGCGCGTGTCGTCCTCGCGTCGTCGTCCTCGATCTACGGCGACGCCGAGACGTACCCGACCCCGGAGGACACGCCTCCGCAGCCGATCTCGCCGTACGGGATCACGAAGCTCGCGGCGGAGCACCTCGCCCGCGCCTACGCGACGAGCTTCGGCCTCGACGCGGTGGTGCTGCGCTACTTCACCGTCTACGGGCCGAGGCAGCGGCCCGACATGGCGCTCGCGCGCGTCGTCGGCGCCCTGGCCGCGGGCACGCCGTTCGAGCTCTACGGCGACGGCTCGCACTCCCGGAGCTTCACGTACGTCTCCGACGCCGTCGAGGCGACGATCGCGGCGATGGAGCGCGCGCCGGCCGGCGCGACCTACAACGTGGGCGGCGGTGAGGAGGCGACGATGCGGGAGGTGATCGAGACGCTCGAGCGCATCTCCGGCCGCGTGCTCGACCTCCGCACAGGACCGCCCGCGGCCGGCGACGTCCACCGCACCTCGGCCGACGTCTCGCGCATCCGCGCCGACCTGGACTGGGCGCCGAGCGTCCGGCTCGAGGACGGGTTGCGCGAACAGTGGTCCTGGGCCTCGGCTAGAGTCGCCGCCCGATGAGCGTCCAGCGCGAGTCCCCGCCGCGGCGCCCGGCCCCGCCCCCGCCCGAGCTCGCCGACGACGAGATCGACCTCGGCCGGTACTGGGCCTCGGTCGCGGCGCGGTGGTGGCTGCCGCTCCTCGGCCTCGTGGTCGGCGCGATCATCGGCTATCTGATAGCGGTCGGCGGCGGGAGCACCTATCAAGCGCAGGCCATCGTCAGCCTGGGGACCCCGCTCGCCGTCGGCGGCGGGATCCTTCCGACCGTGCAGACGAACGGAACGGCGGTGAAGCAGATCGTCCAGGCCGAGTCGACGAAGCAGCGCGTCGCGCACGACGCCGGCCTGCGGCCGGGCCAGATGGCCGTCTCCACCACGCCCGCCGGCGGCGCGACGGCCGCGACGAAGGGTGCGCCGAACACGCTCTTCGCGATCACCGTCAAGGCGCCCTCCCCGCGCAAGGCCGCGCTGGCCGCGAACGAGTTCGCCCGCATCGTCGTCCAGACGATCTCCGACCAGTACGTGAACCCGAAGATCGCCACGTTCAACGCGCAGGTGAAGGCGGACGAGCTGGAGCTGGCGCAGCTCGACAAGCGCCTCGCGGAGGAGCAAGGGCTCCTCGGCTCGCTCTCCGGCGCGGAGAAACTGGCGGCGATCGGGATCATCGGGATCGCGGAGCAGCGCCGCTCGGTGGTGACGGACGACCTCCTCTCGATCAGGCCACTCCTGAACCAGGCGAGGACCGTCGAGAGCGGCCGTGTCCTCACGCGCGCCGTCGGGACGAAGACGACCGCCCGCAGCAAGCGCAACTCGGCCGTCGTCGGCGCCTTCCTCGGGCTCCTGCTCGGCATCGCCGCCGCGCTCCTCTGGGAACCGCTCGCGGGCCGGTTCGCCCGCCGCCCGGCCCTGTAGCCTCAGCGGGCGGATGCTCGAGGGCAAGCGCGTCGCGGTCGTCGTGCCCGCGTACAACGAGGAGCGGCTGATCGCGGAGACGATCACCGGCATCCCGCCCTTCGTCGACCGGATCTACGTCGTCGACGACCACTCGAGCGACGGCACCGCCGAGGCCGCCCGCACCCTCCGCGACCCCCAGGTCGAGGTGATCGTCCACGAGCGGAACGAGGGCGTCGGCGCCGCGATCGTCACCGGCTACAAGCGCGCCCTCGAGGAGCGGATCGACGTCACCTGCGTGATGGCGGGCGACAACCAGATGGACCCGGAGGAGCTCGAGGCGCTGGCGCTCCCCGTCGCGCGGGGCGAGGTCGACTACCACAAGGCGAACCGGCTCTTCACCGGCCAGGCGTGGCAGCTCATCCCGCGCACGCGCTACCTCGGGAACGCGATCCTCTCGCTGCTGACGAAGATCGCGTCCGGCTACTGGCACGTCGCCGACTCGCAGGCCGGCTACACGGCGATCGGGCTGCCGATCCTCCAGCTCCTCGACCTCGACCGCGTCTACAAGCGCTACGGCTTCCCGAACGACCTGCTCGTCCACCTGAACGTCTGGAATGCGCGCGTCCGCGACTTCCCCTCCCGCCCGATCTACGGCGTCGGCGAGCGGAGCGGCATCCGCCTGCGACGGGTGGTGCCGGCGATCTCATGGCTCCTGCTCAAGGGCTTCTTCTGGCGGATGAAGGAGAAGTACGTCATCCGCGACTTCCACCCGCTCGTGTTCTTCTACGTCCTCGGCTTCCTGATGGGCCTGCTCGGCCTGGCGCTCGGAATCACCGAGATCGTCCTCCGCGCGCTCGGCAACCAGATCACGGCGGCGACGGTGGTGCTCGTGGCGCTGCTCCTGATCTTCGGCTCCCAGTTCACCCTGTTCGCCATGTGGTTCGACATGGAGTCGAACAAGGACCTGCGCTGAGGCCGCTTCGGAAGCGAGCTTGCGGTCTCTCAGAACCCCCTCTGCAAACGCGCTGCTAACGACGCGAGAGGGGGCCGAT
>Ga0209059_1000525_pt1 | contig 17594 bp, 15 predicted proteins | sample GraSoiAngelo_151_FD_186165 | JGI IMG/M metagenome (GOLD analysis project Ga0209059, IMG submission 186165) | Grasslands soil microbial communities from the Angelo Coastal Reserve, California, USA - 14_1009_12_20cm (SPAdes) (version 2) | ecosystem: Environmental > Terrestrial > Soil > Grasslands ...
CGTCAGCCATGCCTTCAATCGTCCGCTCGGGCGATTCAGAAACTTCATGTCGCACTCACGCGTGTGGCTCGAGGAGCAAGGCTCCGAGGATAGTCATGGACGCGCGCTGTGGGCGCTGGGCACGGTCGTCGGATGCTCGGCCGATCCGGGACGCCAGAGTCTCGCCGGCGCGCTCTTTCACGCGGCACGCCGCCTGGCCGATTCGAAGAGAACGACGCCCGCAGCGACCGATACATTGAGGCTTTCGACCTCGCCGCGCATCGGGATGCGCACCAGCAGGTCGCAGCTCTCGCGCGTCAGGCGCCGCATGCCTTCCCCTTCGGCACCCAGCACCCAGGCGACCGCTTCGGGAATGTTGCTCTCGTAGAGTGTTTTCTCGGCGCGCTCGTCGGCGCCGACGACCCAGATGTTTCTCTCTTTCAACTGCGCAAGCGTGCGCGCGAGATTTGTCACCATCAGGTAAGGCGTGGCTTCGGCGGCGCCGCTCGCCACCTTGGAGACCGACGGCGTGATGCCCGCGGCGCGGTCTTTCGGCGCGATCACGGCGTGCGCGCCGGCGGCGTTCGCCACGCGCAGGCAGGCGCCCAGATTGTGCGGGTCGGTGACGCCGTCGAGCACGAGAAGCAGTGGCTTTTGCGTGCCCTCCAATAGGTCATCGAGAGTGTCGCTCACCCGCCTTACCTCGACGCGCGCCACCACCCCCTGGTGCCGGCCGCCGCCGTAGAAGCCGTCGAGGCGCTTGGTCGGCACGCGCATCAGGCGAACCTTGGCGCGCTGCGCGGCGGCGACCAGGTCCCTGCCGCGCGCGTCGTTGCGCGTTTCATCGATGAAAATCTCCACCACGGATGCCGGGTCGGCCCGCAGGCGGGCGAGAACGGCATGAAAGCCGAAAACCACGCGCGGTTCGCGTTCGCGCTTCATGCCGGCACGAGGTCCATCTTGCGTTGCTCGATGTCGACGCGCACCAGCTTCACCGTCATGCGGTCGGCAAGCCGGTAGCGCACGCCGGTGCGTTCGCCGAGCAGCATATGGCGCGCGTCGTCGAACTGGAAGTAGTCGCGGCCAAGCTCCGAAATGTGCACCAGGCCGTCGACGAAGTAGTCATCGAGGGTCACGAAGAGGCCGAAGGGGACGACCCCTGTGATGGTGCCCGAGAACGTGCCGCCGACGTGCTCGCGCATGGAGTAGCACTTGAGCCAGTTCTCGACGTCGCGGCTCGCGTCGTCGGCGCGGCGCTCGGTCTCCGAGCAATGCCTGCCGAGCCCCTCCCAGTCGACGCCGTCGTAGCGTTTTCGCGCGAGGACCGCCTTGATGGCCCGGTGCACGAGCAAGTCGGGATAGCGCCGGATGGGCGAGGTGAAGTGCACGTAGGCGTCGAAGGCGAGGCCGAAGTGGCCGGCGTTATTCGGGCTGTAGAGCGCCTGCTTGAGCGAGCGCAGGAGGATGGTCTGCAGCAGGGCGAAGTCCGGCCGCTTGCGGATGCGTTGAAGGAGCTGCGCATAGTCGGCGGGACGCGGGATCTCGCCGCCGGGCAGCTGCAGGCCGAGCTCGGCGAGGAACGCGCGCAGCGCGCTCACCTTCTCGGCCGAGGGCACGTCGTGCACGCGGTACAGCACCGGATGACCGTGCTCGGCGACGAAATTGCCCGCGCAGACGTTGGCCGCCAGCATGCATTCCTCGATCAGGCGGTGCGCGTCGTTGCGCGGCTCCGGGACGATTTTCTCGATCTTGCCGCGCGCATCGAACACCATCCGTGTCTCGACGGTTTCGAAGTCGATCGCGCCGCGGCGCTCGCGCTGCTCGAGCAGCACTTTGAAGACGTCGTAGAGAACAACCAGACTATCTTTCGCTGTCTTGCCTGAAAGTTTCTCCCAAACCTCGGTGTAGGTCAGCCGCGCGTGCGAGCGAATCACCGCCGGGTAGAACTTGTAGTCCGAGACCGCCCCGCTCGCTGCGACCTCCATTTCGCACGCCATCGCCAGGCGATCGGCTTGCGGATTGAGCGAGCACAGGCCGTTGGAGAGCTTCTCCGGCAGCATCGGAATCACGCGCCGCGGGAAGTACACCGAGGTGCCGCGTTCGCGCGCTTCCATGTCCAGCGCATCGCCGTGGTGCACGTAATGGCTCACGTCGGCGATCGCCACCCACAGGCGAAACCCCCTGCCTTCGCGCCTGCAGAACACCGCGTCGTCGAAGTCCCGCGCCGTCTCGCCGTCGATGGTGACGAACTCCAGGCTGCGAAGGTCGCGCCGCTTGTCGATATCTTCCAGTTGAACAGAATCCGGTAGCGCGCGCGCCGCGGCCAACGCCCGCTTCGAAAACTGGTGCGGCAGTTCGAACTTGCGCACCGCGATCTCGATCTCCATCCCGGGATCGGCGTAATGCCCCAGCACTTCGGCCACGCGGCCGATCGGCTGCGCGTGGCGGCTGGGCTGCGCGATCAGGTCGACCGTCACCACCTGGCCGGCCTTGGCGCCGTTCACCTCGGCCGGCGGCACGACGATGTCGTGCGCGATGCGACGGTCCTCGGGCACGAGGAACAGAACGCCGTGCCCGGCGTGGAGCCGCCCGACGATGCGCCGATTGCCGCGCTCGAGCACTTCGACGATCGTGCCGTGCGGACGCCCGCGCGAGTCGCGGCCGCTCACGCGCACCGCGGCGCGGTCGCCGTGAATGACCTCGCGCATCTCCGCGGGCGGCAGGAACACGCGCGGGCTGCCGTCATCGGGTCCGAGGAAGCCGTGGCCGTCGGGATGGCCCTCGATGCGGCCGGCGACCAGGGCGATGCGCTTCGCAACGAGCAGGGCTCCGGCGCGGTTCTGCACCACTTCGCCCGCGCGCTCGAGCGCGGCAAGCGCGCCGTCGAGAGCCCTGCGCTCGCCCACCTTCATGTCGAGGCGCGCAGCGAGCTCCTGCGCAGTGAGCGGCGCGCCGGCGCTGTTCAGCGCATCGAGAATTTCGTTTTGGTAGCGATCGCGAGGCACGGCGCGTTGCACGCGAGAGCGCCGGCGAAGCGCGGTTCTTACGGGCTTTTTCTTTGACACTGTAGGGTGCAGACTCTAAAATCCCGCCGGCGCCGAGGTGGCGGAATTGGTAGACGCACTAGGTTCAGGTCCTAGCGGTGGCAACACTGTGGGGGTTCGAGTCCCTTCCTCGGCACCAGCGTCCAAGCGCTCATTTTAGTCTGCCCTTCGCTCGTCGCCGCTCGCCGAGGTGAGCCAAATTTTTCTGAAATGCGGTATAAGAACCCATGAGCATACCCACCGCCGAGCGCAGGCAATTCAAAGTCGGCAAGTACGACGTCGTCGCGCGCCCGATCCCCGGCTCTGGCCACATGCTGCGTTACACGGTGCTGCTTCGCGGCAAGCCGATCGGCTCGTTCGCCAGCGTGCCCACGGAATCGGATTGCCGCTTCCTCGAACATCCGCCGGTCCTACCGCCGCTGAAGCCTTATCAGGTGTTCTGCCGGCGCGGCAAGAAAAAGCCGCCCACCGCGCCGAGCAACTGAAGTCTAACCGCTACTGCGCGCGCCAGCCGCCTCCCAGGGCTTTCATCAGCTCGACACTGAAGGCGAGCCGCGCCTGGCGATTGCGCACGAAGGCGAGCTCGGCCTCGTTGGCGGTGCGCTGCGCGTCCAGCACTTCGAGATACGGCGAGTAGCCCGCCTCGTAGCGCTCGTTCGAGAGCTCGAGCGCGTTGCGCGCCGCCCGCAGGCGCTCGAGCAGGTCGGCCTCCGAGGCGCCGGTCTGCCCCAGGTTCACCAGCGCATCGGACACCTCGCGGAACGCCGACTCGATCGAGTTCTGATAGGACGCGAGCGCCTGCCTGCGCCGCGCTTGGGTCTGCTCGACCGCGGCTTCGCGCCGTCCGGCGTCGAAGATCGGCAGCGCAAGCGCGAAACCGAGCGACCAGATGCCGGTGCCGCTTGCGAGCAGGTCCGAGAACGCGGCGCTCTGCGACCCGGCAAGGCCGGTGAGCGAAATCGCCGGGAACATGGCCGCGCGCGCGACGCCGATCTGCGCGTTGGCCGCAATCATCGTCTGCTCCGCGGCGCGGATGTCCGGACGCCGCTCGAGCAGCATCGAGGGCAGGCCCGCCGGCGGCGTCGGCGGCACCGGCAGCGCGAACAGATCTCCCGCGGCCAGTTTCAAATCCGGCTTGCCGGTGAGCTGCCCAAGCTGATGCTCGAGCAGCGCGCGCGAGCGCTCGGTGTCGCGTCTTTGCACCAGCGCATCGGAGAGCGCAGCCTGGGCCTGATAGAGGTCGAGCTCGGAGGCAAGCCCGGCGTCGAGCCGGGCGCGCGCCAGCTCGAGCGAATCGCGCCGCGTGCGGATGGTCTCCTGCAACACGGCGAGCTGCGCATCCAGGGAACGCAAGCCGAAGTAGGTCTGCGCGCTCAGGCTGCTCAACGACAGGGTAACGACGTCCCTGGCGAAGCGGCTACCGAGCAGGCTCGCGCGCGCTGCCTCGCCGGTCCGACCCAGGCGCCCCCAGAAGTCGACCTCGAAATTGGTGGAAGCGAAAAGCCGCGTGTCCGGGCGCACCAGCGGAAAACCGCCCAGCGGCGGTGGCGAGGTGAGCGAGCTCACGCGCGCGCGGCTGCGCTGCAGGCCGCCGGTGATTTCCGGGAAAAGAGCGGCGCGCGCCTGCCGCAGCACCGCCTCGACCTCTTCCACCTGGGCAGCCGCAAGACGGATATCGGCGTTGTTCGCACGCGTCGCCGCCACCAGCTCCTCGAGCGTCGCATCGCGATAAAGCGTCCACCATTCGGCCGGGACTGCGGCTTCGCCCTCGAGCGCCTCGACCGGGTAGCCTGCCGGCAGCGCGATCGCCGGGCGCTCGTAGTCGGGTCCCACCGCACAACCCGCAAGAGCGAAAAGCGCGATGAGACAAAACCGCTTCAAGCGGGTGCCTCTACGCGGCGCGTCTTCGGCCGCCTCGCCACCAGCACGAAGAATAGCGGCACGAACACCGTCGCGATGAAGGTCGCGGCGAGCATCCCGCCGACCACGCCGGTCCCCATCGAGCGGCGCGCGGCGGCGCCCGCTCCCGTGGACACCATCAGCGGCATCACGCCGAGCACGAAGGCGAGCGAGGTCATGATGATCGGCCGAAAGCGCAGGCGCGCGGCATGCAGCGCGGCCTCGACCGGGGACTTGCCCTCGAGGAAGGCCTGCTGTGAAAACTCGACGATCAGGATCGCGTTCTTCGCCGCCAGCCCGATGAGCACCACCAGGCCGATCTGGAAATAGATGTCGTTCTCCAGCCCGCGCAGCGCGACCAAGCTAAGCGCACCCGCCACCGCGAACGGCACCGCGAGCACCACGGCGAACGGCAGCAGCCAGCGCTCATAGAGCGCGGCGAGAATCAGGAACACCATCACGATGGCCAGGCCGAAGGCGAACGCCGAAGCGCGGCCGGTGCGTTTCTCCTGGAACGCCTGGCCGGTCCAGGCGATCTGGTAGCCCTCCGGCAGCGTATCGGCGGCGACTCGCTCCACCGCCTTGATGGCCTCGCCCGACGAGACCCCCGGCCTGCCGCCGCCCAGGATTTTCGCTGCCAGGAAGCCGTTGAAGCGCTCGAGCTGCTCCGGGCCGACGACGTTGCTGGTGCGGATCAGCGCCTTGAGGGGAATCATCTCGCGCGTCGTGCTCGAGCGCACGTAGACCGAGCCGAGGTCCTCGGGCTGCGCGCGGAACGGCGCCTCGGCCTGCATCTGCACGCGATAGGTGCGGCCGAACTTGTTGAAGTCGTTCACGTACAGCGCCGACATCGTGCTCTGCAGCGCGTCGAATACGTCCTGCACCGGCACGCCGAGCGACATCGCCTTCTCGCGGTCGACTTCCACCTTGAGCTGCGGCACCGTGGGGCGGTAGAACGAGTTGATGCCGGCGAGCAGCGGATGCTGCGCGAGCGAGCCCATGAAGTCGCGAGTGACCTGGTATAGGCGCGCGGGGTCGGAGTCCCCCCGTGCCTGGAGATACACCTCCAGGCCGCCGGCGGTGCCCAGGCCGCGGATCGCCGCGGGGTTGAAGGCGAGCGCCACGCCTTCGCGCAGGCCGCTCGCCTTGCCGATGATGGTGCGCGCGACGACCGGCGCGGTATTGTCCTTGCGCTCGTCCCAGTGCTTCAAGGGCACGAACATCGTCGCAGCGTTGGTCCTGTTGCCGCCGCCGATCAGGTCGAAGCCGCTGATCGCGAACACGTTCTGCACCGCCGGCTGCTCGCCGATCAGCTTGCCGAGCTCGGCGCTCATCTTGCGGGTGCGCTCGAGCGTCGCGCCGTCGGGCAGCTGGACCGTGGCAAAGAGATAGCCCTGGTCCTCGGCCGGGACGAAGCTCCCCGGCACCCACAGGAACAGGCCGGCGGCAAGCCCCACGACGCCGAGGAAGGCGAGCACCGAGGCGATGCGGTGCTTGAGCGCAAGCTGCACCAGGTCGAGGAACGTGCGCGTCACCCAGGCGAAGCCGCGGTTGAACGGCTCGAACACGCGCGAGTGGTGATCGTCCTTCTTCATCAGGATGGCGCACAGCGCCGGGGTCAGCGTCAACGCCATGAAGCCGGAGATCAACACCGCGATCGTCAGCGTGACCGCGAACTGCCGGTAGAGCTGGCCGGCGATCCCGCCGAGGAAGGCGACCGGTACGAACACCGCGCACAGCACGAGCACGATGGCGATCACCGCGCCCGATACTTCGCGCATCGCCTCGAGCGCCGCCTCGAACGGCGGCATGTCGTCCTCGCGCATCAGGCGCTCGACGTTCTCGAGCACCACGATGGCGTCGTCCACGACGATGCCGATGGCGAGCACCAGCGCGAACAGTGTCAGGGTGTTGATCGAGAATCCCGCCAGCCACAGACCGGCGAAGGCGCCGATCAGCGACACCGGCACAGCGATCATCGGGATCAGCGTAGCGCGCCAGGTCTGCAGGAACAGGAACACGACGCCGAGCACCAGCAGCGCCGCCTCGAAGATGGTGATCGTGACCTCCTTGATCGAGGCGTCGACAAAGCGCGTGGTGTCGAAGGGGATCGTGTAGTCGACGCCCTCGGGGAAGGCGGTCTTCAGTTCGGCCATGCGGTTGCGCACGAGCTGCGCCACCGCGAGCGCGTTGGCGCCCGGCTGCAGGAAGGTCGCCATGCCGATGGTCGCCTTGCCGTCGAGCGTGTTGTAGGTATCGTAGTTGAGCGCACCCAGCTCGATGCGCGCGATGTCCTTCAGCCGCAGCACGCCGCTCGGGCCGCTCGCGCGCACCACGATCTCGCCGAACTGCTCCGGGTCGACCAGGCGCCCGGTAGCGGTGACGGTGTAGACGATATTCTGCCCCGGCGGCGCCGGCTCGGCGCCGATCTTGCCGGCGGCATATTGCGCGTTCTGGTTGCGCAGCGCGCCGGCGACATCCGCGGTGGTCAGGCCGAGGCGCGCCATCTTGTCGGGCTGCACCCAGACGCGCATCGAATAGTCGCGAGCGCCGAAGATGGTGACGTCGGCGAGGCCAGGCAGGCGCTTGAGCTCGTCCACCACGTTGAGCGAGGCGAAGTTCGACAAGAACAGCGTGTCGCGCTGGCTGTTCGGCGACACGAGCGCGACCACCAGCAGGATGTCGAACGAGCGCTTCTGCACAATCACGCCGTTGCGCCGCACGTCGTCGGGCAGCCGCGGCAGCGCGATCTGCACGCGGTTGTTGACGTTGAACACTGCCTGGTCGACGTTGGTGCCCGGCTCGAAGGTCACCGTGATGCTGAGCGCGCCGTTCGAGGAGGAAGACGAGTTGAAGTAGCTCAGGCGCTCGACGCCGGAGAGCTGCTCCTCGATCGGCGCGGCCACCGTCTTCGCGAGCGTCTCGGCGCTCGCGCCTGGGTAGGTGGTCGTAATGAGCACCGTGGGCGGGGCGATCTCCGGATACTGCGCGACGGGGAGAAGCTTGGCGGCGACCAGGCCCGCCAGCACGATGATGATGGCGATGACGCCGGCGAACACCGGACGATGAATGAAGAAGCGCGACATGGCTGTCTCTGGTCTGTCAGCCCTTCGCCTGCAGCTTGACCGGGGTGCCGGCCCGCAGCCGCAGCAGGTTGTCCACGATCACCGTGTCGCCCGCCTTCAGGCCCTCGAGCACCACCCAGTCGGCGCCGACCCAGCTGCCTACCGTGATCTGGCGCTGCGCGGCCTTGCCTTCGGGGCCGACGACCCACACGAAGCGCCCGCCTTCGTTCTGCATCACCGCGCTTTGCGGCACGACCAGCGCCTGCTGGGTTCCGGCGACGACCTGCACGCGCACGTACTGCCCGGGAAGCAATTGCAGCCTCGGATTGGGCAGCACGGCGCGCATCTGCACCGTGCCTAGGCTCGGATCGACGCTCGAGCTGGAGAAATTCAGCCTGCCCGGCTCGGGGTAGCCGCTGCCGTCGGGCAGCTCGACCTTGACCTCGGGGTTCTTGAAGTCAAAACCGCGCAGGCGCGCGTACTCGGCCTCCGACAACGCGAAGCGCACCCAGATCGGGTCGGTCTGCGTGAGAGTGGTGAGCAGGCTCGTGTCAGTGCCGGGCGTCACCAGAGTGCCGATCGACTGCTGGGCGCGGCCGGTGATGCCGCCGATCGGCGCGCTCACCGACGCGTAGGACAGATTGAGCTCTGACTGGCGCACCCGCGCCTCGGCAAGCTGCACCGCGGCGACCGCCGCCTTGAGGCCGGTGGCCGCCTGGTCAGCTTCCCTCTGGCTGATCGCGCGGCGGTCGGCAAGGCCCTTGAGGCGATCGAGGTCCTGCTGCGCCTGCTCCTGGCGCGCGCGCTCCTGAGCGAGCGAGGCGCGCGCCTGCTGCAGATCGATCTCGAGCGGCGCCCGGTCGATGAGGAACAGCCGCGCGCCGGCCCTGACCGGATCGCCTTCGGTGTACAGCTGGCGCTCCAGAATCCCAGCCACTCGCGCCCGGATCTGCACCTCCTTCGAGCCCTCGGTGCGGGCCACCGCTTCGAACACGATCGGCACGGCCTTGGGCGCAAGCTGCACGGCGCTGACCGGAACGGCGGCCAGGGCCGCCGCCTTCTGCTGCGCGTCGCCGCGGGTGCAACCCGAGGCTGCAAACAGCACTAGAAGCGTAAGCGCTATGCGGTTCATGACCTGTCTCCGGAGGCAAAAGCGCGCAGGAAGCAGTCGACGATGCGTCCGGTGCGCAACGCCTCGGCCTGGGCGCCGTTGGCGATGCCGTAGAGGCGGCGCACGCGCTCGTGCCCCGCAAGCATGCTGAGAAACAGCTCGGCGGCGAACTCGGGGTCGTCGCGGCGCAGCGCACCCGCGTTCATCGCCTTGCGCAGATAGGCGGAGAGGCGGCGCACCATCTCGCCGGCACCCCCGGCATAGATCGCCTTGGCGAGCGCCTTGAAGCGCGGCACTTCGGCGGTCAGCGTGCGAAACATCGCCAGCCCTTCGGCGCAAAGCACCCGCCGGCGATAAGCGAGGCCGAAGCGCAGCAGGCCGGCGCGCACGTCGGCCGGCTCGGCCTCGAGGCCCACCAGGACGTGCTTCGCAAGGTCGCAGGCGACCTCCTTGAACAGCTCGTCCTTGCTCGGGAAATGGTGGTAGAGCGTCTGCTTGGCGACCCCGGCGCGGCGCGCGATCTCGTCGACGCTGGTGTGGTAGCCGTGGCGCACGAAGGAGCGGCTGGCGGCGCGCAGTACGCGCGCGCGGTTTTCAGCAGGCATTGCGAATCCCCTACTAGACTAGACCGTACAGTCTAGCAGAGTCCGGCTCAGACAGGGTCGAAGGGATGCCTCAGGACGATGGTTTCGTCGCGCTCAGCGGCGGTGGAGATCAGGTCGACCGGCACCGCGCAGAGCTCCTCGATCCTCTGCAGGTAGCTGCGCGCGGCCTTCGGCAGCCCCTTGTAGGTCTTGACCCCGACCGTGCTCTGCATCCAGCCGGGCAGCTCGTCGTACACCGGCACGCAGCGCTCGAGCTCCTCTGCCCCGACCGGGAGGATGTCGCTCATGCGGCCGTCGACCTCGTAGCCGACGCAGATCTTCACCGCCTCGACACCGTCGAGAACGTCGAGCTTGGTGATGCACAGGCCGGAGACGCCGTTCAGCTGGATCGAGCGCTTGAGCGCGGCGGCGTCGAACCAGCCGGTACGGCGCGGCCGGCCAGTCGTCGCGCCGAACTCCTGGCCGCGCTGGCGCAGCAGCTCGCCGACGCCGTCGGAGAGCTCGGTGGGGAACGGGCCGCCGCCGACGCGCGTGGTGTAGGCCTTGGTGATGCCGAGCACGTAATGCAGGTGATGCGGCCCGAGGCCGGCGCCAGCGGCTGCGGCGCCGGCGACGCAGTTCGACGAGGTGACGAACGGATAAGTGCCGTGGTCGATATCGAGCAGGCTGCCCTGCGCGCCCTCGAAAAGCAGGTTCTTCCCCGCACGGTTTGCGTCATACAGCGCGCGCGGCACGTCCGCGACCAGCGGCGCCAGACGCGGCGCGAGCGCAAGGGTCTCTTCCATCACCTGGTTGTAGCTGAGCTCGGGCTGATGAAAGTAGTTCTTCAGAACGAAGTTGTGGAAGTCGAGCACCCCCTGCAGCTTCTCTGCGAAACGCACCGGCTTGAGCAGGTCCTGCAGCCGGATCGCGCGCCGCGCCACTTTGTCTTCATACGCCGGGCCGATCCCTCGCCCGGTGGTGCCTATTTTGTTCGCGCCCTGCGCCGCTTCGCGCGCCTGGTCGAGCGCGCCGTGGTAGGCGAGGATCAGCGGGCAGGCTTCCGAGATGCTGAGCTTGGGCGTCACCACAACCCCCGCGGCTTCGAGCTCGTCCATTTCCTGCACCAGCGCCTGGGGCGAAAGCACGACGCCATTGCCGATGTAGCAATGCACGTTGCCGCGCAGGATGCCCGAGGGGATGAGGTGCAGCACGGTCTTCTTGCCCGCGATGACCAGCGTGTGCCCGGCGTTGTGCCCGCCCTGGAAGCGCACCACGCCCTGTGCGCGGTCGGTCAGCCAGTCGACGATCTTGCCCTTGCCCTCGTCGCCCCACTGGGTGCCGATCACCACGACGTTGCGCGCGCTCATGGCCTTGCGCCGGCGAGGCTTCTCAAATCGATCGACAACCCGGTGGCGGGCCGCGCGCGGCCGAAAGCTTTTCCGACCTCGTCGTAGCGGCCGCCGCGCGCGACGGCGCCCGCGACTGCGTCGCAATAGGCGTCGAACACCACGCCCGAATGGTAGTGATAGCCGCGCAGCTCCGCGAGGTCGAGGCTCACCGGCAGCTTGCAGGCTCTTGCGAGCTTGCGCAGCGTCGCGAGGGCGCGCGTGAGCGCGGCGATTTTCGGCAATTTTTTCTCGGCCACGCCGAGCACTTCCGGCCCGCCATAAAGCCCGGGAAGCAACATGAGCGCCTTGCGGTGGGCGGGGCCTGTTTTTTTCGTCAATTGTTCCAAACCCGGAACATCCTTCTTCTGCAGCGCTTCGAAGAGCTCCGCCTCCAGCTCGGGACCGACCCCGGCCGCACGCGCGAGCGAGCGGAACACCGCGACGTGGCCGATGGCGATGCGGGCGTTGCGCACGCGGGCGAGCTGCAGGGCGCTGCAGAGCAGCCGCAGGATCTCGAGATCGGCTTCGACCCCGGCATCGCCGTACAGCTCGGCACCGATCTGGATCGGCTCGCGCGTCGCGCCCGGGCTTGCCGGGCGCGTGTGCAGCACGCTGCCGCAATAGCACAGGCGCGTCACCCCTTTGCGGTTGAGCAGGTGCGCGTCGATGCGCGCCACCTGCGGCGTGATGTCGGCGCGCAGGCCCATCATCCTGCCCGAGAGCTGATCGACCACCTTGAAGGTGCGCAGCTCGAGGTCGTGCCCGGTGCCGGTGAGCAGCGAATCCATGTATTCCAGCAACGGGGGAATCACCAGCTCGTATCGGTTCTTGATGAAAAGGTCCAGGATCGAACGGCGCAAACGCTCGATCCGCATCGCTTCGGCCGGAAGGATGTCCTCGATGTACTCCGGCAGCAGCCAGCGCATCAGCTTCGCGCCCAGAGCAGCAGCAGCAGTCCGACCAGCATCGACGACAGGCCGACGAAGCGGATCTGGCCGTCAGTCATCTGCGTGATGCGGCGGAACGTCTCGCGCCAGAGATTAGGCGCGATGAACGGCAGCACGCCTTCCAGGATGAGCATCAGCGCGAGCGCCAGGAGAAAGGTGGTGCCCATCGCTCATTTTCTGGTGGACTGGCGGCCGAAGGCGTCCTTGAGGTAGCGGAAGAAGTCGGAGTTCGGTTCGAGCAGCATCAGGTCGTTCCTGCCGCGGAAGGTCGAGCGGTAGGCTTCCATGCTGCGGTAGAACGAGAAGAACTCCGCGTCCTTCGAGAAGGCCTGCGCGTAGATATTGGCCGCCTTGGCGTCGCCTTCGCCGCGCACGCGCTGCGCGTCGCGGTAGGCCTCGGCGAGGATCACCTCGCGCTGGCGATCGGCGTCGGCGCGGATGCGCTCGGCCTCGGCGAAGCCGGTCGAGCGCAGCTCGTTGGCGATGCGCTTGCGCTCGGCCTCCATGCGGCGATAGACCGACTCGCTCACGTCCTGCGGCAGGTCGACGCGCTTCAGGCGCACATCGATGATGACCACGCCAATGCGCTTGAGGTCCTGATCGACCTTGTCGCGCACGCTGTTCATGATCTTATCGCGCTCGCCCGAGACCACGTCGTGCACCGTGCGCAGGCCGAACTCGTCGCGCAGGCTGCCGGCGACGGTCTGCTTGATCCGCGTCTGGGCGCGGAACTCGTCGCCCTGCACGCTGACGTAGTACTGCCGCACGTCGGCGATGCGCCATTTCACGAACGAGTCGACCAGCACCGGCCGGTTGCCCTGCGTGAGGAAACGCAGCGGCTCGGCGTCGTCAAAGGTGAGAATGCGCATGTCGAACAGGCGCACGTTCTGCAGCAGCGGCCACTTGAAGTGCAGGCCGGGCTCCTTCACGATTTCCCGCACCTCGCCGAGCTGGAACACGATCGCGTTCTGCCGCTGGTCGACGGTATACATCGCGCTGGAAGCAAGCAGCGCGATGACGATGAAAACCGCCAGGATCGGACCGAGGGCTCGCACTAGCGATCTCCCCGGTCGCGGTTCCTCAGCGTATCGCGCGAGCGCGGCCCGGGCTCGGACGGCGCCGGCTCCGGCGACGGCCGCTGCGACGCCTGCGACTCCGACGGGGTGGCGCTGCCGCCCTGCTGCATCAATTTATCGAGCGGCAGGTACAGCAGGTTGCCCGGACCGCGGAAGTCCATCATCACCTTGCTGGTCGAGGCGAGGATCTGCTGCATGGTCTCGATGTAGAGGCGCTCGCGCGTCACCGCCGGCGCCTTCGCGTACTCCGCCAGCACCTGCTTGAAGCGCGAGGCCTCGCCCTCGGCGTTGGCGATGACGCGCTGCTTGTAGCCTTCGGCCTCCTGCAGCAGGCGCGACGCCGCGCCGCGCGAGCGCGGGATGACGTCGTTCGCGTACGCCTGGCCCTCGTTCTTCTGGCGCTCGCGGTCCTGGCCGGCCTTGACCGCGTCGTCGAAGGCGGCCTGCACCTGCTCGGGAGGCTGCGCGTTCTGGACGGTGACGGCGCTGATCTGAATGCCGGTGCCGTAGCGATCGTGGATCACCTGCATCAGGTCGCGCGTCTTGTTGGCGATGTCGACCTGCGTCTCGTACAGGATCGCGTCCATGCGGTTCTTGCCGATCACCTCGCGCATCGCGGTCTCGGCGATCTGCATCGCCGACTCGTCGGGGCGGCGCACGTTGAAGATGAAGTCGCGCGCGTCCTTCACCACATACTGCACCGCGAACTGCAGGTCGACGATGTTCTCGTCGTCGGTGAGCATCAGCGCTTCCTTGAGCACCTTGGTGCGCACGTTGTTGCGGTAGCCGATCTCGAGCGTACGTACCTGCTGCAGGTTAACGATCTCGTGTGACTGGATCGGCCACGGCAGCCGCCAGCGCAGGCCCGGGCCGGTCTCCTGCGAGAAGCGGCCGAAGGTGAGCACCACGCCGCGCTGGCCTTCGACGACGATGTAGAAACCGCTTGCCAGCCACACCGCGAGCACCAGCGCGAACAGCACTCCGGCGCCGCCACCGAAGCGCCACGACGATGGCGGCAGCGGCGGCTCGTCGCCGCCGCCGCGGCGCCGGCGGCCGAACAATTCGTTCAGCTTGCGGTTGAAGCTGCGCCAGAGCTCGTCCAGGTCGGGCGGACCCTGGTTGCCGCCGCCCGGGCCCTGCGGACCGCGGGAACCGCCGCGCCCCCAATTAGGGTCGTTCAATGGCATGGACGGCCAGCTAGTGAGTGTGGTGAAGAGACCGCGGTTCGGAAGGCGCCGCGCCGCGCGCCCCTGCCCGGTCGCGCGCGAACTCGGCGATGGCGCCGCGCACTCCCTGTAATCCCGCACCGGTACGCGCGCTCACGAGAACGCGGGAAATCTTACCATACTGGTCGCGCTCGACCGCCGGCTCAAGATGCGCGCAATCGATCTTGTTCCAGACGGCGATTCTCGGCACTGCGTCGGCGCCGATCTCGCCCAACACCTTGTTCACTTCAGCCGCCTGCTCGGCGCGCGCCGACGAGGCCGCGTCCACCACGTGCAGCAGCAGGTCGGCGCGCACGGTTTCCTCCAGCGTGGCGCGGAACGCGGCGATCAGGCTGTGCGGCAGGCTGCGGATGAAGCCGACGGTGTCGGAGACCACCACTGGGCCTGCCTCGGGCAGCCAGAGGCGCCGCGTGGTGGTGTCGAGCGTCGCGAACAGCTGATCCGCCTCGTGGGCCTTGGCATGCGCAAGCGAATTGAAAAGCGTCGACTTGCCCGCGTTGGTGTAGCCGACGATCGAAATGGACAGCACGTCCCGTTTGGCACGCGCACGGCGCCGCACGGTGCGCTGTTTATTCAGGGTTTCCAGTTTATTTTTCAGGACACGGACCCGCTGGCCGATATAGCGCCGGTCGAGCTCGATCTGCTTCTCGCCGGGACCGCCGGTTTTGCCTAGGCCGCCGCGCTGGCGCTCGAGGTGCGTCCAGCCGCGCACCAGCCGCGTCGACAGGTGCTCGAGCTGGGCGAGCTCCACCTGCAGCTTGCCCTCGCTGGTCTGCGCGCGCTGCGCGAAGATCTCCAGGATCAGCTCGGTGCGATCGATGACGCGGCGCTGCAGCTCCTTCTCGAGGTTGCGCCCCTGCGCGGGCGACAACGAATGATCGAACACCACGCAGGCGGCGTTCAGCGCCACCGCGGCGCGGGCGATTTCGCCGACCTTGCCGCTGCCGGCATACAGCTTGGAGTCCGGGTGGCTGCGACGGCCGCGCACCACCTGATGACGCCGCACGCCCGCGCTCTCCACCAGCCGCACCACCTCCTCGACGGCCTCTTCGTATCCGGGGTTGCCGAAGTCCAGGCAAACGATGATCGCCGCCTGCGGATCGGCAGCTGCGGCGGGTCGCTCTAGCAAAAGCGACGGAGCCCGGGCGTCAGGCGGGTTCCTTCTCGGCGCCGAGATTGATCGGCCGCGACGGCACGACCGTGGAAATGGCGTGCTTGTACACCATTTGCGTCACCGAGTTGCGCAGCAGCACGACGTATTGATCGAACGACTCGATCTGCCCCTGCAGCTTGATCCCGTTCACCAGGTAGATCGACACCGGTACGTGCTCCTTGCGAAGCGTGTTCAGAAACGGGTCTTGTAGCAACTGCCCTTTGTTGCTCATATTGTTCTCTCTTGGGGAGTTTACCGCCAGTTTTATGGCCATACTTTAATTGATTTTCCTAGGCTTTTCTAGCTTGGTGGGCAGTGTCACATCAGCGCATTGCGCGCGATAGCGCAGTGCATGATCCATCAGGATGCAGGCGAGCATCGCTTCGGCGATCGGCGTTGCACGGATCCCGACACAGGGATCGTGCCGCCCGGTGGTTTCGATAGTCACAGCCTCGGCGCGGGTATTGATGGTCCGGCGCGGTAACCGGATGCTCGAGGTGGGCTTGAGGGCGATCGATACGGTGAGGTCCTGGCCGGTCGAGATGCCGCCCAGCACCCCGCCATTGTTGTTGGAAACAAAGCCTTGCGGCGTCATTTCATCGCCGTGCTCGCTTCCCTTCTGCACGACGGACTCAAACCCCGCGCCGATCTCCACGCCTTTGACGGCATTGATGGACATCATCGCCCATGCGATGTCGGCGTCGAGCCGTCCATACACCGGTTCGCCCCAGCCGACCGGCACGCTCTCGGCGACGACGTTCACGCGCGCGCCACACGAATCGCCGCTCTCGCGCAGCTGGTCCATGAATTTCTCGAGCTGGGGCACCACCGCGGGGTCGGGGGAGAAGAAAGGATTTGCATCAACCGAATCCCAGTTCTTGAAAGAGATTTTCTGTGCCCCGAGTTGCGCCAGATAACCACGCACCTTGACTCCATAGCGCTCGCGCAGCCACTTCTTCGCGATCGCACCGGCGGCGACGCGTACCACCGTCTCGCGCGCGGAGGCGCGGCCTCCGCCACGCGCGTCGCGGATGCCGTATTTCTGCCAATAGGTGTAATCCGCGTGGCCGGGCCGGAACTTCTCGGCGATCGCGGCGTAGTCTTTCGAGCGCGAGTCTTCGTTGCGCACGATAAAGCCGATCGCGGTGCCGGTAGTGCGGCCCTCGTACACCCCGGAGAGGATCTCGACGGCGTCGGACTCGCGCCGCTGCGTGACGTGGCGTGAGCTGCCGGGCTTGCGGCGGTCGAGCTCCTTCTGCAGGTCGGCGGCCGAGAGCTCGAGCCCCGGCGGGCAACCGTCCACCACGCCGCCGTAGGCCGGGCCGTGCGACTCGCCGAAAGAGGTCACGCAGTAGAGCGTGCCGAAGCTGTTTCCCGACATGAACGGATCATTTTACACGGCGCTTTCGAAAAACCGCCGCGTCTCGAACACGCGTGCGGAGAGCGCCTTGCCATTGGCGCGCAGGAGGCGCTTGCAGACGAAATCGAACAGCAGCGGATTATGCAACCGTATCTCCCGCACCAGGGGACCCATGCTCTCCGCAAGCAGCTTGAGCGAGATCAGATAACCCACCGAGAAGATCGGCATCACGCCCGGCAGCGGATAGTCCGAGCCGTTCAGCAGCCGCGCGTGCCAGCTTTCGTTTTCGATGACGCGCTCAAGCGCCGGCCCGGCGCGGTTGAGCTGCGTCATCGCGGAAATGTCGCCGTACAGCCGGCCCCCATACCTTGGGTCTCTCATGAGCCTTTCAAAGAGGGCAAAGCTCTCCACGTACGGTCCGTAGGGTCCCTTGTCGAGGTCGCGGTCCTGTCCGAGCGAGGCGCAGTGTGCGATCACCACGCGCACGCCGGCATCGAGCGCGCGGCGCAGCCGCAGCGGATTGCCGTAATCGTGCATCTCATAGCCGAGGACCGCGCGCTCTTCCCCGGCATGCGAGATAAGGGGCATCTCGAGTTTACTGAGGGTCTGATAGAAGCCGTCACAGCGCGGGGATGCCGGGTCGATTCCCATCGCCGCGGGGAGCCACTTCACCGCGCGCGCGCCCTCGCCCTTTGCTTTTTGCAGCGCCTCCACAGCGTCGCGACGATAGGGATGAATCGATGCCGCCCACTCGAAATA
>Ga0209059_1000526_pt1 | contig 17589 bp, 20 predicted proteins | sample GraSoiAngelo_151_FD_186165 | JGI IMG/M metagenome (GOLD analysis project Ga0209059, IMG submission 186165) | Grasslands soil microbial communities from the Angelo Coastal Reserve, California, USA - 14_1009_12_20cm (SPAdes) (version 2) | ecosystem: Environmental > Terrestrial > Soil > Grasslands ...
GGCCAAGGTTGTCAAAGAGCCACCGGAGCCGTTCGATCTGCTCGAGCGGCTTCGCGAGCCTCGCTGCGGTGAGGCGGTAGTCCACCGTGAAAGAATAACTCGGTTTCTTTCACCAGTGGAAGAATGGTGGGCTTTCTTTCACTGCAAAGCGACCCCCGCGGCGCTCAGCTGAAGCGGGCCGTCACCATCGCTAGGAGAATGAGCGCCCCGATCGCGAGTTGGATGTAGCCAAACCGGCGGATGCGCGCCGCGAGGAGAGGCATTTGCGCGGCGGCCGCGGCGTCACCGCTCGCGGCAAGCGGTCCGATCTCCACGAGCCGGTACGCCCAGCGCGCGATCGTCGCGCGTGTCAACGCGTAGACCCCAACCGCGAGGATGATCCCGGTGAGGATCGCCCACGACCACCGCGTGTCGAGGCGGGTGAGCTCCTGCGCGCGCCCGGAGGCGAACAGATTCAGGAGGCCCGTGAGGATCGTGAACTCGGCGACCCGGAAGATGTAGCGAAATTGCCTCGGGACGAGGGTGGGCATGATGGCGCCTCGCGCCGCCGGCGGGCTGGCGAGGAGCGCCGGGAGCTGTACCAGGATCGTGTAGAAGCCGCCCCCGATCCAAAGCACACCGGCCGTTACGTGCAGCCACTGCACTCCGATACGGAAGACCGCGTCCATCGCGACCCGATAATGACAGGTGATGGCCACGCAGACCGATTACTACGCGCTGCTCGGGGTGGCGCGCTCGGCGACGGACGAGCAAATTCGCAGCGCCTACCGGAAGCTGGCTCGCCAGTACCACCCGGACGTGAACAGCGCGTCCGACGCGTCCGAGCGGTTCAAGGCGATCACCGAGGCCTACGAGGTGCTCACCGACCCGCAGCGCCGGCAGCGCTACGACATGTTCGGCTCGACGACCGGCGGCCTCGGCGATTTCGGGATCGGCGATCTGTTCGAGACTTTCTTCGGCGGTGACCTTCGCCGCCGCGAGCCGCGCGGTCCGATGCGCGGGGCGGACCTGCGGATGGAGATCGAGATCGACCTCATCGACGCCGTCCAGGGCCGCGAGCGCGTCATCACGGTCCCGCGCCTCGAGACGTGCGAGCGCTGCCACGGGAACGGTGCGGAGCCGGGCACGTCGACCTCGACCTGCGCGACCTGCAACGGCCGCGGCGAGGTCCGGCAGGTGCAGCAATCGGTGTTCGGGCGATTCGTGAATGTCTCGACGTGCCCGCGCTGCGGTGGCGCCGGCAAGACCGTCGACAAGCAGTGCACCCGCTGCCGGGGCGAGGGCCGCGAGCGCAAGGACCGCGAGATCGGCCTATCGATCCCCGCAGGTATCGACGACGGCCAGCAGCTGCGCGTCGCGGGCGAGGGCGAGGCCGGCATGCGCGGCGGACCTACCGGCGACCTCTACGTGCTCATTCGCCTGAAGGAGCACGCCCTCTTCCGCCGCGAGGGTGACGACCTCGTCCACCTCGCGCGCCTTTCGCCGGCGCAGGCCGCGCTCGGCGACGAGATCGGCGTGCCGACGATCGAGGGCCCGGAGGCGAAGGTGCGCGTCCCTGCCGGCGCGCAGCACGGCCAGATGGTCCGCGTCCGCGGCAAGGGCGTGCCGCACCTTGGAGGGTCTGGCCGTGGCGATCAGCTCGTCTATCTCGACGTCGTGATCCCCCGCACGCTGACGAAAGAAGAGCGCCGCCTGTACGGGCAGCTTCGCGATATGGAAGGACCGACCTCGCAGGACGGCGACAGTCAGGACTTCTTCGGGCGCATAAAAGATGCGATGGGTGGCGGCTAGCACGGCGCGACCCCGGTGGCTCGAGATCGCCGTCCCCGCTCACGCCGAGGCGGTCGAAGCGGTGAGCGAGATCCTGAGTCGTTACGGCCACAACGGGATCGCGGTCGAGATCCCTCTCGCGCCGCGGGGCGGGGCGGATCACACCGTGAAGGCGTACCTCGTCGAGGACGTCGATTCATTCGCGAAGGTCTCGGACGCGCGCGATGCGCTCGGTCACCTTCAGGCGTTCGGCCTCGGTCCGATCGGAGAGCTTGCGGTCCGGACCGTCGAGGATGAGGACTGGCTCGAGGCGTGGAAGGCGACGGTAACCCCGGTGCGCGTCGGCAGATTCCTCGTCCGTCCTACCTGGTCCGACGCGAGCGCCCCCGACGCGATCACGATCGCGCTCGATCCGGGGACGGCCTTCGGCACCGGGCTCCATCCGACGACCCAGCAATGCCTCGAGGCGGTCTCGTACATGGACGTCGAAGGCCTTCGAGTGCTCGACGTCGGGACTGGTTCCGGCATCCTCGCCATCGCCGCAGCAAAGCGTGGCGCGCGCGAGGTCGTGGGCGTGGATACGGATCCGCTCGCCGTGCGCGCCGCGAAGGAGAACGCGGAGGCCAACGGCGTGACCGTCGATGCACGACCGGGATCGGCGGAGAACGTCGACGGTGCGTTCGACGTCGTCCTTGCGAACCTCGTTGGGCCCGTCCTCGTGCAGGTCGCGCCGCATCTGCGCGCGCGCCTGCGGCCTTCCGGCTCGCTCGTCGCCGCGGGAATCACGACTCAGGCGGAGCGCGATGTTCTTTCTGCGTTCGTCGCGGAGGGACTCGGGATCGTGGACCGCGACGAGCGCTCCGATTGGGTCCGGCTCGTCATGACCGCTTGACCCACCGGTTCTTCGTCGAGGACGACGTCGCAGGCGCGGTCGTCCTTCGTGGGGAGCAGGCGCATCAGATCGCGAATGTCCTCCGCCTCAAGGCCGGCGAGGAGATCACCCTCGTACGCAACGGCGTCGAGTCGAACGTGGTCCTCGCCAGCGTGGACGCGGCCGAAGTGCGAGGTCGCTGCATTTCAAAGCGGCCGGTCGATGCCGAGCCGCACACGCGCCTGACGCTGGCGCTTCCGATCCTGCGAGGGGACCGGACCGAAGAGGTGATCGAGGCCGTGACACAGCTCGGTGTCTCGCGGATCGCGCCGTTCGTGTCAGCGCGCTCCATCGTCCGTTCGCTCCCGGATGCGAAGCGCGAGCGCTGGACGCGCGTCGCTCGCGAGGCGGCCGAGACGGCGCGTCGCGGCCGCGTTCCAGTGATCGACGAGGCTCGCGATTGGGATCAGCTCTTCGACAGGCTGGACGCGCCCGTGCTGATCGCATGGGAGAGCGAGGTGCTCCGCGGTCTGCGAGATGCCGTGCCGCCAACCGCGCAGCTGTCGCTCGTGATCGGCCCCGAGGGCGGTCTTTCGATGGACGAGATCGCGCTCGCGCGCGCGCACGATGCGGTCACGGTGTCTCTTGGACCGCGCAACCTGCGCAGCGAGACGGCCGCGATTGCCGCGGTGGCCCTGCTGATGGACGCCGCCGAGCGCTAGCGGATAGCGGTCCGGTCTCGTACCGAGGCCGCGAGGTAGCCGACCAGCACCACGAAGTACACGGCGTAGCCGAGGAGCGGACTGAAGAGCGCGAGGACGATCGCGAGGACCCATGCGGCGGGGCCGACGAGGATCCGCGTGCTCACGGCGCGCGCGGTCGCCGCGTCAATCGGCGCCTGCGCCAGGTGCTGGTTGCGAAGCACGTAGACCCAGTGGGCGTACTGAGCGAGACCGAGCGCTTCGAGGTGCACGCCGTAGAGGATCACGGCGGCCGCCTGGTCGGGGTAGCGCCCGACGACCGCCGTCGTGAATGGCAAGAGCGAGATGAAGAAGAGCTGCAGCACATTGAGAAAAAGCGCGGCCCGATCGACGCGCGCGAGGTGGCTGAGGTTAGCCGCGCTTCCCACCCAATAGGTGCCCAGCACGGCGAATGACAACGCGAAGCCAAACAGGCTCGGAGCCTGCGCCACGAGCCCGGCGACGAGCTCGGACGATGATCCCGCGTCGGGCACATGAAGCTCGAGTACAAGGAGCGTCATCGCGATGGCGTAGACGCCGTCGGTGAGCGCGTGAAGGCGATTCACGTGATCGCGACCAGCCCTCGCTCTTGGAGCTCGCTGCGATCGAAGAGCGCTCGGTTCAGCAACACCCGCGCCGGCGAGGCGCCCGTCGCGAGGTCCTCGCCGAGACCGGCGCTGAGGCGCCGAATGACGATAAGCACGAGCGCCGCGATGCCCGCGAGCACCGTGGGCGTGGCGCCGTCCTGCTCCCAGATGACCGCGGGGAACACCGCGTAGGAGAGCAGATTCGCGAGCGGCAGGAGTCGCTTCGGCCGCGGCCGCACCGTGATCCGGAGGATCGCCGCGACGATGACCGGGATCCAACCGATGAAGAACGCGATGAAATCGGCCGCCAGTTGGAAACCCCACGTGGTCGCGTTCGCGCGACCGCCGTCGAACTGGTGAAAGACCGGCCACATCTGTCCCGCGATCGCGGCGAGACCGCAGAGAAGCTGCGTCTCGAGCGAGAGGCCGAGCGCCCGGGCGAGGACGACAGCGGTGAAACCCTTCATGCCGTCGAGCAATCCGCCGGCGACGCCGTGTAGGGGCGTCAATGCCTTCGCGAGGTTCGAGCCGCCGAGCTTGCGCGACCCGAATGAACGCAGGTCGATCCCTTTCGCGCGGGCGATCCAGTACGGGAACGAGATCGAGGCGAGGATGTACGACACGAGGACCAGGGTCGCGTCGATCACGCGGCTAGAGTACGGACGTGCCCGAGTGCGTCTTTTGCAAGATCGCGTCGAAGGCCATCCCAGCGTCGATCGTCTACGAAACCGCGGACGTCGTGGCGTTCAAAGACCTGACGCCGCGCGCACCCTTCCACGTCCTTGTCATTCCGCGGACTCACGTGGCGAAGCTATCCGAACTGGAGGACGAAGCGCTCGGGGGCAAGCTTCTCCAGGCTGCGCGGACCGTCGCGAAGAACGCGGGACACGCCGACAACTTCCGGCTGGTCGTCAACAACGGCGACAGTGCCGGCCAATCGGTGTGGCATCTCCACCTCCACGTCCTCGGCGGCAGGCAGTTCACGTGGCCGCCGGGCTAGCCGAGCCCGATCGGCGGGTCATCATCGTCGAGCCGAAGGCGAGCTGGCCGAGCGAGTTCGACGCGATCTCCAGATCACTGCGAGACGCACTTGGCCCGCTCGCGCTCCGGATCGACCACATCGGCTCGACCGCGGTGCCGGGGCTGCCGGCGAAGGACCTGATCGACATCCAGGTGACCGTTGCCGCGCTGGACCGTGCGCGCCTCGCACCGGCGCTGGCGCGCGCTGGCTTCGTCGATCAAGAGATCGGGCAAGACCATCGACCTCCCGGCACCACCGGCCCGGACGATGACTGGCGCAAGCTCTTCTTTCAGGCAGGCTCCGGTCGACCGGTGAACGTGCACGTCCGCATGGCAGGCCGGCCAAACCAGCGCTACGCGCTCCTCTTTCGCGATTACCTGCGCGCTCATCCGGAGTCAGCCGCCGCCTACGCCAGCCTGAAGCGAGCCCTCGCGGCACTGGGCATCGACCGCGGTGTCTACGCCGACGTGAAGGACCCCGCCTGCGACCTGATCTTCATCGCCGCCCAGGCCTGGGCCACGCAGACCGGCTGGGCCATTCGGTAAACATGCGCATCTTTACTGTCAGGTCGCTCCATCTATTATTCGACTGTCCGGCCTCTGCGGGGCCGGTTTCCTTTTGAAAAGAAGGCGGGGTGACCAGCAACCGTTGTCGGAAGTGATCATTGGTGATGGCGAGTCTTTTGAGGCGGCGCTTCGCCGATTCAATAAGAAGATCCAGCAGGCCGGGATCCTCGCGGAGGCCCGCCGCCGCGAGTTTTACGAGCGACCTGCAGCGCGTCGCAAGCGCAAGGAAGCGAAGCGCCGCAAGCGCTGAGGCGGAGCTAGGCGCATAAGCGCGCAATTGAAGCAGCGGCTCGAGAGCGATCTCGTAGCCGCGATGCGTTCCGGCGAGACCCTCCGTCGTGACACCGTGCGCTTTCTTCTCGCCGCGATACAGACGGAGGAAAAGGCGCGCCTCGGCGCGGCGGTCGACAAGCTCGTGGCCGAGGGCAAGGACGAGACCGCGCGCCGGTCGTGGCTCGCGCAGAACAAACCCGGTGAGCTCGATGACGCGGCGGTCACCGAGGTCCTCACGAAGCAAGCCAAGATGCGCCGCGATTCGATGGAGGCATTTCGCAAAGGCGAACGGCCCGATCTCGTGAAGAAAGAGGAGCAGGAGCTGGCATTCATCAGCGCGTACCTACCCGCGCAGCTCGACGAAGTGAAGATCCGCGAGATTGCGACCCGTGTCATCGGCGAGACCGGGGCCAAGGGCCCGCAGGACACGAAGATCGTGATGCCAAGGGTCATTGCCGAGACGAAAGGCCGCGCCGACGGCAAGGTCGTGTCGGGTGTCGTCGCGTCGCTCTTGAAAGAGCGCGCCTCGTGACCGCCGCGGGCTCGCAGATCACGATCCTCATCCCCGATCCCGACGAGATGATGTTCGTCGCGGGCGACAACGAGGCGAATATCGATCGGATCGAGCGCGAGTTCGGCGTGAAGATCGTTTCGCGAGGCGCGGAGCTGCGCATCAGCGGCGAGGCGCCCGCGGTCGCGCGTGTCGGCGACCTCGTCGGCGCGATGCGGACTCTCTCCGGACGCGATCAGTCGCTCCGTAAGCCGGCTCTCGAGCGGCTTATCGGCGACGCCAAGGACGCGCCGGTCGCGGCACCGTCGGAATTGCGCGAGGTCGTCGCGACGACGACGCGCGGGAAGCGCATCTCGCCCCAGTCGGAGAACCAGCGGGCATACATCGATGCGATCCGCAAGCATGATCTGGTTTTTGCGGTAGGTCCGGCCGGCACGGGGAAGTCCTTCTTGGCCGTCGCGATGGGTGTCGCCGCGTTGCGCGACAGAAAAGTGAGCCGGCTGATCCTCACGCGACCGGCGGTCGAGGCGGGCGAGCGGCTTGGCTTCCTACCGGGTGACCTGCAGGAGAAGATCGACCCTTATTTGCGGCCCCTCTACGACGCGCTTTACGAGCTCATGCCCCCGGAGCGCTTCACGCGCGCGCAGGAACGCGGCGAGATCGAGGTCGCGCCGCTGGCGTACATGCGTGGCCGCTCGTTGAACGAGGCCTTCATCATCCTCGACGAGGCGCAGAACACGACGGCCCCGCAGATGAAGATGTTCCTCACGCGTCTCGGCTTCGGCTCGCAGGCCGTCGTCACCGGCGACGTCACACAGATCGACCTTGCCGGCGAGAAGAGCGGGCTCGTCCTGGCACGAGAGATCCTCCGCGACGTCGAGGGCATCGCGATGGTCGACTTCAACGATCGCGACGTCGTCCGGCACGAGCTCGTCGCGCGGATCGTCCGGGCGTACGATCGCTTTGAAAAGGGGAACGCCCCGAAATGATCCGCCGACTTCAGGTGAGCGACCCGCGGTTCGCGCGGCTGCGAGCGGCAGTCCGGACCGAGCCACGCGTGCGGACGGCCACCTTCGTCGTCATCGCGGGCGTGCTCACCGCCGTCGCCCTGCTCATCGCGCCGCCGGCGACCGTGACGTACAGCGTGGGCGCGGTCGCGGACCGCGCCATCCGCGCACCCCGGAGCGTCTCGTTCGTCTCGGAGTCCCTCACCGAAGCCGAACGCAACAAGGCTGAGGCTGCTGCGCCGAAACAGTTCGCGACCGACCTGGCGATCGTCACGACCGCGAGCGCGCGGGTCGCAAGCGCGACGACCGCCATTAGCCGCATCCGCGGCGACGCCGCTGAAACGCGTGACCAGAAGATCGCCGCCCTCCCCCAGCTTTCGGATGCGGCCCTCACACCGGCGATCGCGACGGACATCGTGGACATGACCCAACCGGAGTGGGACCAGGTCGCGGCGGGCCTGGAAAGCGCGCTCCGCACGCTGTATTCGCAAGGCATCCGCGCGGAGCAGCTCGACGCGGTGAGGGCCGACGCGGTGAAGGCGTTACCCGCCGGGTGGACCGACCGGCAGAAGCGCGCCGGCGCGGAGATCCTCAAGCAGAACCTCAACGTGAACGTGAAGATCGACGACTTCGCAACGAACCTCGCGCGGCAGGATGCGCGCAACGGAGTCACGCCGGTCCAGGTGCAGGTGACGGCCGGCGAGGTCATCGTTCGCGACGGCGACGTCGTGAGCGGGCTCCAGGTCGAGAAGCTCCGCGCGCTCGGGCTCGCGAACGAAGGGAACGATTGGCGGGGCGCGATCGGACTCCTGCTGTGGGCGGGGCTCATCGCCGGGGTTCTCGCGCTCTTCCTCGAACGCTACGCGACCGAGGCGTGGCTCGAGGACCGCAAAATGATCCTCGTCATCCTTTCGCTTCTCGCGATCACCGCGACCGGTCGCGCGCTCGTTCCAGGGCACACCATCGCCGTGTACTTCGCGCCATTCGCCGCGATCGCGATGATGCTCACCGTCCTCGTCGGCGGGCGGACCGCGCTTGCCACGCAGATCGCGGGAGCTCTTCACATCGGGATGATGTCGAGCCAGGTCGAGCTCGTGGGGTACGTTCTCGTCCCCGCCCTTCTGGGCATGGCCGCCGTTCGGCGAGCGACGACGGCGCGCGAATTCGCGACAGGAGCCGTAGCGGTCGCGGCCGGCGCAGTCGGCGTGATCCTGTCGTTCGTCCTCGTGAATCGCGCGGCCGATCCGCTAGGCATCGCGCAGCTTCTCGCCGGCGCCCTCGTGAGCGGACTCGGCTCCGGGCTGCTGGCCTTCGCGGGAATGGCCATCCTCGGTCACGTCTTCGGGATCTCGACGGTGTTCGAATTGCGCGAGCTTGGAGACCCGAACCATCCGCTCTTGCGGCAGCTCCTGCTCCGAACCCCGGGCACCTATCACCACTCGCTGCTCGTCGGAAACCTGGCGGAGCGTGCCGCCGAGGTCATCGGCGCCGACCCGCTCGTGGCGAGAGTCGGCGCGTACTACCACGACATCGGCAAGATGCGGAACCCGACCGCGTTCATCGAGAACCAGACCGGCCAAAATCCGCACGATGAGCTCGACCCGCTCGTGTCCGCCGGCATCGTCGCCGCGCACGTCAAGGATGGGCTCGCACTCGCCGACCGCTACCGGCTCCCCGGTCGGATCCGCGAGATGATCCCCGGCCATCACGGGACGAGCGTGGTGAAGTACTTCTTCCAGATCGCGCAGCAACGCGGCCAAGCACCGGACGAGCGGTCGTTCCGGTACCCCGGGCCGCGTCCGCACAGCAAGGAGGCCGGGATCGTGATGCTCGCCGACGGCACCGAAGCGTCGGTCCGCTCGCTCTCCGAGAAGAATCCCGAGACGATCCGCGCGATGGTCGACCGCATCATCGACGAGCGCGTCGCCGACGGACAGCTCGACGAGTGCGACCTTACGTTCCGCGATGTCGAGCGCATCAAGGACGCGTTCTGCGAGTTGCTCTTAGGGGTCTACCACGAGCGCATCCCGTACCCCGAGGACCGCATCACCCGCATCAAGCCCGCCGCGAGCGGCTAGCCCCGATGCGCATCGCCATCGCCGGCGAGGCGCCTTGCGAGCTCGCTCCGATCCGCCGGGCTATCCGCCGCGCGATCCGCCCGTACGGGTTGCCGCTCGACGCTGAGATGCAGGTTGCATTCATCTCCGACGAAGACATGCGCGCCCTGAACAAACGGTTCCGCCGGATCGACCGCACAACCGACGTGCTGTCCTTCGGTGAGGCGATCCCGGCGTGCGACCGCGGCCTCGGGGCGGTCGCGCAGTTCGAACGGCGCCGGGCGGAGAACGGCGGGCGGTTTGACCTTGGCGAAATCCTCATCAGCTCCGAGCAGGCGAAAAGACAAGCCCGGCGGCGCAAAAGGCCGGTCGTAGAAGAGGTCGCTTTCCTGGCGGCCCACGGCGTGCTCCATCTCCTGGGCTATGAGGACGAGACACCGGCTGGCTACCGCGAGATGGTCCGGCTCGGGCAGGATGCGACCGGTCAAAAGTCTGTCAAACGGTGAAACAACCGCTTCGAGCGGCCGTTACCTGTGGTGGGTGCGCAAGGTCGCTCTTGTCGCCGCCGTCTACCTTGTCATCGCCCTGTCGGTGCCTGCCCCAGCGGCGGCGAGCACCTCGGACCTCACCAAGCAGCTCGACGGTCTGGTCGGCTCGTTCCCGGGCGGTGCTGGGATCTGGATCGCCGACCCCACCGTCGCCACGCCGCTCTTCGCTCACGACCCGGAGGAGCAGGTGATCGCGGCGTCGCTCTACAAGCTCGGTGTGCTGGCGGAGGCCGAGCGCCGGGTCGACGCCGGCGAGCTCCACTACAACGACACGATCACGATCGAGCCGGAAGACATCACGACCGACGGATCGTTCGAGTACGCCGGGACGGAGCTGACCCTGGACGAGGCGCTCGAGGCGATGATCACGGTCTCGGACAACGGCGCGGCGCTGGCGCTCTGGCACGTCCTCGGCGGCGCCAATATCGACGCGACGCTCGAGAAGGCGGGCGTGAAGAATTTCCACGTCGCGTTCGACGACACCGAAGACAACTGGGCGACCCCGCACGCCATCGGCACCTACTTCACCCTCCTCGCGAAACGGCAGCTCATCTCGCCCGCCGCGTCCGATCGGATGCTTGCGCGACTCGAGCGGCAGCAGATCAACGACCGTCTTCCCGCGCAGCTTCCCGCGGACGTCGTGATCGCCCACAAGACCGGAAACCTTTCCGGCGTGACCCACGACGCGGGCATCATCTTCACGAAGACCGGGCCGCGCGTGGTCGTCGTGATGACGTGGGATGCTCTCGACGAAGACGCCGCGAACTTCATCTCGTCGATCGGTTCACTTGTCTATAGCTCGAATCTGGAACCAGCCGCGAACGCGCGCTACCAGGTATCGAAGACTCCGATCGCGGTGGACGTCGGGATCGAGAGCCGCGTGACTGTGCCGATCACGAACATCGGCACGCGCGCGTGGACCTCGACCGGGCCAGGCGCGATCGGTCTCATGTGGGAGCTGCGTAACGCTCAGGGTGCGCTGCTTACAAGCTCGCCGAAGCCGCAGCCGCTTCCTCCGCTCCAGCCGAGCCAGACGCAGAACGTCGGCATCGCGATTGCCGTGCCGCAGCTGCCGGGGACGTACACGGTGACGATCGGACTCACCGACGCGGGCGGTGCGGCCCTCGCTCCGGCGGGTGCGGCGACCGCATCGTTCAGCCTTCGCGCCCACCAGCCCTATCTCCTCACCGCGCAGATCGGGATGCCCCACACGCTCCACCGCGGTGAGGCCTCGCTCGTCGTCGTGAACTACGGCGCGTTCGCCGGCGCGACGGATCGTCCGCTCTCGATCGGCTGGCGCGTGGTCGATCCGCGCAATGCCCGGACCGTGCAGCAGGGATCGACTCCCGTCGGGGAGTTCAAGGTGGGAGCGGCCGGAACGTTCTTCGCGGCGTTCGTCGCACCGACCGCGCTCGGCACTTACAAGCTGACCTACGAGCTTCGGGACGGGACGGTCTCGGTGAGCGAGCCAGTGACGACGAACGTTGAGATCGTGGGACCGCGCACCTATCCGGATGAGGGGCTTCCCGCGCCATCCGAGGATCTCGGCGCGCTGCCGACCGCAACGCCGCGCTTCCAGTTCCCGACCATCACCATCCCGAAGCCATCGTTCGACATTCCGTTCCTGCACGGCAGGTCGCCGAGGCCGTCGCCGACGCCTTAGCCTTTTCGGCGTGAGCCGCCGTCTTCGCACGATCGGGGGTCATTGCGGTCGGTGTCGCTCTTCTCGGATCGAGGCGCCTCTGAGCTACGACGAGCTCTTCCGGATCGCCGAGTCGCTACGTTCGGGCTTCGCGCCGCTCCTCTAGAGCGCTATCGCGGGAGAGCGACCGCCATGCGGCGGAGCCGATCGAGCCAGCTCTGTCGCCGTGGTGTTGGTTCAGGTCGAGGCGTTCCGGACAACTCCTCGCCGATGATCTCGTTGCAGAGGGCGACGCATTCGTCGCAGATGTACGTGCCGTGCAGCGCTCCGCCGGCAATGAGCTTCTTGACTTGATCCTGGCGTTTGCCACAGAAGGAGCAGCGGTAGTCAGCCACAGCGCTCACCTCCAGCGAACGAGTATGTTCTCCCGCTGGAACGCGAGGCGCGCAAGCCAGAAGACCGCGAGATCGAGCACGATCAGAACGATCGTCATCTCCAAAAATGCGCCGTTGTCGAGCACGACGCGGCCCGTCACCTGCGCGATCCCGAGGCCGACCACCGGAACGACAACCAAGCCGCCGATCTGCTGCGCAACCCGCACGTCATTCACCCGGGTCGAGATGAGGATCCCGAGGTTCACCGAGAGCAGCGTGAGGAGCGGCACGAGCACGACGATCGCAAGAATCCACCGCGGTGCGGTGACCGCCTGCGCAGCGGCGCGCGAGCCGATCGAGATCACCGTTGCGAGGTAGATCCCGTACGCGCTCCACGTGACGATCACGCTGGGCACGGTCGACGCGAGGCTCTTCGCGAAGAGCAGGTCGCCGACACCCACAGGCGTGGCGAGCAGCGGCTCGAGCGTGCGTGACGCCTTCTCGCCGATGACCGAGTAGATCGCCATCGTGAGCGGCACGACGGTCGGGATGAGCATGAAGAGGATGAGGAAGTACGTTGCGATGAATCCCTGGACGGCTTCTTTTGGATCGAGGCCAGCGACCGCGGGCGCGGCGGCGTAGAGCGCTTGGACGTCGCGATCGCTCGGCGGGTTGACCGCCGCGGCCGCGACCGCCGCGATGCCGGCGACGAGGATGACGACCGGCGGCAAGAGCGTCATGCCAACGAGGAGCTTGTTCCCGAGCGCCTCGCGCCACTCGCGCACGCAGACCGCGCGCACGAGCGTCGGCCGGGCCGGGCTCACCGCGAGGACGGCGGCGGTCATTCGATCGGCTCGACGATCTTCAGATAGACGTCCTCGAGGTGCGCTCTGCGTTCGGTCACGAAGGCGACCTCGGCGCCGCCGTCCACGAGTGCCTTCACGAGGAGCGGATTCGTGCGCAGTGGATCTTCTGAGGCGACGACGATCGAGCCGTTCTCGAGATGCGCCTCGCGCACACCCGCCACGGCCTGCACGCGGACGAGGTCTTCGGCCCGCGGCCTCGGCATGAGACGGATCTCGGTGGCGCGCCCGTAAAGCTCGGCGCGGAGCTCGTCCGGTTCGGCGATGCGAAGGACGCGATGGCGAAAGAAAGCGATGCGGTCGCAGAGCCGGTCCGCCTCATCGAGGTTGTGCGTGCACAGGAAGACCGTCCGCCCTTCGCCGCGCAGCGCGACGATGAACTCGCGGACCGTCTTGGCGGCGTCGGGGTCCAAGCCGGTCGTCGGTTCGTCGAGAAAGAGGACGCGCGGCTCGTGCAACGCCGCGCGCGCGATGGCCATCTTCTGCTTCATGCCGCGCGAGAAAGTCACCACGGGCTCTCTCCGCCGCTCCCAGAGCCCCATGAGCCGCAGGTACCGCTCGGCCTGCGACCTCGCGATAGGGGTCTGGAGGCCGTAGAGCGTGGCGTAGAAGACCAGGTTGTCCCAGGCCGACTGGCGCTCGTAGAGGCCCGGCTGCTCAGTGAGGATCCCGACGGCCGCGCGGATCTTCGGATCGTCCCGGCCGAGGCGAAACCCGGCGATCTCCGCGGTCCCGGAGCTCGGCGCGATAAGGGCGCAGAGCAGCCGCAGGGTCGTTGTTTTGCCGGCGCCGTTGGGTCCGAGGAAGCCGAAGACCTCGCCCTCGTGCACGTCGAGATCGATGCCGTCAACCGCGGTGAGGGCGCCGAACCGCTTGGTCAATTTCTCCGTGCGGACGACGCTCTTCACTCTGGTTCGGAGTCTATTTCTAGAATTCACCGATGACCGCGTCTGACGCGGAGCGAAAGCTCCGCGAACTGTCATTCCTTCACGAAGTCGCGCAGCTCGCGTCGTCGGCCCGCGACTGGGACGAGATGCTTCGCATCGTTATCGGCCGGACGACCGACGCGATGGGCGCGGAAGTGTCATCTCTGTATCTCCTCGAGCGGACCGACGGATTGCTGCGCCTCGTCGCCACGAACGGGCTGAACCGCGGGGGCATCGGGCGCGCGACGCTGCGGGTAGGAGAGGGGATCGTCGGCTGGGTCGCGAACGCGCGTGTTCCCTTGGCCGCCCGCGATGTACGTAGTGAGCCGCGCTGGAAGTGGGTGCCGGAGGTCGACGAGAAGCGCTTCACCTCGATGCTCTCCGTGCCCGTACTCGCCCGCGACGAGGTCATCGGGGTGATGAACGTGCAGACGGTCGAGCAGCGCGACTTCGGCCGCGAGGAGATCGATTTCCTGCAGACGATCGCGAATCAGGTCGCGGGAATCATCGAGAAAGGCCGCCTCCAGCGCGAATCGGACCGGAAGCTGCGCGAGGTATCGGCGCTCTTCGAGGTCTCGAACGTCCTCACCTCGACGCTGGATCTCGACGAGGTGCTCTCGCTCGTCGTCGATCGGCTCGTCCGTGTCTACCCCGGCGCGTCCGGCGCGATCCTGCTGCGCGAGGAAGGCGACGCGGTGCGCGAGCGTGCTCGTAGCGGCGAGCTCGGCAAGACCGCGGGCGCTGCCGCGCAGCGCGCGCTCGCCGAGCGGCGGCCGATCGTCGCCTTCGACCACATCGCCGTGCCGCTCATCGCGAACGATCGCCTTCTCGGTGCCGTGGTGCTGCAGGTTCCCGACTACAAGGAGTTCTTAGAGGAGGAAGTCCGGTTCGTCGGCGCGCTCGCGAACCAGGCGGCGCTCGCGATCGACAAGGCCTCGCTCTACGCGCTCGAGCGCAAGACCACCGAGAGCCTCCGGGAGCTCGAGCGGGCGCGCTCGGACTTCGTCGCGGTCGTCACGCACGACCTCCGCACGCCACTCTCCGTGATCCGCGGCCACCTCGAGATGCTCGCCGAGAGGAACGGGACGTCGAAGCACCCGATCTCCGAGGCGACATCGCAGGTCGAGCGCCTCGACCAGCTCGTCGACCGGATCCTCGCCGGTGTGCGCAGCGACCGCCCCGAGCTCTCGCTTCGGCGGACCCGCTTCGATCTCCGCGCGACCGTAACCGCGGCGCTCCGGGAGGCCGCCCCGATGGCTCGCCGGCACAAGCTCACCGGTCCCCGCGCCGGGCAGGCGGTCTTCGTGCGCGGCGATCGGCGGCGCACGGCGGAGGTCGTCGCGGGGCTCGTGCACAACGCGACAAAGTACGCGCCGCAGGGGACGCGGATCGCGGTGAAGATCGAGCGCGCCGACGACCGCGCGATCGTACGCGTTCAGGATCAGGGACGCGGCGTCCCGCCGAACGAGCGGTCGCGGATCTTCGAGCCGTATGCGCGGGGCGCCGGAAACGACGAGGTCCCGGGCTCGGGCATCGGACTCTTCGCGTCGCGGCGCGTCGTGGAAGGTCAGGGCGGCGACATCTGGGTCGAGGACTCACCCGATGGCGGCGGCGCGGTCTTCGCGTTCACGGTGCCGCTCGCGCGCGCGACCGCCGACCCGGCGTCTCGTTGAGCACGGTCCTCGTGGTCGACGACGAGCGCGCGCTCGTCGGGATGGTCGCGTCGCTGCTGGGCGAGGAGGGCTACGAGATCGTCACCGCATACGACGGCGAGACCGCGCTCCGGCGGCACGCGGAGGAATCGCCGGACCTCGTGATACTCGACCGCAAGCTCCCGAAGCTCTCGGGCGACGAAGTGTGCAAGCGGATCCGCGCATCGTCGACGACGCCGATCCTCATGCTGACCGGCGAGCGCGGGGCGGACGAGCGAGCAAAGCTGCTCGACCTCGGCGCGGACGACTACCTCGAAAAGCCCTTCAGCGCGCGCGAGCTGCGCTCGCGCGTTCGCGCTCTGCTGCGCCGCGCGACGTCCACCGCGTCGAAGCAGGCGGCCGCGTCCGTCGGCCGCCTGCGCGTGGATCCGAAGACCCACATCGCGAGCGTCGACGATCAGGCGCTCGATCTGACACCGACTGAGTTCCGTCTGCTCACTGCGCTCATCACGCGCCCGGGGGAAGTGTTGGAGCGGCGCGCGCTGCTGCGCGCGGGGTGGCCCGAGGAGCGCGACCCCGATCCCGAGTGGCTGAAGGCGCACCTCGCGCGCCTTCGTTCGAAGCTCGACGCCGCGGGTGCTCCTGCGTTAGCGAATGTGCGCGGGGTGGGTTACAGGCTCGGGTAGCTGACCCTCGCAGCCCCATCGACTCCCGATCAGACGACCGTCGGAGCAAACTAGAGGTTGTAGCAGTGACGACCGCTCCTACGATTTGCACTCGCTCGCCGCAACTGGGCCGCCTGCGTCCGCCAGTCCTCCGACAAACTGTTGTCTCCGGGATCTGATCGACGTGACCAACAGAACGTACACGCTCTTTACGGCTTTCATCGGCGTCGTGTGCGGCTATGTCATCGTCCGTTCGTTCCTCTTTGCCGATTCACTGACCGTGCGAAACGACCTGGTGCAAGGCTTCCTCGTCGGCGCCGGGCTGGGGGTCGTCGCGGTCGAGATCCTCGCGAGGATCAAGGCCACGAGGATCAACGGCTGGATCACGGTCTTTGGATGCGGCCTACCCGGCAACGACATCTTCACACGGGCCGCGTGCGCCCGGATCTTTCCCGGCCCGGTGAACGTGCCGCAAGAGGCGATGTACTGGAGGACGGGTGTTGACGGCGCGGGTCACGCGCTCTCCGGAGCGCGCGACTACATCCTGCACTTTCCGCCGGGCGGTCTTCCGCCCAACGATGCCTTCTGGTCGCTGACCATGGCTGACGAGAAGCAACGTTTCGTGGCGAACCCGATCGATCGGTACAGCGTCGGCGATCGGTCCGGCCTCGCGCAAAATCCCGACGGCTCCGTCGACATCTACCTGCAGAACGCCGCTCCGGCAGGCCATCAATCCAACTGGCTGCCCGCGCCAGCAGGCAGATTCAACCTGTGGCTGCGCGTGTACATGCCCGGCGCAGCCATTCTCCATGGCGAGTACACCGTGCCGCCGGTTGTCGAAGCAAGACCAAGTCGATGATGTGGTACCAGCACTTGCTTCTGTTCGGTTCGGTCATGGTCGCGGCATGCTTCCTGTTCGTCTACTTCTGGCCGCGCATCATGCTGATCGTGTACAAGAGGGCGATCCTCGTGAAAGGCTTCGGCGAGGGCCCCATTCCGGTCAATACGCTCTATACGGAGCCCCAAGCGGTCTTTGCAGATCCGCTCCGTGCGGCGCCCGCCTCGGGCTCGAACCTGATCACCACGGGCGCGAACCGCGACACGCTCCTCATGGTCGGCTGGTTAGATCTCAGGAAAGGGCCGCAGGTCCTGCACGTACCGGACATGGACGGTCGCTACTACAGCGTGCAGTTCACCGATCCGTCGAACAACACGAATTTTGCCTACGTGGGCAAGCGCGTCACGGGGACCGAGGCCGGCGACTACCTCATTAGCGGCCCCGGCTGGACGGGATCCGTGCCGCAGGGCATGACACGGATTTCTTCGCCGAACAATGCGGTACTCGTTGTCGGCCGCACGCTCGTCGAAAGCGACGCGGACGTCTCAGCCGCTTACGCCCTTACCAAGCAGATCCATCTGAGACCGCTCGGAGGCTAACCTCTTCGTAATACCGGTCTCCGCGCGGGCGCGCAGCGACTTTCGGTAGCCCAGTCGGGTTCCCATCGTGATCCACGAT
>Ga0209059_1000530_pt1 | contig 17514 bp, 15 predicted proteins | sample GraSoiAngelo_151_FD_186165 | JGI IMG/M metagenome (GOLD analysis project Ga0209059, IMG submission 186165) | Grasslands soil microbial communities from the Angelo Coastal Reserve, California, USA - 14_1009_12_20cm (SPAdes) (version 2) | ecosystem: Environmental > Terrestrial > Soil > Grasslands ...
TCTCGGGCGGCATCGCGGCTTATAAGAGCTTGGAGCTGATCCGGCTGTTGCGCGGACAGGGCGCGGCGGTGCGCTGCGTCATGACCGAGGCGGCGCGCCAGTTCGTGACGCCCCTTTCGGTCGCCTCGCTCAGCGAAGACAAGGTTTATGGCGATCTCTGGTCGCTAACCGATGAGAGCGAGATGGGCCACATCCGCCTGTCGCGCGAGGCGGATCTTCTTCTCGTCGCGCCGGCGACCGCCGACCTGATCGCGCGCATGGCTGCCGGCATCGCCAACGACCTCGCCTCCACGACGCTCCTCGCCTCCGATAAGCCGGTCATCATCGCGCCCGCGATGAACGCGATGATGTGGGCGCACCCGGCGACCCAGACCAATCTCGCGACATTAGCGTCGCGCGGCATCGGCCGCATCGGGCCCGCCGCCGGCGATCTTGCCTGTGGCGAAATCGGTTTCGGGCGCATGTCGGAGCCGGCCGAGATCGTTGCCGAGGTCATCCGCTTTCTGGCGAAGGATCAGCGCTTGAGCGGCCGCCGCGCCCTGGTCACCAGCGGTCCGACCCGCGAGCCGATCGATCCCGTGCGCTACATCTCGAACCATTCCTCGGGCAAGCAAGGCCATGCGATCGCCGCGGCGCTTGCCGCGCTCGGCGCCGAGACGGTGCTGGTCTCGGGCCCTACCAACGAAGCGACCCCGCCCGGGGTCAAGCTGGTCCCGGTCGAAACCGCCGCCGAGATGCTCGCCGCGAGCGAAGCCGCCCTGCCGCTCGATGTCGCCGTGATGGCGGCGGCGGTTTCCGACTGGCGCGTTGCAAGCGCGAGCGCCCAGAAGCTGAAAAAGAACGGCAAGGGCCCGCCAAGCCTGCGGCTTGTCGAAAACCCAGACATCCTCGCGGCGATCGCCGGGCGCAGCAACGACCGCCCGAGGCTCGTCATCGGTTTTGCCGCCGAGACCGAGAATGTCGTCGCGAATGCTCGTTCGAAGCGCCAGCGCAAGGGCTGCGACTGGATCCTCGCCAATGACGTGTCGCCCGGCACCGGCACCTTTGGCGGCGACCGGAACACGGTCCATCTCGTGGACGGCAACACGGTCGAGGATTGGCCGGCGATGACCAAGCATGAGGTCGCCGAGCGGCTCGCCGAGCGCATCGCGGCCGCGCTCTCGCCAGATGCCGCCGGTGCGCCCGCCTCGCCACGCGTTCCCGGTGCTGACCACTAGCAGCCTCTGCATGGCCCTCACGGTCGAACTGAAGATCCTCGATGCACGCCTGCCCGGCTGGGGCTTTCCGCATTACGGCTCGGAACTGGCCGCCGGTCTCGATCTCCATGCCTGCATCGACGCGCCGCTCTTGCTTCGCCCGCAGCAGGCCGCGGTATTGATCTCGGCCGGTTTCGCGTTCCGCATTGGCGATCCGAATTGGTGCGCGCTCGTGCTGCCGCGCTCCGGGCTCGGCCATCGCGAGGGGCTCGTCCTCGGCAATGCGGTCGGTCTGATCGATGCCGATTACGAGGGGACCTGTTTCGTTTCGGCGTGGAACCGCAACCCGCGATCGGAAGATCCCGAAGAAGGCATTCTGATCCAACCCGGCGACCGCATCGCCCAGCTCGTCTTTACGCGCACCGCGCGGCCGCAGTTCAGCATCGTGACCGACTTCTCCCGATCCGGCAGACGCCAGGCCGGCGGTTTCGGATCGACCGGCCGATGATTGGCTGCGTTGCCGGAAGCTCGGTTCGGGGCCACATCTGACGGCGTTGGTGCCACCTCGATCCGCGCGGCCATGGAACTCAGCGAAGAGCAATTTCAGCGATATGCCCGCCACCTGATCCTCGACGAGGTCGGCGAGGAGGGGCAGGAAAAGCTCCTGCAATCGCGCGTGCTCGTCGTCGGCGCCGGCGGGCTCGGCTCGCCGATGCTGCTCTATCTCGCCGCCGCCGGCGTCGGCACGATCGGGATCATCGACAACGACCGGGTCGATCTGACCAATCTGCAGCGCCAGATCGTGCATGCCACCGCGCGGGTCGGTGCGCTCAAGGTCGACAGCGCGCGGACGACGCTCAACGCTGTCAACGACGGCATCCGCATCGAGACGCACCCGGTGCGTCTTGACCCCGATAACGCCGAAGAGATCGTCGCCGGCTACGATCTCGTCGCGGACGGCAGCGATAATTTCGCGACGCGCTACCTGCTGACGGAACTCTGCTTTCGTCTCAAGAGGCCGCTGATCGCCGCCGCGCTGTCGCCGTTCGAGGGGCAGCTGTCGAGCTTCCGCCCCTATCTCGGCGAAGGTCATCCCTGTTACCGCTGTCTCTTCCGCGAGCCGCCGCCGCCCGACCTCGTGCCGCGCTGCGAAGAGGCCGGCATCCTCGGTGCGGTCGCCGGGGTCATGGGCACGCTGCAAGCCGTCGAGGTGCTGAAGGAATTGCTCGGGCTCGGCGACAGCCTCGACGGCACCCTGATGATCTACGACGCGCTGCGCGCGCAGTTTCATCGCATCCGAATCGCGAAAGATCCGGACTGCCCGACTTGCGGCGCCGGTGCGGCGCATCGCGCCGGCTAGCCTTGCCCAGCGCGGTTGCGGGCGCGCCGCTTGACGCTTAGCCGGTCGCGGTTTTATGGCTTTTCGCTCGCGTTGGGGCCGGGGGAAAATATGGCCCGTGCAAGATGCGTCCGGGCTGTCATCGGGATCATGAGCGCTGCTGCGCTTTTCGCCGGCGGTGCACGTCTCTCGCTTGCCGCCGAAGGGGAGGCGAGCCTGCCGGTGCCGCGTTTCGTCAGCCTGCATGCCGACAAGGTCAATCTGCGCGCCGGCCCCGGCGACCGCTACCCGATCGAGTGGGTGCTGACGCGCAAGGAGATGCCGGTCGAGATCACCGGGCAACTCGAGCATTGGCGCCGCATCCGCGACTGGGAAGGCGCAACCGGCTGGGTGCATGAGCGCATGCTGAGCGGCAAGCGCGCCGTCATCGTCAAAGGCGGTGTGCGGCCGTTCTTTCGGCAGCCTGAGCCGGACGCGGCGGTTATTGCGCGCGCCGAGCCGGGCGTCATTGGCCGGCTCGTTGAATGCCGCAGCGCCTGGTGCAAGATCGAAACCGGCGACATCAGCGGTTGGGTACGGCGCAGCGACGTCTGGGGCGTCTACCCCGAGGAGACCGTTCCCTAGGCGCCAGCTATCGCTTGTCGAAGAGCTGCATCGCCATATCGGCCAATACACCGCCGGTGATCGAAATCGGGGCGAACCGCGCTGTAGCCGCGACATCGGCGCTCGACAGCATGATCTGGTCGATCTTGCTCGCGAGCTGCTGTACCGAGGCCGCAAAGACAAGCCGGCCGATATGGCACCACAGGATTGCGCCCATGCACATCGCGCACGGTTCTCCCGAGGTGTACAGCGTCGCGCCCTTCAACGCGGCGCCGCCATGCGCGGCGAGACAGCGCCGGATCGCAACCATCTCGCCGTGCGCGGTCGGATCGTCCTGGCTGCGACCCAAGTTACGGCCGCGCGCGAGAACGCGGCCGTCCCGCACGATGACCGCGCCGAACGGGAAGTCCGCCCGCCGCGCCTCTTCGATCGCCATGCGCATGAACTGCTTGTCGTCTTCGGCGGCTGCGAAGGTAGTAATCGGCGCCGCAACGGCGAGCGTCGATGTCGCGACCGAACCCGCGAGGACGGATCGTCGGCTTACCGGGACGTCGCAGTCCGGCAAGCCCGCATGCGGGCGCATTCTTCCGGCTCGGCCGCTAAGTCGGCAACTTCCAGCCGAGCCAATCGCAGACCGCGCGGCCCATCACCAGCTCGAGGTCGCGCCCCTTCAGCCACGGCATCTCTTCGGTGAACATCGTCACGCATTGCTTCCACGAGCACGGCATGCGGGTGATGTCGGTGCCCCAGAAGCTGCGTTCCGGCCCGAAGGCCTCGACAATCTGCTGCGTGTATTTGTGGATGTTGCGATAGGGATATGGCTGACTCGAATTGCCGGGGGCTCCGGTGCACTTGACCGCGACATTGGGGTATTTGGCGAGCGCCAACAGCGCCGCCTGATTGCCGTGCGCCGCATCGTCCTTGCCGTCCCGGACACGGGCGTAATGGTCGAGGATCAGCTTGAGCCCGGAATGGCGCTCGGCGATCTTACCAACCAGCGGCAGGTAATTCGACGCCATCAGCGCGATCGGAATGCCCGCTTTCTCCGCCGCCGGCCACAGCCAGTCCATCGTGCCGTCGGTCATCCAATTCTGCTGGTGCGGTTGCGTAAAGGCGTAGCGCAATCCGAGCATGCCGGGCCGCTGTTTCCAGCTGTCGATCAGAGAGCGGTTCTCCGGCTTGTCGAGCGGGAAATTGCCGAGAATGGCGAACCGGTTTGGGTACTTAGCCGCGGCTTCTTCGGAAATCTTGCCCGAGTTTGGATCCCAGCCCGGCGGATGCAGGATGCAGGCGTCGACCCCGGCGGCATCCATGTCGCGGATGCATTCCTCGGCACTGTAGGAATTGACCTGGCGATGGGAGGGATTGCCTGGCGGCCCGGCCGACCAGATGTGAACCTGTGCATCGACGATCAGCATGCTCAGCGCTCCATTCCTTCGGCGCCAGCCGGCACGTCGTAGAAGGCGAGCGTCATCGAAACACTGGTGTAGAAGCCCATCAGGCAGATCGCGTCGGTGATGCCTTCGTGACCGAGCGCTTTGACGGCCCGGTCATAGAGGCCCTTGGACACCCAGCGCGAATTCGAGAGGCAGGTCGCCATTTCGTAGATGACCTGCTCGCGCTCGTCCTCGAACGATGTCGGCAGGCCCGAGAGCATCGCCTCGACCTTATCGTTCGGCAGGCCTGCGGCCTTCGCGGCGCGCTCATGCGCGTTGGTCGGATAGGCCGAATGAAATTTGCTGTTGATGATGACCACCGCGATCTCGCGCTCGCGCTCGGACAGCGAGTAGCCGGTCCGGAAATAGGCGCCGAGCGGCCCCATTACCTTCACCAGGTTGGGGTTGTGAACGTAGATCTTGTTCGGGCCAGGGAGGCGGCCGCGCGTCTCGATCAGCGAGCGATAGGCCTGCTGCTGCTCCGGGGTCATCCGGTCATAGGGGATTTCGGCGTAGCGTCCGAAAGTCGGTGTCTCGGGCATCGGCGTCTCCTCTCCGTGGGGCTATTGGTTAAGCCCAGCATAGACCGCCTCGTAGCGGGCGGCGAAGCGCCGATTGCCGCGACCGCGGCAGCCACTGCGACCGTCTGACGCGGCTGATGCTATTGCGAACCATTCGCAATTCGCCTATGTTACAGACCGTTACCGAGCCTCGAGGCCGCCTATGTATGTGTGCTTGTGCAATGCGCTGACCGACCGCGATCTGCATCCCCATACCGCGGCCGGGGACTGCTCGGTCTCGATGGTGTACCGCGCCTGCGGCTGCCAGCCGCAATGCGGCAAGTGCGTGCCCTTTGTCCGCCAGATGCTGCGAGAGGCGGCTGAATCAGCCGGAAAGATCGCCGGCGCGGATTGATCGCTTTTCGCCCGCCGGCGTTAGCTTTCCAGTTTAGCGATCTGCCCGACCCTTGCGGAGGCCGGCAATGCGGGGCGACCAAACCGTCATCCAGCATTTGAATGCGGTGCTCAAGAACGAGCTGACCGCGATCAATCAATATTTTCTGCATGCGCGGATGCTGCGCCATTGGGGCGTCACAAAGCTCGGCGACCGCGAGTACCACGCCTCGCTCGACGAGATGAAGGACGCCGACAAGCTGATCGAGCGCATCCTGTTCCTCGACGGCCTGCCCAATCTGCAAGACCTCGACAAGCTCCTGATCGGCGAGAATGTGCGCGAGGTCCTCGAATGTGATCTGCGCCTCGAACAGGCCGGCCTCGCGCGGTTGCGCGAGGCGATCGCGCATTGCGAGGGAGTCCGAGATTTCGTCTCGCGCGATCTCTTCAGCGATATTCTCGAAGGCGAAGAGGAGCAGGTCGATTTCCTCGAAACCCAATTCGAGCTGATCGACCGCATCGGCCTCGAACGCTACATCCTGCTGCAATCCGGTTCCGCCGAGTAGTACCCTCTATTTCTTCCTCGCGGTCGCGATCAGCTGTTTTAAGCTGGCGAGATCGATGGCGCCCGGCACAATCTCGTTGCCGACAATGAAACCCGGCGTGCCGCGAATATCGAGCGCGTCGGCCAATTCGGTATTGGCCTTCAGGGCGCGAGCGATCTCGGGCGCCGCCATGTCGCGCTTCAGACGATCGACATCGACGCCGACCGACTCGGCTGTCTTGTACACCGCCGTGTCGTTGATCTGGCCTTTGATGGTCATCATCGCGCGGTGGAAGGCGTCATATTTGCCCTGCTTCCGCGCCGCGAGCGCCGCCTTTGACGCGGTCACCGATTCCGGTCCGAGCACCGGAAACTCCTTGTAGACGAGGCGTAGCTGCCGGTCTTCGCCGAGGAGAGCCTCGAGCGACGGCTCGACCTGCTTGCAGTAGGGGCAGCGGTAATCGAAGAACTCGACAAGCGACACATCGCCGTTCGGATTGCCGGCGACCGGCGTATCGGGGTCCTCGAAGATTTCGCGCCGGCGCGTCGACAGCGCCTGCGCAGCCTTGTCCTTCGCATCACCTTTCATCTTGTCCTCGGCCGCCTGCAGCGCGTCGAGCAGGACGTCCGGATTCTTCGTCAGGTAATCGTGGATAATGGACTCGATCGCCTTGCGCTGATCCGGCGTGAAGTCGGCTGCCAAGCTGGCAGGCGGGATCAGCACGGCCAAAACTGCGGCGAGCAGCGCCACGGCGAGAAACCATGAGCCTGCTCGTGGCGAGGCCAGCGCCCGAGGGGGCGGCCGGCGAAACCGAAACATCATAACGGAACTCCTATGCCCCAAAGGGCGCGCTCAGTTTTCGAGACGCTCGGCCTCGTGGTGAATGTCATCGGCGCGGAAATAGGAAGGCGAGTTCTTCGTCAGCATCTGCTTGGCGCGGAGGGCCTGCTGCGTCGCATCCTTTTTCTTGCCGTTGGCCAGCGCCTCCTCAGCCAATGACAGCGCCGCCATGCCGATCTGGTTGTCGCGGCCATAGGCGACGGCGAGGAAGCGCCAGATCTGGCTTTCGCGGCCCTCGGCGCGGCTCGCGTCATTGAGGTAGGCGATGGCGCGCTTGTTGAGCGCCGGATCGCCGCTCTCGATATAGACCTGCGACAGCGATATCCGCAGCAGCGCGGCCGAGGGCGCCAACTTGACCGCGTCCTCGTAGGGCCGCATCGCGTCGCGCACCCGGCCGTTCTCAAACAGCATCTGCCCCTTGAGCTCGCGATAGTAGGGATCGTTCGGAAAATCCCGAATGAGCCCGTCTATCTCGGGCAGCGCCAGATCGAGCTTTGGCATCCGGTAATAGGCAATCGCCCGGGCATAGCGGGCGATCGGCGAGCGGTCGCTGGTCGGATAGGTGGAGAGCGTTTTCGACGGATCGTCGAGAAACGCGTGCAGCTTGGCCTTGATGCGGCGCAACAGCTCGACCGAGTCCGGCGAGTCCGGCGTGTTGGAGCAGCGCGCCTGTTGGACATGGTCGCGGATGTATTGCACACGTTGCTGCGTCAGTGGATGGGTGCGCACCCAGCTTTCCTGGCGCTCGCCCGCCAGAAGCTCGTTGCTCTGCAGGATCTCGAAAAATTTGAGGAGCCCGCGGGCCGACTGACAGCTGCGGTCGAGAAAATTGAGCGCGGCATGATCGGCGGTGGCCTCCTGCGCGATCGAGAATTGCAGAAACGAACGCTCCCCGACCCCCGCCGCGCCGAGGAGAGGTGCGCCGCTGCGCCCGAGCACGGAGGCCCCAGCAGCGGCGACCATCGCGATGATGCTCTCGATGCTGGCGTTGCGCATCGCCTCCTTGGCGCGCAGCACATGCCCGCCGGCGATATGACCGGTCTCGTGCGCGACGACCCCGATCAGCTGGTTCGGGTTCTCGGCGCGCAGAACCAAGCCGCTATTGATAAAGATCGCCTGCCCGCCGGCGACAAAAGAATTGAGCTGATTATCCTGGACGAGATAAATGCCGACATCGCTGGGCTCCAGCCCGGCGGCACGCCAGATCGGGGCGGCCATCGTCTTGATGTTGTTTTCGGTCTCGGCGTCGCGCAGCAGCACCTCGGCGGCATTTGGGGCGCGCGCGCCAGCGCACAGCGCCGCAAAACCGGCCGCGGCCAGCGCCAGACCACGCAGTAAAGACCCCAACCGCGCCGCGGTCACCCGCCCCCCATAACCCGAACCCCGCGTTACGGCTGGATCAGCCGCTGCCACCAGCCGCGCCGCGGATTGGCCGGCTTTTCGTTGACCGTCAACACCTCCTCATTGGCAGTACCCGGCACCGAGTGAGACGGCGCTTCGTGGTGGGACGGCGCTTCGTGGTGGGACGGCGCTTCGTGGTGGGGCGCTTCATGGTGGGACGTCGCGGCGGTCTCCGAGGCGGCGGCAGCTTGTTCGAGCACCCGCTCGGTTTCGCCGACAAACGGAACGCCCTCTTCGGCTTCGGCGGTCGGAGCGGCCGGGGTTTCTGGCTCATGCTCCCGGTCGGACAGCGAAGCATGCCGAGGCTCGAAGGCCTCGCCGGCCAGCGGCGCGAGGCTCGCGGTCTCAACGCCGGAATCGCCGGCCCACGGGCGCAGACTTTCGGCGGAGATTTCCTCGGAGACGCGTTCGCCTTCGCCACTCGGGACGATCTCGATCGTCTCGGCGGCGACATGCGGACTGCGCGTGTCGGCCGCCTCCTCACGACGACCGCGGATCCGGCCGCCCCGCCGGCCGCGCCGCCGGCGCCGGCGTTCGTCGCTGTCGCGCTCTTCCTCGCCGGAGCCGTGCGCCTCGCGGCTCTCCGCCGGCTCGGCAGGTTCTTTCGGTTCGCGAGCGGCGGCGGGAGCCGGACGGCCCTCACGCCCTTCATCCGAACGGCGGCGACGGCGACGACGACGTCGGCGGCCGCGTTCCTCGTCGGTCTCGGGCTCGCCCGCCGCGTCCGCGCCATTGGCGCGCGGCGGCGCAGCTTCGATTTCGGCCTCTTCCGTCTCGTCCGCCTCTTCGTCTTCATCCTCGATAGCGGGGGCCTGGATCGACCGCGGCAGCGTCGGCGCCTCGCCGGCGCCGTAGGCGCGCAGACGCTCGAGACGGAAGCTCGGCGGGATCAGGGAATCGTCCCGCGCCACCACGACCTTGATGCCGTAGCGCGCCTCGATCTGCGCCAGCGACTCGCGCTTCTGGTTCAGCATGTAGAGCGCCACGGTGGTCGGCACATAGATGCAGATCTCCGCCGAACGCCGGCGGATCCCCTCCTCCTCGATCGAGCGGAGGACATAGAGCGCTGTGGATTCAACCGAGCGGATAAAGCCGGTGCCGCCGCAATGCGGGCAAGGTTGCGTCGAGGCCTCGGTCAGCGACGGGCGAAGCCGCTGCCGCGACATTTCAAGCAATCCGAAGGGGCTGATGCGGCCGACCTGGATGCGCGCCCGGTCGTTCTTCAACGCCTCTTTCAGCCGCCGCTCGACCGCGCCCTGGTTGCGGTGCTCCTCCATATCGATGAAATCGATGACGATCAGCCCGGCCAGATCGCGCAAGCGCAGCTGGCGCCCGATCTCGTCGGCGGCTTCGAGATTGGTGCGCAGCGCGGTCTCTTCGATATTGCGCTCGCGCGTCGAGCGGCCGGAATTGACGTCGATCGCGACCAGCGCCTCGGTCTGGTTGATGACGACGTAGCCGCCCGAGCGCAATTGCGCGACCGGCGAGTGGATCGCGTCGATCTGGCTCTCGACCTGGAAGCGGTGAAACAACCCGACCTGCGGATCGCGATAAGGCTGTACGCGCTTCGCATGGCTCGGCATCAGCGTCCGCATGAACGCCTTGGCGGTGCGGTAGCCCTCCTCGCCTTCGACCTGCACCTCGTCGATGTCGCGCGAATAAAGATCGCGGATCGCGCGCTTGATCAGATTGCCCTCTTCGTAGATCAGGGCCGGCGCGGTCGATTTGAGCGTCAGGTCGCGGATCTCGTTCCACAGCCGCAGCAGGTATTCGTAGTCGCGCTTGATCTCGGCCTTGGACCGCTCGGAACCGGCGGTGCGGACGATGACGCCCATCCCCTCGGGGATCTCGAGCTCTTCGAGGATTTCCTTCAGCCGCCGGCGATCGCTGAGACTCGTGATCTTGCGCGAGACGCCGCCGCCGCGACCGGTATTCGGCATCAGCACGCAGTAGCGCCCAGCGAGCGAGAGATAGGTCGTCAGCGCCGCGCCCTTGTTGCCGCGCTCTTCCTTGGCGACCTGCACGAGCATGATCTGGCGGCGCTTGATGACCTCCTGGATCTTGTAGTGGCGGACGGAGTAGCGCCGCCGCCGCTCCGCGTCGGCCTCCTCGACCTCTTCGACCTCATCGCCGCCGAGTGTCTCGACGGTGCCCCTCACGGGCTCCGCCGCATCGCCGTTCACCGGCGTGTCGGCGATCTCGGCCGAGACGACGGATTCTTGGGCGGCGCGCAACGCAATCGACCCCGGTTCCGAACCCTGGCTGCCGACACCATCGGCGTGCGCCTCATCCCACAAAACCGTGGCTTGGTTGCTGTCGTGAGAGGCGGTTTCGTGCTGGGCTGGCCCGGTGGGCGGCGGCTGCCAGTCCTCCTGCCAGGCGGCGAGCGTCGGTTCCGGCTCCTGGTAGTGTTCCGATCCCTCCGAGTGCTCGGGGGCGGGCTCGGCCGGTGGGAGCGGCGCGCTCCAATCGGTCGCCGGCGCCGCGTCGGTCACCGCCGCATGAAAATCTTGTCCCGGTTCAGATGTCGGCGTGGCTTCGCCCTCGTGGCGCTCGCCATGTTCGCCGTAGTGGGGCTCCGCGTGTTCGCTGTCGGACGGGCGCTCTGGGGCTCGCTCTTCCTCCGGAGACGTGTCCTCCTCCCCCGAGCCAGCCTCCGGCACCGGCACCGGTTCGGGCAGCGCCGCCGCGAGCGGCACGCCGGCATCGTCGCCGCCATTCGCCGCGCCGCGGCCGGACGGCTTTGCCGCCTCGCCGTTGCGACCCGACCGGTCGCTGACCGGGATGCGGTAATAGTCCGGATGGATTTCGCTGAAGGCGAGGAAGCCGTGCCGGTTGCCGCCATAATCGACAAAGGCGGCCTGCAGCGACGGTTCGACCCGCGTTACCTTCGCAAGGTAGATGTTGCCTTTTACCTGCTTCTTGGTGGACGACTCGAAATCGAACTCTTCGAGTCGGTTGCCGCTGAGCACCACCACCCGAGTCTCCTCGGGGTGGGCAGCGTCGATGAGCATGCGCTTTGCCATTTAAACGAAACTCCGGGACGCGCTGCCGCGGCCGCTTCGCGAGCGGCCGCCGGCGCGGTCCTATGGGATGGGAAGCCGGTGGCGTTTGACATCGGTGCGTCGCGGAATTCGGTCATCGGCGCGGCGGCAAACAGCCCGGCTGGAGGTTCATACGATCAGTTCGCCCGGCGTTGCGACCCGGCGCGGCGGCAAGAAACTTGCCGGCATGGCAGGGTTGTGCCGCAACACCGCCGGGCAGCCCGCCCGGTCGGCGGATTTCGCGGGTGCAATTTACCGGCCAAAACCCGCGGCCACAATGATTTCGTCCCGAGCCTTGGGGCATGGCCCGAAAAGGGCGGATCGCCGCCAATCTCCTGGCCCAGCGCGCCGCCCCTTCCGCGCCATTGGCGCGGCTATTTGGATCGGGTTCAACCAAATCGGCCTTGGAATGGCCAAAGTGTTGGCGCATAAGAAGCGCCGCCGACAGGGGGCGGACCGCGCCAGCGGCAGGGGAGTATGCGCTGTTGCGCATCATCATTAAGCTCGTTCGCGTTTTCTTTGTTTGCCTTGTTCTGCTCGCCATCGGCGGTGGCGCCATGGTCGGGCTGACGATTTGGTATTTCGGGCGCGACCTGCCCGATTACCAGCAGTTGGCGCATTATGAGCCGCCGATTACGACGCGGGTGCATGCCGGCGACGGGCGGCTGTTGGCCGAGTATTCGACCGAGCGCCGGGTTTTTATGCCGATCGGCGCGATCCCCAAGAAGGTCATCCAGGCCTTTCTGTCGGCCGAGGACAAGAACTTCTACAGCCATCGCGGGGTCGACCCGGTCTCGATGCTCCGGGCCGCGCTGACCGATCTCGGGCGCTGGCACAGCAAGCGCCGGCCGGTCGGCGCCTCGACGATCACGCAGCAGGTTGCCAAGAACATGCTGCTGTCCAACGAGCTGACAATGTCGCGCAAGATCAAGGAGGTCCTGCTGGCGACCCGGATCGAGGAGGCGCTTTCCAAAGACCGCATCCTCGAGCTGTACCTGAACGAGATTTATCTCGGCTCGGGTGCCTACGGGGTCGAGGCGGCGGCGCTGATCTACTTCAACAAATCGCTCGACGAATTGACCCTCGGCGAGGCGGCGTTCCTCGCGGGGCTGCCGAAGGCGCCCAACAATTACAATCCCGGCCGTTATCCGCAGCAGGCGAAGGCTCGCCGCGACTGGGTGCTCGATCGGATCGCCGAGGACGGCGCCGCGCCCGACAAGGAAATCCAGGCGGCCCGGGCCGAACCGATCGCCACGCGCAAGCGCGAAGAGGCGGAAATCGTCAATGGCCCCTATTTCGCGGAAGAGGTGCGGCGCGAGCTGCTCGCCCGCTATGGCGAGAAAGGACTCTACGAGTCGGGTCTCTCGGTCCGCACGAGCATGGATGGCAAATTGCAGGCGGCGGCCGACAAGGCCTTGCGCGACGGGCTTATCGCCTATGACCGCGGTCATGGCGGCTGGCGCGGCGCCGTCGGCCATATCGATCCCGGCGCGAACTGGGCGGCCCGGCTCGCGGCCGAACCGCTGACGCCGGGCGCTGCGACCGCTGGCTGGCAGCTCGCGGTCGTATTGCGCGCCGATAATGACGGCGCCGAGATCGGGTTGAAGGACGGCGAGACCGGGCGCATTCCGTTCGCGCAGATGCGCTGGGCGCGGCCGCTCAACGATGACGGGACGCTCGGCGCCTTGCCGCGCAACGCTGCCGATGTCGCGAAGCCAGGCGATCTCGTTCTCGTCGAGCCGCTGAAGGAGAGCGCCAAACCCGGCATCACGCAAGCGGCGGCGAAGCCGGCGGCGCGGGCGGGCGCGCTCTACAATCTTTGCCAGATCCCGGAAGTTTCCGGCGCAATCGTCGCGATGGACCCGCATACCGGGCGGGTGCTGGCGATGAGCGGCGGCTTCAGCTTTGAGATCAGCCAGTTCAACCGCGCGACGCAAGCCAAGCGGCAGCCGGGCTCGTCGATCAAGCCCTTTGTCTATCTGACCGCGCTCGAGCACGGCTTTACGCCTTCGACGGTGGTCGAGGATGGGCCGGTCGCGATCAGCCAGGGCGAGGGCATGCCGCTCTGGACACCGGGCAATTACAACAGCAACAAGTTCCGCGGCCCGACGCCGCTGCGCCTCGCGCTCGAACTGTCGCTCAATACGGTGACAGCGCGCCTCGCCGAGACGGTCGGCATGGAGGCGATCGGCGAGACCATCGAGAAATTCGGCATCATGGACCACATGCCGCGGCTCTATGCGATGTCGCTCGGCGCCGGCGAGACAACGCCGCTCCGGCACACGGCGGCCTATGCGATGCTCGACAATGGCGGGAAGCGCATCACGCCGACCCTGATCGACCGCGTGCAGGGCCGCGACGGCAAGACGATCTTCAAGGCCGACCAGCGGACTTGCGAGGGCTGTACAAACATCGAGTGGAATCATCAGGCCATGCCGGTGATCCCGGACACGCGCGAGCAGATCTCCGACCCGGTCTCGACCTTCCAGATGGTCGAAATGCTGGAGGGGGTCGTGCAGCGCGGCACCGGCACCGCGGTGAAGCCCGTGGGGAAGCCGCTCGCCGGCAAGACCGGGACGACCAACGATTGGCAGGATGCGTGGTTTGTTGGCTTCTCGCCCGATCTCGCGGCCGGCGTTTATGTCGGCTATGACGATCCGGCCTTTCTCGGCTCCGACGAGACCGGCGGGCACCTCGCCGCGCCGATCTTCCGCGATTTCATGCTGGTCGCGCTGAAGGATGCGCCGCCGACCGAGTTCCGCACCCCGCCCGGCGTCCAGATGGTCCGGGTCAATCCGGAAACCGGCGAGCCGGCGGGCCCCGGTCAGCCCGGCATCCTGGCGGGCTACAAGGCCGGCACGGAGCCTGGCAAGGATCGCGGGCGTCTGCCTCCAGGCGACGAGGTCGTGCAGGGTGTCACCGCGCGCGTACCGGTCCGCGCGACCCCCGCCAGCGGAACCGGCGGCCTCTACTAAAGTTCGCCTTTCAAGGATTGAGATGATGCGCGCTGAAATGCAGGCGGCCGCCAACGACATCAAAAAGTCGCTGGCGCTGCTGAGGAGGCATCTTTGACTGGGAGGCAGCCAACCGGCGCCTCGCCGAGCTGAATGCCAAGGCGGAAGATCCCAAGCTCTGGGACGACCCCTCGGCGGCGCAATCATTGTTGCGCGAGCGCACGCGGCTCGACCGCGCGATCGAGGGCTATCGCCGCATCGAGCGCGAGGTCGATGACGCCGTCGGGTTGATCGAGCTCGGCGACGCCGAGGGCGATCGGGCGATTGTCGCCGAGGCGGAGGCCAATCTCGAAAAATTGCGCGAAGAAGCGCGCAAACGCGAGGTCGAGAGCCTGTTGTCGGGCGAGGCCGATGGCAATGATTGCTATCTCGAAGTCCACGCCGGAGCCGGCGGCACCGAGGCGCAGGACTGGGCCGAGATGCTGCTGCGCATGTATGTGCGATGGGCGGAGGACCACGGCTACAAGGTCGAGTGGCTCGAAGAGAGCGCCGGTGAAGGCGCCGGCATTAAATCGGCGACGGTCAAGGTCAGCGGGGTCGACGCCTATGGCTGGCTGAAGACCGAAAGCGGCGTCCACCGCCTCGTGCGCATCTCGCCGTTCGATTCGGCCGCCCGGCGCCATACGAGCTTCGCCTCGGTCTGGGTCTATCCGGTCATCGACGAGAAGATCGAAATCGAGATCCAGGACAAGGATCTGCGCATCGACACCTATCGCGCCTCCGGAGCCGGCGGGCAGCACGTCAACAAGACCGACAGCGCGATCCGCATCACCCACATGCCGAGCGGCATCGTGGTTCAATGTCAAAGCGAAAGATCGCAGCACCAGAACCGGGCGCATGCCTTTTCGATGCTGCGCGCCCGGCTCTATGAGCGCGAATTGCAGGCGCGCGAAGCCAAGGTCGAGGCGATGAATGCAGCCAAGACCGATATCGGCTGGGGCCACCAGATCCGTTCCTACGTGCTGCAGCCCTATCAAATGGTGAAGGATCTGCGGACGGGGGTCGAAACCGGCAATACCGGCGCGGTGCTCGATGGCGACATCGACCGCTTTCTCGCCGCCGCCCTGGCGCAGCGGATCGAGGGCGCGGACGCGTTGGCGAGCGGATAGGCCCAACCGGCGATTGCCGGGCCGGATCTCCGTCACCTGAAAATTCAGGCCGGATTCAGGTGAATTTGTCGTCAGGGTTGAAGAGGCCCGATCGGCGGGGGCGAAGAAACACAGCCCCCTCACCCTGTCCCTCTCCCCGCCTGCGGGGCTTTGCATCCAAAAGCATTCCCGTAAGGGAGGCGTTATCATGATCTCCATCTAGGAGCGGGGTAGGTATGGCGGAAATGGCCGATCCGTTTGAACGCAAGTCGCTGAAGCTATTGGCGCAAGCCGGGCAAACATTGAACCAGATCGTCGGCGAAGGTCTGTGCGATGAGCCGCAAAAAGACCTTATGCGGCGCATGTTGATGGAACTGCGCGAGATGCTGGGCGAGTTCGAGGAGGCGTATTTTGAGGATTGATCCGCCACCTGCGGGGAGAGGGCCGGAATTTGGAACAGCATTTTCGAATCGGCGCCGACGGGAATCATCGAACATCGTGCGGCGACGGCGGTGCAGATCAACAGCGGCGGGCTTTTCCGAGAGATTTTGCGCATTAAAGTGGGCCAGGAGGCGTCTAGCTCTCGCAAACCGGACGACGCCCCCGTAGACTGGCCGCAACCCGATAGTGCAATGAAGCCGCGCATGCCCGAAGAGTTCTATCGCATCAAGCGCCTGCCGCCCTACGTGTTCGCGGAGGTCAATACGCTGAAGGCGCAGGCGCGCGCGCAGGGCCGCGACGTCATCGACCTCGGCATGGGCAACCCCGACGGGCCGACGCCGCCGCATATCGTCGCCAAGCTGGTCGAGGCGGTGCAGAACCCGAAGACGCACGGCTATTCGACCTCGCGCGGGATTCCGGGGCTCAGGCGCGCCTATGCCGCCTATTACGCGCGCCGCTTCAATGTCGAGCTCGACCCCGAGCGTGAGATCATCGTGACCTTGGGCTCGAAGGAAGGGTTCGCGAACTTGGCGCAGGCGATCACCGCGCCGGGTGACACGATCCTGGTGCCCAACCCGTGCTACCCGATCCATTCGTTTGGATTCATCATGGCGGGCGCCTCGGTGCGGCATGTGCCGGTCGGACCGGATGTCGATTTCCTCGCCGAATTGAAAAAGGCGGTGCAGCACTCGATCCCGGCGCCGCTGGCGGTCGTGCTGAATTTTCCGGCCAACCCGACGGCGCAGACCGTCGATCTCGATTTCTACGCCGAGGTCGTCGATTTCTGCCGCCATCAGGGCATCTATGTGCTGTCCGATCTCGCCTATGCCGAGATCTATTTCGACGGGAAGCCGCCGCCCTCGATCCTCGAAGTGCCGGGGGCGCGCGACATCGCGGTCGAGTTCACCTCGCTCAGCAAGACCTATTCGATGGCCGGCTGGCGGATCGGGTTTGCGGTCGGGAATGCCAAGCTCATCGGGGCGTTGGGGCGCGTCAAATCCTATCTCGATTACGGCGCCTTTACGCCGATCCAGGTCGCCGCGACCGCGGCGCTCAACGGACCGCAGGATTGCATCGCCGAGATCCGCGAGCGCTACAAGGCGCGGCGCGATGTGCTGATGGATGGGCTGCATCAAGCCGGTTGGGACATTCCGGCGCCGGGCGGCACGATGTTCGCCTGGGCGCCGATCCCCGAAGAGTTTCGCAATCTCGGCAGCCTCGGTTTTTCGAAGCTGCTGCTGGAACGCGCCAATGTCGCCGTCTCGCCCGGCTCCGGCTTTGGCGAATACGGCGAGGGGTTTGTCCGGATCGCGCTCGTCGAGAACCGCCAGCGCCTGCGGCAGGCAACGCGCAACATCAAGACGTTCCTGCAGGGACGCAACGACACGCCGGAATTGCGCCGCGCGATGCGCGCCACGGCTGCGGCGGCGCAATAGCTCTGGCGCTGAGGGCGCCTCTGCGCCGCTGTTAACAACGGAATTTCGCAGCCGGCCAGCGCAAGCTTCTGATTCGGTTCGCTTCTTCGCCGAAACACAGCCGCGTATAACAGCGGGAAACAGTGGCGAAACAGCGAGAAAACAGCGATATCTCGGCAACCGTCTGCGCAATTTTCAAGCGACATTAATGCTACGATGCTCGCCCATAGGCCCCAGGTATTCCCCCATATAAAGCTCC
>Ga0209059_1000532_pt1 | contig 17508 bp, 11 predicted proteins | sample GraSoiAngelo_151_FD_186165 | JGI IMG/M metagenome (GOLD analysis project Ga0209059, IMG submission 186165) | Grasslands soil microbial communities from the Angelo Coastal Reserve, California, USA - 14_1009_12_20cm (SPAdes) (version 2) | ecosystem: Environmental > Terrestrial > Soil > Grasslands ...
ACTCATTCTTCCGACGCATCTCGCCTCAGAACATAGATTTGGATCGGTCGTCATCACACCATCAACGTCCGTCCAAATCTCGATCCTGGTTGCGTGCAGTCCGGCGCCCACGATAGCGGCGCTGAAATCAGAACCCCCGCGGCCAAGGGTAGTTGGAAGTCCATCGCGCGTTGAACCCGCGAAACCGCCAAGCACCGGGATGCGACCAGCTCCAATCAATGGAACGAGGAGCGATCCAAGCTTGTGATTGGTTTCCTCCCACAGAGGCGTCGCACGCGTGTGGGCTGCATCGGTCACAATGCAGTCCTTTGCATCCACCCAGACTGCATCGAGCCCGCTTTGAACCAGTGCCGAGTGCACAATCTTGCTGGAAAAGTGTTCTCCCATGCCGAGCAGGTGATCCTGCGCCTGCAAACTGAAATCACGCGCTACGGAAATGCTTGCGAGCAATTCATAAGTGGCGCGAAAATCGGTCGCTAGATCCTGGCAGAGGGCATTGCCCTCCTCTGCCGCGAGAAGCTCTCGGGAAAGCATTGAATGCCGTCCCTCGATCTCTTGCAAAATGGTACACGCGTTTTCGTGATCACATCTTGCGGCAGCATTTCCCGCCCCGAAGAGCTGGTCAGTGACCTTGGCCAGCGCACTAACAACCACGACTGGGTGATATCGCAGGCGTCCATTCACGATCTGGCAGAGACGGCGGATCGCCGCCGCATCCTCCACCGAAGTACCGCCAAACTTCATGACCACGCATCGCGGTCGTTCGTTGCTGTCAGCATGCACCTCGCTCATCAGATTTCTCCTCGAGAAATAAAAAACCCACCTGCCAGTTGCTTCTGGCGGTGGGTCTTTGTCAGCCGCTAAAACTTGTGTTGCTCAGCTCACCAGACGCCCTCCCCCAGAAGACACGTAATTCGTGTCGGCATAGCGATCGTAATTCGCTTCATCTTCCGGGAGATGGGATTCATGGTCAACATGAAGTTAGTTGTTTTGCCCCGGGCGGAGCCGCGGCTCCGCGCTTTCCACGCGGAATTCTTCGAAGAACTGCACCAGGCGATCAAGCAGCTTACGCCGGCCGCCAATCATGTGCAGCCCACTCTCGTGCTGATGTTCTTCTAGTATTTTGTTCAAGCTGCTTTCCAATTCACTCATAACACACCCCCTCAGATGGTCTTTAGGTTGTAGTGGCACCGATGGGCAAGGGTGCCAACGATTCTGAGGTCTTCCCATAAGCACAGTATCAACTCAGTGGCTCAAAGAGAAATTTGAAATTCAGATGCGCGGGATCGGGAAATTTGATGCGTGCCACTTTACTTTGAAGCTGCCGCAAGCTGACGGACGGTGCTGATAAAGGTGGTCGTCGCCCGGGTCAAAGTTCGATCGCGCCTGTAGGCCAAGCCTAGTTCGCGCCACAGTTCTTCGTCTTGGATGGGAATCAATTTCACTCTCCCCGCCAGAACCTGATCCCGCGCGAAACTCGCGCTGATAAGCGAAACCCCCAGCCCGGCGGCAACAAAACTCTTGATCATGCCGACGCTCGCGAGTTCCATGCGCACTTGCAAGTGGGCAGAGTAGGGGCGAAATAATTTGTCCATTACTCTGCGGCTGAAACCAGTCTTCGGAAGCAGCAACGGCTGCTTGGCGATTTCGCTCACAGGCACCACATCATGCTTGGCTAGAGGACTTTGCGGGCTGACCATCAACATGAGCTGATCGCGAAATATGGGGTGCGATTTCAGACTCGAAGATTTGACTGGGAGCGTAACAATACCAACATCGATGGAACCGTTCTCCAGTTTCTCGATAATTTTGTAACTAAAATTGCGATAGATACTGATCTGCACACCGGGATAAAGATGGCAAAATTTCGCGAACACGTCCGGCAAAACGTACAGGCATGTCGCTTCATTCGCTCCAATTAGCAGAGTTCCGCGTGGCGTGCTGCCCTGGTCAGCCACCGCGAGGAGCGATTCGTCGCGCATTTGCAGCAGTCTCTCCGCGTACGTAAACAGAACGCGTCCAGCGGGAGTCAAAGTCACGTCCTTGCCCGAACGGTCGAGCAAGCGATCTCCGTATTCCTGTTCGAGTTGCCGAATTTGCGCGCTGACCGCCGACTGCGACCGGAACACTTTCTGCCCGGCTCGCGAAAAGCTGCCCAGCTTGGCAACTTCCAGAAACGTGACTAGCTGGTCGAAGTCCATGGGTGATAGTGCGTGATTATAGCGGAGACACTGGATCGAATCCGGACTGGGAGTTGTATGTGGCGTCGCCTACATCACCGCTGTTGCTTCTCGGTAGGCCGGCGCCTGGAGTGGTAACACCGGCGTTGCTTGCCGCTTCACGCTGGGTTGATTCATTCTGGCCAAGGTCGCGGTCCAGGTTTCAGCGACGGTGCAAGGCGGAACCAGCGGTTCGACTCGCAGCAAGGGCAAAGGTGAATTACTGTTCAGTAGTTCCGCGACTCGCGCGCTATTTGTGAGCCGGAAGTGCTTGAGCAGGACCCGTCGCAGCCAGATTTCTTCGCGGACCTCAAGAGGAGCCAATCTCACTGATGGCTGATTGTAGCCATGCCCGCCGATTGAATCGCGCAGCAGATATGCCAGCCCCCCCGTCATCCCTGCGCCTAGATTCGTGCCCGCAGGGCCAAGAATAATAACTACCCCAGCAGTCATATACTCGCAGGCGTGTTGGCCCGCGCCTTCGACCACGGCAAGAGCCCCACTGTTGCGCACAGCAAATCGTTCGCCCACACGCCCGGCGACATACAGTTCGCCGCTGGTTGCGCCATAAAGGACGGTGTTGCCCGCGACTACGTCGCCCCGGCGCGAGGCTTGCTCACCTGCACTAATCGAAATCGTGCCCCCGCTCAGGCCCTTGCCCAGGTAATCGTTGGCTTCTCCAGCGAGATGGAAATTTAATCCGGCTACGAGAAATGCGCCAAAGCTCTGGCCGGCGCTGCCAACAAACTCGTAACTTCTGGAACCATCCGGCAGATCTAAGCGCCGCAGGATTTCGCCGCTTAAGTGAGCTCCGATGGAGCGGTCCGCGCTAGTGATGCGGAATCGCCGCTGGGAAACCGAAGCGTCGCCAATAGTCTTATTCAATTCGACGTGCAATCTCGTGTCGTCGTCGACTAGGCATCCGGTTTGCGGTGGAGTAGGCGTCGGCTGGAGCAAATCGGCTAATGCCCGTGCCGCTTCGGCAGTTCGGGGCCTCAAACGCTCGACCCAGCCCACAATTTCCTCAATCGAACGCGCACCCATGCCCGCCAGGCGCTCGCGTACTTCTCTCGCCAGCCCCCGGAAATAGGTCTCAACCATTTCAGGTTTCCCCGTAAAACGGGTGCGCAATCTTTCATCCTGCGTCGCGATGCCCACCGGGCAAGTGTTCAGGTGACACTGCCGCGCCATCACGCAACCGAGAGCGAGCAGAGCAGCCGTGCCGAAGCCAAATTCGTCGGCGCCAAGCAGAGCAGCAAGGATCACATCACGCGCGAACTTGAAGCCCCCGTCCACGCGCAAGCGCACGCGCCCACGCAAGCCGGCCTTGCTGAGAGCAACATGTGTGTCGCGCAGTCCGGCTTCCCATGGTAGTCCGGTGTTCTTGATGGAACTGAGCGGCGAAGCGCCGGTCCCTCCGTCGTGGCCGCTGATGGTGATGACATCTGCGCCAGCTTTAGCAACGCCCGCCGCGATAATCCCTACTCCCGTGCTGGCCACCAGTTTCACGCCAATGCGGGCTCGCGGATTCACGGCGCGCAGATCGTAGATTAGTTGTGCGAGGTCCTCAATGCTATAGATGTCGTGGTGCGGAGGCGGCGAGATCAGCACCATGTTCGGCGTGGCGTGACGCAAGCGCGCAATGTAGGCCGAAACCTTGCTTGCGGGCAATTGTCCGCCTTCGCCCGGCTTCGCGCCTTGGGCAATCTTGATTTCCAGTTCATCCGCGTGAACGAGGTACTCGGTGGTGACTCCGAAGCGGGCTGAAGCTACTTGCTTTACGCGATTGTTAGCTCCAGAAAAGTCACTGTATACTTCGCGGTCTTCTCCGCCCTCGCCGGTGTTGCTACGCGCGCCCAAGCGATTCATGGCAATCGCGAGCGTTCGGTGAGTTTCTGGCGACACGGCTCCCAGAGACATGGCTTGTGTGCTGAATCGGCTGAGGATGGAGGCTTCCGATTCAACTTCGTCCAGGGGAATTGGATCCGCTGGCGCAACCTCTAATAAATCGCGCACAGCAATTGGGTCGCGCTGCTCTCCCAGTTCGACGAACGCTGCATAATTCTCCTCCGTTGGCGACTTGATGTAGCGATGCATCCGGCGAACGACTTCGGGCGAATTTGCATGCTGCTCTCCGCTGTGGCGGAAACGATAGAGGCCAAAATCCCGCAGGTCTGTAGTTTTTCCAGCAAAGGCCTCGCAGTGCCGATCTATGCAATCTTGCAGAATTTCGTGAAGTCCTTTGCCTCCAAGTGCTCGGCCTGCGTCCTCAAAGAATTCATCGCACAGTTCCGCATCGAGTCCGACAGTTTCAAAGAGCTGACTATTGCGATAGCTGGCAATAGCTGAAATTCCCATGCGCGCGATCACCTTGCGCAGGCCTTTTTCAATCGCTACGCGGTATCGCCTCGCTCCGCCGTGGGCGAGCGAACTGGCTTGCTCCAGGGCTAAATAAGGGAGCACCGCGCTGGCGCCTGCGGCGATAAGCAAAGCGACGTGATGCGTGTCAATGACCTGCCCGGTCTCAATGATCAGCGGGATTTCACAGCCTCCGGCTTGCACCAGGGATTTCCAGACCGCAGCTATGGCCAGCAGCGCAGGAAGAGCAGCGTGCTGCGCACCTATGTTGCGATCCGTGAGCAACACGAGCGATTGGTTCTCCGAAACAGCCGTCTTCGCCTGTTCTCGAATGCGTTCCAATGCAGACTTCGCTCCGCCAACTCCCTCTGAAGCGGGGAATGTGAATGCAATTGGTGCGATGGACTGAAAATGCCGCTCCAGCGCTTTCAACTGCGCAGTATCGAGCAGCGGCGACGGGAGCACGGCGAGATCTCCAAGATGCACCCGCAACGACATGACATGACTTTCGCGTAATGAATCAATCGGGGGATTCGTAACCTGCGCGAAGCGCTGTTTGCAGTAATCCCATAAGGGACGCCGAAGCTTGGAGAGCGAAGCAGGCGCCGCGTCATCGCCCATGCTCCAGACAGCTTCCTGCCCTTCTTCAACCAGAGGACGAAACAGCAGCCGAAATTGATCTTCCGTCCAGCCCAAGGTGGCCATCATTTTCTTTGGCTCTTTTGACGAATGCTCTGGCTGGTCGCTAGCAGGAACAATAACTGGCGATGGACGCGCAGGCTGATGGGCGCACTTTCTCGTCGATAAGAAGTTGTTGGGCCGCAGCAATCCGCCGGTCGCGGGATTTGCGATCAACATCTCGCCCGGTCCGAGGCGTTGCCTCTCAACGACTCGCTTGCCTTGCAGGTTCGCGATGCCAACTTCTGAACCGACCACCAACAGACCATCAGCAGTTAGCGTGTAACGCAGCGGACGGAGTCCATTACGATCCAGCTTTGCGCCGACAACTTCACCATCAGTAAAGATCAGTGCTGCGGGACCATCCCAAGGCTCCTGCCTGCATGCGTGCTCTTCAAAAAACACGCGCAGCTCCGGTTCCATCCCGTGAGCGTTCTCCCAAGCTGGTGGAACCATGGCCAGCATCGCCTCAGACACGCCATACCCGCGCCGCAAATACAGTTCGAAGGCGTTATCGAAACTAGCGGAGTCGCTGACGCGCTGTTCAAGCAGGCGGGCCGCGTCACAAAGCCCTACCTCCTTTCGCAACACAACTTCCTTAGCGTGCAACCATCTGCGATTGGCGCTGATAGTATTGATCTCGCCGTTGTGCGCTACGAAACGAAACGGCTGAGCCAGAGACCAACTGGGCTGCGTGTTGGTGGAATAGCGCTGATGAAAGATCGCGAAAGAGCTTACGAATTCGGGATCGACCAAATCAGGATAGAAGGCAGGCAACTGCTCGGGCGTAAGCAGTCCTTTATAAACAACAGTACGCGTTGAAAGCGAGCAGACGTATGTTCCGGGAAAGGCATTTTGTTCCACGCGTTTGCGCACCCGGAACAAAAGCGATTCAAAGTCGTCCGTCGCACTCTCTGGCGCGAAGAAGTATTGCTCGATGGCGGGCAGCGTATCCCGTGCTCGCGGCCCCACGACGTCAGGATCGCACGAGACCGATCGCCGGCCCAAACAGCGAAGGCCGCTCTCGAGTGCAGTTGATTGAATTATGGCCCGCGCCGCATTCTCATTCCCGGCCGGCAAGAACACCATCCCCAGGCCAAATACCGACGGCAGATCGATCCCATTCCGTCGCGCCTGCTTTCGTATGAAGGAATCCGGAATTTGCGTGAGGAGGCCGGCGCCATCACCACTGCGGCCATCGGCGTCCACGCCGCCGCGATGCGCCAGGCGGCGCAGCACCTCGAGTGCACGCTCTACGATCTCATGCGAGCCGCGATGCCCAAGCCGTGTGACGAAGCCGACACCACATGCATCATGGTCGACGGCGAACTGATTGCGCGCCATCCATCTTGTGTATCGTCAACTGACCTGGAAAGTACAATTGAGAATTTCGATGGAGCTAATGGATTTTTTGAGCAGGCGCTTTAGTTCTCTTCGCAGGTCACCGGATACTCAATCTGCACCAGCGGTGCGACCAGTTGTGGCTCTGGCACGTGCAGTCCGCATTCTGTCTTATTAAATCCCGACCAGCGGCCGGCCCGGGCATCTTCTCCTGCCTGGGTGGCGCGAGTGCAATGTGTGCATCCGATACTGGGATAGTTGCGGTCGTGCAGCGGATTGTAGGGAACTTCGTGCCTGCGGATATAACTCCAAACCATTGCGGACGTCCAGTCTGCAATCGGATTCACCTTGACCAACTGAAATTTCGCGTCCCATTCAAGTTTGCGAGCAGAGCCCCGCGCAACGGTTTGGTCGCGGCGAATGGCAGTTATCCAGGCCCGCAACTCTTTGAGCTTGTTCCTAAGCGGCTCTACTTTTCGAAGATTACAGCAACGATCAGGATCGCGGCTCCACAGCGCCGGGCCATGAACTTGCTCCTGTTCCTCGGGCGTCAGCGGAGAAAATACTCTCTCCACCCTGATGCCGTAACGCTTCTCGACGCGATCAATCAAATCATAAGTTTCGGGAAACAGAAACTCGGTATCGAGTGTGAAAACCCGGAAATTAGGATGCACGCGCGAGGCGATGTCCATCAGCACCATGCCTTCGGCGCCAAATCCGGAGGCCATCGCAATGTCGCCTTGAAAGTTCGCATATGCCCAACGGAGAACTTCGTCAGGTCGCCAAGTTTCGGCCTCAGGTTGTATGTGCTGCAGATGTTCTTTCACTGTGCTTGCTCCTGAGATCCACTCTCGGTAGTCTTGATCAACTCGCTTTGTGATGCTTCGAAATTACGAGCAATAAATTGCGAAAACTGCTCGCGGAGAGAACGGTGCTGAGCGAAGCGCACCACCTCGCCGACGACCAGCAGTGACGGTGCAGACAAACGCGGCGCGGATGGAAGTTCTCCAATGCTTGTGACATGCGCTCGTTCGTCGTGCGAGCCGACACGCGAAACGATGGCGCACGGAGTCTCAGCAGATAATCCTGCCGCCCGCAATTTTTGTGCTGTTGCTAGATAGTCGCGTCCTGGCATGTAAACCACAACTGTGACATCCGAAGCGATGGCATCAGGCCAGTTGTCGGAACTAGCGCCCACTGCGTGATGGCCGGTCAAGAAGACGAGCGACGATGAAATCTCGCGATAAGTGAGCGGAATTTGGATGGCGGCTGCCGCGCCGAGAGCAGCAGTTATGCCTGGAACAACCTCGACCTCAATGCCACCTTCGCGGAGCGCTTGCATCTCTTCGCCGCCGCGACCGAAGATGAACGGGTCTCCTCCCTTCAGACGAACCACTTGCAAACCCAGCAATGCATATTGAATAAGCAGCGAATTGATTTCGCGCTGGCTTGTACTCTTGCCTCCACAACGTTTGCCGACATTGTGGATTCGAGCTGTGGAAGGAACTTGTGCGAGTATCTCTGCTCCCACCAGTTCGTCATGGAGGACCACGTCTGCGCGTTTCAGGACCTTCAACGCTTTCAGCGTTAGCAGCTCCGGATCTCCTGGACCTGCGCCCACTAAGTACACTTTGCCGTTCATGAAGGTTCTCCCTTACTAATCAATTCCGCCGCAACAGGTCGTTGGCTCGCGAGCTCATGAAGCTGGCGGTGGCGCTCTTCTGGATTGATGTCCCGTGCAAAAAGCTCCCGCCGTCTCTTTCCAAGTTGTTCCACCCAACCCTCGTATTCCGGACCGTATTGTGATTCGAGTTCCCGCCTGAGTTTCTGCGCCAGTGCTGGGCTCTCGCCCGCTGTCGAAATCGCAATCTGAAGCTGACCACGGCGGACCACCGCTGGATAATAGAAATCGCAGTGTTCGGGATCATCCACGACGTTGCAGAGCACGTTACGGCGCTGCGCCTCGCGGAAAACAGATCCGTTCACTTCGTTCGACGAAGTAGCAGCAATCACGAGAAACACGCCATCCAGATCGAGGAGACAGAACTCTCGCGATTCCCATCGCATCACTCCAGTCCGCGCCCACTCCTGCACGGCTACATCGGCCTGAGGCGCAACCACACGAACCGTGGCCCCGGCGAGCAGGAGGCTGCCAATCTTCCCTTCGGCTACCGTTCCTGCGCCCACCACCAGGCACGGCCGCCCCTCGAGTTTCAAAAACATTGGAAATAAATTCGTCACGTTTATTCCTTAACCCTCAACGGCATGGGGCACACGTCCCGGAGAAGCATCCCGGGCGACGGCGGCCAAAAATCTGCCAGCCAGGCACTCGCGCAATTCCTCGTCGCTGTGGCGGGCGAAGAATTTCCGCAGATTCTCTCCGGGCAATCTCTCCTGAAGATAGCGCTGCAAAAGACGCTCAATCGCGTCCGGAACTTCACTCGCCAAACACCGGTAGCCGATTGGACGAGCAATCGATTGATGCAAACCGACTGCACCGCCGACGCAGAAGTAGTAGGCATCCTGGAGCCGTCCAGCGACTTTAATTTTCTTGCCTTCAATCCCAATGTCTGCGATCCAGTGCTGCCCGCAGCTGTTCGGGCAGCCGGTGACGTGAAGCTTGAGGTGCTGCTCGAATCCGGGCAGGCGTTCTTCAAGCTCTTCCACCAGCCAGCGAGCAAAACTCTTCGTTTCGGTAATGGCCAACTTGCAGAATTCCGTCCCGCTGCAGGCGATTGCGCCACGCCAAAATGGCGAGGCCCCCACTCGCAAACCGACAGCTTCCAGTCCCTGCGCCAGCTGCTCCACATTGCGATTGGGGATATTCACGACGAGCAGATTCTGCATGTTCGTCGTGCGCAGTTCGCCGCCAGCAAACTCGTCGGCCAAATCGGCCGCCCTCCGCATCTGCTCAGCTGAAATTCTGCCTCGCAGCACCGCAGCGCCCACATACGAATACCCAGGCTGTTTTTGCGGATGAGCACCCACATGGTCGCGATAAACATCATCGGGCCGCTGCTCCGCAACCGCCGGATCAAGGCGGAAACCGACTCTTCGTTCCAGTTCGTCTTGAAAGCTCTCCGCGCTCCAGCCATGCTTTAGAAACAGAAATTTCAATCGCGCGCGCTCACGGTTCTCTCGCAGGATCTCGCTGTCGTGAAAAAGCTGGGCAACTCCGGCCAGCACGGGAACGACTTGTTCCCAGCGCACAAACGCATTCAGCCGGAGAGCTAAATGCGGGTCGGTCGATAAGCCGCCGCCAACGCGCAGTGAAAATCCAGTTTCAGAACCCCGCCGGACCGCCGTGAGTCCGACGTCATTGATTTCGGGATAGGCACACCACACGCGGCATCCGGTGATGCAAACTTTGAATTTGCGCGGCAGGTTGTAAAAATCCGGATTGCCTTCGAAGAAACGGTTCGCCTCCAAAGCGAGAGGAGACGCATCACAGATCTCATGGGCATCTACGCCGGCCAGCGGGCAACCAGTGATGTTGCGTGTGTCGTCACCGCATGATCCCTTCGTCGTGAGACCGACACTCCAAAGAGCGTCCAATAATTCGGGCAGAGCTTGAATCGTGACCCAGTGGAGTTGAATGTTCTGCCGCACCGTGATGTCGGCTGTTGCACGCGCGTATCGCTCAGTGACGTCGGCAATGGTGCGAAGCTGGTGGGATCGAAGCAGGCCATTCGGAATCCGAATGCGGACCATGAAATAAGGAAGAGCTTTGCCTTCCCCGCCCTGGCCGCCGATCGCACCGGCTCCATCCCCCTGCGTATACACGCCCCACCAGCGGAAATATGTTCCTAGCCATTCAGGCGGAATCGCGCTGAACCCCTCGCGCGAGAAGCGGCGAATCTCTTCGAGACCCTCCCAGGGATTCTTCTCCCGCTTTAACCGCTCCACGCGTTGCGCTTTTGTCTCTGTGTTTGTGGGCATAAAAAACCACCGCCAGCACCTTGTGCTGGCGGTGGGTACGATTGCCGGGTTCTAAACAAAACTTAGCTCAGCAGCCTCCCTGCGCCAGACACACGCATACAACAACAAGAACAACATGCGCACATCTGGCAGGAAGAATTCATGCTGTGGCGATACTAGAGAACACCACTGAGATGAGTCAACCTGCTTCTAGGATTCAGCTATGAAAAATTTTAATTCGGCCAATCGGTAAAACCCGAAGCTGCACTGCCCAACTCGAACGCCGCGTTATGTCTATCCAAAAAGATAGGCCAGCTATCTAGACAGATAGACAGTTGGCACCCAAGGTCTTTTCCGCCGCAACAGATTACACGGAAGCACTGTATTTTCAGTTACCTATATTGAGCTTTAAGCACGGCACGAATTCCTCGTCGCTAACCGCTGTTCGGCAACAGAGTTGCGAGCTTTCCCAGGTACAAAAATAGGGATTGGCGCTCTGGGAGCGGAACGTGCGTCCAACGGGTCGATCCCGAATCTCCAACCAACTCACAATAAGACCAACTGCAACGCTCGCCCAAATTTTGAAAAGGAGAGACTCTATGAAATCTACCGCCCATATTTGTTGCATCCTGCCCCCACATATTTTGCACAAGCTCTCAGAGCGTCCAGAACACCGCCAGCGAGCCTTGCGCGCCTTGGCGATCACCGAACGGTTGCGCGGGCGCCGCGAAGTGTTCGCTCAATTCGCTGCGGGATTATCCGCCGGCCAGAAACGCCGCACGATCTACGACGCACAACATCAAACTGATCTTCCTGGAACGTTGATGAGAGGCGAAGGCGATGACAAGCCCTCGCTCGATGTTGCAATCAATGAAGCCTACGATTTTTCCGGTGCCACATACGATTTTTATCAGAACGCATACAATCGCAATTCGGTAGACGGGCGTGGCCTGCGCCTCGACTCGACGGTACATTATGACCAGCAATTCGATAACGCGTTTTGGGACGGACGGCAGATGGTTTACGGAGATGGCGACCGCGTGTTGTTTGACCGTTTCACGAAATGTATTGATGTGGTCGGCCATGAACTCACACACGGCGTCACGCAATATACCGCTGGGTTGAGCTATCGCGGACAATCCGGCGCGTTGAACGAGTCCATGTCCGACGTGTTCGGCTCTCTGGTAAAACAAATGGCCGCCGGCCAAACTGCCGATAAGGCCGATTGGCTGATCGGCGCCGGGCTGCTCATGCCAAGCGTAAGTGGCGTCGCGCTGCGTTCCATGAAAGATCCCGGTACGGCTTACAACGATCCGCAGCTCGGGCAGGATCCTCAACCGGCCAACATGGCGAATTATCTGGACACGACTGACGACAACGGCGGTGTCCACATCAATTCTGGCATTCCAAATCATGCGTTCTTTCTCACTGCTACGAAGATTGGCGGGTTTGCCTGGGAAAAGGCAGGCCGCATTTGGTATGTGACGCTCACCACTCGACTGCAGGCCGATTCCGATTTCCAGGCTGCTGCTGACCTTACGTTCGCGGTCGCCGGCGAGCTGTATGGCTCCGGCAGCGCCGAGCAGCAAGCTGTGCAGAGTGGTTGGGACGAAGTGGGAATTACCATCAATCCTACTTTTGCCAAAAAGCTGGCCCGACCGGCAAAGACCGCGGCTTAAGAACGCGAATTACTCGAACACACAGGACCTGACTAGCGCAGGTCCTTTCTTTTTGGAGCGCACTTTCGTTCAAACGCATAGAATATTCGTGCCTTTCGCTTTGGAGAAACAGGTATGCAGATTCACTTGGAGCGGAGCGGGGGATTTGCGGGATTGCGATTGATCCATGACATCGACTCCACCGCTCTGTCTCCGGAACAGCAAGCGGAGCTGAACAATCTCATTGAGCAGTCGCATTTGTTTGAACTTCCCGCGGTACTGCGAGCGGAGCATGCCGGCGCAGACCGGTTTCAATACAAACTGCGCGTGAAACGTGATTCGCATGAGCACTCGGTCGAGCTCGATGAAGCCGCCATGCCTCCGAATCTGCGGCCGCTCATCAATTGGGTGATGGCATCGAAACGCAAGGCTTAACGCCGGGATTATGTTAGTGTCCTAAGTTTTGCTGGAGTCGCAGTCCCAAAAATTGGAAATGAGGTCCCGCAGCCCCAACTCCCATCTTAGGTGAGAAAGCGAGCATGATGCGAAAATTTTATTCGGCGGTTCTCTTCTCCCTCTTCGGCTTCCTGCTAGCCGTGGCTCCTATCGCGGCGCAAACTTCAGCAACACAATCAACCACCCAGATTGAGCAGCGCGTCGACTCCATTCTTAGCCGCATGACGCTCCAGCAGAAGATCGACATGCTGGGCGGAGTGGACGATTTCTATATCCGCGACTTTCCCGACCTAAATCTTCCTCGCCTCAAGATGGCCGATGGGCCACTCGGCGTGCGCAACTACGGACCCGCGACAACCATGGCCGGCGGGATCTCGCTTGCAGCCACTTGGGATCCTGAACTCGCCGAGCGAGTCGGCGCCGAGATTGGCCGCGACGCTCGTGCCAGGGGCGTGCACTTCATGTTGGGGCCCGGCGTGAACATTTATCGCGCGCCGATGAATGGCCGCAACTTCGAGTATTTCGGCGAAGATCCCTTTCTCGCCTCGCGTATCGCGGTCGGCTATATCGAGGGGATGCAGAGCCAAGGCGTAAGCGCCACTATTAAGCATTTCATGGGGAATAACTCTGAGTTCGATCGCCACAACACCGACTCAATCATTGACGAACGCACAATGCGAGAAATTTATCTGCCCACGTTCGAAGCCGCCGTGAAAGAAGCCCATGTGGGCGCGATTATGGATTCCTACAATCTCACCAACGGCGCGCACATGACGCAAAACGGATACTTGAATACTGATGTCGCCAAAAAGGAGTGGGGATTTGACGGCATTATGATGTCTGATTGGACTTCCACCTACGATGCGATCGCTGCCGCTAATGGCGGGCTTGATCTGGAGATGCCCTCCGGAGTATTTCTGAACCGAAAGAATCTAGAACCTGCGATCCAACAAGGCAAAGTCTCGGTCGCGACCATTGATGACAAGGTCAGGCGCATTTTGCGAACTGCAGTACGGTTTGGATGGCTCGACCGAGATCAGACTGAGTACTCCATCCCTCGTTTCAACGTGCAGGGGCGGCAAGTGGCACTGCAATCCGCGCGTGAAGGAATGGTTCTGCTGAAAAACGACAGCAACCTGCTGCCGCTCGATAAGACGAAAATCAAATCCATCGCTGTCATCGGCCCGGACGCATATCCAGCCGTGCCGGACGGAGGCGGCAGCGCGCGGGTGCAACCGTTCGCCGCAGTGAGCTTTCTCGAAGGCATCACTAATTCTCTTGGAAGTAACACGAGAGTTCTCTACAGTCGCGGCATTCCCAAACTTGGCGAGCTGGCCGATGCCACACAATTCTCCACTGCTGGGAATAACGGTCACTCAGGAGTTTCTGCCGAATACTTCGCCAACAAGCAGCTCCAGGGTACTCCCGTCGTAACTCGAACTGAGCAGCACATCAACTTGGGGATTGATTCCAAAACGAACTTTCCCGAGGGGACACAATCTTCACGCTGGACGGGCTATTTCACTCCGCAGAGCTCGGGATCATACGACATTTTTGTGGCGTCCACAGGTGAAGATGGAGGGTTTTTCCGGCTTTACGTTGACGACAAACTCGTGTTTGACAACTGGGCTTCCTCCAAGGCTCTGGTAAGTTACACCACGTTTCCGCTTGAGCTGAAATCCCATAAGGTTGTTCTCGAGCAGCACGGTCGCGGCGATTGGCTTGGTGTGCGATTGCAGATGGGAATTGTCCGCCAAGGAAAGTACGTTGACGCCGATGCTAAGAAGCTTGTAGCCAACGCCGATGCGGTGGTCCTAGCTGTCGGCTTTGATTACGCGAGCGAGAGTGAAGGCGCGGACCGTACATTCCGGCTTCCGCCTGGACAGGAAGAACTCATCCAGGAAATCGCTGCTGCCAATAAAAACACGATTGTAATCGTGACCTCTGGCGGGAATGTGGACAGCAATGTCTGGCTCAGTCGCGTTCCTGCGCTGCTTGAAGCGTGGTATCCCGGACAAGAGGGCGGAACAGCGCTGGCTGAAATTCTGTTCGGCGACGTAGATCCATCGGGGAGGTTGCCTGTGAGTTTCGAACGCCGCTGGGAAGACAATCCCGTTCACGAAAGCTACTATCCGCAGCCCGGCACGAACCGCATCGTATATAAGGAAGGCATTTTCGTAGGTTATCGCGGCTACGAGCATAAGGGAACAAAGCCGCTCTTTCCTTTCGGATATGGACTCTCCTACACCACATTTAAGTACAGCAATCTTGAAATCAAGCCGCGCGCGCCCAGCGGCAGCTATCAAGTCTCTCTTGATGTGACCAACACTGGCCAACGCGAAGGGGCCGACGTCGTTCAAGTGTATTTGGGCGATTCCCACGCGAAAGTGCCTCGGCCCGCAAAAGAGTTGGAGGGTTTCGCCAGGGTCAGTCTCCATCCTGAAGAAACAAGAAGAGTGACTGTTCCTTTGGATGCGCGCGCGTTTGCCTACTACGACACAGAAACAAAGCAGTGGCGGCACGACCCCGATAGTTTTGAGGTGCTGGTCGGACATTCTTCAGAACAGATAGAGTTGCGCGGCAATATCGCACTGGCGGCAGCGGCAGGAAAGTAAGTGAAGGGATCTGCGATCTCAAACATAATTACAGCGACTAAAACATTCATTTAGGTGGCTGCGGAACTGGTTCCGGCACCGCGGCGCCGTCTGCTCGAGGATCCGATCCGGCGAAGTTTACGCCGGTTTTGGAATTGTGGAGCACCGCCTGGCCGCGTCCCATCCACGATGAATATTCCTTACGGACGTTTAAGTTGTGCCCCTTCAACCGCAACTGATCGAGTACTTCCGGCTTTACTCGCGACTCGATTGCAATATCGCAATTCAGAGACTCGCTGTGAATGGTAAAACGCGGCACCTCTACCGCAGCCTGGACGTTCATCCCGTAATCGACAACATTCGAAACAAATTGCGCATGTGCCAATGGCTGATTGGAGCCGCCCATGATTCCGAAGCCGACGTGGATATCGTCTTTTTCCATGAACGCGGGAATGATGGTATGAAAGGGACGCTTGCGAGGAGCGAGCGCATTGGGGTGGCTGGGATCGAGGGTGAAAAGTCCGCCGCGATCCTGCAGCACAAATCCCATGCCGAGGACCGCAACGCCTGAGCCGAACGAATCATAGTTGCTCTGAATCAGCGAAGCAATATTGCCGTCTTTGTCGACCGCAGCGAGATACGTGGTGTCGCTCTTCGCCAGATTTCCATTTACTGGCGCGCAGTTTGCCTTATCAGGATTGATGAGCGCGGCGCGCTGTTCGGCATAATCTTTCGCGAGCAGGCCCTTGACCGGAACTTTGGCGAATCGCGGGTCGGCGTTGTAGCGATAAAGATCAGTGTAAGCAAGCTTCATTGCTTCGATCTTTTTGTGCAGTTCGACCGCGCCCTGGGGGCCGTCGTTATTGGGCGGCTGAGTCGCCATGATGTTCAGCATTTCGAGCGCGGCCATTCCCTGGCCGTTCGGAGGCAGTTCGTAAACTTTCCAACCGCGATAATCAATGGAAAGCGGCTCAACCCACTCAGCGGAAAATTCCGCCAAGTCATCGGCCTGCATTGTTCCCCAGAGTGCTGCCGAGGTCTTGAGAATCGCTTGCGCAATCTCGCCTCTGTAGAAGGCATCCCGTCCTTTTTGCGCAATTAGGAGCAACGCTTTGGCGAGATCAGGATTGGAGAACATTTCACCAATCTCTGGCGGCTTGCCATGAGGAAGGTAAATCCGCTGCGCCTCAGAAGCCTGCTTTAGCTTGTCGAGCGAGTCGGCCCAATATCCATGGATGAACTCGGGCACGGGATATCCATGTTCTGCGTAATAAATCGCAGGTCCAAAAATCTCTTTCCACGGCAGCTTTCCGAAACGCTTGTGGGCCTGACTCCATCCTTCAACCGTGCCAGGAACGGTTACGCTATGAATGCCGTCCTGAGGCATCGCCGTGATTCCCTGCTTCTTCAAAAAATCAATCGACAAGCCGCGTGGTGCCCAGCCGCTGGCGTTCAGGCCGTACAGTTTCCCGCTCTTCGCGTCCCAATAAATCAGGAAGAGATCGCCGCCAATGCCGTTCATCATCGGCTCGGTGACACCGAGCACAGCATTGGCTGCAATGGCCGCGTCAATCGCCGAGCCCCCACGCGCCAGAATCTGCGCGCCGGCCTGAGACGCGAGAACATGGCTGGTCGCGACGATTCCATGGTCGTTGATGACCATGGAACGTCCGTAGGAACGCTCCTGGGCTGAGACTGACATTGCAAGCAGGACAAATGAGGTCAATAGGATAGCGGATCGCATGGATCCTCCGGGCCTTCGAACCTGATTCAGACAAGAAGAGAAAGACTACTACAGTGAGCACGGGCGAGGACGCTCGCGCTTACATCGCTCAGGGTGAGGCTCTACTGACTAGAAGGTGATTGCTGCGTCGGATACACCTCGGTTGCGGTTGGACCAAACGCAAATTTCAGAACCCATTCGCTGGAGACTGGCTGGCTATCGATCTGCGGTGGCGTGAACTTCCAATCGCGCGATGCTTCCATAGCGAGACGAGCGAAATACTTGCTTGGTCCAGGAGAAAGAAAACTCGCTTCCGTAACATTGCCGGACTGATCCACAGCTAGCTTTACGCGCACTCTTACTTTGCCTTCAATTGTGTTTCTAGCGCTCTGCGACACCGCGGGAAGCACTTGGTGGAGAACCGATCCCGGAACAATGCCATTGCTTGACGTGCGCTCCGGCTCAGATTTCACCGGGGGCGGTGAGGGCTGGATATTGTTGGCACTGGAATTCGATTCGCTGGCGGCTTGCGATGGCTGTGGGCGCGGCTGCTTGCGCAATAG
>Ga0209059_1000535_pt1 | contig 17489 bp, 14 predicted proteins | sample GraSoiAngelo_151_FD_186165 | JGI IMG/M metagenome (GOLD analysis project Ga0209059, IMG submission 186165) | Grasslands soil microbial communities from the Angelo Coastal Reserve, California, USA - 14_1009_12_20cm (SPAdes) (version 2) | ecosystem: Environmental > Terrestrial > Soil > Grasslands ...
GGCCGAAGGGGCGCCGCCAGAACGGCGTTGGCGCTTGTTCGGTTAACCGATCAGGCCTCGGCGGAAGCCGACTGCGACTGCGTGGGCTCGTGACCGCGCTTGCAGCTTCGCTAGCAGGTGGCGGACGTGCGACTTCACGGTCTCCTCGGAGAGGAAGAGGCGCTGGCCGATCTCGCGGTTCACGAGACCGTCCGAGATCAGCTGGAGAACTTCGATCTCGCGGGCCGTGGGCTCCTGCTCGAGCTCGCGCAGCGGGCCCGAGAACGGGATGACCTCGGCCTCCTGCTGGCCGTTCGAGCGCCGCGCCGCGACCTCGTTGAAGCGGCGCGTGTGCCCGATGTAACGGCTCAGGATCTCCTTACGCTCGGCGGCGTCCACGGGGCACTCATCGGCCGGCGCCCCTCCCCTCTTTAGGGGGATTCCCCGAATCAGGGATTCGGGATCGGACGCGACTCCTTCCCCGCCGGCTCCGTGGGGGTCGCATGCTCGTCGGCGGAGTCGGGAGTGTGCTTCGGGGAGGCAGTCACCTGCGCCAGCGTCTCCTTGTCGACGTTGAGCGGGTGGTGGCAGGCGGCGAGGTGGCCGTTCCCGTAGTCGGTGAGGGGCGGCTCGACCTCTCGGCAGATCTCGGTCATGTAGCGGCACCGCGGGTGGAAGCGGCAGCCGGAGGGCGGGTCGATCGGGCTCGGGACGTCGCCCTCGAGGACGATGCGCTCGCGCTGCTCCGACAGGTCCGGGTCGGGGATCGGCACGGCCGAGAGGAGCGCCTCCGTGTAGGGCATGATCGGCCGCGTGTAGAGCTCCTCGGCCGGCGAGAGCTCGACGAGCTTGCCGAGGTACATCACGGCGATGCGGTCGGAGACGTGCCGGACGACGCCGAGGTCGTGCGCGATGAAGATGTAGGTGAGACGGAACTCGTCCTGGAGCTCGTCGAGCAGGTTGATCATCTGCGCCTGGATCGAGACGTCCAGGGCGGAGACTGGCTCGTCGGCAACGACCAGCTTCGGCCGCAGGGCGAGCGCGCGGGCCACGCCGATCCGCTGCCGCTGGCCGCCGGAGAACTCGTGCGGAAAGCGGTTGTAGTGCTCAGGCGAGAGGCCGACCGTCTCGAGTAGCTCCTGCACGCGCTGGCGGCGCTCGCGGGCGTCGCCGACGTCGTGGATCTTCAGCGGGTCGCCGATGATCGAGCCGACGCGCTTCCGCGGGTTCAGGCTCGCGTACGGATCCTGGAAGATCATCTGCATCTCGCGGCGGAGAGGGCGCAGCGCCCGGGCGCCGAGATGGCCGATCGGGCTTCCCTGGAACACGACCTCGCCGGCGCTCGGCGGGAGGAGGCGCACGATGGTGCGGCCGAGGGTCGACTTGCCGCAGCCCGACTCACCGACGAGACCGAGCGTCTCGCCCTCGCTGACGGCGAAGGTGACGTCGTCGACTGCGTGCACGCGCCCGACCTCCCGGCTCAGGACGCCCTTCTTGATCGGGAAGTACTTCTTCAGGCCGCGCACCTCGACGAGCGGGGCGCCGCCGTTCGAGCTCACGCCGCCTCCTCCTCGCCGCGGATCGTCCGGTCGCGGACAGCCCGCTTCTCCTGCACCGAGAGCCAGCAACGGTCGAGGTGGCCGGGCTCCTCGACCCGGTTGACCAGATCGGGCTCCTCGATGCACTTGTCGAAGGCGTGCGGGCAGCGCGGGCGGAACTTGCAGCCGCGCGGCAGGTTGATGAGCGACGGGGGCGAGCCCGTGATCGAGGCGAGGCGCTTCGGCTTCGGCCGGTCGAGGCGCGGGATCGAGCCGAGGAGACCCCACGTATACGGCATCTGCGGGTCGTAGAAGACCTGACGCTTCGCCCCGCGCTCGACCACGCGACCCGCGTACATGACGATGATCTCGTCCGCGACGTCGGCGACGACGCCGAGGTCGTGGGTGATCAGGATGACCGCCGAGTTGAAGTCGTCCTTGAGCCGGTCGATGAGCTCGATGATCTGCGCCTGGATGGTCACGTCGAGTGCCGTCGTCGGCTCGTCGGCGATCAGGACGTCGGGGTTGCAGGAGAGCGCCATCGCGATCATGGCCCGCTGGCGCATCCCGCCCGAGAACTGGTGCGGGTAGTCGTCGACCCGGACGTCGGGACGCGGGATGCCGACCTGCCGCAGCAGGTCGACCGCCCGCCGCTTCGCCCGACCCTTGTCGATGTCCTCGTGCGTTCGGATCGCCTCGACGATCTGGTTGCCGATCCGGTAGACCGGGTTCAGCGACGTCATCGGATCCTGGAAGATCATCCCCATCTCGTTGCCGCGGAAGTCCTGCATCGCGGTCTCGGGCAGCTTCAGCAGGTCCCGGCCCTTGTAGAGGACCTCGCCCTGGAAGCGCGTGTTCACGTCGCGGGTCAGGCCCAGGAGGGTCATGGCCGTCACGCTCTTGCCCGAGCCCGACTCGCCGACGATGCCGAGCACCTTGCCGCGCTCGAGGTCGAATGACACCCCGTCGACGGCGTGCACGATCCCGTCTTCGGTGTTGAAGTGGACTTGCAGGTCCTTGACGTCGAGCAGGCGCTCGGCCATCTAGGTGGGCCGGATTCGCGGGTCGAGGTAGGCGTAGAAGATGTCGACGAGCACGCTGAAGAGGACGATGAAGAACGCGCCGTACATCGTCACGCCCATGATCGGGGGCAGGTCGAAGTTGTTGATCGACTGCGCCGCGTACTGACCGACGCCGTGCAGGTCGAAGACGGTCTCCGTGAGGATCGCCCCGCCGCCGAGCACGCCGGCGAAGTCGAGACCGAAGAGCGTGACGATCGGGATCAGCGAGTTCCGGAGGACGTGCTTGACGAGCACCCGCCTCGACGCCAGCCCTTTCGCCTTGGCGGTGCGCACGTAGTCCTCGTTGATCGTGTCGAGGATGTTGCCGCGGAGCACGCGGCCGTAGAAGCCGATGAAGAGGACGGCGAGGACGAGCCACGGCAGGATCAGGTGGTACGCCCACTGGAGCGGGTTCGCGGTCAGCGGGTAGTACTCGCCGTCCGGGAAGAAGGAGTTCTTCTCGGCGAGCAGATAGCGTGTCACGAGGCCGAGCCAGAAGACCGGCATCGAGATCCCGACGAGGGCCAGGATCGTGATGAGGCGATCCGACAGCCTGCCGGCCGTGACGGCCGAGATCACCCCCACGAGGACACCGAAGAAGACCCAGATGAGCGCGGCGCCGATCGTGAGCGAGAACGTCGCCGGGATGCCCTGCTTGATCTGGCTCAGCACGGGCTGCTGCGAGGTGTAGGAGACGAGATTGTTCGTGAACATCCGCTTGATCATCAGGCCGTACTGGACGTAGAACGGCTTGTCGAAACCCCAGGCGTGCTCGATGTTCAGCACGTTCTGGGGCGTCGCGTTCTTGCCGGCGATGCGCTGCGCCGTCCCGAGCTTCCCGCCGCCCGGGACGATGATGAAGATCAGGAAGACGATGAACGTGACGGCGAGCATCACGAGGATCGCGCCGATCGTCCGTCTGATCAGGAACGTGGCCATCAGTGCTCGATCTTCACCTTCGCGCGCGGGTCGAGCGCGTCACGGAGCCCGTCCCCGAACACGTTCAGCGCCAGCACGGTGAGCACGATCGCGAGGCCCGGCATGATCGCGAACCACGGCCGGGTGACGATCAGGCCCTGGCCGTCGGAGATCAGCGTCCCCCACGAGGGAGTCGGCGGCTGCACGCCGGCGCCGAGGAACGAGAGCGCCGCCTCGAGGACGATGTTGTTCGCGACGATCAGCGTGAAGAAGACGAGGATCGACGACGCGACGTTCGGCAGGAGCTCCGTGAACATGATCCGGAGCGGGCCAGCGCCCTGCGCGACCGCGGCCTCGATGAACTCCTTCTGCCGCAGCGACAGGACCTGCCCGCGCAACGGCCGTCCCACGTACGGGATCAGGACGTAGGAGATCACGAGCGTCGGGATCATGATGTTGCCCGAGTTCGCCCTGATGGGGCCGAGGTGGATGCCGTTGATCGCGAGCGCTGCGCCGAGCGCGATCCCGAGCAGGATGACGGGGAACGCGTAGAAGAGGTCGAAGAAGCGCGTGATCACGAAGTCGAGCCAGCCCCCGTAGAAGCCGGCCAGGAGGGCGAGGATCGTCGCCGCGACGACGCAGATCAGCGACGAGACGATGCCGACGAAGAGCGACGTCCTCCCGCCGTAGAGGAGCCGGACGGCGATGTCGCGGCCGAGCTGGTCCGCCCCGAGCACGTACTTCCCTCCGGCGGCGAACCACTGCGGCCCGACGGGGGTCGAGGCGACGAGCTTCCCGCCCAGCACGCCGCCCTTCGAGACGACGTCGACCTTCGTGCCGTGCACGGTGATCGTGTCGAGAACGTGCTCGTTGCTCGGCCCCGAGTGCGCGACGTGGTGCGCGTAGAGCGGCGCGAGGATGCACGCGACCACGATGAGGACGAACAGGCCGAGGAAGGCGAAGGCGACGAAGTTCCGACGGAGCCGCCGCCAGGCGAGGTACCAGGGGCTCCGGCCGCGGATGACCGCACCCGACTCCTCGGCGGCGAGCTCCGCCGCGGTGTCGAGCGTGAATTCCGTTTCCGTCGCCGGCTGGGCCAAGCTTCCCCTTGGACGAAGAGGAGGGCGCCTCCTCGGCGCCCTCCCCGACTACGGCTATCTCACTTGTGACAGATCGTTGCGAAGTCGAACTGGTAGAGGACGTGGTTGACGTAGCAGCCTAGGTCGATGTCGGAGTTGAAGGTGTCGACGAACTGCCGGTTGATGAACGGCGCCCACGCGGCCTGCTGCATGGCCTGCTTGTCGAGCGCGGCCCACTGGGCGTTCACCGACGACGACAGGTTCGTCTGCTTCTTCAGCGACGCGATCTTCGCGTTCACCGCCTTGTCGTCGAAGTTGGAGTAGTTGTTGTTGTGCGTCGGCGTGATCCGCGTGCCGTTCAGAAGCACGTCGAACCAGTCGAGCGGGTGCGGGTAGTCCTGGAACCAGTCGGCGAAGCCGATCTGCGCCTTCGTCGTCTGGTTGCCGATCGTCGTCCAGTAGACGGAGGAGTTGATGATCTTGTCCTTGGCCTTGAAGCCGAGCGAGTTCAGGACCGAGGTCAGGTACTCGGTCGCCTTCGGGTCCTGGCCGCGGTCGTGGTTCCAGACCGTGATCGACATCCCCTTCACGCCGGCTGCGGCGATGAGCTTCTTCGCCTTCGCCAGGTTGTAGGGGTAGAGGTTGTGCTTCTTGTACTGCGGATACGTCGGCGGAAGGACGTTCTCCGTCGGGTTGGCGAGGCCGCCGTAGACCCGGACGAGCGCCTGGCGGTTGATGGCGTAGTTGACCGCCTGCCGCACGCGCACGTCGTCGAACGGCTTCACGCGGTTGTTCATGAAGAAGTAGTAGGTGTTCGCCGGCGTGTAGACCTTCGTCTGGTTGGAGTACTTCGACTGCAGCGTGCCGAGCCGGTCGGGCGGGGGCTGCTGGAAGTCGTAGTCGTCCTGACCCTTCAGCGTGCGGGTCAGCGCCACGCCGGGATCGCCGAGGATGTCGATGGTCATCTTGTCGGGGTTCCCGTTCGGGACCTCGCTGATGCCCGTGGCCTTGTTGGACTTCCACTGCGGGTTCCGCACGACGACGGCGAGCTTGTTCGCCTTGTAGCTCTGGATCATGTACGGACCCGTCGCGGGAGCCGGATGCGGCGACTGGTCCTTCGCCGGCGTCGCCGGCGGCAGCAGCGCCGCGAACTCCGTCGCCAGGATGTTCTGGAAGTCACCCTGAGGCTGGGTCAGCTTGATCGTGATCTGGCCCGTCTTGTCGTTCGTTGTGATCCCGGTGATGTGGCCCTTCTTCGTCTTCGAGAAGGCGTCAGCGCCGACGACGTTCGAGAAGAAGCCGACGCCCGGCGAGTCGACCTTGTAGTCGCGCTCGATCGTCGCGCGGAAGTCGCTCGCCTTGACGGGCGTGCCGTCGGAGTACTTGAGGCCCTTGCGCAGCGTCAGCGTGTAGGTCTTGCCGTCGGAAGAGATCTTGGGCATGGCCTTGGCCAGGTACGGGACGATCGTCGCGCCGTCGGGCCCGTTGACGTGCTTGTAGCCCAGGAGGGGCAGGTAGACGTTCCACATGATCGACCAGCCCTCGACGGTGTACGACAAGCCGGGATCGAGGTAGTCGGTGCCGGTGTCGTAGGCGATGCGGAAGTTGGCGAACGGCTGGTTCTTGCCACCTCCGCTCGAACTCGGTTTGTTGCTGGCGCTCTTGCTCTTCCCTCCGCAAGCAGCGCCGAGGAGAGCGAACCCGGCAATGAGCGCCCCTACGCTCAGCAGCCACGTCCACCGTTGGCTCCGTGTCACTCGATACCTCCCGCTCTGGAGAATCCCTCACGCGTGAGGCGAAGCGCCTCTGGGGCGTCGATGTTACCCGGCACCCCGTATTCGGTGCGACGACGAGCGGCGCGCGTTGTTAGGCGGAAAGGCGCACGAAGCGGCGCCGCTTCGCGCGCAGGTCGCCCGGCTCGTGCTCTTCGACGACGCCGTCCACCCCGTCGCGCTGCGTCGCGTGGAGGATGCGGGCCTCGCCGAGCCAGAAGGCGACGTGCGTCGTCTCCCGCGCGTCGCCGTAGGTGACGAGGTCGCCCGGCCGCAGCTCGTCGGCCGAGAGCGGCGTTCCCGCCGCCTCCTGCTGGTCGGCGTCGCGCGGGACGACGAGGCCGAGCCGCCGGTAGGCCATGTGGACGAGGCCGGAGCAGTCGATGCCGCTTCGGGTCATGCCGCCCCACAGGTACGGGGCGCCGAGATACGTCCGCGCTTCGTCGACCGGATCGCCGTCGTATCGCGCCAGCGCCTCCTGCCGCACCCAGCCGGGATACTCATAGGCGGTGACGATCCGCGCCCAGCCGTCCCGGCGCTCCTCCACGCGGACGGCGTCTCCCCGCAGGAGCTCGGTCACGCGCTCCGCGCCCTCGTCCGGCTCGGAGCGGACCGGCGCGACGTCGACGAGGCAGAGCTCGAGCACGGCCGCAGTCTTGCACTCGAACGTCTGTTCGCGTACCGTTGGGCGGCATGCAGCTGCGGCTCGACGCCGCGGACCGGCTCGTGGAGCTCGTCGAGGAGCGGCGCGGGCCGGTGTATGCCGAGGAGGCCGCGCGGCGGCTCTTCGCGCTCCGCCACGTTCCGGCCGGGATGGCGCGGAGCCTCCTGGAGGATGCGGTGGCGGCCGACGCGCGGCTCGCCTGGAGCGGCGACTCCGTTCGGCTCGCCACGCCGCCCGGCCACGACCTGCCGCTCGAGCGCGCGACCTACGTCGTCGTCGACCTCGAGACGACCGGCCTGCGGCCCGGGACGTGCCGCATCTGCGAGATCGGTGCGGTGCGGGTGCAGGAGCTCGAGCTCGGTGAGACCTTCCAGACGCTCGCGAACCCGGGGATCGCGCTCGGGCGGGCGGTCGCGTCGCTCACCGGGCTCCGGGACCGCGAGCTGCGGCGCGCGCCGCCGGCCGCCGAGGCCGTGCGGCGGTTCCTCGGCTTCGCCGACGACGCCGTCCTCGTCGCGCACAACGCCCGCTTCGACCTCGCCTTCCTCGACCGCGAGACCGAGCGGCTCACCGGGCGGCGCCTCGCCGGGCCCGTCGTCGATACGGTCTCGCTCGCGCGCCGCGTCCTCGAGGGCCGCGTCGCCCGCGCGAGCCTCGCGTCGCTCGCGCACTTCTTCGGCACGAGCGTGCGCCCGTGCCACCGCGCGCTGCCGGACGCGACCGCGACGGCCGAGATCCTCCTCGCCCTGATCGGCCTCGCGCAGGAGCGCGGTGCGACGAGCGTCGCCGACCTGTGCGAGCTCGCCTCGACGCGGACCCGCCGCATCTACCTCAAGCGCTCGCTGGCGTTCGGCGCGCCGACGACGCCAGGCGTCTACCTCTTCCGCGACCGCCACGACCAGGTGCTCTACGTCGGTCGCGCACGCGACCTGCGCGCCAGGCTGCGCTCGTACTTCCGGACGGATCGCCAGCGGCCCGCGGTGGAGGCGGCGCTCGGCGCGCTCGAGCGGATCGAGTGGCGCGAGCGCGGCTCCGAGCTCGAGGCGGCGCTCGAGGAGCTCCGGCTCATCCGCGAGCTGCGGCCGCCGGCGAACGCGCGCGTCGCGCGGCCCGACCGCTACGTCTACCTCCGGCGCCGCGGCGACGGGCTCGTCTGCTCCGCGCAGCCGACCGAGCTCGGCCCGATCCGGAGCCGCTCGCGCGCCCGCCTCGCCGCCCGCGCGCTCACCGGCGCGAGCGAGAAGGAGCTCGCCGACCCGGCGCGCGCGCTTCCGCGCCTCCGGGCGAAGGTGCGCGAGCGCGCCGACGCCCTCCGCTACGAGGACGCCGCGCGGCTGCGCGACCGCGTCGAGGCGCTCGAGCGCGTCGTCGCCGAGCTGCAAAGGGTTCGCGCCCTCCGCCGCGCCGAGTGCTGCCTCGTCGTGCCCGCACTCGAGGCCGGCTTCGCCCGCGCCGTCTTCGTGTCCGGCGGACGGGTCGCGGCGGTGCGGAGCGTGCCGCCGGGCTTGGGCGCGCGCCTGGAGGTCGACGCGGGCCTCGCCGCGTGCCGCCTCGCCGAGCCCTCCGCCCGGCCGGAGGACGTCGACGAGCTCCTCCTCGTCGGGACCTTCCTGCGCCGGCCGCCGCCCGAGCTCCGCGTGTGCCCGCTCGACGCGCGCGCGATCCTCGCCGCGGCTACACGGGCGGCGGCTCAGGGACCGGCTCGGGCATGCCCGGATCGAAGACCGGCTCGACCTCGTGCGGCTTGACGCGGCCGTCCCTGATGTCCTCCGCCCAATGGCAGGCGACCTCGTGGCCCGACGTGAGGTTGCGCAGGCGCGGCACCTCGTCGCGGCAGCGGGTCGGCTGCACGTAGGGGCAGCGCGTGTGGAAGCGGCAGGCGGGCGGCGGGTTGGCCGGGCTCGGGACGTCGCCGGCGAGGAGGATGGCCTCACGCTCGCGCTCGACGACCGGATCCGGGATCGGGACGGCGGAGAGGAGCGAGATCGTGTACGGATGGAGCGGCTCGTCGTAGAGCGCCTCGGCCGTCGACACTTCCACCACCGTCCCGAGGTACATGACCGCGATCCGGTCCGAGATGTGCCGGACGACGGCCAGGTCGTGCGCGATGAAGAGGTAGGTCAGCTCGAACTCCTCCTGAAGCCGCTCGAGCAGGTTGATGATCTGGGCCTGGATCGAGACGTCGAGCGCCGAGACCGGCTCGTCGGCGACGACGAAGTCCGGGTTGACGGCGAGCGCGCGGGCGAGGCCGATGCGCTGGCGCTGGCCGCCGGAGAACTCGTGTGGGTAGCGCGTCGCGGCGTCGGCGGGCAGCCCGACCGTGACGAGCAGCTCGCGCACGCGCGACGCGGCGTCGCGGCGGCCCGCGAGCCCGTGCGTCCGCAGCGGCTCGCCGACGATCCGGCCCACGCTGTGCCGCGGGTTGAGCGAGGCAAAGGGGTCCTGGAAGACCATCTGCATGCGCCGCCGCAGCGGCCGCAGCTCGCTCTCGCCGAGTGAGGTGATGTCGCGCCCGTCGAAGACGACGCGCCCGCCGGTCGGCTTGTAGAGGCGCAGGATCGTCCGCCCGACCGTCGACTTCCCGCAGCCGGACTCGCCCACGAGACCGAGCGTCTCGCCGCGTCGGATGGTCAGCGTGACGTCGTCGACGGCACGAACGTCGCCGACGTGGCGGTCGAGGACGATCCCGCTCTTGATCGGGAAGTAGAGCTTCAGCCCGTCGAGCTCGACGAGCGGGCCGGCGCCGTCGGTCGTCATGCCGTCGCCGCCGCGCGCGCCCGCTCCCACTCCTCCGCGGGGACCGGGTTGAAGCACGCGACCTTGTGCCCCGGCTCGATCTCGACGAGCGGCGGGACCTCGAGCCGCGACTGCTCGACCTCGTAGCGGCAGCGGGGCTGGAACGGGCAGGCGCTCGGCGGCTGCAGCATGTCCCTCGGCGCGCCCTCGATCGGCTGGAGCTGCGCGCGACGCGCCGCGTCGAGCCGCGGCACGCTCTGGAGCAGGCCGAGCGTGTACGGGTGGCGCGGCGAGGCGAATAGCTGGTCGGCCGAGCCGGTCTCCATGAACATCCCGGCGTACATCACGTTCACCCGCTCGCACATGCCGGCGACGACCCCGAGGTCGTGGGTGATGAGGATGAGCGCGGTCCGCTCCTCGGCGACGAGCTCGCGGAGCAGGGCGAGGATCTGCGCCTGGATCGTCACGTCGAGGGCCGTCGTCGGCTCGTCGGCGATCATCAGCTTCGGCCGGCACGCGAGCGCCATCGCGATCATCGCCCGCTGCCGCATCCCGCCGGAGAACTGGTGCGGGTAGTCGGAGATCCGCGCGTCCGGGCTCGGGATGCCGACGCGGTCGAGGAGCTCCGCGGCGCGGGCGGTGGCCGCCTTGCGGCCCATGCCGAAGTGCGTCTCGAGCGGCTCCCGCAGCTGGCGCCCGATCGTGAGCACCGGGTTCAGGCTCGTCATCGGGTCCTGGAAGATCATCGCGATCTGCCGGCCGCGGACCCGCCGGAGCGCGCGCTGGCTGAGCCGGAGGAGGTCGCGCCCGTCGAAGCGCGCCGAGCCGGAGCGGACGCGGCCGGCGCGTGGCAGGAGCCCCAGCAGCGCGAGCGCGGTCACGCTCTTCCCGCAGCCCGACTCGCCGACGATGCCGAGCGTCTCGCCCGGGCCGATCTCGAACGAGATCCCGTTCACCGCGTGCACGGTCCCGCCGCCCGTCCAGAAGTGGACGCGCAGGTCTTCGACCGCGAGCAGCGGCGCGTCAGGCACGACTGACGGCGCGCCGGCCGAGGAACCAGAACGCCTTCCGCTCGCGGAACCGCCCCACGCGGCCGCGCAGCTTCGGGTCGAGCGCCTCGCGCAGGCCGTCGCCGATCAGGTTGAAGCCGAGGACGGAGATCACGATCGCGATCCCCGGCACGATGGCCAGGAAGGGGGCGGACTGGAGGTAGTCGTTCACGTCGGTGAGCATCGTCCCCCACTCCGGCGTCGCCGGGTCCTGCGGGCCGAGGCCCAGGAAGCCGAGCCCCGCGACGTCGATGATCGCCGTGGCCATGGCCAGCGTGCCCTGGACGATCACGGGCGAGATCGCGTTCGGGAGGATGTGCGAGAACAGGATCACGGGCCGACGCACGCCCACCGCCCGCGCCGCGAGCACGAAGTCGTTCTCGCGCTGCGCGAGCACCGAGCCCCGGAGCAGGCGGGCGAAGATCGGGACGTTCACGACCCCGATCGCGATCATGATCTGGTAGAGGCCCGGGTTCAGGATGGCGACGATCCCGATCGCGAAGAGGAGGCCGGGGATCGCCAGCATCACGTCCATGCAGCGCATGATCAGCGTGTCGACGAAGCCTCCGACGTAGCCGGCGATCGAGCCGAGGACGAGGCCGACCGAGAGCCCGATCGACACCGAGACGATCCCGATGATGAGCGAGAACCGCGCGCCGTAGAGAATCCGGCTGTAGACGTCGCGGCCGAGCTGGTCGACACCCAGCCAGTGCTTGTGCGAGGGACCGGGACAGCAGCCGCGCGCGACCAGGAGCAGGTTCTGCTCCTTCGGTGCGTACGGGGCGAGAAGCGGCGCGAAGGCCGCTGCGACGATGAAGATCGCGACGAGGGCGAAGCCGAGGATCGCCGCCGGGTTGCGGACGAGCCGCCTGAACGCGTCCCGCCAGAGCCCGCCGGTCGCCGCCTCGAGCGCGACCTCGTGGGCCTCGAGCTCCGCAACGCTCACGAGTACCGAATCCTGGGATTGATGATCGCGTACGAGATGTCCACGATCAGGTTCACGACGACGAAGACGAGGGCGAGGAAGAGGATCCCGCCCTGGAGCACCGGGTAGTCGCGGTTGAAGATCGCGTCGCGAAGCCACGAGCCCATCCCCGGGTAGGCGAAGACGGTCTCCGTCAGGACGGCTCCCGAGAGCAGGAGGCCCGTCTGGAGGCCGATGATCGTCGAGACCGGGAGCAGCGCGTTCCTCAGGACGTGCCGGCGGTCGACGATCACCGGCGGCAAGCCCTTCGAACGCGCCGTGCGCACGTAGTCCTCGTTCTGGACGTCGAGCACCGCGGCCCGCGTGATGCGCGCGACGACGGCGAGCGGGATGGAGCCGAGCGCGATCCCCGGCAGGATCAGGTGCTTGAGCACGTCACCGAGGGCGTGCCAGTTCCGTTCGATGATCGCGTCGAGGATGTAGAAGTTCGTCGGGTGCTTCATGTCGATGAGCACCGAGATCCGGCCGACGCTCGGAAGCCAGGCCAGGCGGACGGCGAAGATGTACTTGAGGATGATCGCGAGGAAGAAGATCGGGATCGAGATCCCGATCAGCGACGCGACGAGGCTCAGGTGGTCGAAGAGGCCGCCGTGGCGTTTGGCGGCGACGAAGCCGAGCGGCACCCCCAGGAACACGGCGAAGAGCATGGCCGCGAGCGCGAGCTCGATCGTCGCCGGGAAGCGTTGCTTGATCTCGGAGATGACGCGCCGGTGCGACGCGACGCTCACCCCGAAGTCTCCCTGGACCGTCGTCTTCAGATACGCCCAGTACTGCACGTAGACGGGCTTGTTCAAGCCGTAGTGCTGCTGGTAGGCCTTGACGAGCGCGGGCGTCGCGCGCTCGCCGAGCAGCGACTCGGCCGGGCTCCCGGGCAGCGCCCTGATCCAGAAGAAGATCAGGAGCGAGACGCCGAAGAGGATCGGGGCGAGCAGGAGCAGCCGGCGGACGAGATACCGAAGCATCTAGTCGTACCGGCTGCTCAGCTCGAGAGTCCTACTGTCCTCCGGCGAAGAAGACCGGCGAGAACGGATCGGTTCCGACCGGGCTCGGCGTGTAGCCCTTCACCTTCTTCTGGAAGGCAAGAGCCGGCGTCGAGTGGGCGTACGGAACTCCAGGCAGGAACTTCATGATCAGGACGTTCGCCTGCTGGTACAGCTTGATCCGCTTCTTGTAGTTCGTCTCCGCCGCCGCCTGCGAGAGGATCTTGAAGATGGCGTTGTTGTGGAACCCGAACTGCGGGCTGTACGTCTTGAAGAACGTGCCGAGGAAGTTGTCCGGGTCGCCGAAGTCGCCCGTCCAGCCGATGAGGTTGATGTCACCGGCGGTTCCGTCGTTCACGTGCTTCACGTAGTCCGGCCGCCACGGCGCGCTCTTCGCCGTGACCTTGAAGCCCGAGTTCTCGAGGCTCGCTGAGAACGCCTCGAAGTTGAGCTTCGGGTTCGGCATGTACGGCCGCGACACGTTCGTCGGGTACCAGAACTCGATCGGCACCGGCAGGGTCAGGCCCGCCTTCTTGAGCAGCGCCTTCGCCTTGGCCGGGTTGTACGGGTACTTCGGGACCTTGTTCGTCCAGCCGAAGAGCTGCGGCGGCATGAACTCCTGCGCCACCTGTCCACGGCCGGCGTAGAACGACTTCACGACCGAGGCCCGGTCGAGCCCGAACGCGATCGCCTGCCGCACGGCCAGCTTGTTGAACGGCGCGTGCGACTGGTTGATCGTCACGTACGCGACGTTGAACGACGGCCGGTTCAGCAGCTTCAGGTTCTTGTTCTTCTTGATCGTCGGGATGTCCTGGGGCTGGATCAGGTCGGCGCCGTTGATCTCGCCGGTCTGAAGCGCCTGCACCCGGGCCGTGTTGTTCGAGATCGGCCGGATGATCACGCGGCCGAGCTTCGGCTTCTTGCCCCAGTAGCTCGCGTTCCGGACGAGCTCGACCTTCTCGCCGACGGTCCAGGACTTGAACTTGAACGGCCCCGTGCCGGTCGGATGGCTGAAGGCGTAGGTGCCGGTCGGGTAGAACGTGCCGTTCCGGAGCTCACCCTGGTTCGCGCCGTACTTCTTCAGCGCGGTCGGGCTCTGGATCGCGAACGACGAGATGACGAGCGCCGGCAGGAACGACGACGACTTCTTCGTCAGATGGATGACCGCCGTGTACTGCCCCTTGGCCGTGCAGCCCTTGTAGAGGCTCGGCGAGAGATCGGAGCTCGCGTTGTGGTGGAAGCCGAGGAAGACCGTCTGCCAGTAGTACGTGGCCGAGGCGTCCTGGAAGGCGCCCGTGAAGTTGTACTGGCGGTTGAAGTTGTAACAGACGGCCTGCGCGTTGAACGGCGTGCCGTCGTGGAACTTCACGCCATGACGGAGCTGGAAGGTCCAGTCCTTCCCGTTCTTCGAGCCCCACTTCGTCGCCAGGCCCGGCTGCACGAGCGTGCTGCCCGGCTTGAGCGAGACGAGGCTCTCGAAGACCTGCTCCGTCACCCGGAACGACTCGCCGTCGGAGACGAGCGCCGGATCGAGATAGGTGGGATCGGACGCGCCGGCGAACACGAAGGTCGGCAGCGCTTTCGACGCGCCCCCCGCCGTGCCGACCGCGGCGAGCGCAGCGACGGCGACGAATGGGAGGACGAGCCGAGTGACAATGCCCCTCATTGATGACTCCTTTCCTGCCCGCCCCCCTGGCGGGTCAGGCGAAAGTATGCCCCTCGCGGGCGCCCCGGGCTAGGGCCGCCCCGAGAACCCCCGTGGATCGACCGGTCGTTTTCAGACGGGCACGCGGGAAACCCGCGCGCTTTGACGTCGGCACCGCAAGCGGTGCTTAGGCCGCGACGGAGATGAGGTCGCGCAGGGCGCCGAGCCTCGCGAGCGCCTGGCCCTCGAGCTGACGGACGCGCTCACGGGTCAGGTCGAGCTCGTGGCCGATCGCCTCGAGCGTCCAGGGCTCGCCCTCGAAGCCGAACCGCAGCTCGAGGATCCGCCGCTCCCGCTCCGGGAGCGCGTCGAGCGCGCGCCGCACGCCCTGGCGGCGAAGCGACTCCTCGGCCTCGTCGAACGGATCGGCGGCCTCGCGGTCGGCGAAGAGGTCGCCGAGCTCGCCCTCGTCGTCGGCACCGACGGTCTGGTTCAGGGAGACGGACGCCTGGGCAGCGCCGAGCGCCTCGTCGACGTGCTGGATCGGCAGGCCGGTCGCCTCCGCGAGCTCGGCCTTCGTCGCCTCGCGGCCGAGCTCGACCTCGAGCCGTCGCGCCGCACGCGAGAGCTTCTGCTGCCGCTCCACGACGTGGACGGGCACGCGGATCGTGCGCGCGTGGTTCGCGACCGCGCGCTGCACCGACTGGCGGATCCACCAGGTCGCGTACGTCGAGAACTTGTAGCCGCGGCGCCAGTCGAACTTCTCGACCGCGCGGTTCAGCCCGAGCGTGCCCTCCTGGATCAGGTCGAGGAACGGCACGCCGAGACCGCGGTAGCCCTTGGCGATCGACACGACGAGCCGGAGGTTCGACTCGATCATGCGCCGCTTGGCGACGGGGTCGCCGCGCTCGATCGCCTTCGCGAGCGTGACCTCCTCGGCCGCGTTCAGCAGCTTGTGGCGGCCGACGTCGGCGAGGAAGAGCTGGAGCGAGTCGGCGGAGCCGCTGAGCTCGGCCGCCTCGACCGGCGCGGGCTCCTTCTCCTTCTCGGGCTCGGCCGCGGGCGGCCGCCCCACCTCGAGCCCGATGCGCTCGAACTCGCGCGTGATCTCCTCGATCTCGACCTCGGTGAGGTCGTGCTCGAGCGTGAAGGCCTCGAAGTCCGCGGCCTCGATGAAGCCGCGCTCCTCGGCGCCCTCGACGAGCGAGCGCGCCTGGTCGGTGTCGAGCAACTCGTGCAGCTGGTTCGGCGTCAACTGGCTTCCCAACCCTCTCTACGTACGACGTCGGCGGAGCTTGAAACTTTCGGACTGTAGGCCGTGGTTCCTTGTCTTTCCAGGGAGAACCGTCCCTTCGGGCTAACCTGACCTTCGAACGGGAGCCCGAAACGGATTATTCCGCGGCCGTCGGCTGGACAGCCGTCGTCCGAGTCGGGAACTCGAACTCGATCTTGCCCTCGTCATTCAAGACGAGACGCGCTCGAAAAGGTTTGCCGTTCCTGGAACGGAAGCCGGACAGAACCTCACGCGTCCGTCCCTCCTCGAGGAGCTGCCGTGCGATCTCCGGCGTGAGCGTCCGGCCGGCCACGCGCTTCCAGATCACGAAGCCGCAGCCCGGCTCCTCGCGGCTCTTCCAGCTCGTGCAGCCGTAGGCGCGCGAGTTCTCGCGGATCGTCTCGCCGCAGCGCGGGCACGGGCCGAGCTCGACGCGCTCCGGCCGCAGCTTCTCCTTGTCGAGCGCGGCGATCTGTTCCACCGTCTCGCGCGTGAAGCCCTCGATCTCGCGCATGAACTTCGTCCGGTCGCCCTTGCCGTGCTCGATGTCGGAAAGCTCCTTCTCCCAGTTGCCGGTCAGCTCGGGCGACGTGAGCCGGTGCTCCTCGAGCATCGTGATCACCTGGAGGCCCTTCGGCGTCGCCTGGAGGTCCTTGCCGACCCGCTCGACGTACTCGCGGCGGATGAGCGTCTCGATCGTCTCGGCCCGGGTGGCGGGGGTGCCGAGGCCGCGCTCCTTCATCGCCTCGCGCAGCTCCTCGTCGTCGACGAGCTTGCCGGCCGTCTCCATCGCGGAGAGGAGCGTCGCCTCGGTGTAGCGGGGCGGCGGCTTCGTCTCCTTCGCCTCGCTCGCGGCGGTGACGCAGCGCACCTTCTGGCCCTGCTGGAGCTCCGGAAGCTCGATCCCCTCGCCTTCGCCCTCCTCCTCCTGCGCCTTGCGCTCCTCGTCGGACTGGTGGCCGTAGACCGTGCGCCAGCCGGCCTCGAGGGTCACCTTGCCGCGCGTGCGGAAGCGCTCGCCCTCGACGAGGGTGACGATCGTCGTCCTCGCGTAGCGGGCCGGCGGGTGGAAGACGGCGAGGAAGCGGCGCGCGACGAGGTCGAAGACGCGCCGCTCGTCCGGCGTGAACTCGCTCACGTCGTGCTCGACGTCTGTCGGGATGATCGCGTGGTGGTCGTCGACCCGAGCGTCGTTGACGACGCGGCCGAGCGGCAGCTGCTGGAGACCGAGCACGAAGCGCGCGGCGTCGGCGTAGTCCGGGATCGGCAGCAGCGTCTCGGCGGTCGGCTTCAGCTGCGGGACGAGGTCGCCGGAGAGGAAGCGCGAGGAGGTGCGCGGGTACGTGATCGCCTTCTTGCCCTCGTAGAGCGACTGCGCGGCCTGGAGCGTGCGGCGCGCCGAGAAGCCGAAGCGGCGGTTCGCGTCGCGCTGGAGCGAGGTGAGGTCGTAGAGGAGGGGCGCCCGCTCGGACTGCTCCTTCCGCTCGACCGACTCGACCTCGCCGTCCTTGCCGGAGACGCGCTCGACGATCTCGTCCGCGCGCGCGCCTTCCTTGATGCGCGTCTCGTCGCCCTCGAACCAGAGGCCGTCGTACGGCGGCTCGAAAGCGGCGCGCACGAGCCAGTACGGCTCGGGGACGAAGACCTGGATCTCGCGCTCGCGCTTCACGATCATCGCGAGCGTCGGGGTCTGGACGCGGCCGAGCGAGACGACGCCCCCGACCCAGGCGCGGCCGCGAATCGTCGCCGCGCGGGTCGCGTTCATGCCGACGAGCCAGTCGGCCTCGGAGCGCGACCGCGCCGCGGCCTC
>Ga0209059_1000536_pt1 | contig 17432 bp, 13 predicted proteins | sample GraSoiAngelo_151_FD_186165 | JGI IMG/M metagenome (GOLD analysis project Ga0209059, IMG submission 186165) | Grasslands soil microbial communities from the Angelo Coastal Reserve, California, USA - 14_1009_12_20cm (SPAdes) (version 2) | ecosystem: Environmental > Terrestrial > Soil > Grasslands ...
GTGCCGGCTGCCGTCGCGATGGAGACGCTCTCCACCAATCCGCCGATCACGCCCGACGAGGTCAACATGATCCAGGTCGACAACCTCGCGGCCGGCATCGATTCGGTGAGCTCGCAGTTTGGATGGAGGCCGAGCGCGCCAAGCTCATGGGCTCCGGTCAACTGGGCCAAAAGACCGAGAACGGGCCGCTAAAGGTACGGGCGTTCTTCGGGCTGCCCCTGCCTGAAGCCCAACGGAACCAGCTGGATCGCTACCTGTCCGTTTGCGCGGCATCGGCGCCGGAATTTCGGTGGACGCCCGCCCCCAACCTTCACCTGACGGTTCGGTTCCTCGGCCAGGTTGAGGGCTCCCTGGCCGAAGGCATCGCCGGCCGGCTGGCCGACGCGAGGCTGCAGGCATTCGACCTGAAGCTGGGCCAGGTCGGAACCTTCAACCGTGGCCGCCTCGCACGGGTGGTGTGGCTTGGCGTGACCTCAGGCGCGGAAGACGTCGCGGCGGTGGATCATGGTTACCTTCGAAGCAAAGCGGGTAAGGAACAGGGCCTCTTCCATGGCGGAATCACCTCCGCCGACAACCGCGATTTCTTTCCCCGAGAAAAAAAACCCATCGCAGGTGGCGCACGAGGAAACCCCGTGACCGATGAGCTGCTGCTCGTGCGGCAGACCCAGCCAGCGCGCCGACGCTCCGCTGGCAATGATCAGAGTTTGCGCGTGCACCACATGATGTCCGATGTGTAACAGGAAAGGACGCTGGCTCAGATCGGCGCTGGTCAGATGCGCCATGCGATACTCCGCGCCGAAGCGTTCCGCCTGCTTGCGCATGTTCTCGACCAGCTGCGGCCCCATGATCCCTTCAGGAAAGCCGGGGAAATTCTCGACCAGTGTAGTCATGGAAAGCTGCCCGCCCGGCTCGTGGCCTTCGATGACCAGCGGTTTCAGATTGGCGCGCGCGGTGTATAGAGCGGCAGTGTGTCCGGAGCATCCGGAGCCAACGATGACGACGTTGCGAGTTTCGCTCATGGATTATCAGGTTAAGCAAATTAGATGGTTGACTTACGATTTTGATTCGAACCACTCGTGACGCCAGATCACTTGGGCGGAGGCACCGTTTTTCGCATCTTCGAAGTGCCCGACGGAGGAGTTTTCGTCGCCGAATGCGTTTTTGGCATGCCATTGATTTTCGCCAGCTCCTCGGGCACGACCGACTTCACGCCAAGCAATTCGCGATAGTGTGCCAGGACGTCCGAGGCGCTGCGGAATAGCGGTTCGTACGCGCTCTGATCCGGCGCGGGTCCGCCGTCCGCGGCCTGGCAGCGCGCCAGCGCCACCGATTGTTTTCCGAATCGCTCGAGGCGAATGCGGTTGACCGGTGTGTTCGACATCAACATGGCGTCAGAACTGGTTACCGACGACGCACTGTCCTCCAGAGACACCTGGATCAGATCCTTGGGGTCGCGCACGTGCAGCACCAGAGTCTCCACCATCGTCTGGCCGTCATTGCTGAAGGAATACTGCACCAGGGAAAAAAGCGCCTGCACGGAAAACTCGCGGCGAATCCGTACATAATTCGCGACCGATGGTTCGCCTGCCACGTGCCCGGGCGCCCCCGCCTCCAGCATGGCCGGCATTTCGGTCAGAGTCGAGCGTCCCCGGGACACTTCAAAATCGCTTCCAAATAAGGGCTGCTTGGGCACCCGCCCCAGCGCCGACGCGATTTCCTTCTGCTCTTCGGCCGAAGGCGCGCACACGTTCAGCATGTTGACCTTCACCTGCGGTTGCTGGGAGCTACCGGACGCCGCCGGTTGCTGCTGCGCAGCAACGGGCCCGCCCAACAACGCGGTAGAAAGGAAACTCCAGAGGATCAAAAAGGGGATTCTGGGCACGCCGGAATTCTAAATGAGAGGACGCATAAATCTAAATTTCAAATATCGGCGGTTCGCGGGAAGCCCGGCCAAAGTCGTAGAATCGAGGTATGGCGAACTTGACGTTAGTGTATGGCATGAGACTACTGCCTTCGGAAGAAGTCACTGAAGTGGGCCAGGCGCCCATCAAGCTGTCCAACGGCCGCGAGGCACACGTAGCCATGCATGTGCTGGAAGGCAGCAAGGAAGAGATCGAGAAACAACTGCGCAACAGCCTGGAAGCATTCTTTGAGCTCTATCCGGAGATCTGAGTAACGGGTATCTGGGATACTTGACCTGCATTTCTGTCCAAGGATTGCGTCTTCCGTCGCCTTATAATTCCTAATCGTCTGACATGCCGGCCAAACGCATGCAATGGTCCTATCTCGAGTTACGGCGCAGGCTGATCGAGGCTGAGCTGTGGCCACGAGGCCGTATGTCGCGACTGGCCTGCTACCTCGCTGGCTCGGCGATTGTGCTTTACGCGCTGCGAATACTTCTCGGATTGTTCGCTCCCTCCTGGGGCGCACACCTGGGAGGCTGGGTCGGATTCCTCGCCTTTGTCGCCGCAGTCCTGTTCTTCATCCTGGGATTTCGCTGGGTCAAGAGGCGAATTCTCTGGCGCCTTCGCAACCGCCTGATCGTGACGTACATGTTCATCGGCGTCATTCCGGCCGTGCTGCTGGTCGCGATGGGACTGATTACGCTTTACGGATTGGGCGGACAGTTCGCCGTGTTCCTGGTGACCTCGGAGATTCACTCCCAGCTCAGAAGCATGGCGGGCGTGAATGACGCAGTGAGCAACGCGCTGGCCGCGCGTTTAGAGCGCGGGGAGGCCCCTGCCGCGGAATCGCTCGCCGGGCTCCGCAAACGTGATCCAGCATGGCAACGACGGCACGTGTGCGCATGGTATGGGAACAAGCCCCTGCCTCTCTGCAATGATTTCGGGGGGGCTTCCCTCACGTATCCCGAGTTCATGAAGGGCAGCTTTCAGGACATGGTTCACGATGGGGGACAGCTTTATTTGCGAGTTGGATCCTCCATGCAGGTTGCAGGAAACACACTCACCGTCGTTACCGGGGAACCGTTCGATAAGGATTTGGTCAGCAAAATCGCCTCGGATTTGGGCGAGATCACTTTATACACTCCGGCCATAAAGAAGGAGTCGGGATCCAAACCGCCCGCCCCGGCTTCGTCCTCGGCAGGATCCTCTCTTTCTGCTACTGCGGACCAGGACCGCAACAAACTGGTCATCACCAAAGGCAACGCGAACGATCGCGAGGAATTGCCGGCTCGCTTTACCGTCGGTGCCGTGCCCGAATCAAGCGGAAGTTTTGATCGCGAAATTACGTTTGGCACCCCGCTGCCGGTGACGGAATGGAAGACGGGCGCGCCCCAGCAGGTCCTGGCGGTCTTGCAGGTCACCACCCGCCCTGCCGTCCTCTACGCGCATCTTTTCGCAGCACTCGGGGAATTTGTTCGGGGCGTAATTTACATTCTGCTTGGCATTGGAATCGTCTTCGCCATCATTGAACTGATCGCGCTGATTATTGGGACACGCATGACGCGCACCGTCACCGCTGCCGTTGCGGAACTGCACAATGCCACTCGGCACGTTGACCGAGGCGACTTCAGCCACCGTATCCCGATCCGGTCCAACGATCAACTTTCCGACCTGGCGCTCTCGTTCAACTCCATGACCGCTTCCATTGAGAAACTGATCCTGGAGCAAAAGGAGAAGCAGCGCCTGGAGAACGAACTTACGATTGCGCAGGAAGTCCAAGCCCAGCTTTTCCCGCGACAGATCTCACAGCTTGAATCACTTGAAGTCCACGGATTCTGCCGCCCGGCGCGCACGGTCAGCGGTGATTATTATGATTTTCTGACCGCCAGCTCACACAAGCTGATCCTGGCGGTAGGCGACATCAGCGGAAAAGGAATCTCGGCCGCGTTGCTGATGGCTACGATTCACTCCGCTGTCCGCGCTTACAGCGTCGAGAGCCTGCCCCAGATGCGCGAACCCGTCGCAGTGGGCGCGGTGGGAGGCACAGGCAGAGTGATGGCGACCTGGCCTGAGGGGGTCGAAGTATCCCCTGGGGCACTACTGGGCCTGCTCAATCACCAGCTGTACGACAGCACTCCACCGGAGAAGTACGCCACCCTGTTTCTGGGAATTTACGACGGCCACTTGCACCGCCTTACCTACAGCAACGGCGGACATCTGCCCCCGATCCTGATCGGCAAAGATGGCGCCGTGCGAAGGCTCGAGGCCGGAGGCACGGTGGTTGGACTCTTCGACAACATGTCTTACGACGAAGGTTCGGTGCAATTGCATCCCGGCGAGATCTTCGTGGCTTATAGCGACGGTGTCACCGAACCGGAAAACGACTTTGGCGAATTCGGCGAGCAGCGCCTGATCGATCTCGTGCGCAGCAACCGGCACCTGCCCTTGCCGCAGATCAGCCAGATCGTGACCATGGCCGTCGATGACTGGATCGGCGACAACGAGCAGCCTGACGACGTGACCCTGGTTCTTGCGCGCGCGCGATAGCGCCTTAAATCTTTTTCACTTTCCATTTCCCGCGGCTGAACAGGATCGCACTCACTGCTGCCATCGCTGACTCCGCGATTGCGATCGCGAAGAACGCTCCGTTCGATTTCATGCCGAGCGGCATCGCCAGCACGTAGGCCAGAGGAATCTCAAATAACCAGAATCCGAAGAAATTCACGATGGTGGGCGTGATCGTGTCACCAGCCCCGTTGAAGGCCTGCATCATGACCATGAAATATGCGTAACCGATGTTCCCGTAGCTGACAATTCGAAGGCACGCCGCTCCGAGGGGCACGACTGCGGGATCGCTGATAAACAACTTCACGATGGGCTCGGAGAATAGGGCAAAGAACAGCCCCACAGATCCGAGAAAAGCCACGTTGTACAAACCTGTGCGCCACACAGCGCTCTCGGCGCGATCCGGCTTGCCGGCTCCCAGATTCTGGCCGACCAGGGTCGCGGCCGCATTGCTCATTCCCCACGAAGGCAGGATGACGAAGATCACGATCCGAATGGCAATGGTATATCCCGCCAACGCTGCCGCGCCAAACGTGCTCACGATGCGCACCAGCCCAATCCAGCTGGTGTGCGCAATCGCGAACTGCAGAATCCCGGTAACTGAAACCCGCACCAGGCGCCAGAGGACGTCAAAGCGGACGCGAATCTGGCGGGCGAGTACTCGTATGCGCTCCGTTCCCTTTAGCAGCCGGTAGAACTGGTACATCACACCAATGCTGCGCCCGGTGAACGTGGCCAGAGCAGCTCCGGTGACACCCAGCCGCGGAAACGGACCCCATCCGAAAATAAGGCAGGGATCGAGGATCAGATTGATGATGTTGGAAATCCAAAGCAGCCGCATGGCAATGGCTGCATCCCCGGCCCCGCGAAAAATTGCATTGTTGAGAAACAGCAGGAGCACGGCGCAACTGCCACCCAGGCAGATCCTGGTATAGCCGCTGCCAATGGCAATGATGGACGGCGTCGCTCCCATCAGCCGTAACAGCTGCGGCGCGTAAATCAGGCAAGGCACACCGATCGCCAGGGAAATACCGAGTCCGAGGACGATTGCCTGCACGGCAGCAACCGCGGCGCCCTCCGGATCTTTCTCTCCAATCCGTCTCGCGACCATGGCCGTAGTCGACAGGCTCAGCCCAAATCCCACCGAAAAGATCAAGCTGAGCATGGATTCCGTGAGTCCGACGGTTGCCACGGCATCCGCTCCCAGCTTTCCTACCCACGCTACGTCCACCACGGCAAACAGAGACTCGAGCACCATCTCCAGAACCATGGGAACGGCCAGCAGGAGAATGGCCCGGTTCAGATTGACACTGGTGTAGTCCTGATGCGACCCGCGCACCGCTTCCACCAGCGACGACCAGAGCGAGGGCTGCTCCCCAGACGGAATGACAATGCCTTCCGCTTCCATACAACCCCTTTCATGAACGCGCCGGCAAATTCCGGCTGCGAGAAAAATGAACGAAAACTCTATTCAGAGTTGAATCAGGCGGGCGAATTAACGAGGGATAACATGTGGATTCTCTGCACGGATCGTGTACCGCTGGTCCCCAAGGGTCGATTGCTAGGCGATTCTAGCGCAGCGCTGTGTAAATCTCCAAGACAGAAAAGCGGCGGATGGCCGGTCCATCCGCCGCTTCCTCAGGAGGTGAGTGATGTTCGCTCGTACAAACAACAATTTGATGTTATCCCCGGCAGGGGAAGAAACGACAGATCACCAAGGTACTTTGTTGTGCACCCCGACCCGCACGAGTTCCGAAATGGGATCGATCCTTAAGCGGGCCGCACTCTCATTTCTTAGGAAGCACTAACACGCGCGCCGAGACCGCCGAGTTGCTCAGCGTTCCCCCCAGTACGAATGGTCCCAGTGGCGTAAACAGGATTCCCCTGGTATCCGCGCGAACGTCGAACGTATCTTGCGTAATAGTGTCCCAGCGATTGCCATGGAGCTCGTAAACGAACGTTACCGGCGAAAGTTGTGCCGGTTTGCCATCCGCATCCAGACCTTTGAAGTTGTGCGGGACGAGGGTTCCTCCCGAAAACATTACTTTGTGTTCCCGCTCCCAGCCGCCGGCCACGATGTCAAAGCGGCCCGGTCCGGGATGCGGCGGCAGCTTGCTCCATTCGATCTTGTTGGGATCTTTTTTGTCGATCTTTCCCATCCAACACTCGTCGGAAACGACGTAACGCGTGTCCTCCTTTTTTGCCCCATCCACGTACACGATAGTCTCGTCCGCGATTCCGCCAGCGTGACCATACACCGGGGTACCGGGAAAAGCCGTGGCCTGGCTCCAGGTGTTTTTCTCTGCGTCGTATACCTGAACATTGTTCACAGGTCCGTTCTTCGCCCGTCCACCGATGATGTAGATATAGCGATCGTGAGTTAGGCCGGTCACCGCGCTATCCACCGGGATGGGGATATCCGCTGCGCGGTACCAGCGATGATCTTCCGGAACGTAGGAGTTCACATCACCCACCGTAATCTCATTCCCCTGACCGTCCACCACATATCCGCCAAAAACGAAGATCTGACCCCTCGCGCCCACTGCGGAAGCTCCGATGCGTCCCGCGACACCGGGCACTGGCTTGCCTTCCATCCACTTACCCGAAGACAGCTTCATCATGAACATGTTGTTGGTGACCGCGTCCCAGGTCTTTTTCGTGCCGAGCCCCATCATGGAATAAACCTCAATCCCGTTACGCAGCGAGGCAACGGCATTGCCGGTAACGGCGTCGGGCATGGGAGGAATCTTTGGTTCGGCGGCCAACAGGGCCAGGGCGCAGCACACCGGGAGACAAGCAAGAAGCATTTTTTTCATCGTTGAGATATTACGTTGTCCACGAGGACTATGGTAGACCTCCGAACCGAAACGCCGACTGAGTGCTTAAGCCCTACTCGGTAGCGCCTCTGTGTTCCTCTGTGTCCCCTGTGGTGCAGGCACTTGCACGCCGACAGTTTTGATATCGGTCGACAGTCACGCAACGTTTCCCTGGCGAACCGCGTGAATAAAATCCGTGTACGCCGGAGTGTGTCCTCGTTCCCGCATATGACTGGCGATCTGTCCGCGATGGTAGGCAGAGTGCATCAGGACATGCGTCATAACATCTCCGATGCTGCTGCTCCAGGCCTCCCCCTTGGTGTTCTTGTAGGTAACGGTTTGGGAGAGGTCTGCGACGCTTTTCAGGTAGTCCAGCCACTCGCTTTCCAGTTTCTTCGCCTCAGTCGCGCACCCCGCCAAGTCCGACTGCGGCCATACAGGGACGCTCTGCGGGACCTGTTTTAAGCGTTCCAGCCAGACTCGCCCTGCGGCCAGGATGTGCGCCATCAGATCCAAAGAGCGCTTGTCCTGATTCCCCGTGGCTCGGATTGCCTTTAGCACTTCGCGGTTCGCCCACCCGTCATAAACAAATTGCCGCTTCAGATAATCAGCAACATTCACCGTTTCATCTCCATCCCACAGAGTTGGAACCATGGTACCGAGCGGCATCTTGGCATGACAACGTTGTAACGCTGTTTTCACATTGCAGAGATAGACTGGTCTACTGCGGCTGAAAAGCTCTTATGCCTCGCAAAGCACCCGCGCCTCAAAACGGCGAATCCGAAGAGGAGCAGATCCCGCGCCCAGCACGGGCCTCCCGCCGGGCCAGCCTCGCGCCTGACGATCTGGTGCGCCTGGCCCTCAAGGCTTGCCTGATTGCGCGCGATGCCGCCTTCAACCTTCGCGACTTGCTGACCACGTCGTCGCGCATGGCGTTCCTTGCCATCAAGGATTGCGAAAAGGAACTGGACCAACTGGAGCGCCAGATTGACGAGCGAATGCCGGAAGCTATTACCCGGGTCAACGAAGCGCGCGCCCGCCAGTTGCTTTCCAGCCTCAAATCAACGACCGATCTGGAGCGCATCGGAGACTTGCTCTTGAGCGTCGCGCTTCGTTTTCAGGCGCGAACAGCCAAGATTCCTGCGTCCGATACGCGCCAACTGGTGGAGATGTCATCCGTTCTGCGCGAGATGCTGGATCTGATCCATCAAGGCTTTTCCAACCTTGATCTCGATTGTGCCCGCAAGGTCCTGCAGATGGACAAAGACATTGATCGCATCTGTCACGAGTTGTTTCAGAAACACCTGGCCGAGACTGTGCCTCAGGGGGACACCTCGGGCTTTGAGATTCTGCTGATGGCTCAGGCTCTGGAGCGCGCCGGCGACCACACCACCAACCTCGCCGAAGATCTCTACAGCCTGATCGAAGGCCGCAGCTTGCGGCATGTGCCCAAGAGAAAAGCGGCTCCGTAGCACGCGTCAAATTCAGCTTTCCTTATCAGGAATGAAATCCTGAAGCCATCGAGCCGCCCCCGCCATATCTCAAGAGCCCCGCGCAGCGTTGGCTACCGTTCGAAGTACAAGTCCCACCCCTACCTCCCCGTACCACCAACATTTATTGCTAGCGTCCGGATGATCAAGCCCCGTTCCCTGTAGAATGGCGCGGCTGGCCCATTGCAGCGCGAGGTCTTCCCATGTCCGCAGAAGATAAATCCGCAGAAATCACACGACGAAGCTTTATGAAGAGAGGCGCGCTCGCCGGCTCCGGCCTGGTGATCGCCAACGAAATTCTTTCATCTGAGCTTCTTGCAGCCACCTCGAAACCTACGGGCGCAACTATGATCGGCGTCCCGTTTCAAGCCAGAGATCAGGTACGCCTGGGGATCATCGGGGTGGGCGGACGCGGAACCAGCCTGCTGAAGGACCTGCTGGCGGTAGACAAAGTACAGATCAAAGCAATCTGCGACCTGGTCCCCGAAAAAGTGGCGCTGGCACAGAAGGCAGTCACCGATGCGGGGCAACCAGAGCCCACCGGCTTCAGCAAGGGCGATACGGATTTCAAGAACCTCAATCAACTCGATCTCGACATGGTTTACATCGCAACCCCGTGGAATTGGCATGCGCCCATGGCGCTGGACGCCTTAAAGAATGGCAAGCATGCTGCCGTCGAAGTGCCCGCCTTCACCACTTTGCAGGAGTGCTGGGACGTTGTGAATACTTCGGAAGCCACTCGCAAGCACTGCATCATCCTCGAGAACTGCTGTTACGGCGAGACCGAAATGATGGTCCTCAACATGATCCGCGATGGACTCTTCGGCACCATCACGCACGGCGAGGGCGCATATCTTCACGACTTGCGAAAAATTCTGACCTCGACTGAAGGGGAGGGCCTGTGGCGCCGGGTGCCGCACATGAAGCGCAACGGCAATCTGTATCCCACCCACGGATTGGGCCCCGTTGCGCACTACTTGGACATTCATCGCGGCGACAGGTTTGATTACATGGTCTCGATGAGTTCACCCGAGGCTTCCCTGACTGAATACGTCAAAGCCAACTTTCCCGAGGGCGATTCCAAACGCGCGGAAAAATATGTCTGCGGGGATATGAATACAAGCATCATCAAAACCGTGAAGGGCCGCACCATTCTTGTTCAGCACGATGTTGTTAGCCCGCGGCCTTACAGCCGCCTGAATACGATTATCGGCACCAAGGGCGCCTTCGCTGATTATCCCGCCCGCATTTTTGTGGATGGCCAGGAAAAAGAGGAATGGCAGAACCTGGATGCTTTTCGCGAGAAATATCAGCACCCTCTCTGGAAGACTACGGGAGAAATGGCGCGTAAAATGGGCGGCCATGGCGGGATGGACTACATTATGAATTACCGGCTCATGGACTGCCTGAAACGGGGTCTTCCGCCTGACATCGACGTTTACGATGCCGCCGCTTGGAGTGCACCGACTCCCTTGAGTGAGGCCTCCGTCGCGCAGAACGGGGCTCCACAGAAGTTCCCGGATTTCACCCGAGGCAAGTGGAACGTGCGTTCAGAATCAGCAGCTTTTGCAGCTCAGACGTAATCTGGGTGCCCCACTTCTCGAAGCATTTGCGAGAAGTGGGATTGGCGATCCCGAAAAATCCAGGAGTTCTCATGCCTGAAACCGTGCAAGTGGAAAGCGCCGTACCCGAAGTCGCCGCGACCGAACCGGAACACAAGCCTAAAGGAATGCAGCGCATACTCTCGCTCGATGCCTTTCGCGGGCTTGTCATGGTGTTGATGCTGAACGAACGCACGCATCTGCCCGAAGTGGCGCGCTCCTTCCCACACAGCGCGATTTGGGCGCTCATCGCCTACAACACCGACCACGTCGAATGGCAAGGCTGCTCTGTGCACGACTTAATTCAGCCCGCCTTTTCTTTCCTGGTCGGCGCGGCACTCCCCTTTTCGATCGCATCTCGAAAGATGAAGGGTGAAACTTTCGGACAGATGTTGGGACACGCGATCCGTCGCGCTTTCATTTTGATCTTCCTGGGCATCTTCCTGCGATCGCTCAGGTCCGATCAGACCTACTTCACATTCGAGGACACGCTCACCCAGATCGGCTTAGGCTACGTCTTCCTCTTCCTGTTCGGCTTCACGCGGGTGCGCACACAAGTGATCGCGTTCGTGCTGATCCTGATTTGCTTTTGGGCGGCTTTCGCTCTCTATCCTGCGCCAGGCCCCCACTTCGATTACCCGGCCGTCGGCGTTCCGCAAAATTGGGATCACAACTACACTGGCTTTCTCTCGCATTGGAACAAAAATTCCAATCTCTCGTGGGCATTCGATAAGTGGTTTCTCAACCTGTTTCCGCGAGAGCATCCTTTTGTCTTCAACGAAGGCGGATGGTCCACGCTGAGCTTCATTCCAACCCTCGCGACCATGATTCTCGGACTCCTCACGGGAGAATGGCTGAAAGCGCCAGGCTCCAAAGAACAAAAACTGCGCGGGCTCGCAATTGCGGGGGCGGCCTTATTGTTGGTTGGTCTGGCGTTTCAGTGGGCGGGGATCTGTCCCATCGTGAAGCGGGTGTGGACCTCGTCCTACACCTTGTATAGCGGAGGATGGATTCTGCTGATTGTGGCCGCGCTTTACGCGCTGATGGAGTGGAAAGGCTGGCAGCGCTGGGCGTTTCCTCTGGTCGTGGTCGGAATGAATTCGATCGCAATATACGTCATGAGCTGGACCATGAGCGATTTCTTCGGCAACGCTTTGACTCGCCACTTCGGACGCGCAATCGCGTTCGTGGCCGGACCGACCTTCGAGCCTGTGCTGCACGGTATCTTACTTATGCTGGTCTTTTGGTACATCCTGTTCTGGATGTATCGCCGGAAACTCTTCCTCAAGATCTGAGCATCGCTTCGGGTAAATCGTAGTAAGGGGCCAGCTTGAAATATCCGCTGCTTGCTCATTGGCAGCTTTCCCGCCGCGTCATTTATTCTGTCCTTCACTCTGAAATGGCCAGCAAATCCAAAGCCCTGTGGAAAGCGGACGATCAGCAAGCCCGTCTGGCCGAACTCACGGCGCGATCCGACGATGCGGCAAAAGATCATCCTTTGCGGCGCGACGTGCGTTCCTTGGGGGCCATCCTCGGGCAGACGCTGGTCGAGCAGGCCGGACAGGAATTATTTGACTCCGTCGAAGAGCTACGCCGGTTGCTGATTGAACATCGCGAAACTGTGCGCCGCAGCCCTGAGCAAGCCGGTTCTTCAGAACAGATGCAACAAGCGCAGCAGATCGTCGCGAAGATGGACTTGCCCACGGCCTACCGGGTGACCAAAGCGTTCGCCATCTATTTCGAGCTGACCAATCTGGCGGAGACCAACCACCGCAAACGCCGCCGTCGCGCGGGCAAATTGGACGGCGAGAATGCCGCGCTCCCCGGGTCTTTTCGCGGCACGCTGCTCCGTATGAAGAATGCCGGCCTCTCTGCGGAGAGCGCCCTCGCCGCCCTCCAGCAGATACAGATCACACCGGTGTTCACGGCACATCCCACTGAAGTGGCACGGCAAACAGTCCTGTTGAAACGGCGCCGTATCGCCCAGCAACTCGAATCTCTGGATCACCTTCCCCTCACCGACGAAGACGCCGAGGAATCTGAAAACCAGATTCACGCGGAAGTCACGTCTCTCTGGCAAACCGACGAAGTGCGCCTCGCCAAGCCTACCGTCAGCGACGAAATCCGCATGGGCCTGCGCTACTTCCGGCTATCTCTGTTCGATTCGCTGCCCGGGATCTACAGCGAGATTGTCGAGTCATTTCGCGACGTGTACGGAATCACGCTTGACGAATTCACGGTCCCCAACGTGATCCATTTCGGCTCATGGATTGGCGGTGACCGCGACGGCAATCCCCTCGTGAAGCCCGGCTGCATCCGCGATGCCCTCGACATGGCTCGCGCCGTTATCCTCAATGAATACCTCCACGACGTGGAGGCTCTGAGCAGCCGTCTCAGTTCTTCACTGCGCCAGGCTGGAATCTCCGACGATCTCCTGCGGCGCCTGCAGCGCTACGAACAGACGATTCCCGGAGTGCACCTGGCCTGGGGACCGGAAAATCGTGTTGAGAGCTACCGCCGGTTCCTTTCGTACATATTTCATAAGCTGCAGAAGACTCGCGACTCGGGCGACAACGCCGCTGCCTACGGCAACGCCGCAGAGTTCGAACACGATTTGTTATTGCTGCAGAGAAGCCTAATGTCCAATCGCGGGAAACGCCTGGCGCACGTGTACCTCGGTTCCCTTCTCCGTAAGCTTCGCAAATTCGGCTTTCATCTCTACACCCTGGACGTGCGGCAACATGCGCGTGTACATACGCAGGTCGTTCAGCAACTCGGGCCTGCCCTCGATGGCGAAGCGGAATCCCCAGAGAGCAAGGAACTGCTGGACACTTTTCGGATGATTGCAGAATTGAAGCGCTCCCATCCGCCGGGATCGATCCAGCAATATGTGATCAGCGGCGCGGAATCGGAGCAGGACGTCATCAATGTCGTCCGGCTCGCGGGCAGAGGCGGGGTGCAGGTGGCGGGCGCTGCCGATGATCCGGGCTTAATGCCGGTGCCGCTGTTTGAATCCATTGACTCGCTGCGCGCGGCAGCCAACGTGATGCGCCGCCTCTGGGCTGATCCTCAATATGTTCCCCTGCTGGATTCCTGGGGACGCTGGCAGGAAGTTATGCTCGGTTATTCCGACTCGAATAAAGACGGGGGGATGCTTACCAGCACCTGGGAACTGTACAAGGCTCATCGCGAACTGCATCGCGCGGCCCACGAGCATCAGGTGAAGCTTCGTTTATTTCATGGCCGCGGCGGCACCGTGGGCCGCGGAGGCGGCCCTACGCACTCGGCGATTTTGGCGCAGCCTCCGGGCTGTTTCTCTGGGCAGATCCGCGTGACCGAGCAAGGCGAAGTCCTCAACTGGAAATATGCCGACCCAGTTCTGGCGGAATGGAATCTGGAACTGATGATCGCCGCCAGCCTGGAAGCTTTGACCCGCCCCACTCCGCCCACAAACACCGAGTGGGAAGAAGCTGTCGAAGAGATTTCCCAGGAAGCGTACAAGGTCTATCGTGAGCAGATCGCGGAGAACCCCGACGTGCTCGAATATTTCGAGCAGGCCACGCCCGTCAATGAACTCGATAGCGCGCGCATCGGCTCGCGTCCTGCCCGCCGCACCAAAGGACGCAAGCTGGAAGACCTCCGCGCCATTCCATGGGTGTTTGGCTGGATGCAGAGCCGGCACGCCGTTCCCGCCTGGTTCGGCATCGGTCACGCTTTGGAACATTTCGCCAAGCGCGCTCCAGGAAACGAGCAACTCCTGCGGCAGATCGCGCGCGGCTTCCCCATATTCTCCGACCTGCTGCGCAACGTGGAACTGGGGATGGCCAAGGCCGACCTCGGGATCGCACGCACTTATTCCGGGCTGGTGAAAAATACGGCGCTGCGGAAACGCGTCTTCTCCATGCTCGAAGACGAATTCTTCCGCTCACGCCGCATGCTGCTTCGCGTTCTAGGCCAGCGGGAGTTGCTGGCGAAAAATCGAGTGCTCGCCCGCTCCATCCGCCTGCGCAATCCCTATGTCGATCCCATGAGCCTGATCCAGGTAGAGCTTCTGCGCCGCAAGCAGCAAGGCGAACAGTCCTCCGAACTGGAGTACCCGCTGGGAGCCACGATCAACGGAATCGCCGCCGGCCTCCACAACACGGGTTAGCGATGCTCGCGTAGGGACCGCCCCTTGGGCTGTCCAAGCGAAGGCGAAGCCGAGCACACCCGATATCCCGAACTATCGGTTGATATCCTCCTTAGCCTGCAGCCGCTTCACATATCCGTCCAATGCATTCTTATTGGCCTCAGGCGCTCCCGTCATCGACATTTTCAATTCCTTCACGGCGTTGTCGAAATCCCCCTGTGCGCTGTACACCCGCGCCAGCCCCAGGTGCGAAGTCCAATAATCCGGGTACTTCTTCGCATTGGATTTATAGATCGCCAGCGCCTCATCCTGCTTTTTGTCTCCCTGCAACTGCCGCCCGTAAATGTAAAGTTGCAACGCAGTTGCCTTGTCGAGCGCCTGCGTGCGGAAAGCTTCCGCATCCTGCTTCCGTCCCATCGCCTCGAGAATCTTCGACTTGTTCATCAGATTGTCGTAGCGCTCTTCCGCCTGGATCGACAGATCCTCATCCTTCAAAGCCTCATCCAGATTGATCTTGTTCACCAGGAAGTACTGCGCCGCATCGTCCCAGCCCTCCCAGTAATACTGGTTCAGCCCATGCATCTGACGGTGCAGGCTGGCGGTGACGATCTCATTCACGTTGACGTGGACCTTGAACGGCACCGCGACCTTTTCCCAGCGCATGGTGACCACGGCCGAATCCGGCTTCACGTCATCAAAGTCGTACGTCAGCGCATCGTGCAGCTCCGCGGCCTGCGGCTTCACGTTCACCCGCAAGGCGTCCTCATCCTGCTTGTAAGTGAAGCTCCCCCAGGCGCTGGCGTTTTTGGAGAAAATCACGGTCCACTGATCCTGCCCTGGAATCATGTGCAGCCCGTAGGTGCCTTTATCCAGATTCTGCCCCTCAATCGTGACCGGATCAGTGAAAGTGATACTCGTATTCTCATTCGCACCAGCCCGCCATACTTGCCCGTAAGGAACAAGCTTGCCCCAGACCTGGCGTCCGTTGGCCAGCGGCCGATGATAGTTAATGGTGATATCGGTGATGCCAATACGCTGCGACACTACCGCGTGCTGGCTGGCCCGCGGCAGGTCGAGCATCAATGTTTCGCCGGTGGCGGTCTGAGCCTGACTGAAGCTCGCGAATAACAGAACGCTACTTAACAAAGGAAGTAAACGACTCTTGAACATGGACAACCCTCCTTGCTGCCGGCACCAGGCAGCGGCAATTTAGGACCTGATCTCAGAATCTGGTGGAATTCGCAGACACACGCTTACAGCTGCGATGCTGTTGGGCTTAGACGGGCGCGCCTAAAAGAGGTAAGCAACTCTTCGGAGTTCATCTGACTGGGAAGGACGTCTGACGGCAGCGGTTTGCCCATCAATCCACTAAAATCAATTGTGCAGACGGATTGGGCAACTCTGTAATTCCCCTTGAAAGCGAACGTATGCTCATCAATGAAATTTCAGAAAAGGAATGTCGCGATGTTTTGGCCAACGCTACCGTCGGGAGGCTTGGCTGTTCACTCGATAATCAACCGTATGTTGTGCCGGTGGTGATGACCTACGAGGCGGACTATATTTATTTTTTCTCGACGCTGGGGAAAAAAATAAAGTGGATGCGCACCAATCCCCGAGTCTGTGTGCAGGTGGATAGCATCGGCGGGCAGTCGGAGTGGGTGAGCGTGATCGCTAACGGCGAATACCAGGAACTGGAGGAACCACGCCACACCGACGAGCGCAATCATGCCCGCAAGCTACTGGAGCAGCGGCACAACTGGTGGCTGAATGCATTGGCGGAACGCCGCACCCAGCAACGCGACCAGGACATCCAACCAGTATTCTTTCGCGTAAAAATCGCCTCGGTCACCGGCCTGCGGGGAGTGTTAGAAAAAACATAGGCTTCTGCTTTGTACGAGTGGCCCTTGACAACCTCTGCCGCCACGAGCACAATACCCAAAGGCGAATAAAAAGCGAAACCAACTACTCGCCTCCGGAAGCTCCGCCCCGGCGTTCCCTGAAATTCTTGAGGATTCTATGTCTTCCGCAGTGGTTTCCACTTCGGCGGCCCTGGGCCGCCCTTTTCTTTTTGATGCCGATCCTGAGCCTCCGGTGTGCCCCCAAGAGGCTAAAAAGCTGGTGCACACACGAGAATCCGTAATTTCTCAGGTCCTGCAATCCACCCTGAAAAAGCAATCAAGCAGTGCGGTAGTGACCCCGGCCTCGCGCCTGGAAATCCGCCCCGCCCCCGAAATGGCCTCCAGCGGCATTGCCGCGCTCGACAGCCTGACCGGCGGCCTGCCTCGCGGATGCCTTACCGAAATTTGTGGCCCCGCTTCTTCCGGCAGGACAAGCGTGATGCTCGCCGCATTGGCAGCCGCCACCCGCCGCGGAGAGTTTTGCGCTCTCCTCGACGCCAGTGACGCCCTCGATCCCAAATCTGCCGCAAGCGCAGGCATTGATCTCGATCGCTTTCTGTGGGTGCGATGCGGAGAAGATTCCCCGAAGAGATACAGCGGCGGGGAGAAAACAAATGTAGCCCCGAACGCCCTCGTCCGGGGGCGCGCTTCACGCCGCACCAGCGATGCATTCGAGCACCGCCTGGAGCAACTGCTGCGCGCAACCGACCTGCTGCTGGAAAGCGGAGGATTCGGCCTGATCGTGCTTGATCTCGCCGACCTTCCGCCGCAATCCGCTCGCCGCATCCCGCTGACGACATGGTTTCGCTTCCGCCGCGCCGTCGAACACAAGCACACGATCCTGCTCGCCATCGAACAGCAGCCGATCGCCGGGAGCTGCTCTTCGCTGTTACTCCACCTCGGAGCCGCGGAGCGGCGTAACTCTAAAGCATCGTTGCAGGCAGAAGCCGCGGAGCGGCGTAAGAGTGCAGCCCACGGCGTAAGTCGTGGGGAAGTCCAGATCGACAACCGGCAAGCCCCGGAGGGGCG
>Ga0209059_1000539_pt1 | contig 17374 bp, 15 predicted proteins | sample GraSoiAngelo_151_FD_186165 | JGI IMG/M metagenome (GOLD analysis project Ga0209059, IMG submission 186165) | Grasslands soil microbial communities from the Angelo Coastal Reserve, California, USA - 14_1009_12_20cm (SPAdes) (version 2) | ecosystem: Environmental > Terrestrial > Soil > Grasslands ...
CGCGCCCGAAAGCTTCGCCGCGCTCACGTATGGGCTGTACGGGTCGATGAAGTGGAAGTGCGCCAGGGCGGGGCGCTCCGCCGCGAACCACTTCGCAAGCCTCCCCAACGCCTGCCCCGGCTGCCTGTAATCGACCCAACGGATGTCGACACCCGCAGCGCGCAGCTCGCGGTCCGGATAAGGCGCTGGCTCCGCCGCGAAAACCATGGTCGTCGGAATCGCCTCCTGCTGGAGGCGCTGCGCCACCGCGACCAGCTGTTGCTCGCCGGAGCCGCGCTTCTTCGCGTCCAGATGCAGGACGATCCAGATGCCGCCGCGCAATGTCCCCTCCGCGTTCGCCGCCCGTAACGGTGGGGCGCGCCTGCTCGAATGGCAACGGTCCGAGGCCTGCCGTTGTCCGGCTTGGCTGGTCGCCTGTCCGTCCACCCACAGCCCGAGGCGCGCTAGAATCCCACGCTCGTTCTCGGGCATCCCAGGTGGTCCATGGCGGAAGCAAAGACGAAGACTGAGCTGCTCAAGACGGCGCGCGGGCAAGTCCCAGAGGTGGCGCCCGCCGAGCTCGCCAAGCAATTCGGTGAGCCCGCCGAGGTCGCGGCATCCGCGAAGGAGGCGATCACCCGGGCCAGGGCGAGGGTCGGCGCCAACGGCATCGTTTTCGTCTGCGGCTCGCTCTATCTCGTTGGTGAGGCAATCGCTTTGAGCCGCTCGCGCCGACCGTTGCCCGTTGGAAACCGGCAGTAGCTGTCGCCGATCAACCCCTGCTTCTCGGTTACTGGCACGGCCCCGCCGGGTTTGCGTAGACGTCCGTGTAGGCGGCCCCGGGCAGGTCGTCCGGCAAGCCACTGATGGAGAATTTCTGCAGACCTTTGTCGTGCTGCCAGTGCCAGATCACGCGGTTGGTGAAACTGCCGAACCAAACGCCGGTTGAGTCGGCCGTGGCGAGAAATGGGTCGAAATCCGTGGCATCGCCTTGCGTGCCTCGATAGATCCAGTCGCGCTGGCCGGGCGCTGTTTCGACGAACACCCAATCGCGTTCGCCGGCACCACGACCGCCGATCCTGTAGATGGGATGGCTCTGCGCGTCGATCCCAAAATAGGCCGAGCCAAGCCCACCGTTCTGCGCGTCGCCGGGCAACTCGGTGAGATGACCTGGATTGAAGTTCCGTGGTTGCTGGGTAGCCGCGCCGGTCGACGGATCGACCCGCCACCAGATGTCGATACCGCCTGTTGGCGGGACGGTGTCCAGCAGGATCCCGGCCGAGTCCCAAAACCACACGTTGATCGAACCGGCGTAGCTCCACACCGTAACGTCACTTGCCCGGGCGACATCGAATCGATGCAGCTCGGCCGACTGGAAGTTCGAATAGGTGCTGCCGGCCGGTAGTAACTGGACCCACAGATAGCTCCGGCCATCGGGCGCGACCGATCGCTGGTCGACCGGTAACCAGCGACCGAGGGCGTGGCTGTACCAGGCCGGCATCGCGGGCTGGCCGGTTTTCATGATCGTCGGAGGCGAGCCCCCACCTGGAAGCCCCTGTACCGATGCCGAAGCGTCCTTCGAGTATTGTCCGGTCGCGGTATCGACGAACCCAACCTCCGATACTCCCTGGGGCCGCGGCCGTCCGCTCTCGCGCATGACGATCACAGGGAGCCGGCAGTTGCTTGCGTTCACCGCGGTCGGCACGACCGTGGCCGTCACCGCCGGGGCGGCGGATGGCTGCACGCCCTGTCGGCTCGCGACGGCGCGATGCGACGCGAGAGTAATCCCCCCGATCACGGCGGCGGCCGTCAGGATGCCCACCAGCTGGAGCGCTGGGCTCCACCGGCGTCTGGGAGCACCGGTGGCTCGGATGCGAGCCATCGCTGCCGGTACCAGGCCGGGCACCGGCTCGCTGACTTCGTCGAGCGCTGCGTGGATCGTGTCTCGCAGGTCGTTGTCGTGGATCATGGCTGATACTCCAGGACTTCCAGCCCCGGCCGCAGCTGACGGATTGCCCGATAAAGTCGCCGGTGCGCGGCGGCGAACGATGACCCGGTCAACGCCGCGATCTCCGGCAGTGGCAGGTCGAGGTAGTAATAGAGGACGATGACGAGCCGCTGATCGTGATGTAGGTTCTTGAGCGCTCGTCGCAGGTCGGCGTAGCCGGCCACCCGGTCCTCCGACAGTGACGCCAGGCGATCCGGCGTATCAATCTTCAGGACGCTCCACCATCGTCCGCGCCGGACGGTGCGGCATTGGTTCGCGACAATCCCCAGGAACCACGGCTGCATCGGAGAGCCGGGTCGAAGTCGCTGCATCTTGCGCCACGCCATCAGCGCTGCCTCCTGGACCGCATCCTCCGCCAGCTGGCGATCCTGCAACATTCCGCACGCCAGCCGGTAGGCGGCGGGCAGGGCGGCGCGCAGGAGGACCTCGAAGGCTGCCTCGTCGCCGGCCCGGGCCTGCCCGAGGAGCTCCAGCTCGGCGGCGGGCGTCATTGACTGCAATGTATACGCCGATTGACGGCCGCTTTGTGACAGGCGCGCTAGCAGGTGGGCGCTCAGCGCCCGTTTTTTTCCCTCGGCCGGGTCAGCTCGCGGCTGGGATTCTCGGCGAGAGCACCAGCTTGCGGTGCGGCGACGTCGCTTGCCGTTTCCACGCATCGGCCACTGCGTCGAGTGGCAGCACCTCGACCTCGACCTTGATCTTTCCGGCCGCGGCATAGTCGACAAGCCGGCGATACGCCACCGCCTGGTCCTCCCAGGCAACCAGGAAACTCCCGTAACCGAGGATCGATAGATACCGGCCGCGGACGGTCGCCGACTTGACGGTGGCTTCCGCCCCGGCCGACTGCCCCAGCTGCACGAATCGACCGAGCGGACTCATCGCCTCCAGCGCCGCGACCGCCGGCGCACCCCAGATCGGGTCGATCACCACCTGCAGCTGCCCGCCGCACGCCTCGCGGATGCGATCCGTCAATCCCTCGATTTGTTTCAGGTCGACGGTGGCGTCGGCCCCCAGCTCCCTCGCTCGCGCCAGGCCACGATCGTCGCGGCCGCCGGCGATCACCCGACCGGCTCCCAACAGTTTGGCGACCTGCACGGCGATACTTCCCAGGACGCCACTGGCGCCGAGCACCAGCACCGTCTCCCCCGGCTGCAGTTGTGCCCGCCGGGTGATGGCGAGGTAGGCGGCGATACCCGGCGTGCCAAGTGCTGACGCCACCTCATCCGAGACCTGCTCTGGGAGCGGCACAGTTTGACCGCTAGCCACAGCGCGCTCCGCGAGGGCGCCGTTCGGTGGCGCTGCGCGGAAATAAACGCGGGCGGCCGGGCTTCCTGACTTCGGATGGCCGATTCCCTCACCACCAGGCACGTACGGCAGCGGCGGCGTTCCGCCGTAGAACCTACCGCTGGCGATCGAAAGGTCGACCGGGTTCAGCGGCGCGGCCGTCACCTCGATGAGGTCCGCACCATCCGCCGGTGGCTCATCCTTGTCGCGAACCACTGGCGGCTCTCCGAAACGCTCGATGACCGCGGCCCGCATGGCGCCCTCAGCTTACCGTCCATAACGCCTAAGCTGAAAAAAGGAGACTCCCTTATGAAGGTCGCGATTCTTGGCACCGGGAAGATGGGCGCCGCGATGGCCCGCCGCCTCCAACAGCACGGGCACGAGCTGCGCCTATGGAACCGGACGCGCTCCCGGGCCGAGCAGCTCGGGGTCGGCACGGTCCGCGACACGCCCGCGCAGGCGGTGGAAGGCGCCGATCTGGCCATCAGCATGCTGACCGATTCCTCCGCGGTGCGCCAAGCCTATCTCGGCAAGAACGGCGCGGTTGAGGCGACGGGGGCGCCCATCTACGTCGATAGCAGCACCGTTGATCCGGCGACTCACGAACAGGTGGCGCAGGCCCTCGCCGAGCGAGGCGCCTCCTTCATCGAAGCGCCGGTGGTTGGCAGCGTTCCCGCGGTCCAGTCCGGAAAGCTCCTGATCCTCGTGGGTGGTGACCAGTTCACCCTCGAACGCATTCGACCGGTGCTCGAGGTGCTGGGTGAGGTCCGCTACGTCGGACCGCTCGGCGATGGCGCGCGGCTGAAGCTGATCGCCAACAGCATGCTTGCCCTCACCAGCGCCGCCGCGGGCGAACTCTTCAACGCCGGATTGCGGGCGGGGCTCGACCGGCAGCGGGTCTGGGAGATTCTGCTGCGGTTTTCGCCCTACCTCGACGCCCGGCGGGCGGGTTATCTCGAAGGTCAATACGAACCGGCGATGTTCCGGCTGGCGGATCTGGTGAAAGATCTCGGGCTCGCTCGTGAGCTCTACCAGGAGATTGGTATCGACACCCCGCTGACGGCGACCACCCGCGAGCTTTTCCAGCGCGCTTTCGGGGAGCATGGCGAGCAGGACATTGCCGCGATTGCGGCCCTCTGGCGGGAGCCGTCGGCGGCCCGCGCGACGGAACAGCGCTGACGCGTTAGACCCGTTTTTCGAGATCGATCGTTAGGCTTTCCGCAACACTGCGCTGATTGACTGGGGGGCGTGACTTTCCTCCGCCGGGCCATCTTTGCCATGGCCGGCGCGGTCGGATCGATGGCGATCGCCGTCTCGAGCCTTTCCCCTCTTCCAGCCGCGGCGGCCTGGAACTCGTACCCGCAGACCTTCAGCAGCGACCAGGCGATGACCTACCAGATCAACCCGAGCCACAGCGGATCGCCTGGACCGCAGACCCTGACCGTGCCGTTGCAGCCTGGCTGGAGCATCGACCTGGGTGGACCGGTCTCGTACGCGGTGATGGGTCCTTCGTACATCTATGTGACCGCGACCAATCCAACCACCACCCATCCGAATCTGTATGCCATCAATTACCGGACGGGCGCCGTCGCCTGGGGTCCGATCGACCTGGGTGGGTCCTGGTGGGCCAACGCCTCATACGATAACGGCCTCGTCTTCACGATCAACGTGAACGGCCAGATGCAAGCATTCGACGAGCAGACCGGGGCGGTCCAGTGGACCACCCAACTGCCCGGCCAGTCGATGTTCACCTCGCCGCCGGCCAGCTCGGTCTTCGGCTCGGGCGGTGACCTCATCTACACCAGCGGTGCCGGGTCGGGCGGCACGCTCTATGCGGTGCACGCGAGCAGTGGGGCGATTGCCTGGCAGGCGCCGGTGATGAACGGCGATCACAGCGCCCCGGTCGTGACCACCGCCGGCGTCTATGTCGCCTATGCCTGCGCCCAGACCTATGATTTCGAGCCCCTGCACGGCGCGCTCCTCTGGCACCACGCCACCGGATGCGAGGGCAGCGGGGGCAAGACGGCGGCGCTCTACAACGGCAAGCTCTACGTCCGCGACGCCATGGTTGGCAACACCACCCTCGACGCCGCGTCGGGCGCCACGCTCGGCACCTTCAGCGCGACGGCGGCTCCGGCCTTCAGCGGTTCGACCGGATTCTTCCTCAACGGGTCGACGCTGCAGGCGGTTAACCTCTCGACCAACGCGGTCCTGTGGAGCTTCACTGGCGACGGCACCCTGACCACGGCCCCGATCGTCGTCAACGGCAATGTCTACATCGGGGCGAGCTCCGGCAACACCTACGCCGTCGACGCCGGGACCGGCGCGCAAACCTGGTCGGCGCACCTCGGCTCGCCGATCAACGCTCCCGACGAGCAGAACGCCTCGCAGCCGCTGACGGGCCTGAGCGCCGGCTACGGCTTTCTGAGCGTTCCCGCGGGGAACACGCTGACCCTCTTCAGCAGTGCCCTGCAGGTCTCGCCCGGCAGCTACAACTTTGGCGTCAAGCAGTTGGGTAGCTCGACCACCGTTCCCGTGGGGATCACGGACAACTTTGCCGGTGCGGTCACGGTCTCGAGCGCGACCGCGACCGGCGATTACACCGTGAACAGCACTGGCTGCACCACAGTCAGCATCGGGCAACAGTGCTTTATCGGCGTTGCTTTCGCGCCCACCGCCTACGGCCAGCGCAACGGCACCCTGACGATCAACGACAACGCGCCGGGGAGCCCGCACACCGTTGCCCTCATCGGCGCCGGGAGTGACTACATCATCGACCACTTCGTGTTGACGCCGGCCTCGACGACGATAGCCGTGGGTGGCAGCCAGGGCTATGAAGCAGAGGCCTACGACGCCTATGGCAACGACGGCGGAAACTACACGCCGCTGGTGACCTTCTCAATCGACGGCGGCACCTGCAGCGCCAACGTCTGCACCACAACTCGGGCTGGTAGTACAACCGTATCGGTCCAGTACCCGGGACCGCGCGCGGCCACCGGGTTCGCCTCCCTCACGGCGACGCCCGGCGCCTTTGACCACATCCTGATCTCGCCCAATAGCGCCACCACCGCGGCCGGCTCGGCCCAGGCGTACACGACCGAGGCCTTTGACTACTACGGCAACGACCTGGGCAGCGCGACCGCGGCGACCAGCTTCACGATCAGCCCGAACGGATCGTGCACCGGCGCCAGTTGCAGCGCGACCGTTGCCGGTTTTCACACCGTGACGGCCACCGACAACTACCGGACCGCGACGGCGTCGGTGAGCGTGACCGCCGGACCGCTTGCGTCGCTGACGATCTACTCCACCGTCGCCGGCATCAGCGCTGGTGGAACGGCGGCATTCGGTGTGCAGGCCATCGACCAGTACGGTAACTACATCGGGGACGTCACACCCAGCACGACCTTCACGATTTCTCCTGACGGGTCGTGCAGCGCCGCCAACTGCACCGCCACCACCGCCGGTGCGCACATCGTCACCGGGTCCTACAACGGCATCACCGGCACTACCAACCTGACCGTAAACGGCGCCGCGCTGGATCACGTCACGCTTTCACCGGCGACGGCCTCGATCGGTGCCGGTGGGTCGCAGACCTATGCCACGGAGGGGTTCGACCAGTACGGCAACGACCTGGGCCGCGCCACGGCGGCGACAACCTTCACCATCGCCCCCGATGGCTCGTGCACCGGTGCCGCCTGCACCGCAACTAGCGCCGGATCGCACACCGTCACCGCGGTCGACAACGGAAAGTCGGCAACGGCGACCCTGGGCGTCAATCCGGCCGCGATCAATCGCATGACCGTCGCTCCTGCCGCCGTCACGCTCGTCTCCCCGGCCAGTCAGACCTACACCGCCGAGGGATTCGATCAGTACGGAAACGACCTTGGCGACGTCACGGCTTCAACGCGCTTCACGGTTTCGCCTGACGGCACCTGCAGCGGCGCGACCTGTGCGCCGTACATTGCCGGGCCGCACACGGTGACAGGTACGAATGCCGGCGTGACGGGGACGGCCAGCCTGACGGTCACGCCGGGTCCGGTCGCGAAGATCACGATCAGCCCCGCCGCCGCGACAGTCGTTGCCGGCAGCAACCAGGCCTACCGGGCCGAAGGCTATGACCAGGCCGGCAATGACGCGGGTGACGTCACCAACAACACCAGCTTTGCGCTGGGTGGCAACGCCTGCAGCGGCAGCGTCTGCGGCACGATCAAGGCGGGCAGCTACCAGGTAACCGGTGCTTATCCCGGTACCCAAGGATATGCAAGCGCGACCTTGACGGTCCAGGGGGGAGCGCTCGACCACATTACGTTGAGCCCGGCCACCGCCACCCTGACTGCCGGCGTCACCCAGACTTACGTCGTGCACGGCTTCGATAGTTATGCCAACGACCTCGGCGACATGACTGCGGGCGCCACCGTCACCATCACGCCGGACGGCACCTGTAGCGGCGGCGCCTGCACCGCCACCGTGGTCGGGCAGCACTCGGTGGTGGCGGTCGTCAACCAGAAGTTCCCGGCCAATGGGACGCTGTTTGTCAGGGCGGGCGGGCTCGACCACATCACGCTGAGCCCGGCCACCGCCACCGTCGCGGCGGGCGCCTCACAGCCCTATGGCGTTCAGGGCTTCGACAGCTATGGAAACGGCGTCGCCACCGGCCCATACACGCTGACGATCGCGCCGGACGGCACCTGCACCAACGGCTGCGCCGCGACCAAGGCCGGTGCGCACACGGTGACGGCCACGGCGGGAGGGAAGACGGCTTCCGCAAGCCTGACGGTCACTGCCGGGTCCCTCGCACAGGTGATCGTCAGCCCCGCGTCGTTGACACTGGCCGTGCACCTGACGCAGGTGTTCACGGCGACCGGTACCGACGCCTACGGCAACCCGGTCAGTATCGGCACCCCGACCTGGTCGGTGACCAGCGGGACCCCGGGCGCGATCTCGCCGACGACCGGCACCAGCACGACCTTCAAGGCCAGCGACGCGAATACGGGAACGGGCAGCGTGAAGGTGGTCGTCAGCGGCATCAGCGGCACTGCCACCGTGACCGTGATCCCGGCGGCCCCGACTAACTTGACGGCGACCGTCAAGAATTCGAAGGTCAACCTCGCATGGCACAGCTCAGCTGGTGCCAGGACCTACGCACTCTATCGCGGAAGCAGTAGCTCGAACCTGGTGCTGATCAGGTCAGGCCTGACCTCGACCAGCTTCTCGGATGCTCCGGGCAGCGGCACCTATTACTACTACGTCGTTGCCGTAGGCTCAACGGGCCTGCCGAGCGCGGCATCGAACACGATCCAGGCTACGGTCCAGTAACGCAGGGCTGGGCGTCGCCGCGCCGTCAGCCCTTCAAATAGTGATCGAAGAAGCCGACCGACCGTGCCATCGCCAAGGTGAATCCCTGCGCGATGTTGTGGTCGCTGCCGGGGTAGGTGTAGAGCTGGGCATTCTTTCCGTCCGCGGTTAGCTGTTGCGCCAGCGCCTGGGAAAACTGTAACGGCACCTCGGTGTCGGCGGTGCCGTGGTCCAGCTGGATCGGCGCGGTGATGTCTGGCAGGTACGCCATCGGGGAGATCGAGTCCCAGAACGCCGGGTTCTGCTCCGGCGTCCCGAACTCGTCGATGAAGTTCCGGGGCCAGCCACCACTGAACGATGGCGGTGGACGGTCCCCGCCGGTGGGGTGCCAGTTTTCCAGCAGGTCCTTGTATGTGGCATTGACCCCGGCCCAGATCACCGCCGCCTTGATCCGGGGATCGATCACCAGCGCCCGCAGCGTGATGTTGCCCCCCATCGAGTGGCCCCACATGCCGATGCGGTTCGGGTCGGCCTCGGGAAAGCGTTGCAGCGTCGTGACGGCATTCAGGACGTCAACGGTATCGTTCGGCGAGCCATAGGCGCTGACGGCCCGACCCTGTGAGCTGCCAAAGCCCCGATAGTCTGGCTTGAACACGATGTACCCGTTGCGGGCGAAGGCGTCGACGTAGGCGACGTACCGTTCGGTTGTCCGGTACACCGTCGGTGGGATGTAGCCGTGGTTGAAGATGATCACCGGCCAGCCGCTCGCCGGCCGGCGGCCGCCGGGCACGGTCAATAATCCGAAGATCCGCAGGCCGTCGGACTGGTAGGAGGCGACGTAACGGCGATAGTCGCCAGACGGCGCCAGCGTCTGCTCGATCAGGAGGTCGCTCCCCGGGTAGTCACGTTGCCGCATCGCGTCGATGGCGAGCGGGTTGAGCGTCTGCCCGACGGCCGTCGGCGTCGCTGTTGGGTGTGGCGCCGCCGTTACAGCTGAGGCCGCTGGAGCAGTGCCGGAGCACGCCGCCAGCAGCAGCGCCGCAACGCCGCTCGTAAAACCTGTCCACTGGCGCTGCAGGCGACGTGCCATGGGTCGAGGATAACCAGGTAGCTGCAACATCAGCGGCGGCACTTGGGACGTGGCCGACGAGCCCTCGACGGTCCCGCTACCCGTGGGCGACATCGTCGACGGGCTCGACATGGACCACCGCGTCACTGACGACCGGAAGCTCTCTGCGGATTCGCTCCGCGACCGCGTGACCCACTTCGTGCGCCCGGGCCAGGGTGAGCGCTCCATCGACGTGCACCGATACGTCGAGCAATACGTGCGTTCCCGCCTGCCGCGCCCTAAGCGCGTGATAGCCGTGGAGCCGTGGATCACTCTCCAGGATCCGCTCGATGGCGCGAAGCGTGGGCCGGTCGGGCATGGCGTCCAGCAGCACCTGCGTTGTCCGCCGTCCCTGCTCGATCGCCGTGGTTCCGATGATGATCGCGACCGCAATGCCTGCCAGCGGATCGGCAACACGGAAGCCGAAGACTGCCACCAGGGTGATCCCGATCAGCACCGCCAGCGATGCCCACAGGTCCGAGGCGAAATGGAGGGCATCCGCTTCCAGGGCGGCGCTGCCCCCCTGGCTCCTCGAGACGCGGCCCAGGTAGCGGCTCACCAGGATATCGATGAGCATCGCGGCGAGCACCACCGCGAAGGAGTACCAGGCCACCGTGACGTGGGCGGCCACCACCAGCCGGCGCACCGATTCGATGACGATCGCGATGCAGGTGGCGCCCAGCAGGAACATCTGGATCAGGCTGGAGATGTTTTCGGCCTTGGCATGTCCCCAGGCGTGGTCCTCGTCCGCGGGCTTGGCCGCGGTGCGGATGCCCAGGTAGGCAAAGATGCTGGCCGACAGATCGAGGAACGAGTGCGCCGCATCCGCGAGGATCGCGACGCTGCCAGTGAGCAGGCCGACCGCCAGTTTGGCCCCGATCAGGACCAGGTTGACGAGCACCGAATAGAGCGCGGCGGTGGCTTTTGGGTCCGACGGGCGGGACGGTGCGGCCTGAACGTGATCCATGGCGACCTTCAATATATGTAAGGTATGCCCCCCGAACCGGCGCCGTCGCCCGAGCCCCGGACGGCGGTCAGCCGGATGCAACCGTACGACTGGGAGCCGCCCAGCGCCAGCATCGCCAGGCAGGCCGGGGTGCCGGAAGACCAGGTGGTGCGGTTCGACACGAATACGTTCCCCTGGCCGGGGGCTACCCTCGATCAGCTGCCGCCGCAGCCGCTGAACGAATACCCGGATACCAGCTACCGCGACCTGACCGACGCCATCGCCCAGTACACCGACGTCCCGCCTGATCGGATCACCGTCGGCGCGGGGGCCGACGAGGTCCTCGACATGATCGCCAAGGCCTACATCGACGGCTCGAGGGGAGTGCTGCTATCGCGGCCAACCTATCCGATGTTCCGGATCCTCAGCGGGATGGCCGGCGGCACGCTCGACGAGGTGCCGGCGATCGACCTGCGGCTCGATCGCGCCACATTTCTGGAACGCGCCCGCCGTGCCGACCTGACCTGGATCTGCAATCCCAACAATCCCACCGGCGAGCTACTGCCCCTGAGCTTTGTCGAGGAGGTGGCCAGCGTGGCCGGCGGCGTGCTGGCCGTGGACGAGGCCTACGTGGAGACATCGGGTGTGACCGCCGTGCCGCTCATCGACCGAATGGCCAACCTGGTCGTCATCCGCACCCTGAGCAAGGCCTTTGGCCTGGCGGGCGTCCGGGTCGGATACGCTCTGGCTGGGCCGGCGATCAGCGCCGTGCTGCGGCGCGTTCGACCACCCGGCAGCATCGGGGTGGTGTCGGCGGCTCTCGGCGCCCAGGCGCTGCGCGATCTGCGCGGCATGCGGCAGCGGGTGCAGCAGGTCGTCGAGGAACGAGCCAGGCTGCAGCGCGAGCTGGCATCGGCAGGGCTCGAAGTCCGCGACTCCGCGGCAAACTTCCTGTTGGCTCGAACCGGCCGCCAGGTGGCTCCGCGGCTCCTCGAGCAGGGCCTGGTGGTCCGCACCTTTCCACCGACATCGCCGTTGGCTGACTACATCCGGATCACGGTTCGCCGGCCGGAGGAGAATGCGCGTCTGCTCATGGCACTCAAGGCGGCGCTCAGCCCGACCGGCTCACCCTAGCAACCGGCCGCGTCAATTTGCCGACAGCCAGGCTGTCACGTCCGACCCCGCCGTGCCCGATTGACTCGGCGCGGCTTTCCCCCCAGAATGGCGCGGCCCCATGCATCGCGTCCTTCGCCGTGTCTTCCCCCTGGCCGCCGTGGCGTCGATTGGTGGCGCGCTCCTGATCAATCAGGTCGGTGCCCTCGCCTATACGCCCGGATCGACCGGCTACGACATCAGTTTTCCGCAATGCGGCATTCAGTATCCCGGCGGCAGGTTCGGAATCGTCGGTGTCGACGGCGGGTACCCGTTCGTTCATTACAACCCATGTCTCGCCGACCAGTACGCTCGGACCCCAAATGCCGCGGTCTACATCAACACTGGGTATGACGCGCTCTACACCCAGGTCGATGGCAAACACACCACCTTCGAGTGCCTGCTGCAATCGCTCTTTGCCCCTGGTTCGGCGGCGCAGCGAGCCGCCTGGGCGGTTGGTTGCAGCGAGGCGTCCCGGTCGATGGCGTATGCGACATCACAGGGCGCGGGCAATCCCGGCGGCTGGTGGCTCGATGTCGAAACGGGCAATAGCTGGTCTTCCAGCGACCTCAGCCTGAATCAGTTCACGATCCAGGGCATCGTCGACACCCTGCTCCGGCGATCGTCGGCGCCGGTGGGCATCTATTCCACCGCTTATCAATGGCGGAGCATCGTGGGCTCACTACGTGTTTCCGGCGCCGTGGCCGACTGGGTGGCGACGGGCAGCACTTCTTTCGCCGGGGTGGAGGCCATGTGCAGCGCCAGCTTCTCGGGGCACCCGGTCCGGTTGGTCCAGTACCTGCGCGATGGGCTCGATGCCGATTATGCGTGCCGGTCCTGACCTGATGGCCTAGTCCATTCGGTCCCCACTTGTAACTTTTATCCGGCTCAGTCCGTTGAGTCGCTGAGGGGTGACGTCCGCCTGTCCTCGGTTCTTATCAATTTTCAATGTTGAATAGCGCATGATTCGTATCCAGTGATGGCTGGTCAGGTTCCTGCAAGGCGTCGGCGTGCCTCGCGTTTGCATCCTGTGCGTCTTGTCGCGCTCACCGTGTTTTGCCTGCTCCTCTCCGGAGTTGCGGGGGCGGCCGCTTATTTTTTCCCGGTTGTGGTCGCGGGCGTGGGGCAAACCGGCCAGACGGTCATCATCCCGCCGAGCGTCACGCTCGGCGCAAAGACCACGCCGGCGCCGGCGGCCTCCCCTGGCGCTCCCTTCACCGTGCTGCTGCTCGGTTCCGATGACGATTCGAAGTTCGCGTCCGACCACGTCCTCACCCAGTCGATGATCCTTGTTCGGGTCGACCCACAGAGCCGGCACGTCGCCATGCTGTCGATCCCGCGCGACCTCTGGCTGCCGCTGTCGTCCGGCGGCAGCGGAAAGATCGATTGGGCGTACTCCAACGGTGGTCCATCCGCGGCGATGGCCACCGTCGAGCGGAACTTCCATGTTCACATCGATGAATACGCCTGGATTGGTCTCAAGGGCTTGATCAAGCTGATCGACCAGCTCGGAGGGATCGACGTCCTGGTCACCAATCCGGTGCTGGATGACTTCTACCCGGACGATATTGGCGGAGGCTATGCCTTCGGCGCCAAGCGGGTGGCCGTGCTCCCCGGGGCCCAACATCTCGACGGCAGCCAGGCGCTGCAGTACGTCCGCTCCCGACATAACGACATCAACGGCGACTTCGGGCGGTCGGCCCGCCAGCAGGAAGTGCTGCTCGCGATCAAAGCCAAGGCGAGCACGCTCAACGCCGCCGATCTGCCGGATATCGTCACGGCCCTCAAGGGCGAGTTCAAGACCAGCATGGGGCTCGATCGGGTGCGGAGCCTGCTGGGCGTGGCGAGTGGATTCGACCTCGCCAATGTCCAGCAGGTGGTTCTCTACGCTCCTACCTACACCTATTACCCGGGCTATTACATCAACGGCAACAGCGTCGTCCTGCCGCACTGGAATCAGATCCTTCCAGTGGTGAAGGCGAGCTTCCCATGATCCTCAGACGGCTGGCCGCCCTGCTGTTCGTGCCGCTGATGGTTGCCTTCGGTTCGGGCGTTTACCTGTACCTCGGCACCCTGAAGAGCAAGGTGGTCAAGGAGCATGCGCAGCTGCCGACGGTGACCAAACCGAAATTTGTGCTCCCCGGCACGATGTTCGTCGTCCAGGACGGGCGGATTTTCAAGCTGAATGCCGGCAGCTTCACGGAGATCGGCCCGGCCGGTGATTGGTCACAACCGGCGCTGACCCCCGACCACACCCGACTGCTGGCGGTGGCCAGGGCCGGCGCGTCCAGCGATCTTTACCTGCTGGATCTGGGCGGCCAGATCGTCAAGCGTCTCACCAAAAACGACTCGAAAATCCTCGACGCCAATCATTGGGCCTATTACCCCCGGGTTTCGCCCGACGGCGCGACCCTGTTCTTCAGCTTCGACAGCCCAAAGCTGGTGAAGGCCGCACCCGGCGTCGACCTGTCTGTCTGGAGCATGCCGCTGAACGGCACGCAATCGCAGGCACGGCGCTGGACTGATCCCTACTGGTACACCGGCGGCGACGTCAGTCCCATCCCGGTCGTCGGAGGCGGCCTGCTGTATGTTCGGCATTCGATCGACCCGTCGACAGCAGTGCACGCGCAGATCTACTACCAGACTCGACCGTTCGGCACTGGCAAGGCGCTGACCAGCTTGGCCGATGACTGTAGCGAGCCCGCCCTTTCGCCCGATGGAACCCAGCTCGCGATGGTGTGCTCGCGCGGCAAACAGACAGCGGCCCTGGAGGTCGCGCCATTTGACGGCGGTGTCCTTGGCCCCGCCAAGGTTTTGCTCGACAGCGGCCTCTACGCCTCGCCCGCCTGGTCGCCCGATGGCAAGGCGCTGGCCTACCTGGCGCCAGCCGGCGCGGCCGGGCATTTCCAGTTGTGGTACCTGGCCCTGCCGCTGCCAGCCGCTTCCGCGACGGCTTCGACGAGTGCGGCGGGCGCCTCCCCGGCATCCACGCCACGCCCGACGACCACGCCTGCGCCGCTCGCTCCGGTGCAGGTGACCCAGGGGGTCGACCTCACCGGCACTTCGGCACCCGCCTGGTATTGAACCGGCTGCGGTAAGCTCGCGACAGGAGAGGGATGCTGAGCAAGCCACTCACCTGGTGGTCGTTCTCGCTGGTGGCCGCAGCCGTACTGGTGGCGCTGATCACCCTGAAGGTGATGTCGCCCCGGCTCGCCGGCACCGCCGGCGTGACGCCGTCGCCATCCGGGCTGGTCGCCGATATCGTCATTCCCCCGAAGTCGATGGCCGCTCCCGACTTCACACTTCTGGATCAGGATGGCAAGCCGGTCTCCGTATCCGCGCTTCGCGGGCGCGTTGTCGCCATCACGTTTCTCGACTCGCATTGCAAGCAACTGTGTCCGCTGGAGGGTGACCAGCTCGGCCAGGTTCAGCGGTCACTGGGTGCCGGCGCGCATCTCTCGGTGCTGGTGGTGAGCGTGGCGCCCGCGACCGATACCCCATCGAGTGAACGGGCCTTTGCGGCCACTCACCGGTGGAGCGGCGACTGGCACTGGCTGATCGGCACGCCCGATCAGCTGGCGGCGGTCTGGAAGGCGTACAGCATCGCCGTCCAGAACACGCCGGACAATATTCTCCACAGCAGCGTCCTCTACCTCGTCGATCGGGATGGCTTCGAACGAGCCGGGTGGGCGGCCGGCCTCGAGCCGAACCTGGTGACGCACGATGTGCGTCTGCTGTTATCGTGAAAACCAAAGGGGAATGCACGCGGACGCTCGCCCGGTGGCAAGAGCGTGACTTCAACGCTGGGCACGCCGGCGATAGGATCGGCGCCGCCAGAATCCACGCGCACCCGAATCCTGCTTATCGACGACGAGCAGCGCATCCTCGAATTCGTCTCGCGCGGGCTGCAGGCTGAGGGCTATGTCGTCGACGTCGCGGCCGATGGAGGCGCCGGACTTCGCGCCGCGCTCGACCAGGACCATGACCTGGTCATCCTGGACCTGCTGCTTCCCGACCGCGGCGGCCACGACGTTCTTCGCCACCTGGTCCGGCAGCGTCCCGCCCAGCCGGTGATCGTCCTGTCGGCCCTGAGCGATACCACCTCGAAAGTCACCGCCCTGGAGCTCGGCGCCGAAGACTACCTGGCCAAGCCCTTTTCGCTCGAAGAACTGCTCGCCCGGGTTCGGGTCCGGTTGCGTGACGCCCGTGCACGGCCGACCCTGCTGGCGGTGGGCGGCCTGACCCTGGATCTGATCAGTCGCCAGGCGCGGAATGAATCCGGCCGAGTCCAGCTTGCGGAGCGTGAGTTTCTCTTGCTGCGCGAGCTGATGACGCGAGCTGGCGACACCCTGGGCAAGGACTGGCTGTTGGCGGCCGTGTGGGGTTATCGTTTCGATCCTGGCTCGAATGTCGTCGATGTCTACGTTCGCCGGCTGCGCGCCAAGCTCGGCGGCGACGCCATCAAGACCGTTCGGGGTGAGGGTTACCGGATTGACGCGGCCTGACCGCTGGACGTGGCCGGCGCGCGGGCTGCTCTGGGTGGACGTTGTCTGGGCAATCTTCGCGATCATCAACCTTCTTGGCATGCTGGTCTTCGCGACCTGGGAAACCGTTCCCTTTCACTTCATCTGGGTTAGCCTCACCATCCTCTACGGCTTTCGAGTCTGGCGGCTCACGCCGACTCTGTCAGTGCTCGTCGCGATCATTGCGGTGACGGCCGTGGTCTTGATCGTGGATATCAGGCGCGGTACACAACCGCTCGACGAGCTCACTGAAGTTCCGTTGATGTCGGCGATGTTCCTTGCCATGGTCTGGCATGCGCGGCGACGGCTGTCGGTGATGGAGGAGATGCGCCGGGTGTCCGACACCAATCTCCGACTGCTCGAGCGCGAGCGTCGCTTCATCCAGAACGCTTCGCACGAGTTGCGCACCCCGATCACGGTGGCCATCGGTCACGCCGAGCTGCTGCAGCGCGCCGCCAATCCCTCGCGGATGGCGGCCGATGCCAGGGTCGTGGTCGAGGAGCTGAACCGGTTGCGCCGTCTTTCCGACCGCCTCCTCCTGCTGGCGGCCGCGGAGGACCCCGATTTTCTCCACAAGAAGCCGATCGAGGTCGAGCCGGTGCTGGTGAGCGCGCTTCATCGTTGGTCACCGACGGCCCGGCAATGGCGATTGGGGCCGACCGATGAAGTCACGGTTGACGCCGACGCCGATCGGCTCGCGCTGGCCATCGACGCGCTGGTGGAGAATGCGGTCAAGCACACCACCCCGGACGACTGGATCGAATTATCGGTTCGACGGAATCGCGGCGTCGAGATCAGCGTGGCCGACTCGGCCATGTCGAAGCCCTCCTCCGAGGTGGTGAGCTCGATGCCGGGGTCGTCGTCCTCATCGGTCGTCGCCCCGTCGATGGAGGTCGGGCGCTGAACATGGCTTATCTCGATGGCCTCGACCACGTCCTCGTCGCTCATCCCCAGCTCCTCGGCCAGCTCCGGGATGGTGGGGGAGCGGCCCGCCGCGACGATGACTGCTTCAGGCATGTGCGAACTCCTCCTGGGCGGCGCGGCGAGATGCCGCACCGCGTCAGCTAGGAGTGTACGGG
>Ga0209059_1000545_pt1 | contig 17231 bp, 11 predicted proteins | sample GraSoiAngelo_151_FD_186165 | JGI IMG/M metagenome (GOLD analysis project Ga0209059, IMG submission 186165) | Grasslands soil microbial communities from the Angelo Coastal Reserve, California, USA - 14_1009_12_20cm (SPAdes) (version 2) | ecosystem: Environmental > Terrestrial > Soil > Grasslands ...
GAGCGAAAAGAACGGTCTGTCCGGCGCGCAAGTGAGGTGCAATTTGTCTCCCAAAAACGCCTGGCATCGTCGTGTCTGGTAACGCCAGGAAAATGATATCCGATCGCTCGACCGTCTCCCGCAACGGCAACACCGGCAAGTGGTGAGCACGCGCGAGCCCGCGCCTTTTGCTATTTCGGCGCAGCCCAACCATAACGGTGAACCCGCTATCTCGAAGATTGAGCGCGTGCGCGTGACCCTGCGAGCCAAAACCGATTACGCCGCAAATCTTTCCACGAAGCGCGTCAAGTCTGATCTGTCTATCGCGATAAATGCGCACTGGCATTGCCTGACAGAGTGGCTGATGCGGGGAGCCGCGCCAAATTGAATTTAATTGGCTGCGATCCGCTGCGACGCTGCCATCGCTCGCAAGCGCGCGACTTTGTCGCGCGCCTTTTGCGCCTCGGTCGCACGGCCCATCTTATCCAGGATTTCGGCGAGCATGAGATATTGCCGGGGCTGATCCGGCTCGCGTCCAACCGCACGGCGTTGCGCCGCGAGGGCGGCATCGAGCCGGCCTTCGCGCAGCGAAATCTGGGCGAGCAAATTCAAAGCGCAGACATCATGGATATCCAGGGAAGCGGCGTAGCGCAATGCGCGAGTAGCTTGAGCGACGTCATTACTCTCGGCATAGAGCCGGCCTTCCGCTAACCATGCGGCATGATGCCACCAATTTTCGTGGACGTAATTTTCGACCAGGTGGAGTGCCGGACCAGGGCCTTGCGTCCGCCGCACCAATTCCGATTCACGACTGACCAGTTCCCATGCCCACGGATGATCATCGCGCGCGCGTTCAAGAATGGCGATGGCTCCCGAATCGTCGTTTGCTCGTGAGCGCATCGCCGCAAGATTAAGAGCTGCGATCCAGCTTCGCGGAAAGCGAGTGGTCGATTGCCTCGCCTCTTCGACGCCGCGCGAAAGTAAGGATTCGCTTTCGGCCTTCTTTCCTTCGTGCGCGAGAACGCTAGCAAGATTATTTCGCGCGATGGGATAGTCCGGGTTGATTTCGAGAATGTGGCGCAGCATTTTTTCGGCGATTTCATATTCACCGCGGTCGGCATAAATCTGCGCGAGGTTTACACCTACGCGCGAGCTTGTGCCGCCTGCGGCCAGCGTGCGTTTATAGAATCTTTCCTGATCACTCCAGTCGCTGCTGCGAATCGCACTACGCACACTTAATGCGATCATGGCAAAGAGCGCGGTCGCGGCCAAACCACCTCGGAATCGGTGTGGCAAATCCAGGGCGCAGCCGGCGAGGAAGATCAGAAAGCCGACGCTTGGCAAATATAGCCAATGCTCGGCCACGGTGGCATTGAGCTGCACAATATTCGAGATCGGCAGGTAGGCAGCGAAAAACCAAATCGCTCCCAGGATTCGCAGACGCCGGCCATTCCCGGGCCTTGCGCAGCCATAAATAAATGCGGCCAACACGATCAGACCGCTAATCGAGAGATACTCCAACTCGGCTGATCTGCGCCAGCTTGCGCGATCGCGATAATTGTCGGGGTCAAAAATCGTACGCTCCATGTGCAGATTAGCAGGGAAAACCATGAGCCGGCCGTAGTCACCAAGCGCGCGGAGCATTAAGGAAGCGCGAACGCTGCCTGACCAATCTTCAATAAACGGTTGGTCCGCGCGGACAGGTGGAAGCCGACGCAATTCAGCATATGCACCAAGGACCAACGCGCAGCAAATCACGGAGGCGACCTTGGTTTTTTTGCGAATGTCTGCGGCGAAGGCGAGCGTGTGAACCAGAAATATGAATATCCAAATGCAGGCGATTTCACGCGAGCAAAGTGCCAGAACCGCGCTGAGTATCGCTGCCGAATAAAGGGTGGTTTTTAACCAAGGTGACTCTGCGACTCGTCCACGCAACACCAATAGCCATGCCGCCGCTGAGAAAAGAAACGCAAGGCTGTCGGCTCGTCCGGAAATGTAATCGATCGCGGCGGAATGCACCGGATGCACCATCCAGAGGCCGGAAATGAGGAACGCGGCTGTAAGTCTCGCGTTGACTGAATGCTGATCCGCATTATTCCAAAGACCGTTCCCATTGCGAAAGAGGACGGTGATTAAACGGTAGAGGACCAAGCCAGCGGCGACGTGCAGGAAAATGTTACCGAGGTGAAAACCGGCTGCATCTGCATCCCAGAAGAAGTAATCCACCATGTAGGAAAGATTCTGGACCGGCCGGTAATGCCCGCCGTAGGAGTCGAGAAAGAGGTAGTGGCGGAACGCTTCGAGAGCGAGGAGGGGGCTTTTTATGAATGGATTGTCACGGGTGAGGAAGATGTCATCCCATATTGGCGGCCCCTGGACTGCAGGCAATCGGACGAGGAAACCAATGGCCGCAAGAAACAGATAACGCGGCCACTGTTTCCTAAAAAAGGCAATGAAGCACCTGCGAAAAGTTACAGGCGGCAATGGATTAGCCGCAATCTTTTCCATGAGCAGGGTTGCGAGAGAGAAGCTGCATCCTTAAACAAACGAGCGTCCTCCCGTTCGCACGGAAGGACGCCCGAAGTCTAGAACTTCTATAGCCGGTTTAGGGACCGTAAGGCGACCAGAAGCCCGTGCTGGCAACGTCTGACAATACGGCGTAGTCAGAGGGAGATACCTGAGGAATGGTGTCCACCGTCTGTGCACCGTACGCAGTGCCGAAGAGGTTGGCTCCCGTGTTGTAAAGAATGCTGTCTTTCTTCACGTACTTGGTCCAATCGGTAGTACCGACCGTGAAACCGGTGGTCCGATTGGTTTCAATTGCGTATTGGTCGACGGCAGCGTCGATCATGCGCAGATCGTTAAGGATCTTGGAAGCCTGCGAACGTTTGCGTGCGCGCAGGAACCCAGGAACGGCTATCGCGGCCAGCAATGCGATGATTGCGACCACGATCATGATTTCCACCAGCGTGAAGCCGGCGTGTTTTTTATTCAATTTCATTAACATGTGTTTTGATTGCGTTTGTTGTTCTGTTTTGCGAGATGCGAGTGGCCGGACTCCGTCTGGTTCTCACAACTCATTCCCTGCCATTCCCTCGCGGGAATGACAGGCGAATGAATCGTCAGATTCGACTACGGGCCGTAAGGCGACCAGAAACCGGTGGTGGCGACATCCGACAGCACGGCTAGATCCGAAGCTGGGACTTGCGGAATGGTATCCACGGTCTGAGCACCGTAGGCGCTGCCAAGCAGGCTCCTGCCGGTGTTATAGAGGTTCGAATTCTTTTTCAAGTAGTTCGTCCAATCGGTGGTGCCGACCGCGAAACCGGTGCTGCGGTTGGTTTCGATCGCGTACTGGTCAACGGCGCCGTCGATCATACGTAGATCGTTGAGGATTCGGCTGGCTTGGGAACGCTTACGGGCGCGGAGGAACCCGGGCACCGCGATCGCGGCCAAGAGCGCGATGATCGCGACAACGATCATGATTTCCACGAGGGTGAAGGCCCCGCGGCGACTATTAAGTTTAGTAAACATTGCGTTAAGTTGCTTTCTGTTCTATAGGTTTTTTTGATTGCGCTTCCGAGGCACCCGCCCCGGAAGGCCGTCTTAAGGAGCACCCTCAGTGCCAATTGTCCCGCCGGCTTAGAATTTCTAGAAAATTGCGGTCGGAAAACCTCTTGAAGTGGACTATCCCCCAAGGCTTGATTCTGGCTGTCGACCTAAAAGGTAAGGCAGCCCTGCCGACCGACCCTAATCGTGTGACCTGACTATGCCCAAGCTATTCTCGCGATTGCGTCTACAACCTGCCCATTACGTGTTCGCTGCTGTTTTGCTCGTTCGGCTCTTTGTCCTTGGGCGGCTGGCAGGCTCGGCATTCCTGTTGCCGACACGCGGAGACATGCACTTCTACGACGATTGGGCTCAAAAGATTGTGGGTGGGCAGCTTACCGATCATCACGCCTTTTATGGCCTGCCGGGCTACGCCTACCTGCTCGCCGGGCTTTATAAACTTTGCGGTTATAACCCCTACATCCCGGAACTTTTGCAGTCCCTGCTGGACGCCGGAACGGCAACCCTTCTATATAAGATAAGCGTTGCCCTTGTTCCCCAATCTGGCGGACGCCGCGGCCAAATCGTCGGTTTGATGGCAGCGGCAGCGTGGGCCTTTTGCGTGCCTGCGCAAACCTATGCCGCGGTCCTGATGCCAACAGCTTGGTTTATCTTCGTCTTCTGGTTCATCCTATGGCGCATCATCAAAAGTCAGACTTCCCCAGACTGGTGGGAAGCACTGTTACTTGGCCTGCTTGCTGGTGTTACCGCGACCGCAATCGCGACTATTTTGTTTTTGATTCCATTGTTATTTTGCGCAATTGGACTCAAACCGTCGGTTCCGGCTCGTTCGCACTTCCGCATCGTTGGCTGTGCGCTAGTTTTGCTGGGCGTCGCGATCGGGACATCGCCGTGTTGGTTGCACAACTATTTCATTGCGCGGGATCGCGTTCTTTTGTCTGCCCACAGCGGCATCAATTTCTGGATCGGAAATAATCCTGATGCGAACGGCTACCCGCGTTTTCCACCCGGGCTCCGCGCCGGCCAGGCTGCCATGTTACAGGATTCAATTGACGTCGCGGAATCGGCCGCCGGTCACCCGCTGAAACGCGGAGAGGTTTCACAATTTTGGTCGGCAAAAGCACACGACTACATTGCAAACTATCCGCTGGCATGGCTGCGACTGCTGGGTCTCAAGCTCCACAATTTTTGGAGCGCGTTTCAGTATGACGATCTCAGCATCATCACTAACCTGCGTGAGCAAGGAGTGACGCTCCCAGGGATTTATTTCGGATTGTTTGCTGCTCTGGCACTGCCGGCCATGATTCTGACCTGGAATGCCGCGCCACTTGGGCGTTGGATCACCGGCGCGATTTTCCTGCAGATGCTGGCCCTATTGCCAGTGTTCACGACGGAACGTTATCGCCTGCCTATTGTCCCCGGACTGGCTGTCTTTGCAGCATTTGGGCTGGTCACCCTTTTTAGCAATTTCGCGACTGGCAATCTTCGTCCCGTCCTTTCCTATGCCATGCTGTTAATGGTTTCGACCCTCTTTGTTTCCTGGCCGCAGCGCGGGCCCTCCCTCTGGGCGCTCGACGCCTATAATAGTGGCTGGCAAGCCCTAGAATCGGGCAATCTGTCGCTGGCGGAACGAAAGCTCGAGCTGGCGCGTGCTTATGTTCCCGATAATGCCGAGACCAACTTTGCTCTCGGCAATCTTAAGTTTGCACAAAACGACGCCGCCACAGCTTCGTCCTTTTATCTGACGACTTTGCGTCTTGATCCACGGCATCGCGGCGCGATCAATAATTTGGGTGTTATCGCGCTCGACGCTTCCGAATTCGACACCGCCGAAAAATGGTTTCGTCGCGCGGAAGATGTCGATCCACGCAGCGCGAAAACACACTTTCTCTTGGCCAAAGCACTGGTTGGCAAAAACGACCGGGTGAACGCTCGAGCTGAAATTGAAGCCGCGATCGCGCTAAAACCGGATCAGCCCGAGTTTAATTCCCTGAAACAGCAGATCGAACAGGAGTGATTCGCCCTGACCTTTTGAGGCGAGCGGAATGGGCGCTCGCGCTCCTACTCACCGCGACCTCGCTTCTTCTTCTCGGCGTCCGCGCAAATCGAGCCGGCGCCTTATGGCGGGACGAATGCGCCGTCGTCAACCTCGCGCAAATGCCGACAGTCTCCGACATCGCGCAGAATTTTCAGCACGAGGCATTTCCCGTTCCCTTTCCGCTGCTCGTTCGCGCGTACAGCAGTCTTTTCGGACGAAGCGATTTCGCCCTGCGGGGTTTCGGAATTCTCGCTGCGCTCGCGCTGCTGTGTGCAATGTGGTGGACGGCGAAGTTCACCGGTCATGGTCCGCCGCTTCTCGCTTTGGCGTTGATTGGACTTAACGCGACGGTTTTATTTTGGGGCACCACCGTTCGCGGCTACGGCCTCGGCGCAGCATTCATCATCGCTGCTTTTGGATCATTCGCAGCACTGCTGCTGAAACTAACGACGCCGCGTCTCATTATCGCTGGCGTGGTCTCGGTCGCCACTGTTCAATGTCTGGTTCATAATCTCGCCCTCATTGCCGCATTCGTTGCTGGGGCAACGATCGTTGCACTGCTCCTTCACGATTTTAAACGTCTGGTCGCCTTTCTCGGCATTCTCGCGCTCTGCCTCATTTCGTTTGTTCCCTATCTAGGCGCTTACTCCAGTTCATGGAGCGAAGTTGTGGAATTCCCAGTCTCGGCGCGCCTGCTCTGGAACCAGCTTGCGTTCGCCCTCGGCAATCCGAACGCGGCGCTCGCGTGGTTGTGGCGGCTTGCGTTCATTGTGTTGATAATCGCCGCGGTTTACCGGCTCTGCCGCACTTTCCGCGAAAGATCCGCCCAATGGAACGTTCTTCTCTTCGCCGCGATCAGCGCAATCGTTGCGCCGATTGCTTATTACAAGTTTCTCCAAACCCTGAGCTATCTCACGCGCTCCTGGTATTTCATCGCTCTCATTGCCGCGCTCGGGATTGCGCTCGATTGCCTCGCGGCGATTCTCGCGACCAAAGATCGGTTGCGCATCGGCCGATTACTCTTCGCCGCAGCTGCGCTCGTCGTCTTGCCGATCAACGCGTGGCCGGTAATCACGCAGCGCCAGACCAACATCGACATCATCGCGCAAAAAATCGCGACCGACGCAAAACCGTCGGACTTGATCGTGCTCGCTCCCTGGCAATACGCCATTTCATTTCAGCGTTACTATCACGGCTCGACGCCACAGATCACTCTCCCGTCGATCTCCGATCTGCGCGTTCATCGCTACGATCTCTTCCGCGAGAAAATGCTGGCTGAACATCCAATCGACGATGTCTTAGAAAAAATCCGGCAGACGCTCACTTCCGGAAACAGGGTTTGGTTGGTGGGCGGAATCAAATTGCCGCCGGAAGGCCGCGCGCCGCGAAACTTGCCGCCCGCATCGACCGCGAACGGCGTGTGGGACAACATTGCTTACAGCGACGCCTGGATGGAGCAACTCGGCATCTTTGTTCGCCAGCACACTCAGCGCGGGCAAAATGTTTCGCTGCCAGCGCGCGGTCCCATTAATCCATTTGAGGACGTGCCTTTGCTCGTCGTTGACGGTTGGCAGTGATTTAGAGGGCATTGAAGCTGCTCGAATCGCAGCCATGACCCCCACTCGCGATCTGCGCACAATATTCATTGTCGCGCTCGCGCTCGTCGCGATGACGCTCAAGCTCGCGACCGCCTATAACACCATCGGCACTAACGACGCCGTTTTCTTTTACGGGTTCGCCAAGGTCTTGAATGAACACGGGCTCGAATGGACCTACGCGCACAGCCGCTACTTCAATCATCCGCCGCTGACCGCTTACTTTTTGCGCGGGATCTTTGTGCTCACCGAACAACGTTGGTGTCAGGATCTCGGCATCCATTTCCCATTCCTGCTTCGTCTACCCGGCATTATTGCCGATTTTCTCGTCGTTCTCGTTCTGCTCGGAATCTCGAAGTCCCATTTCAAAATTCCTACCTGGGCTTTGGCCCTCTTCGCGCTGAGCCCGGTGTCGCTGATGGTATCGGGGTTTCACGGGAACACGGATCCTATCATGGTGTTGCCAATGGTCTGCGCGGTGTGGATGTCCCTTCGAAGTCGGCCAAAACTGGCGGGACTGTTCTTTGCGCTGAGTTGTCAGATTAAAATTGTGCCGCTGCTCTTGCTGCCGGCTTTTGTTTTCTTTTGGCTGTCGCAGGGCAAAATCCGCGAATTCCTCATTCCCGCGATAACGACGATGGCCTTGTTGTGGCTCGAACCGCTCCTGACTTTTCCCACGTTGTTTGCCAAAAACGTGCTCGCCTACGGAAGCTATTGGGGAATGTGGGGAATAACCTACTGCCTTCGGCTAACGGGACTGCGGGAGTTTAGTCGCGTTTCCTTTTTTGATCTCGGGCCGGGCCAGACGCTGGTCATTACCGTTCTCAAAATGATAATTCTAATCGCTGCTCTGATCATCGCATGGCAACGGCGGCATACTCGTGGCCTCGCATTCGTTGAAACGCTCGCCTGGACTTGGTTGATGTTCTTTATTCTGGCGCCGGGTGCGTGCCCGCAATACATGGTCTGGTTTGCGCCCTTTATTCTCCTCGCGTCGCCATCGCTTTATACCGCGTTAACGATCGCCAGCTCGATCTTCCTGTTCGCTTTCTACAACATCATCTCGGGTGGCCTGCCCTGGTCGGTCGCGCTGGCAATGGATGAATCCTCCCAGCATTGGATCGTATGGTCGCTCCTGCCATGGAGCGTCCTGATAGCCGGCGCGGTCGCGCTTTGGTTAAAACGTAATCACGGTAAACTCGATCTGCCTCTTCTTAGGTTGGAGAAGGTGCGCGCCGAAAACGCCTAGCTATTAGGCTAGGCGAGATCAGCTAGATCTTACGATGAAAGATCAGGTAAGGACCAAACTGCTTCACGAGCCGGAAGTTCTCCCGCACCACCTGATTGGGCGTGTCCGATTGAAATTCAAGAGAGCGGTTCTGTTCCCTACAAGAATCGATCGCGCGATCCAATAGCAGCCAGTCTGACGAGCCAACGTCAGCGGCGAGACGCGAATTGAGTCGGTTCGCCGACAGTGGATTCATTTCCAAAAAATAGGTGCCGGCCTGGAGTTTCGGCATCAAATGATAGATGAACGTGTCGCACCAGCTGCTCCGACGAAGATCGGCCGGTCCAACAAAAAGATGTTCCCCTGGAACGGATTGTTTTTCTAGCCAGTTCAGCATCCGAGCGATGCGAGTCGCTTCTCCTTTGGACGAGCAAGGAAAGTAACGCCCTTCATGTTGCGCCAAATTCCCGTCATCGCCGTTCCCGCCAAAGACAGCGAGGTAGTGGTCTGCCATAAATGGCATAAGCGGTGGCAACACGATTTGAAGGACCGCGAAAATGACAATGGTCGCGACCGTCACATAAGCGAGCCGCGGCCGCCATTCTCGAGAACGGGTGGCCAACACCAGCAACGACAACGGTAACGTCCCGATCGTCAGAAAGGCCACGGATATCAAGTGAAACAGATCGAGCCGTTGTGCCGCCTGCGTTGTCAGCGCGGCTCCGAGCAGGGCGAGTGAGAGAAGTAGCCGACCACGCGGGTCGCCAGCATTGCTCCGGACGAAAATGGTCCCAGCCATAATATTGAGAGCAGCGGCAAACAAATGGATAAAGAACAGTGTCCGCAGGTACGGTTCGACAACGAACATTGGAATGTGGCGCGCCGGACTCGTATAAACCACAGGGTAGAGAAATAGATTGTCGAGCAATGCGCGCGGCCCCACGAAGTACATGAGAAGGGCGAGAGGGAACAGACCACTCGCTGTGCCGATGATGAAACTGAACTGATGCCGAGCTGGGGCACGCCATAAGAACGGCAGCGTCGAGATCAGGGCCGCTGGCCCAAGGTCAACCCGATAGAGAAAGGCACCAGCGATGATCAGGCCTGCCACGAAGTAGTGCTTGGTGGATCTTGCGCCCGCCATCAACCAGATCCCTGCAAGCAGGCACGCGACGGCTCCGAACCACGCGAAGGCGATAATTTTGGTCATGAGAAGTAACGAAGCAGCGAGCAGGGTGCAGCAACCGGCCACCCCAACGTTCCACCGGGAAATGGACGCGAAAACGAGCGCCAGAATTAAAACCCGGTAGAGGAAGCCAACACAGCGTTCGACCGTTACATTCGTGCCGAAAGCGGAGTAGGTGGCGGCAAGCACATAAATATTTGCCGGTCCGTAAAACGTCTCGAAATCCCGGTAGGGCAACTCTCCATGGTTGATCAGCTCGGGATAAACCAAGACCGAACCCTCATCCATTTGCAAACCGGGCTCGTCAAACGCGGCGGTGAAGGGGATGATCAAGATAAAAAAAATCAAACCGCCGAGTAACAGGCGGCGGCGCTTGCCGGTCGAGATCTCGTGCGGGCGCCTCAGTTCCAGTCCGGTGTCGACATGCACCTTTGTGTCTGAGCCGGGTAGGGCAATCATGCCGCGCCGAAGGAGCGCATGCTATGCCAATATGGAAGCAAGCGCGCTGCGCTTGCGAGAGAAGGAAGTTCTTTTCGACCATCGGGCGAATGCGACTTGTCCAATGGCATCACCCGCCGCCAGCAAAGCGCGATCCTCGTTATCGTTCAGTTTCGGGAGTAGCTGCTTGGCGTGACGGATCGACTTGCGCAGAAAATATTCCGGCTGCGGTGATCGCGCGCCTGGTGTAGAGCTGGCATTGCTCACCACCGGCATTAAAACTGCTGATTTCAAATCGCGGTGGAACTCTCGACCGCATACAGTGCGGCAAACAGCGCCCGGCCGCGGTCTTACCCGCGCGTCGCATCCGCTCGTTTGACGTTGCTAAGAGTGCTCGTGCTCGCCGGCATCCTTGGTGTCGGAATCTTTCTGCGCCTGCCACCCGCGCTCTTTGACACAAATGCGACAGCGCTTCGTCCCGTGGCAGCGCTTCATCCCAAGGCGGCAGCCAAAGCCGGCTACGACGAACGACTTTATGAAATTTATACAGACGGGCTCATTGCCGGCGGACTTGGATCTTATCCCGATATGGTCAGCCAATATCGCGAACACCAGGCGACGCTGGTTGGTTCGATCGCCCCGCCGCTGCGCTTTCTCTACATTTTTGCGGCCTACGTTTGGCACACACTATTTGGAACGGAAGCTCTCCCTGCGCTGCACGCCGTCGCCGCTTTCTTCAGTATTTTGACTCTGCTGCTAGCGACTCTTTTCACCGCGCGGGCCAAGGGTTTTAACTGGGCACTGGGCGTGGCGGCGCTCATGGCGTTCGCACCCACTCAACTGCACATGTCCCAGCACGCACTCGTGGACGGGTTTTTCGCGTTTTGGGCGACGCTCGCTTTGTGGGCGCTGTGGGAAAGTCTGCATGCCCCCAAAAATTGGTGGTGGCTACTGTTATTGGTATTTGGCCTGACCGCCGTTGTTCTGACAAAGGAAAATGCTGCTTTTGTTTGGATCGCTGTCCTAGCGATTCTAATCTCAAACCGCTGGTTGAACTACGGCGTAATTACACAGCAGCTGGTCGGGGTAGTCTTTATCGGCCCGGCTATCGGCGTAGTTATCCTTGTCTGGCTAAGCGGGAGCGTTCCAGATTTGATAGCCACATATCAGTTATCGGTAACAAAAAACTATCATTTACCAGCTGCCATTCTAACTGGAGATGGTCCTTGGTATCGATACCTCGTTGATCTCTTGTTAGTTAGTCCAATTATCTTGCTCCTGGCGATTGGCTGTTTCTTTACCCTTAGAAAGGAGAACAAGTTCGAATGGTTTCTCTTAACCTTTATCGCCGGTAGCTATGTAATCATGTGCAATATCAAATATGGAATGAACCTGCGCTATGCCAACATGTGGGATTTTCCCTTGCGGGTCCTGGCGCTCTGTCAGCTCCCAACACTGGCGCGCGCTCTGCCTCGCTGGCGCAACGCCTTTCTCGTGGCTGCCGTTGCCCTGGTTGGGACGAGCGAGTTGCATAGCTATATCCGGCTCGAGGTTAAGCATCCGCTCTACGAACTTGTTACCCTTGATCTGATGCGTGCCCTCGACATGGGCAAAACTCCATCCTCACCGTGACCGCAAGATTGGAAACGACCGCGATAAGTATCCAAAACTCGCGGGTAGCAATACGCGCTCTTCTCTTGCTGGTGATCGCCACGGGAGTCTTCCTGCGGATTTACCCCACGGCTAAAATCAGTCGTATGGGAGTAGATGAACTTTATTACGCATGGAATGTGGCGCATCTAAATAGCGCCGGCATTCTGCACTATCCCACGCTGGGAGCGAGATACGTCAGCGAGCAGGCCCAGACACCGATAGCCGTAATTCCCCCAACACGTGTAACTTTCATTGCCACAAGCTATTTCTGGCGCAAGATCTTTGGCACGGGATCGATTGCCGCTCTGCGTGCCGTTGCTTGCCTCGGCAGTGTCTTCACGCTCTTGCTCAGCGTTTTATTGATCTACCGCGCCCGTGGCGAGACCTGGGCGCTCGGGTTCGCTGCCCTGATGAGCTTTGCCCCCATGCAGATCCAGGCCGCGCAACGCGCCTACATCGATGGTTTCTTCACCCTTATCGCCACGGCGACGCTCTGGTTGCTCTGGGAAAACCTGAAGAAGCCCGACCACAGATTTCTTCCTTGGTACTATGGAGGCAGTCTTGCCCTACTGGTCTTAACCAAGGAAAATGCCGCCTTTGTTCTCACCGGCATCGCTGCGATTTTAGTGTTCCATCGATGGCTAAAAGTCGGTCAGCTGACGAGAAGCACGGTTATTGCCACGCTGGCTGGACCAGCGATGGGAGTGTTGTTGTTAACCGTTGTTATTGGCGGGCCATCCATCTTAATTCGTACCTTTGACCTCAACATTAGTAAAGCTTATGACACGGCATATGTCGTCCAGAATGGTGACGGGCCATGGTTTCGCTACATTTTGGATCTAATCGAGATGAGTCCTTTGACCACTCTGCTCGCCATCGCAGGCTTGGTGCAGTTCAGAATTCAGGACTCGTTAGGACGATTTTTCGCCGCTTTCTTTTTAGGATCCTACTTAATAATGGCCAATGTGAAGTATGGGATGAGCCTGCGTTATGCCGAGATCTGGGCCGCACCCCTCTGTTGGTTCGCCTTGCTGCAGATAGTAAGCCTGGCAAAATTTGCGCGCCACCGGCGTTATCTGCTCATTCCGGTCATAATCGCTCTTCTTTGCCTAATCGATCTGCGGCAATACGATCTCTACTTTGTCCAAAACGGCGTTTACGATCCCTCACCGCGCGAAATGCTGCAGCATCTTAACATTCTCAAATAGTGGCCGACGCGCCGCTACGCTACTCTTTTTCCAGTGCGGCATTCGCCGCTGCGAGCAACGCCCGATCGTCGTTGTCGTTTAATTTTGCCAGCAGTTCCCTGGCGTGGCGAATTGACTTTCGCAGGAAATATTCCGGCGCGGTGAAATCAAGCGGCCGGCTGTCGCCATTGCGCCCACGCGTCTGCAATTCCGAATCCCAGCGGCTAAGCGTACAAGTGGAAGCGAAAAGTTCCATCGCCGCGCCCGCAATCCGTTCCTGAATGAGTTGCATGTCCAACACCGGTTCGCGATAAACCACCAGTGCGCGGTTCACTGCGACGTTGAACCGCCAGATCAGGCGGCCCAGCTGCGCGGCAAATCCGCGCAATTCGGCACTTTGGACAGCAACGCTCGGCGTCCGCACGGTCGCGCCCAGCCGATTCATGCCCGCATTCCAGGCTTTGCCCATACGATTCATCGAGAAGGACGTCATGGTGTCGTAAATCTCCTTGAACTCCATGCCCGGTCCGCGCATGCCGACCAGCGCGATGAACGAGGTCAGTACTTCATTCGACCCTTCGCCGATCTGATTGATTCGCGCGTCGCGCAGCATCCGACCCAGCGGATTATCGTCGAAATAGGCAGAGCCACCGTGGATTTGAAAGGCATCGTTGACCGCCTGCCACAGACGTTCTGTCGTGAAAACTTTCAGCATAGCCGTCTCGATCATGTAATCCTCGAGGCCGCGATCGATGAGCGAAGCCGTCACGTTCGTCATCGCTTCCATTGCGTAAACATCGGCCGCAATGCGCGCAATTTTCTTCTTCACCAAGTCGAAGTTGCCGAGCGTTTTCTTGAATTGTTGTCGCGAATTAGCGTGCTCGATCGCAAGCTGCAGGCAATGTTTGGCCGCGCCGGTGCAACAGGCACCGAAAGTAGTGCGGCCGAAGTCCAGCACGGTAAGCGCGACACGCAAACCTTTGCCGAGCGGGCCGAGAATATTTTCCTTCGGCACGCGGACGTTATTTAGACGGAAACGACCGGTCGCGGTGCCACGAATCCCAAGTTTCGGCATTCGTCCTTCGATCATTTCCACGCCCGGCATGTCCGGCGTAACCAAGAACGCGCTAATCGCGTCTTTGCCGGGCTTGCCTGGAACCGGCGTGCGCGCCATTACTGTCCAGACTTGCGAGACCGCTGCGTTGGTGATGTAACGCTTCTCGCCGTTCAAAAGATAATGCGAGCCGTTGTCGCTCGGCGTCGCTGTCATTCGGACATTCGCAGCATCCGAGCCAGCTTCCCGCTCGGTCAAAGCAAAAGCCGCGAGTTTTTCTCCCGCGACCAGCGCCGGCAGCCATTGCGCCTGCTGCTCGCGACTGCCGAACAAGATCAGCGCGCGAATTCCAATCGAGTGATGCGCGTTCACGAACACGGAAGTCGAAGCGTCTCGCCTCCCAATCTCCTCGAGGATCCGACAACATTGCATTTGAGAAAAGCCGCGGCCGCCGACTTCACGCGGGGCCGTCATGCCGAGAATGCCGGTGCGGGCGAGGCCATCAATGAGGTTCCGGGGAATGTCGGCATTGCGATCAATCCAATCCGGGTCCAGCTCCCGATCGAGCATTTCCCGCACCTCGGCCAATGCCGCCTCCAGTTCCGTTTGCTTCGCCGAATCAAGCCGCGGATAAGGCATCACCCAATCGGCTACGAAATTTCCCAGGAAAAGCCCTTTAGCGAAACCGAGTTCCTGCCGGCCGCTAAAGAGCAGTTCCTCGGCTTGCTGCATTTCCTTCTGACGCTGAATTTCTGCTTGCGTTTGGGCCATGTTCAGGGGTCGCCGCTTGGCGAGTCACAAACTGTATTCAATTAGCATCTTTCTGTCCACTGAAGCGGCGCAGAATTGCAGAGACAATTTGGCGGGCAATCTCCTGCCCTTGCGGCCATTGAGTGGATCGCGGCCCGGCCACGTTGAGCACGATTATCATACCCAGGTCACCTTGGCGATCATGGGCCTTCTCTGCGGTCAGCCGCGTCCGAACCTTTCTGAGGTCCCTCGGATTCGCTCGGGATGACAGCTCAGAAACGAACTTGAGTGCAAGATCAATTGCCTGATTAATCGTTACTAATTTGCAATCAATAATGAGATATGACTTTTGCATTTCCAGGCAGCGCTCGACCGTTTCGCGGGTCCCGCCAATCGGCTCCCCATTCGAAATAACCAGTGTCCCATCTGAATCGGCCACATTCTGTGCCGTACGCTCGGGGTACCCGCCATCGGTCAGCTCGATCATCGGATATCGCTCCGGAATCATCCCGTCCTCGGCCTGCCGACCCGCCGGACACCAACCGCCGCATTCAACACCAAGGTCAAGAGCGGCATCGAGCGCGGCGCGATCAACCCCAGTCTGTCCGCCGGAAATGATTTTCAGCAAAGCGTTCGCGCGCTGTCAGCTACACCCCTGGCTCGTCCCGCACTCAGTGCAGACGCCGCAGGCGCCGGCGCGAATTACTTTGTCGCTACCGCAATGGGAGCAGACGATGTCCATGAACATGTTGCCGAGCGCTTCTTTTACTCGCTCCGCGTGGGTGTAGCCAGAGGTCATTACTTTCGGGTTGCCTTCCCCAGGCGAATCGTTCGTGATGATATCGATCAATTCTTTTTCTGCCGTGCGCGGCAACTCTGCCACCGGGCGATTGACCGCTTTCTTTTCCATCTCCGCGATTTCTTTCAACGGAAATTCTGATTGTGCGCGATTAGGTGAAGTCGCTTCCTTGTAGCCCTTGATAAACTGGCAACCGAGATAGCGGAAAACGTAATCGGTGATGCTGGTAGCATTACGGATATCGGGATTCTTAGTAAATCCACTCGGTTCGAATCGTTGATACGCGAATTTCTTGACCAGGCTTTCCAGCGGCACGCCGTACTGCAATGCAATCGACGTCAAGGTTCCAACTGTATCCATCAACCCCCCAATGGTGCTGCCTTCCTTCGACATGGTGATGAAAAGTTCACCCGGCTGACCGTCCTCGTACAATCCCACGGTGATGTACCCTTCGTGACCAGCGATCTCGAACCGATGGGTCAACGACATCCGTGTGTCGGGCATGCGATGCCGAATCGGCTGGTCGACCCGAGTACGCAGCATCGCGATCTCTTCTTCCAACTCGAGAATACGTTTCTGCAAATCTTCCGGCTCAGCTGTCGCGTCCATCGCGCCATCGAATCCCATGTCGCGTGTCTTCTTGGTGTTAAGGGGAGCCGACCGCTTCGAGCCGTCGCGATAAATTGCGATCGATTTCAACCCCAGACGCCAGCCTTCCACGTAAGTGTTCATGATGTCGTCGACGGTGGCGTTTTCCGGCATGTTCACCGTCTTCGAGATCGCGCCGCTCAGGAAAGGTTGCGCCGCAGCCATCATCCGCAGATGCGCCATGTAATGCAGGCTGCGTTGCCCGAGATGCGCCCGGAAGGCACAATCAAAAATCGGGAGATGTTCGGGTTTGAGGCCGCTCCTGATGTAGCCGGAGTCGCTAACTCCGACGCGTTCGGCGCAAATACCGCGATCCGCGACGGCGGCTACGGGGACGTCCTCGATTGTATCGAAAAGGTCCACATGCTCTATAATGCATCCGATTTCATCCTCTTCATAACCGAGATGTTCCAGCGCCGGTCGAATCGTCTGGTTAACGATTTTTAGCATTCCGCCACCAGCCAGTAGTTTGTATTTAACCAGCGCGATATCGGGTTCGATTCCAGTGGTGTCGCAATCCATCAGGAAACTGATGGTGCCGGTAGGCGCGAGCACTGTCACCTGCGCGTTGCGATATCCGTAACGCTTGCCGAGCTCTGCCGCGCGATCCCATGCGCGACCAGCCTCTTTCTTCAAATAGGCAAACTCATCCGCGTCCGGTATTTCTTCGACTGCGACGCGATGCAGGTGGATCACTTCCAGCATCGACGCGACGTTATCTTTCGCGATCGGTTTGCTCACGCCACTGCAACGCGCGTCGCGATAACCGGGGAACGGTCCCATCGTTTTCGCGAGCAGCGCACTTTGCTCATACGCTTCACCGGTCATGATGGCCGTAACCGCGCCGCAAAGCGCGCGGCCTTCTACACTGTCGTAGCCATAGCCGTAGCTCATCACGAGGGACCCGAGATTGGCGTAACCCAGTCCGAGCGTGCGGAAGATGTGTGAATTCTCCGCGATCTCTTTGATCACCGGATCGCGCGGGCCTTCGCCGCGTCCAAGTGGGCAGTAGGACGTGAACGAAATGCCGTGCTTGCGGCAGGCGGCGATGAGCTTCGTCTGATCGAGCCAGGGATGATATTCGCACTGGTTCGTGACGATGGGCT
>Ga0209059_1000548_pt1 | contig 17160 bp, 7 predicted proteins | sample GraSoiAngelo_151_FD_186165 | JGI IMG/M metagenome (GOLD analysis project Ga0209059, IMG submission 186165) | Grasslands soil microbial communities from the Angelo Coastal Reserve, California, USA - 14_1009_12_20cm (SPAdes) (version 2) | ecosystem: Environmental > Terrestrial > Soil > Grasslands ...
GAGGCTGGGGATCCCGACGGAGGCGTGGAAATCGAGGGCGCCCTCGGTGCCGCGCGCGTCGGCCGAGAGGCTGAAAGCGCCGACCGTCAGGCCGCCGACGTCGACGCGGCCGAAGACACCGGCCCAGCCGCGGAAGTTCGACACGGTCGAGTCGAGGTTCTCGCGCCAGTTGTCGAGCGAGATCCCCGGGACGAACGCGTCGCCGTACCCGCTGACGCTCAGGTCGAGCGTCACCGGCCCGGAGTGGAGGAGCGCGCTGCCGCTGATGTCGGCCGTCGCCATCCCGTTCGAGCTCCGGAGCGCCTCGAGACCGAGGCGATAGCTGCCGACCCCGCCGCTGAGGCTGAGCGCCGGGATCTAGACGTCGGACGTCAGCCGCATCGCGTCGAGGTGGAGCTTCGCGTCGGGCGGTTCGGTTCCAGTGAGCTGGAAGTTCCCGAGCCGAAACGGGCCGATGTCGTAGCTCTTCGGCTGAGACTGCGTCCCGGCCGGGTCCGAGTACCCGACGGGGTTGTCGCGGGCGTAGACGTAGGCACTGACGCCGTCCGAGACGCCAGGTGGGTCGCACGTGGTCCAGCGGCCGAGCCACGGTGCGCAGTAGCGGGCGCCGTGGTAGTAGAAGCCGGTCCCCTCGTCGCGCTCCTTGCCGGTGAAGCGGTAGCGCTTGGGACTGGCGCCGAGCGCCGCGCGCACGCCCTGGTAGGCGGTGCTCCCGTACGGGTGGTACTCCTCGTACGAGACGAGCGCGCCGGTCTCGTCGAGCTCGAGGCTGACGGAGTCGAGCCGGTTCGTGAGCTGGAACCGGATCAGGCGCTCCGGAGACCCGTCGTCGCCCCGGGTGCGCGTCTCCACGAGCGCGACGCGCCGCGCGTCGTCCCGGACGTGCAACGTCTCCCGCTCGAGCGTCACGTCCTGGCCGTTGGCGGCGTACTCGCGGTAGAGCTCGAGGCTCCCGAGGTAGATCCGCTCCTTTCTCCGCGTCCCGTCCGGGCGCTCGATCACGGTTCGCACGCGCTGGCCGCCCGCGTCGTAGACGAAGAACGCCTTGCCGCCGCCGCCGAGGTCCGCCGAGCGCAGTCGATCCTGGTGCTGGTGGTCGAGCGCGGTCAGGTGCGGTAGCTGCCGCATGTTGCCGTCGGCGTCGTAGAGGTAGCGCTCGGCGTATCCCGGCGAGGCCGCGTACGTCGGCTGATCGGGCTCGCCCGGGAGGCTCGTGCTGATCAGGCGGTTCGAGTCGGGCCGGTACTGGTAGCGGCGGTTCCAGAGCGTCGCGCCGGGCGACGCGAGGTCGCCCTGCGAGTGGACGACGCGAACGACGTTGCCGACCTCGTCGTACTCGAACCGTTCGAGGTACCTCCGCATCGCAAGGCCGTCGTTCGGATGCGGAAGGTTCGAGCGCGAGGCGTCCGACCACTCCGGCTGCGGCAGCCCGACCTGGCCGGCGTGCTCGCGGCCGTCGGCGGCGACGAGCCGGTAGATCGCGTCGTAGACGTAGTCGGAATGCGGCGTCGCGCGCTGGTTGGCGAAGAAGATCGCCTGCTGCGCGGCGTCCCGGACCGCGGTGACGTTCGCCATCGGGTCGTAGGTGTAGGACTGGTCCTGGAGGATCGTGCCGTCGGCCGCTCGAGCCGAGATCCGGTCGACCCGAAAGGTGAGCGGGTCGTACGTGAGCTCCACCACGGTCCCGTTGCCGTACGAGCAGCTCGTCCGCTGGCCCTTCGCGTTGTATTCGAGGTTTCCCACGAACGAGGTCGCGGCCCCGGCGCCGCGGAGGTTCACGTCCACGCGCTCGAGGAGGTTCGCGACGTTGTAGGAACCTCGCGTGACGCTTCCGTCGGGGCTCGTGGCGGCAACCGGCCGGTTGAGCGCGTCGAACGTCGTGGAGCTCGTGAAGCTCTCGGCGTCCGGCGCCGGCGCAGTGCTCCAATCCGGATCCGACCGGTACCACGCCGCGAGCCGGCGGCTGCTGCGCAGGAGGTTGCCCTTGAAGTCGTAGGCCTCGAACGTGACGCTTCCGGCCGAGTCGAGCTGTCGGAAGATCCGCCCGCGGTGGTTGAGGGCGTCGCCCTGCGCCTCGCCGTACTCGGTTTGGACCACGACCGCCTCGGCCCCGCCGCTCGTGGAGAGGCGGACCTCGATCGGCCGGCGCAGCAGGTCGTAGCGCATGTGGGTGCGGCGGTCGAGGCTGTCCCAGCCGAAGAGGGGCTTGCCCTCGATGTCGTTCAGCACCCACCGCGTCCCCGCGTCGATGCCGTCGCTCCGCAGGCGGTGCCCGAGGATGTCGTAGGCGTAGCGGACGGCAACCCGGCCGCGGGCATCGGTCACCGACAGCCGGTTGCCCTCGAGGTCGTACTCGATCCGGGTCGCGTAGGTCCCTGCCGGCCCGTTGTCGGCGACGGTGACGATCGACCGCCCGAGCGAGTCGAGGTAGGACCGGGCCGGCGTGCCGGCGTGAGCGCCGGCCCGCTCGGCGGCCCGCTGCTCTTCGCCGCCCCGGCCTCCGCCTGCGCGCTCGTCGCGCCAGGTCGGCAGGTACTCGCCCTGAGGCAGCCGCCGGAAGAGACCCCCGACGTCGGGGTCGGTTCGGGGATCGGCGACGAGGACGGTGTCGTTCGCGTCCCAGGTCACCTCCGACCACGGGTCGCTGACCTTCTTCGTCCAGGTCTTGTTCGGGTGCAGGGTCGCGACGGTCCTCCCCGCGGCGTCGTAGAACATGGTCGCGCCGACGCCCTTGACCGGTGCGAACTCGAACCCGGTCGTCGCGCTGAAGAACGGCTCGTACGACTTGACCGGCTTTCCCTTGTTGTCGAAGACCGTCCAGCCGGTCCCGATCCACCGCGGATCGACGACGGCGCCCCCGTCCTCGAGCGGCCCGCGCTCGGCCCGCATCTTCTTCTGGATCTCCCGGCCGAATCCGTCCGAGTAGGCGAAGCTCACCTGCACCGGCGTCGGGTCGCCCTCGGCGAGGTCGGCCTCGTGGACCTCTCGCGCCAGCGTGCAGACGGTCGCCGGCGTCGGGTTCGGACTCCCGCGCGTCCGTTCGTACGCGTGGAGGTCGTGCACGATCCGTGCGGTCGCGCGCCCGAGAAGCGCCTGCGGGTTGCCGAGCGGGTTCGCCAGGAACGCGGTGAGCGCCGCGTCGGTGAGATCGGCCTCGACGCCCGCGAGCGAATCGCCGAGCGTCTCGCCGACCTTTCCCATCTGGGCAGTCGCCGCGATCGCCCCGAGCGCGTCGTAGAGCGCGGCCGAACGGTTCCCGTTCGGGTCGGTCACGAGCGCGGGCTGGAGGACACGGTAGTCGCCGTCGGATCGGACGACGTTTCCGGCGGCGTCCTCGCTCCGGACGAGGAGCAGGTCGTGCGCGTCGTAGTCGACGACGGTGTCCGCGCCGAACGGCGAGCGGAATCGGCGCGAGAGGAAGAAGTGCTCCCGCGCGAATGCCAGCTCCTGCGCCGGCAGATCGGCGGCGCCGGGGGAGTAGTAGACGCTTCCGGTCGGGATCCACCAGTCCGCGTCGCCGGCGTCGTGGACGTAGCCGCCTTCGGCGAGCATCGCGTCCGAGACGCGCGCGCCGTAGACCGCGGCGACGAGCCCGGCCGTGAGCGCGAGCTTCCGGCTCTCGCCGGGCAGGCCGAGGGGCTCGAGGCAGCGGAGCGGTAGGAGATCGGTGAGGTCGTCCCTCCGGTAGAGGCTGCAGACGCGCTCGACCTGGCGGCGGTACGCGGCGCCGGGCAACGCGCCCGCGGCGCGCACGTCCTCGTACGGGAGGTCGTGCGCGCCGTCCCCCGCGGCGGCGGCGGCGGTCGCGAGCTCCTGAAAGCGGAAGAGGTTCGTGACGCCCGCGACCGCACCCGACGGCGCGACGCCGACGAGCTCGTACGTCCGCGCCTCGGCCAATGCGGGTGCGCGCCAGTCGTCTGCCGCCACGACCGCGTTCGTGAAGCTCCGCTCGACGAGCGTGAGCTGCGTCCGGCGCTGCTTCTCACGGTCGTCCGCGCCGAGCGCGGGATCGGGATCGTCCAGCCGGCGCCCGTACGCGGCCGTGACGGAGCGGTGGACGTTGCCCCACTCGTCCGTTGCGAGCGTCAGCGTGTGTGCCATACGGGGATCGGCGAGGCGCTCGGCGCCGACGGGGTACAGCTTCCGGTCGTAGTCCAGGTCGAGCGTCTCACGCGGGTGCGCGAGGAACACCGCGTGGCGATTCGCTCCCCGTGGCTGGATCCGCCGCAGCGTGTAGTTGCGCTCGCTGACCGTGTACGGGCGGCCCGCCGCCTCGCTCCCGTCGAGCGCGTAGACCTCCCGTCGCAGCAGGGAGCCCTTGAGGGCGCGCGCCGCCTCTCGAGCCTCTTCCGGCGTCAGCTCGGGATCAAGCCCGTCGAGCACCACGGAGTCGTCGAGGAGGAGCGCCCCCCTCTGCGCCGCGTCGAGCCCGGGCTCGACGAAGTACTCGGCCTCGAACTGGCGCGAGAGCGGAACGTCCTCGAGGAAGGCGCCGGTATGGAACCAGGTGCGCGTCCAGACCGGCGGCACGTACGACGCCTCGTCGACGTTCACAGCGGCGGGGAACTCGGCCGACTCCTCGAGCGCCGAGAGCTCCTCGGTGTCCCACTGCTCCACGAGGCCGAAGCCGCGGAACTCGCGCTCGACTCCGTCGAAGTAGCCATGGCGGTAGGCGTAGCGGGAGACGAACCGGGTGCGACTGAGCCGGTCGTAGGTCTCCACCCGCTCGACGACGTGCACCGGGAAGCTCAGCCTCGTGAGCCAGGGACGGTTGGCGAGCCGATCGGCGACGAAGAAGCGCGTCGACGGCGCGTACTGGACGTGCGTCTCCGCGCCCAGGTTGTTGGCGACACGGACGAGCAGGTGCGGCTTCTGGCCCCCCATCAGGTCCAGGAAGCGCATCGGCCGGCCGGCCGCCGCCGCAAGCGGCGACGACCAGACGATGCACGCGGTGCCGTTGCCGAAGAGGTCGATCACGCGGACGTCTGCGACGTCGTCGAGCGGCGGCAGGTCGAGAGGCTCGGGGGCGCTCCAGCCGTTCCCCGCTTGGTTGAAGTAGAGCTGCGCCGCGTCGCGCCCGAGGTAGATAACGTCGGTCGTGCCGGAGCCGTCCACGTCCGCGAGGCGCACGCGCGACTGATCGAACTCGTCCGCGGCCGCGAACGTCGGCGAGCGGTCCATCGTCACCTTCGCGCCGAAGCGCCCGTAGCCGAGGCTGGGCCAGTAGCAGATCGCCCCGTTCCGGATCCGGACGAGGTCGGCGAGGCCGTCGCCGGACATGTCCGCGAGGTAGATCGACTCGGTCCCGTCGGCGAACACGAGCCGCGGCCCGAGCTCCTCGTCGGGCGGCTGGCGAACCTCCTCCTCGGGGCCGTAACCCGCCTTCGCGAGCGAGGGATACCAATGGAAGACCTCGTCACCGGTCAGGAGCGCGTCCGCGTTCCCGTCGCCGGTGAGGTCGACGAACCGCAGCTCGGGATCGTTCCAGTCCACGTTCGGAAGCGACGAGAAGGCTTCAAAGCGGCTCCACCCCTCGGCCGCGGTGCGCGTGAAGAAGCCGCTCAGTGGCGGGGCGAGCTGCACCAGGTCGAGGCTTCCGTCGCCGCCGAGGTCGAGGAGCTGCTGCCGGCCGGAGGCGAGGTCACCGGGTGCGGGTACGGCACCGAGGAGCTCGGCGGGGGCGAAGCGCGGCGCCGGCGCCGACCCGGACGCGAGGGGACTGAGGTTGCGCTTGTAGTACCAAGCGCCGGTCAGCTCGCTGACGATTCCGGGCGCTCCCTCACCGTCGAGGTCGGCCCATCGGTACGCGGGCATCGCCAGGCCGACCGGCAGATTCTCGAGGCTCTCCGGGTCGACGTCCCGCACCGTCGCCTGGACGACCGCTTTGCTGTAGCCGAACTCGACGGGCACCGTCGAGCGGCGGAGATAGGTCCCGTCCTGCTGCCTGACGTAGCCGGACTGCCTCGCGGCGACGAGGAACGACCCGACCGGGCTCTCCTCGTAGCCGAAGTCGGTCGATCGGACGAGCGTGTCCGCCGCGCCGAGCTCGTCGGGGAAGTGGTGGAACATGAGCACGCGCCGGCACAGGCGGCACGTCCGGACCTCGAAGCCGGGCCGATAGACCGAGAACGGATCCTGACGGAGCGGCCACGCCCTTCTCTTGGGCGCGTTGGCGACGGCACGGACGAAGTCGCGGCCCTCCTCGTCCGGCGGCAGCTCCTCGTAGTGGCCCTCGCCGTAGTCGAAGACCACCTCGAAGAGCCAGTCGAGCGCGTCCAAGTCCGGCTCGACGAGACGCGAGACCGTGTTTCCGTACCGCACCCGCTTCAGGTAGTGGTTCGCGGACCGGCTCGCGTCGGTGCGATTGCGCTCGTGCGGGTCGGTTTCGCGCACGCCGGTCGAGTCCTCGGCGGCGTACTCGTAGACGGCGGCATTGCCGTGACCGTCGTAGGTCTCCGAGATCAGCCAGCTGTAGACGTGGCGAGGCTCGGTGGGATCGGCGATCCGCGACGCGGGAGTCCGACCGTACACGGAGGTGACGTTCTCCGCCGAGATCGACCGCCAGTACGTGTCGCCGTCCGTGTGCCTGACCCAGCGCTCGATGCGGGCGAAGAGCCCTTCGATCCGGGGGCGGTAGCGGGTGATCGAGTAGCCGTCGCGCTCGTCGACGTCCGGAACCCACTTCCCCGGCGCCGATTCGCGCAGCGCCGGGACGAGGTCCTCCGTCCCCGACAGCAGGTAGACGTCCGACTCGAGCGCGTCGTCGTACCGTGGCAGGCCCTTGTCCGTCTTCCGCGTGATCGAGGGCGGCGACACGGTCCACCCCAGGCCGAAGGGGCCGTTCGGGGCACCCGAGTCGTAGCTCAGCGAGAGCTGCGGGCCAAACCCCGCGCGACCGGCCGAGGTGGCTATCGGGACGCTGAGACTGCCCGTGCCGGTGACAGGGTTGGCGGCGAACTTCTCGCCGATGCCCCGGATCGCGCCACCGCTCTTCGGGAGCGAGATCGTCGGTGGAGCGTTGGTGGGCGCGCCCGCGTCGCCCTCAGCCATGAGTTCCGCGGAGCTCATGGCCTGCCATGCCTATCCGATGACGGTTGCGGCGGACCTGCTGCCCATCCGTTGCGCTCATGTCCTCTTCCCGCCGCTCGGCGCCGACCTAGACCAACCGCCGCAGACACCGAGTCTAAAACAAAGGTTCTGAGGCAACAAGACGCCGCGAAGCGATTGGGGCAGGACGCGGCCGCAGAGGTGCGAGAGTTGTTCAAAACCGCTGCAAAACTCGCCCGGCTGACGCCTCTCCGACCGCTCGGCTCGCTGTTTACCGTGCTCGTACTGCGAGCCGCGCTCTTCACGTGCTTGCTCAGAGCATCGCGTCTGAATCCACGGCTCCAGACCAGCGGGCCGGAGGATCTAGATCGGGAGATCCGCTCGGCCGATTGACTTCATGCCGCGAACCGTGTAGGAGGCAGGCGAGAAAGCGAGGACCGCCGTCGCAGTAAGTGCCCGTCAGTCGTCGCTGCGGCATTGGCTCCTGTGCCGGGGGAGGCTCGGCGCTGCCTGGTCTGCGCTGCTGTGATCCTCGTTTTCCTCCTGGGCGGAGTGCGCCTCACCCGTGAGGGGATCGCGGCGTTGCTCCGCGGGTGCGAGGGGCTGCGTGTCGTCGGCGCCGGCTCCCCCGACGAGGAGGGCGCGCTCGAGGCGACGGAGGCCGACGTCTATGTCGTCGACGCTCAGTCGCCCGGGAGCCTCGAGGCGGTGCCGCGGCTCCTGACACGCAACCAGCAGGCCAAGGTGGTCGCGGTCGGCGTCCCGGAGGACGAAGACGAGGTGATCGCCTGCGTGGAGGCCGGCGTCACGGGGTTCGTCCTCGCCGGCGAGGGCGTCGAGACGCTGGTCCAGGGCGTGGAGGCGGCGATGCGCGGCGAGGTCCACTGCTCGCCCCAGATGGCCGCCGCGCTCGCGCGCCGCGTGACCGCGCTCGCCGCGGTCCAGAAGGGCGTGCCACCGGGGGCCGGTCTCACCGCGCGCGAGCTGGAGGTGGTCGAGCTCATCGACGAAGGCCTCTCCAACAAGGAGATCGCGCACGTGCTCCGGATCGAGACCGCGACGGTCAAGAACCACGTGCACAACATCCTCGAGAAGCTTCAGGTGAATCGCCGTGCCGAGGCGGCCGCCCGGGTCCGGTCGGCGTTTCGCGAGCGCCGCGCCGATCGCATCGACGTCCTGCCGAGCCGCGGTCGCGATCTGCCGGTAGATCCGCGGATCCAGCGCCGTCGATCCGGCTTCTGAACCGCATTTCGATCCCGTGGTCCATTCACATCGCGTGCCGGACCGCCGAGACTCGGGCGTCGAGTCGACCGAAAAAGGAGCTGGCATGTCGATGGACGCCACGCAGTCTTCGCTCGCGGAGGAATACGACTCGTACGAGCAGTACGAGGCGGCGCAGTGGGCGCCCGAGGCCCAGTGGGCGCCGGAGACTCCGTTCGAGCAGCGCTACGACTTCACGGTGGAGACGCCTGCGGAAGCCGAGGCGGACGTCTGGGAGACCGCGTCGCTGGAGACGCCGTTCATCAGCCAGTACGGCGACGGCTCGACCGAGGCGAGCCTCCAGGAGGCGTCGTTCCGCGAGCTGCTCTTCGACCTCTACGACACGGAGATGGACCGATTCGTCGGCGAGCTCGTCCAGGAGGCCGCGGCGGCGGCGGCCGAGCAGACGAGCGCGATGGGCGAGACGGTCTCCGAGGCCGCCACCGAGCAGTTCCTGAACAACTGGATCGATCCCGTCCGCGAGCACGCGACGCAGATGCTCGACGGGATCTCCGAGAGCCTCGTGAACGTCGACGCCGCCTCGCTCACCGAGGGCGAGCTCGATCGGCTCTTCGAGCAGTTCGAGCCGGAGGGGACAGGTCTGGAGCAGTACTTCGAGGGCTTCCTCAAGGGCCTCTGGAACAAGGCCAAGAAGATTGCCTCCGGCGCGATCGACCTGGCGAAGAAGGGCGCGCTCATGGGCATCTCCCGCGCGATCTCGATGATTCCGGGCCTGTCGGGGTTGATCAACCGGCTGAAGGCGCTCGTCGAGCCGCTGCTCCAGCGCGTCCTGAAGATGGCGCTGGACAAGCTGCCGCCGCAGGTACGGCCGATCGCCGTCCAGCTCGCGCGCAAGATCGTGCCCGGCTTCCGGGGCGAGGAGGAGTCACTCGAGGGCCAACCGGCGGTTCCGGACGTGGCGAGCGTCCAGCGGGAGTTCGACCAGACGGTGGCGTCGATGCTGTTCGCCGGCGACGAGAACGAGCAGGAGGCGGTGCTCGCGCAGCAGCTCTACGAGGGCGAGCGCGCCGACGGCGTCCCGATCTCGGCATACCAGGAGGCGCGCGAGCAGTTCGTCGACTCGCTCGAGAGCGGGCAGGACCCGCGCGAGGCGCTGGAGCAGTTCCTCCCGGCGCTCGCGGCGATCATGCCCATCGCCAGGACCGTGATCGGCATCATCGGCCGGCCGCGGGTCGTCGGCTTCCTCGCGGGCTATCTCGCGAAGCTGATCGAGCGCTACATCGGCGCCGACGCCGCGCGCCAGCTCTCGCAGGCGGTCGTCGACATGGGCCTGCGCACGATCGGGCTGGAGGTCGCCGGCGAGTCGGACATGCGCCGGCTGGCACCGAACGTGATCGCAGGGACGGTCGAAGACACGATGCGGCGCGTCGCGCAGCTCGACGAGACGACGCTGGAGAATCCGCACCTCCTCGAGGCCGCCGTCAACGAGGCGTTCCACGAGGCGGCGGCGGAGAACTTCCCGTCGTCCGAGCTGATCCCCGACGTGCACGAGGCGGCGCAGGTGCGCGGCGCTTGGGTCGCGATGCCTCCGAGGGCGCGGCGGAAGTACTACAAGAAGTACACGCAGGTCTTCGACATCGAGGTCACGCCGCAGATCGCGGAGTCGGTGAAGACGTTCGGCGGCAAGACGCTGGCGGCGTTCCTGAAGGACAAGCTCGGGATCAGCGGCCCCGTCCGCGCGCGGGTGCACCTCTACCAGACCCTGCCCGGCGGCTGGCCGTCACGGATCGCGCGCTTCGAGCGGATCGGCGGCGGCGGCCGGGGGAGCTGGACACAGCTCCACCCGCTGACGCCCGAGGCGGCGACGGCGCTCCTGCGGCACCCGCGTCTCGGCCGCGCCGTCCCCGGGACGAACCTCTCGACGCGCATGCGGCCGGCGGTCGGGCAGCGGCTCTACTACCTCGAGATCGCGGGCGCGCGACCGGCGCAGGCGCGGAGGTCGAGCGAGGTCAACGTGACGCTCGACTTCCCCGGCGACGAGGCGCGCGTCTTCGTCTATCTCAGCGAGGCTGACGCCCAGGAGATCGCCGCGAAGGTTCGCCGCCGCGACCTGACGTCGGTGATCACGCTGGCCAAGCGGGTGTACGCAGCCGGTGTCGACACCGCGCTCGGCGGCGACCTCGAGCGGCACGTGAAGATCCGACACGAGGCGCTCGACCAGGAGGAGTTCCTCGGCGGCGCGCTGCGGAAGCTCGCCGGGGTGGTGCTCGACCAGCTGAAGGGGAAGGTGACCGAGTGGCTGGGGAAGGCGATCGGCGACTACTTCCAGAGCCGCGGCGCGGAGTTCGTCTCGGCGGCGGAGGACCCGGCGGACGGGGTCACGGTTCTCGTGACGATCAAGTCGCCGCCCGGCTTCCCGTTCGTCCGCAAGCTGCTGAAGGGCGAGTTCGTGAATCCGGCGGATCTCGCCAACCCGGCGGCGCTCTTCAAGGGCTCGCCGACGTTCGCCGTCAAGACCGTTCCGGGATTCCGATTTGACTGACGAGGCCACAGGAACGCGAGTCCAGGTCGCGCGGCAGGTCGCGCACTGGCAGATCGCCGTCGTCGGGCTGCGCGACGTGACGAACTTCGCCGCCGAGTCCGCGTGGCGCGGCGTGGAGCGCTACCTCGACGTCGCGCTGCGCCGCCACCTGGAGGGAGCTTCGGACCAGCTCTCCCGGCGCGCGGACGTGCTCGCCGCCGAGCTTCGGGCGGCGACGACGGCGGGAGAGCTCGAGCAGGTGCGCGTGCACGTCGTCCAGTTCCGCCGCCGGTACCTGCAGGTCGAGACCGCGCTTTCGTTCTTCGGCGAGGCGATCAACTCACGGACGACGCCGCGACTCGGCGCGCTGCTCCGCGCCTGCGACGCGCTGGCGGTGCACAGCATGGAGAGCGTCCTTCCGCCGCTGCGGCGGGACGTGCCGCCGGTGCTGACGTACGTGGACAAAGGCCTCGGCGCCTCGATCCTGCGCGCCGGCCTGCGCCTCTGGGACGGCGGCACGCTGTCGCCGGCGGCAGCGATCAAGATCACGCGCCAGAACCTGCTGCGGCCGACGGCCCTGATCCACGAGTCGGGCCACCAGGTGGCGCACATCCTCGGGTGGAACGAGGAGCTCGCCGGCGCACTCGGGCAAGGGCTCGCCGAGAGCCCCGAGGTCGCCGAGGCGTGGGCGGCCTGGTCGTCCGAGATCGCCGCCGACTGCTTCGCCTTCGTCCATACCGGCTACGGCTCGGTCGCGGCGCTGCACGACGTCGTCTCCGGCGGCGCGACGGTGTTTCGCCGCGTGCCGGCCGACCCGCACCCGGTGGCGTACGTCCGCGTGCTCCTCGGCGTGCAGATGTGCGTGCGCTTCTACGGCGCCGGCCCGTGGGACGACCTCGCGCGCGCCTGGGTCGCCGCGTACCCCCTGCGCGCGGCCGAGCCGGGGACGCGGGCGCTCGTGGAACGGTCGCTCCCGCTGCTGCCGCGGATCGTCGAGATCTGCCTGCGCACCCCGATGCGGGCGTTCGGCGGGCGGCCGCTGACGGCATGGGTGGATCCGCTCCGCGTGCGCCCGGATGCGCTGGCCCAGCTCGCGCGTGACGCCGGCGGGTCGATCGCGTCGCCGCACTGGCTCGGGCGTGAGTCGCTACGGCTGCTCGCGCTCTCGAGCCTCCGCTACGCGACGGAGCCGGAGCGAGCGGCGGAGATCGCGAAGGACTGCGAAGCGTGGATGCTGCGCCTCGGGGACGAGTCTCTGCCAAAGGCTGCGTGAGCAAAGCGAAGGAGGAAACCGTGCCCGAGGACGACGAGACCTACGAGCTGCAAGATCAACTGGACGAGCACCGGAGGCCGCTGAGGCAGTCGGTGGAGGAGCGGCAGCGCCGTCGACTGGAGCGCGACTTCACCCGCATCTTCGGGAAGCCGGACCCCGACGTCGCGTCGAGCGACCTGACGTTCAGCGCCGGCGGCGAGGAGCCAGAGCTCGATCGGAAGAAGGTGGTGGCCGACGTCGGCGAAGCGGTCGCCCTGACGGGCAAGTACCTGACGGGCGTGAAAGCTGCGCGGATCGGCGACGTCGACGTCGAGCAGCTCAGCGTGTCAGCCGAGCAAATCGCCTTTGTAGTGCCGCCGGGCGTCGGGCCGGGACGACTCACGATCGTCTGGCTCCCCGTGGGCGGGTCCAAAACCCGGCAAGTTCACGTCGACTTCGACCTGAGGACGTCGTCCTCGAACGGATATGACGATGACGAGTCCGACTGAGCCGACGGCGACGGAGAGGAGGCTGTAACCGAATGTTCCGTGCTCTCGCAACGCAATTGAGCGGCGGCCCCCCGATCACCCAGGCCGCAGCCGAGCAGGTCCTGGAGCTGCATCCGATGCAGCTTTCGCGCTACCTCGAGGACGCCTGGCTGAAGAGAAGCACGCCACCGTCACCGCCCCTTGCCTCAGGCGTACCTGCGCCGCTCGGGGCATTCGAGTCTACGTCCAGCATCCCGGGCATTCCAGCTACCGGCATCCCCGCCTCGCCGACCCGCATCCTGCTCTGGAAGCACCTCATCTACGCGTACATGATCGAGAACACTCGGGCCTACGAGATCTTCGGCCGCGTCCTCCAGCGGCTCTTGTACGGAGAGGAGTTCGGCGTCGCCGATCCTTCGACAGAGCTCTGGCTCCGCACGACGGAGGCGCTGTTCTATCGGGACAGTCCCCCGTTCCAGATCTACTCGATCACCAGCTGGCTTCGCCCGGACTCGCGCGCGGCGCGCAGGATCCTGTACTACCGGATGTTCGGCATCGACCTGAACCACGGCACCGACGACGGGCGACCGTATCCATACGAGAAGCCGCGCGCCGCGAACCGCGAGTTCGTCGTCACGTTCGAGGAGCTCCTGCGAGAGGTCTGGCGTGGAGTGGAGAACAGCGCGAACATCGCCGGTGCAAACCCGACCGACGTCGCGGCGATCGCAGACTTCGCGCTCACGCTCGACCAGATGCTCGGCACGCGCCGCCAGTCGGGGAGCCTCGATCGCGACGAGCTCTGGTACACGTCGATGATGTCCTGGTTCCACCTGACGGTGAGCTTCAACACGCCGATCGTGCGGATGCTCAAAGCCGAGGGGGACGGACCCGAGGAGCGGCTGATGAACATCGCAGCGAAGGTCGGATTGCCCTCACACGCCCGCTCGCACAGCTACTTCCGGATGGCCGATCCGATGTCGGCGATCCTGCGCTTCGTCGAAGACGGCCAGTTCAACACCATCGCGTTGGCGCCGACGCTCTATCTCCCGGGCCCGATCCAGGCGGCGATGACCGAGATCATCGCGCAGTGGTCGCTCGCGACCGGCCGCGACATGAAGGCTCGGAAGGTGGCCCTCACCGCGTCGACCGTGCCGGGACAGCCGCAGCCACCGCAACGGCCGAGGATCCCGCAGCAGCCCCGACAGCGACGGCCGCAGGTACCTGCGCCTTCGACCGACGGTGCGCGCACCGGCGTGCCGGCGACCTGACCAGGCACGGCCATGTTCGACGAGTCGTACGCCGTCGGGCTCGCTGAGCCCCCCACCCCCTTCGTCACGGAGGAACACGTGCCGGCGGGCCCGGTCGAGCCGCTCGCGGAATGGCTCGGAGAGGAGAGCATCGCCGGAAGCGAGGGATACGCCCCGTGGCAGGCCGAGGCGGAGGGGCCCGCCTGGGAGAGCGAGGCGCGGACATCGCACCCGATCCTCACGCTCTACCCCCTGTCGGCGGCGGTGTTGGATGCGCTCGGCCGCGGCCTCTGGTCGGCCGCGATCAACCTCGCGAGGGCCGCCGGCTACAGAGACGTCACGCAGCTCACGAACATCGTCTTCTACTTTCGCCACCCGGAGGTGACCGGGCGGAAGATCCGCCCGGACGAACGCGAGCTCGCCGCCGAGTGGATCTCGATCCGCGACCGGATCGTCAAGCCGGCGCTCCGGCCGGCGCCGCCGACGCCGACGCCCACGACGATGCCCGCGGGCGGGCCGGTCACCGGCGGTCCTCCCATCCCCGCGACCCGGCTGAGATGGCAGGACGCGACGGACGAGCAGCTCGCGTTCATGCGGGCCGTCTACGAGCAGCACTTCGAGAACTCGAAGCAGAGTCGGCGACCGTTCGTCCGCGACCTGCCCGATTCCGAGCTCGACACGATCTACGGCAGGCACCGGGCTCGCCGGGACGCAGCCGCCGCGGCCCGCGACCTCCTCGCCGCCGCCAACGCCGCCCTTGCGGCCGACGGCCTCGCGGGCCGGTACCAGATCGGGATCGTCAGCGCGTACCGCCCGGCGCAGCACCAGTTCGAGATCTGGGAGGGCTTCGGCAGGCGAGGCGGCTTCCCCGCGTACTACCGGCGAGCGGTGAACGAAGGCATCCTCCGCCCCGGGGACTACGGAGCGGACGCCGTCCAGAAGATGGCGCCGTACATCGGGCAGTACATCGCCTCTCCCGGCTTCAGCAACCATCAGGACGGGCTCGCGATCGACTTCGGCACGGGCCGCGCCGGCAGCCGCGATCTCAGCGTGATCGGGACCGATGCGTGGTTCCACCACTGGCTCGTCGCGAACGCCGCGCGCTTCCACTTCGAGCCCTACGTCAAGGAGGCGTGGCACTGGGTCTACCGGAAGCCGTCGCAGGGCGAGGTGTGGTCCGAGGAAGCGACGACTCCGGGTGTGCGAGCGGGGCGCGTCGAGGTCCCGCACGTCCCGATGCTCGCGCGCCACCGCGGGAAGCCGCCGGATCTGGTGCTGCGCTGGAACGACATGCCTGCGGCGCCGGCCGAGATCGACGTCGTCGTTCACCTGCACGGCTACTCGCGGACCGGGATGACCCTACCCCGCGACATCGAGCGGTGGAGCGGCCTCGACCTCGCGCCCGTCGACGGCGCGGCAGGGCAGGGCAGGCGCCGGCCGACGCTGACGGTTCTCCCCCGCGGCCACGACACGAACCAGGCGACGTCGGGCGGCCTGTACCGGTACACGTTCCCCGCGCTCGTCGGGACGGACGACCTGCCGCGGCTCGTCCAGGTCGCGCTCGACCGGTTCGCCGCCGAGATCGGCGCCGCGGCGCCACGCGTCGCCCGGCTGATCTTGACCGCCCACTCGGGCGGCGGGTCACCGCTCCTCCGGATCCTGCAGCACCACGACCCACACGAGGTGCACGTCTTCGACGGCCTCTACCAGGACGCGGGGCAGCTTGCGAGCTGGGCCGAGAAGCGCATCCGGGCCGACCGGGCTGCGTTGGACGCGGCGCCCGCCGGATCGGCTCGCGACTACCTCGACACGAAGGGCGGAGCGCTGCGCGTCTTCTTCCGCGGGCCGACCGCGGGCTTCAGCCGCCAGGTCCTGAGGGCGATCGCGCCCGGTCTTCGACCCGACCTCGCCGATCGGTACCGCGTCGAGCCGAGCACGCTCGGTCACTGGCAGATCCCGCGCCAATACGGCTGGCGGATTCTCGCCGACGCGGCCGCGGACGTCCCGAACGCGCGCAAGGAGGTGCACGCGAGCCACGAGTGGGGCGAAGAGGCCCCGCAGCTCGAGGAGATCGCCGACTTCGAGGATCCCGCCGAGGCGGAGCACCTCGAGCCGGAGGCGTTCGAGGACGCCCCGTACGCCGGAGCGGAGGCCGCCCCGTTCGAGGAGACGAACGGGCGCCCTTTTGAGGCGGAGGAGCAGGGCGAGGTCGGGTTCGTCGCCGAGGCCGACGTCGCGACCCTCCAGGAAACGGAGGACTGGTTCGACCGGGCCACCGACGCGATCCGCGCCGCCGTCGACCTGCTCAAGACGCGCGCGAGGATCTCGAGCGGGATGCGCGACGAGACGAAGCTGACGAACCTCGTCTTCTTCGACCGGCATCCGACGCGTGGCGGACGGGACCTGTCGCCTTCGGAACCGGACTTCGCCGCGCTCCGGGACGAGTGGCGCGAGCTCCGAGCGCGGATCGTGCGACCGGCGCTGACCGCGGCAAAGGCGGCGGCCGCTGCCACGACCGCGGCGGCCAAACCGAGCTACGACCGCGCCGGCGCGATCGCGTACGCGCGGAAGTTCTGGCTCCAGCCGTGCGACGACGGGTTCATCGCCCTCGGCGCGAGCGCGGGCAAGGACTTCGTCAAGGTGCCGGCGGGGACGACGTTCGTGCACACGTCGAACCCGGACGAGCCCGAGCACGCCCTGCTGCCGGACGGGACGACGATCTCGTGGCGCGACCTCGACGACTGCACGCACTTCATCTCGTGCTGCATCGGAACACGCCCCGGCCAGCCGGGCGGCGGCCTCGACATCACGCTCCGTCAGCTCGGGTCGCCGCCGACGGCCCCTTTCGGGATCGTCCGCGTGAGCAGCATGGTCGATTTTCTCATCCGCAACCGTCTCGCGGAGTTCGCCGCCGAGAAGTCGGAGGACGAGACCATGATCGACAAGCTCCAGCCGGGCGACCTCGTCGCGTACTTCAACAAGGCGCGGAAGGTGTATTCCCACCTGACGCTCCTGCTCCCCGGCAACAAGATCGCATGCCACACGTACTGCCGGTCGGATCAGCCGGAGTGCACGTGGGACAACGACTGGCCTCTCGGGCGCGGGACATCTCTCGTCCCCGCCACGCACAGCTGGTCGTTTCTCCACATCGTCGCGTAGAGCCGCGACTCGGAGCAACCGGCGGGCTAGACGCGGCGGGCGAGGGCCCGCCGCGTCCGCTCGTACCTAGCCGGTGGCCGTGGTCGGCGTGTCCGCTCCGCTTCTGCGGTAGCCGTACCCGCCCTTCTGCTTCGTCGTCAGGCCGAGGCCGACGGCGGCGATGCCGACGACCAGATGCGGAACCCACACGTTCGCGGTCTCGTCGGCGAAGCCGAAGATCCACGG
>Ga0209059_1000550_pt1 | contig 17097 bp, 12 predicted proteins | sample GraSoiAngelo_151_FD_186165 | JGI IMG/M metagenome (GOLD analysis project Ga0209059, IMG submission 186165) | Grasslands soil microbial communities from the Angelo Coastal Reserve, California, USA - 14_1009_12_20cm (SPAdes) (version 2) | ecosystem: Environmental > Terrestrial > Soil > Grasslands ...
GTCGCTGACTGGAGTGGAGGAGGACTACCTCACGCTCCTGGATTGGCGCCGTCGCGTCTCGACTCTGTACGCCGGCGTGCGTGGCGCGCTGGTCACCGAGCCGCTCGCCGCGCACGCGCTGTGGCGCGCCGGCCGCGACGAGCTTTTCGGCAAACATCCGCAGTCGGCGCTGCCCGAGGAGGCTCGCGTGAGCTTTCGCGGCCTCCGCTATTTCGCCTACGACAAGCGGTACGCACTGTCGGCCCCGGTGCGCCCGCTCCCGCACGAGCGCTTCGACGTGCCCACGAGCACCGAAGGCGTGATCCCGTTCGTTCGGTTCGGCGCCGTCGATCTCGAGTTCGGCTCGCTCGAGGTGTTCTGGCTCGACGCATACGGCGGTGGCGTGTTCATCCCGTTCCGGGATGCGACCTCGGGCACCACGACCTACGGCGGTGGGCGCTATCTGCTCGATACGGCGAAGGGCGCTGACCTCGGTTCGATCGGCGATCGGCTGGTGCTCGACTTCAATTTCTCGTACCACCCATCGTGCGTCTACGACCCGAAGTGGATCTGCCCGCTCGCGCCGCTCTCGAATAGGCTTGCGGTCGCGATCGAGGCGGGGGAGAGGATCTCATGAACAACCGCGAGCGCTGGACGCTGACCGCGGCGGTGCTCGGATCGGCGATCGTCTTCGTCGACTCGACCGTCGTGAACGTGGCGCTGCCGCGCATCGGTCGCGAGCTGCCGACGACGCTCTTCGGCGTCCTCGAGGGCCAGTCCTACGTGTACAACGGCTACCTCCTCACGCTCTCCGCGCTTCTGATCCTGGCGGGCGCGCTCTCGGACTTCTACGGACGCAGGCGCATGTTCCTCGTCGGTCTCGTGGGATTCGGCGCGACGAGCGTGCTCTGCGGCGCGTCGCCGAACATGGAGTTCCTCGTCGCCTCGCGGGTGCTCCAGGGCGCGGCCGGCGCGCTGCTCGTGCCGGGCTCGCTCGCGATCCTTACGGCGACGTTCACCGGCGAGGCGCAGGGCCGTGCGTTCGGCGTCTGGGCCGCGGCCTCTGCGGCGACGACGATCCTCGGCCCCTTCGTCGGCGGCATCCTCGTCGACACGCTTTCGTGGCGCGCCGCGTTCCTCATCAATGTGCCGCTCGTCGCGATCGCTGTCTGGGCGACGATTCAGCACGTCGCCGAGACGCGCAACGAGAGCGCGTCCGGACACTTCGACTGGGGCGGCGCCGGCGTCGTCGCGGTCGCCGTCGGTGGCCTGAGCTTCGGCGCGATCTACGGACAGCAGCGCGACTGGAAGGATCCGCTGGCGTACGTGGCCCTCGTCGCGGGCGTCGTCGCGACGATCGCGTTCCCATTCCTGATGGCGCGCTCGCGCGATCCGCTCGTCCCGCTCGACCTGTTCCGCTCGCGCAACTTCAGCGTGACGAACGTCTCCACGTTCCTTATCTATGGCGCGCTCTACGTGTCCTTTTATTACCTCGCGCTGTTCCTGCAGGGCGTGCTCGGTTACTCGGCGGCCGCGGCCGGGCTCGCGGGCATTCCCGGCGGGCTCCTGCTTGCGATCTTCTCGACCCGTTTCGGCGCGCTCGCCGCCCGCTACGGCCCGCGTGTCTTCATGAGCGTCGGGCCGGCGATCATGGCGCTTGGCGTCCTCTGGTTCTCGCGCGTCCCCTCGACCAGCCGCGCGTGGCTCTTCGCGCCCGGAGATCCCTCGACGTGGGGGCCGCCGAGCGACTACCTCGTCGACTTCCTGCCGGGTCAGATCATCTTCGGCGTCGGCCTCGCGATGATGGTCGCGCCGCTCACGACCGCGCTCATGACCAGCGTGCCCGTCCGCAACTCCGGGGTCGCGTCGGCGATCAACAACGCGATATCGCGTGTCGGGCCGCAGCTCGCGGGCGCGGCGATCTTCGTGGCGATCACCGCGACCTTCTATGCGGGGATGGCCGCGCGACTTCCCGGCACGGATACCTCGGACGCGACTTTCCGGCACGACTACGCGCCGCTGAACGTGCCGCGCACCCAGGATCCGAAGGCCGTGGCAGATCGCGAGCAGTCGACCGACGCGTTCCATCTCGCCTCGCTTGTGGGCGCTGGCCTTCTCGCGGCCGGCGCGCTCGTCAACGCGGTGGGCATCTCCAACCACGTCGCGCTCGAGGCGGCAAAGCGTCGCGAGCCGAAGGCGGCGCCAGCGTAGCGAGCATCGTCAGCGAGGGCGCGACGCTTGGCCTTGGCCGCGGTGGAACGAGGCGTCTTCATGGTGCGGTTTCGCGGCATGTTCTTAAGCAGTATCGCAAGAGAAGCTACGTCCCCGGCGTTTTGATCGTGGCCCAGTGCGCGCCGCCGTCGATCGTGCGCTGCACCGCGCCACGGACCGTGGCGTAGCCGACGCTCGCGTCGCCGAACACGATCTCCGGCGCGATCGGCGCCGCCTGCGTGTAGTCCGTCGCGAAAGCGTGCCAGGTGGCGCCGCCGTCGGTCGTTTCCTGCGACGAGCCGCCGGGAACGATCTGGACCCAGCGGGTCGCGGTGACGAGCGCGACACCGTTCTCCGTGGTTGGCCCGACCCCGGCGAACTGCCACGTCGCGCCGCCGTCTGCCGAGCGGAATACGAACGTTCGCCCGCGGGCGGTGTCCCGCGCGGTCACCAGCGACGTCGCACCAAAGGCGCGGACCTTCCCGGGCTGAAGCGACGCGGCGCCGGGTTGTGTCCCGGAACTGGGTGGGTCCGGCAGCCCCGACGGTGCGCTCCAGGTCTTGCCGGCGTCGGTGGTGCGGTAGATAGCCGCCGCGTGTTGCGGGTCGAACGAGTCGACAAAGCCGTGACTCCCATCCGTGAACGAGAGGTTCAGCTTGCAGCGGCCGTCCGCGAGACCACTGGGAGCGGGCTGCTCCCACGACGTGCCGCCGTCGATCGTGTGCCAGGCGGTAATCCCCGGCGCGTCGCATTGCTGTCCGGAGCCCGCGAGCGAGACCCAGCCTTCGTGGTCGTCGATGAACGTGATGTCGGCGTTCGGAGCGGGCGGAAACGGGCGTTGCTCCCAGGTGTTGCCGCGATCAGTGGATCGGAAAACCAGCCTCCCTCCGACGATGATCCACACGACGCTCGCTGACGGAGCGCTGATCGTCGCGAAGCTCGGCAGCGGAACCGTCGTCGGCTCGATGGTGGGTTTCAGCAGGCTTGGTCCGGGAGACGGCGTTGGCGCAGGCGAGGACGTCGTCGGCGCGGAAGAAGGGGTCACATTCGGCGTGGGCGAGGCCGCAGACGGTGCCGAGCACCCGATGACCGCCACCACAAGCAGCGCGACGGCCCGCAGTCGAGGCACTAGAGAAACAGACCGGTCAGCGCATCCACGACCGCGGCCTCGTGCTCGCGCGTGCGGAAGTCGTGGAGCGGGTTTGGCGCGAGGTCGTGCTCCGTCGACGCGCCGCCTCGTCGCGTGTAGAGCACCGGGTAGATGTCGCCCGCGGGATTCTCCTCCAAGGTCGCGGCGACGGCATCGGCGGGCCCCGAGTCAAGAAAGTGCTGGAGCGGGAGGATCCCGTCGTCGAGGATCCCACGTTTTTCGTCGCGGATGAGGACGCGCGCAAGGTAGGACTTCTGGTGCCAGAGCTCGGGAGCGCTCGTCACCTCGCGCAATAGATAGGAGACGACCTCGGCCTTCGCCACTATCGGCTTATCGACCGTGATCCCGAAATGTTTCTCGGCCACGCGCCGCGCGAGGATCCGGCCGTTGTAGCGATGGCCGTTCACGCCGCCGGAGTTGCTCGGGATCCCGTGCTTGCGCAGCCCGGGCGAGGCCTGATGGATCGTCCCGCCGAAATACACCCCGGGGGTCGAGGCGCTCTCCCAGAACGGCGTCTGCGCCGGCAGGTGATTGCGGCCGACGGTGGCAACGCCCTGCCTGGGGAGATCCAGGAGCGGGCTGGTGAATCCGGTGGCCGCGATGACGTCGTCGACCTCGAAAGGAAGATCGCCCGAGCCGTCGCTGCGTCGCGTGTGCACGCGATAGGCCGCGCCCGTGCGCTCGATCCGTTCGATCGACGCGTCGAGCACGATCACGCCACCTGCCAGCACGTGATCCTCATAGGGCTGCACGTACCGCGCACGGACTCCGACGAGCGATCGCGTGTTGATCGAGAGCTTCGCCGCCGAAGGCGACGCGAGCACGATCTGCTTCGCCCACTGCAGGAATCCGGTCGCGAGCTCGAACCCGGAGTTCTCCTTGCCGATGATGAACACGCGCTTCCCGGCATACGTCGCGGCCGGCCGCGTGTCGGCGTAGTGCGGGATGTCCTCGATCCCCGGCATCGCCGGCCGCCACGGCTGCGAGACGCCGACCGCGAAGATCGGGACCTGACAGCGATACTCGCCGTCCGTCGTTTCGAGCACCCAGCGATCGTCGTCGCGACGCGTTGTGGTCCAGCGGCAGCCGTAGCGCACCGCGAGCTTGGTCCGCTCGGCGAAGGTCGCGAGATTGCGCTCCATCTCCGGCCGCGACGGGTAGTACGACGTGCCGTCCATGATCGTCGTCATGAGCGCGCGGTTGTCGGCTTCCTCCGGCAGGAGGCTGTTCCAGTCGTAGCGCTCGTACTCGCGCGAGCCGCGCTCGAACGGCGCATACGGCTTGGTCCACGAGAGCAACCGCTGGAAGAACGGCCAGCGCCGGAACATCCCGCCCGCGCTCTCGTCCGCGGAGATCACCGCGTGCTTTACGCCAAGCCGCGAGAGCGAGTAGCTGATCTGCAGGCCACCAGGTCCGCTGCCGACGACGACGACCGGGTACTCGCCGGGCGGATGCGGCCGGTCGGTCAGGTGCTCCTCCGTGTCGCGTTGCGCAGCTTGCGCGCTTCCGCTTGCAGGATGCGGTAGCAGACGCGCGGGTTCGACTTCAGGAACTCCTCCAACCGATCGCCGGCGAGTACCAGACACCGCAGCGGACGCGTCGCGACGATGTCGGCGACAGGCGCCTCGCCGAGCAGCACAGAGATCTCGCCGAAGAAGTCGCCGCGGCCGAGGACGTTCACTCTTCGGCCGTCGGCGAGGGCCGCGGCCTCGCCCTCGAGCACGATGTAGAAGCCCGATCCGGACAGGCCTTGCCGCAGCACGCGCTCGTCCTGTGCGAAGTAGCGCTCTTCGAGGGTGTGCGCGACGCGCTCGAGCTCGGGGCGCGAAAGATCCGCGAAGATGGCCAGCCCAGCCAGGGTTTCAGTGATGTCGTCGGGGGCTGATCGCACGGTGCTTGTCTAGGGCGTGAGGGCGGTCTTGGCAAACGCGATGAGGGACAATGAACGATCGATGAGCGAGGGGAGAGCGCTTCCGGCGGGTACCGTCACGTTCCTGTTCACCGACATCGAGGGATCGACGAAGCTCCTGAACGAGCTCGGCACCGACCGCTTCCACGACGTGCTCGCGATACACACACGGACGCTGCGCGACGCCTTCAAGGACGGCGGGTTCGAGGTGCGCATCGAAGGTGACGCGCTGTTCATGGTCTTTCCGGTCGCCGCGAAGGCCATCCGCGCGGCGGGCGCCGCGCAGCGCGCGCTTGCCGCGACGACCTTCCCGCACGGCGCCGCGGTCCGCGTGCGCATGGGCATGCACACCGGCGAAGGCGTTCCGGCGAGCGCCGAAGCCGGCGCGGACTACGTCGGCATCGATGTACATCGCGCGGCACGCGTCGCCGCGGCTGCGAACGGCGGACAGGTCCTCGTCACCGATGCGACCGCGACGCTCGCGCGCCCCGAGCTCGCGGACGGCATCTCGCTCCGCGATCTCGGCGAGTTCCACTTGAAGGATCTCGCGCAGCCGGAGCACATCTACCAGCTGGTGATCTCCGGCTGCCCAGCGGATTTCCCGCCGGTGCGCAGCCTCGATCGCACGACCACGCGGCTCCCCGCGCAGCCGACGACGTTCGTTGGCCGCGAGCGCGAGATCGCTGAAGGACAGCGCCTGCTCGAACGAGCGCGTCTGGTGACGCTGACGGGACCCGGCGGCACCGGCAAGACGCGTCTTTCCATCCGGATCGCGGAGGAGAGCGCCCACGAGTTCGGAGACGGCACGTTCTTCGTGCCGCTCGCGCCCATCTCCGATCCCGAGCTCGTTCCTTCGACGATCGCGCATACCCTGGGCGTGCAGATCAGCGGCGCCGAGACGCCGCTCGCACGCGTACTCGAGCACGTCCGCGACAAAAAGATGCTCCTCGTCCTCGACAACTTCGAGCAGATCCTCCCGGCGGCGACGGTGGTCCGCGATGTCCTCGGCGCGAGCGCAGCGCTGAAGGTGATCGCGTCGAGCCGAGCGCCGCTGCGCATCAGTGGCGAGCAAGAGTTCCCGGTCCCACCGCTCGAGCTCCCCGATCCGGAGCACCTGCCGGCGCTCGACGTGCTCGCGCAGTCCGACGCCGTGCGACTGTTCGTCGAGCGCGCGATGGCAGTCCGACCGGATTTCCGCGTCACCGCTGAGAACGCGGCGGCGATCGCGGAGATCGTGTACCGGCTCGACGGCCTGCCGCTCGCGATCGAGCTCGCCGCGGCGCGCGTCAAGGTGCTGACCCCACAGGCCATGCTTCCGAAGCTCCGGCAAGGGCTGGACGTGCTCGCCTCGAGCGCGCGCGATCTTCCCGAGCGGCAGCGGACGCTCCGGGGCGCGATCCAGTGGAGCTGGGATCTTCTCGCGCCGGCCGAGCGGCGACTCTTCGCACGCCTTGGGATCTTCGTCGGCGGCGCGATGCTCGCGCAGGTCGAAACGGTGTGCTGCCGCGGCGCGGAGCTGGGGGCCGACGTGCTCGACATCCTCACCGCTCTTGTCGATCACAGCCTGGTGCGGCAGTCGGAGGTCGAGGGCGAGCCGCGCTTTCGCATGCACCTCACGATCCGCGACTACGCGCTCGAGCGTCTCGCCGAGAGCGGCGAGCGTGACGAGATCGCGGGGCGCCACGCGGAGGCGTACCTCGCATTCGCAGAGGGAGCCCGTCCGCACCTCCAGGAGCGCGATCAGAAGCGCTGGCTCGATCTTCTCGAGCTCGAGCACGACAACCTGCGCGCGGCGCTGGAGTGGTCGATCACCTCAGGGCACGCCGAAAACGCTTGCCGTTTGGTCTTCGCGCTCTGGCGTTTCTGGCAGTTCCGCGGCTACCTCGTCGAAGGCGGGCGCTGGTGTGAGCGCGTTCTCGCGGTCCCGACGCAGGGGTTGCCGCCGCTCGTGCTGATGCGCGCTTACGAGGCGACCGGTGGGATCGCTTACTGGCGCGCCGATTTCCCGCTCACCGTCGATTCCTATACCAAGGCGCGCGGTCACGCGCTCGAGATTGGGGATGAACGCGAGATCGCGAACGCGACATATAACCTCGCCTTTGCCTACAGCATCGGCAGGTCCGACTTCGCGCGGGCGACCGAGCTCATGCGTGACGCACGTGAGCGGTGGCTCAAGATCGGCGACACGGGCGGCGTGGCGAAGGCGTCGTGGGGGCTTGCTGGGAATCTGTCGATCGGCCCGCACGGCGCGTTGCCGCGGGCCCAGCTGGAGGAAGCGCTTGCCTTCGCGACCGAATCGCTCGACCGCCAGCGGGGCCTGGCCAACCAGTTCGACATCGCCTGGGCGCTCCACCTGACCGGCGATATCCGTCGCAAGCTGGAGCAGTTCGAGTCTGCCCTTCGCGATTTCGCCGAAGCCCTCCAGCTCTTCCGCGAGGCGAACGACCTCACCGGCATCGCGCTGATCGCGAGCGACTTTGCCGAGCTCGCGCGCGCCGAGCACCACGACGAACGACACGCGACACTCGTCGGCATAACGGATCGATTCGCACGGCGCGCGGGAACCGGTCTCGTCAGCAACTTTCGAGTTCAGGAGGCGCGCTGGCTGCCGGAGGACGTGCCGGCTGACCTGCGGCCGGCGCTGGATCGCGGCCTCGCGATGGATGATGAATCCGCGTTCGCGTACATGGCGGCCGGCGCATGAGCGGGGTGGGCACCGATACCGCGCGCCGGGCGGCCACGAGTGAGCGCCGTCAGATCACGGTGCTGTTCGCCGATATCGCGGGCTCGACCGCGATCGCGGAGCGGATGGACCCTGAGGACTGGACGGTCATCGTCGGCCAGGCATTCGCCCTCATGAACCGGACCATCGAGCAGTACGGCGGGACGATCGCGCGACTCATGGGCGACGGCGTGCTCGCCTTCTTCGGCGCACCGGTCGCGCACGAGGACGATCCCGAGCGCGCGGTCCGCTGCGGGCTCGACATGGTCAAGGCGATAGATGGCCTCAGCGCTGAGCATCGCGCTGCGACCGCAGCTGACCTGCGGATCCGTGTGGGCGTGAATACCGGGCCCGTCGTCGTCGGCATCGTCGGGACCGATACGGCACATGAGTACACCGCCATGGGCGACGCGGTGAACATCGCCGCGCGCATGCAGTCGCACGCCGAGCCGGGGACCGTGCTCATCACCGCGGCGACGCACCGCTTCATAGCCCCGCTCGTAGAGGCGCGCGACATCGGCGCGGTCGAGCTCAAGGGGAAGGCCGACGCGGTGCACGCCTACGCGATCCGTGGCCTCAAGCCCGGCGCGGCCACGCCGCGCGGCCTGGCGGGGGTGCGCGCGCCGCTCATCGGTCGCGACACCGAGCTCGCGCGGCTGCGTCAAGCGTTCGGAGTCGTTCGCGCGGGACGCGGTCGCATCGCGACGGTCCTCGGCGAGCCGGGTCTCGGCAAGACCCGCCTGCTTTCCGAGCTTCGGATCGAAGCCGAGCGCGCCGACGCGACGACGACGTGGATCGAAGGTCGTTGCCTCTCATACGGGGAGAGGATCCCGTACCACCTCGTGATCGACGTGGTGCGGTCGATCATCGGCGTGAGCCCGTCGGCCGACGAGCCCCAGGTGCGCGAGGCCCTCGCGAAACGGATCGGCGAACGCTCGGAAGATGACGAGACCTACGCATACCTGGGCCATCTCCTATCGGTCCGCCTGACCGACGCCGAGCGGGCGCGCGTCGCGGCTCTCGAGATCGAGACGGTGAAGCGCTACATCGCCTCCTTTGTTCACCTGCTTCGCGCCGTGACTGCGCGCGGTCCGGTGATCCTGGTCTGCGAGGACCTGCACTGGGCTGACGCCGCCTCGGTCGACGTCCTGCTGCAGCTCGTCCCGCTTCTCGCGGACATGCGCATCCTCTGCGTCATCACTTCACGGATCGAGCGCGCCGCCGGCGGATGGCGACTCATCACGGGCGCGCGCGACATGTTCGGCGACGCGCTTACCGAGATCCATCTCGAGCCGCTCTCCAGCGACGACAGCCGCGCGCTCGTCGCCAGCTTGCTGCGGATCGAATCGCTGCCGCCCGCGACGCGCGACCTCATCCTCACCAAGGCCGAGGGGAACCCTTTCTTCGTCGAGGAGGTCATCCGCATGCTCATGGATCGCGGTGCGATCGTTCGCGAAGACGAGCGCTGGGTCGCGACGGACCGCGTCGTCGAGGTCGAGATCCCCGACACCCTTCAGGGTCTGCTGCTGGCGCGGATCGATCGGCTCGCGCCGGAGACGAAACGGACGCTCCGCGTCGCTTCGGTGATCGGGCGACAGTTCGGCGTCCGCATCCTCGAGCGCCTCTTGGAGACGAAGACCGCATGAAGACCGCCGCGGAGCTCGGGACCCTCGAAGCGAGCGGCCTCATTCAGCTCGCGGTGCTCGAGCCGGAGCTGGAGTACCTCTTCAGACATGCGCTCGTGCAGGACGCCGCGTATGCCTCGCTTCTCAAACAGGACCGGCGCACGCTGCACCGCCTCGCCGCGGAGACGCTCCTCGCGACGTATCCCGATCGGAAGCGCGAGCTCGCCGCCGTCATCGCGATGCATTACGAGCAGGCGGGTGACGCGCAGGCCGCTGCGCCGTATCTCGTCGAGGCCGGAGAGCACGCGCAGGAGCGGTTCGCGAACCGCGAGGCCCTCTCATTCTTCGAGCGCGCGGTCGCGCTGCTCGCCAGCGATCCTCGGATAGAGCTTCGTCTGCGCGCGACGCTCGGCATGGCGAAGGTCGGCTGGTCCTTCACCGCGTCGGACAAGTACGTCGATCTGCTCGAGCGCATCGTCGCGGAGACCGCCGATCGCAACGACCCGCGGCTCATCGCGGATGCGTACTTCTGGATCGCCTTCATTCGTCGCTGGCGCGGAGAGAACCCGGAGACGAGCGCGGGCCTGCGAAGCGCGCTCGACAACGCCGAGCGGATCGGGGAGAAGCTTGGCGATCCGATCGCCCACGCGATCCCAAAGGCATTTATGGGCGTTGGGATGATGTTCAGCGGGCAGCTGCGCGAAGGCGCGAAGCAGACGCGCGAGGCGCTCGCGGCGATGGAGGGAAAGGCTGATCCCCTCTCGACCGCGATCCTCTCGGGTTTCCTCACCATGACCTTGGCCAGGCTCGGCGACTTCGCCGCGGCCGAGGAGACCCTTGCCTACGGCGAGCAGCTTGCCGCGCAAGGTGACGAGATCGCGCGGCTCGATGCGACGATCGCGCGCACCGGCATCGAGCTCGAGCGCGGGGAGCTCGACAAGAGCATGGCGCTCGCGGAATCCTGCGCGATCAAGTCGGAAGAGCTCGGCGCGGTCGCGTGTGGGGTCGGCTCGAACGTGATGCTCGGAGCCGGCCGGCTCCAGGCCGAGGACGTGCTCGGCGCCAAGGTACCCGCGGAGCGAGGCTTCGAGCTCGCCCTCGTGACGAACATGGCGCCCTTCCGGACGCTCGCGCAGGGGATGGTCGGCGCGGTGCAGGGCCGTCTCGGCAACCTTCCTCAGGCGGCGGCCGACTGGGACGGTGCGCTCGCCGCGGCGCGAGCGATGGGCGACCGCTACGGCGAAGCGATGACACTGTGGAACCGCGGGCGAACGCACGCCCGGCAGACGCCGCCCGATTTCAGCGCGGCCATTACCGACCTCGACGCCACCACGACGCTGATGGAGGCCATGGGCGCACGGCCCGCGCTGGCGCGAGTGCTCCGCGATCGCGCGCAGACGCTTCGTTTGCTCGGACGCGCCGACGACGCGGACCTGGCCGAGCGCCACTCGCTCGAGCTCGCACGCGAGCTCGGCCTCAAGGATTTTCCGCCCGCGACTTAGTTTAGGTCGAGAGACACTTGCTGATCAGGACGAACGCTACCGGCAGCGCATGTCGTCGCTAAAGTCGTCGACGGTCACGACCCCATTGGCGTTCACGGTCGCGTGTGCCAGGAAGTGCTCGTAGAGATCGTCGCCGCCGATCAAGGTGCCGTCCTCGCCTTGGCGGATGAACTGCACGGTCCACTCCAACGTCTCGTGGAACGGCACCGGAACCAGCGTGTCGAACACCAAGGTCTGGGTGGAGGTGTCGACAACGACGTACGTCTTGAGCGACACCGTCACCGCCTTGAGCCCCTGGAGGTTCGCTTCGAGGTGAGATTGGACCATGCCGCCTGTGGAGAGGTTCCCACTGATGAGGAAATGCAGCTTACCCGTGCCCATGAAGTCTTCCGCCGGGATGAAACACGTGTTTATCCCGTTGAAGGTGATCGGCACCGCCGTCGCGACGGCGGTGTCCGCTCTCACTGAGGCAGTGAAGAGCAACACATAAGCGAGAACGAAGGCCCACAGCTTCCAACCGAACACGATTGATCGCAGCAGCGAGCGCTGCTTGGTCCCCTGCATTTCATCCACCCACCCGCGCGGTCGTCTGTCGTTTCCTTTCTGCAGCCGCGATGCCGACTAGGCGTTACAGGACGTGACAAAAACATTGAGGAACATGCGATTTGCGCGTCCGTTTGAACGGCTGTACCCTCGCACGACTGGCCGGGAAGGGATGACTTGGCTAGTGGCCTGCTCCGGGGCCGGATAGGGGAGACCCCTCCGCGCAGGTTCTCCGTTGACCCAGGGGAGTTCGCGATGAAGGCGCTTCGCCGCCTCGGTCGTCGTTCGTTGCTGCTCATCGTCGGAGGGCTACTAGCGCTCGGAGGTATTGCGTACGCGACCATTCCCGACGCCGCGGGTGTCATTCACGGGTGCTACTCGACGAGCGGTTCGTTGCGGGTCATCGACACCGGTCAAGCCTGCAGCGCCACCGAGAAAGCTCTGAACTGGAATCAGACCGGTCCTACCGGTCCGACAGGCGCGACTGGTGCGACAGGCGCGACCGGAGTTCAAGGACCGAAGGGCGATACCGGCGCAACGGGTCCGCAGGGAGCGAAGGGCGACACCGGTGCTACTGGAGCGACTGGCGTTCAAGGGCCGATCGGTCCGACCGGCGCGCAAGGACCGAAGGGCGACACCGGCGCGCAAGGATCGAAGGGCGACACCGGCGCGCAAGGACCGAAGGGCGACACCGGCGCGCAAGGACCGAAGGGCGACACCGGCGCGCAAGGACCGAAGGGCGACACCGGCGCGCAGGGTCTCAAGGGGGACACCGGCGCGCAGGGGCCAACCGGCCCGCAAGGAGCGAAGGGCGACACCGGTGCGACTGGCGCGACGGGTGCGACTGGCGCCACCGGTGACACGGGAGCGCAGGGACCAACTGGTCCTCAAGGACCGAAGGGCGACACCGGCGCTCAGGGTCTCAAGGGCGACACGGGCGCGACCGGGGCGACCGGTGAGACTGGAGCGCAGGGTCCCAAGGGCGACACCGGCGCGCAGGGTCCCAAGGGCGACACCGGCGCGCAGGGTCCCAAGGGCGACACGGGCGCGACCGGCGCCACCGGGGACACCGGCGCGCAGGGACCAACTGGTCCCCAGGGAGCGAAGGGCGACACGGGCGCCACCGGTGCTATCGGTCCGACTGGCGCAACCGGCGCGACCGGCGACACCGGAGCGCAAGGACCAACCGGTCCGCAGGGAGCCAAGGGCGACACCGGCGCAACAGGCGCGACGGGCGAAACAGGTGCAACGGGTGCGACCGGCGCACAAGGACCAATTGGTCCGACGGGTGCGACCGGGGCGACAGGGGACACAGGCGCGACAGGCGCGACGGGAGCCAATGGTGCGACGGGTGCGACGGGAGCTAATGGTCCCGCCGGGCCAACCGGGCCGATCGGTCCTACGGGTCCGGCCGGTGCCACAGGTCCCACCGGGGCGACAGGCGTTGTCGGCAACACGACTGTGGTGCTCGGTCCAACGATGAGCACGGGAGGCACCCCGGATGTCGGCACTGTGACTTCGACATCGACCGCGTCCTGCGCGTCGGGTAGCAAGCTGCTGGGCGGCGGAGCCGTGGTCACTCCGAGTTCGAAAGCCAGAGGGGCTGTCTCCATCTCACAGCCGACTCCGCAAAGCGGTACGCCCACCGGCTGGCAAGCGCAGGCGATTGTGATCTTGAAGGACTCAGGCAACGTCAGCGTTGCCGCATATGCGATTTGCAGCGTCCCATAGCACGTTCGGCGCGAGAAAACGTGTGACGACGTAGGTCTGCGCGAAGTCATGAGCCGCGAGAGGGCGGAGCAAGTAGCGCTCCGCCCTCGCTCTTTGGCCGGGGCTGCGAGAGCTCAAGATCCGCTCGCTTCGATCGAGCTATTCAGGCGAAACCGGCGTAACGCGCTTCTCGGGCGATCACAACTCCGACCACAGTCGCGATCGGAAGCGCCAAGGCTGCCGTCGCGATGAATGGCAGCAACGGGTCGGCGTCGTACAGGAAGCCGGCGATCGTGCCGCCGCCGCCGAATCCGAGCGCGAACGCGGTCTGGTACGTCGCGTAGCCGAGCGCGGCGCGCGCCGGCGGGATGATGCGCTCCACCGCCGACGCGACGACCGGGTTGGCGGCCTGCGTCGCGCCGAGCAACAGCGCCGCAAGCGCGACGAGCGGCTCGCTGCGGCCTGAAAGCGCGATGAGCACGCTGGCGAAAGTGAGCACGGCCGCTGAGGTGATGAGCGCCGGCACCGCGCCGATGTGATCCGCGAAGTTGCCCGCGGCGATCGCGAGAGCGGCGGCGCCGAGTGAGATGAGCGCGAGATAGAGTCCGAGCCGCTCCAGCGGGATGGCCGCGATGTCGTGCAGGTACACCGGAATGAACGCGAGCGAGACAATCGAGAGCATCGCGGCGAACGGGGTGAGCGCCAGCAGCACCCAGAACGCTCGGGGCGGACGGAAGGGACCGCGCTCGGGATGTGGTGGGACCGTGCGGAGCGCGAACGTGAGTCCGGCCGAAACGGCGAAGACGATCGCCGCGACGGCCACCGCCGCGCGATAGCCCGCGGATGCGGCGATGAGACCGGCGACCGGAGCACCGACGATGTTCCCCGCGAAATACGCGCCGAGAACGAGACCGAGCGCGCGACCGAGCTGCGCCCGCGACGCGATCGAGGTCACGTAGGCGATGATCAGTGGGAGCGCCGCGGTGCTCGACCAGTAGAGGGCCGAGCCGACGAACGCGCCGTGCCAGTCGGACAGCGGTACGAACGACGCGACACCGATGGCCGAACAGATCCACGCGGCGCTGATGAGGCGCCGTCGGCCAAGCCGATCGGCAAGGTAGCCGGCAGGAACGAAGCAGAGCACCGCAACCAGGTTCCCCACGCCGAACACGATGCCCATCTCCTGCGGTGCCGCACCGAGCTCCCGAAGGTAGAGCGGCCAGACCGCCGAGAGGACCCCGAAGCCGACGCCGAAGAGGACTTGCGCCCCTGTGAGGAGCCAGATGTCTCGCGGAAGGCTCAGGTCCGCCCCTTCACGATCCCCTTCGCGCGACGGTCTTCGAACTCCGCGCGCGCCTTGCGCAGCACCTCCGGATCCACGAGCACGTCGATGGCGGTGAGTGCGAGCGCCTTCGCCGCGGCGAGCGCGTTGTCGTGTGCCTCCTGCGACAGCACGGCCTCGCGGAAGGCGACGGAGTGGCCGGGGATCGAGTCCTGCGAAACCGCGATGTAGGGATGGATCGCCGGCAGGACCTGCATCACGTTCCCCATGTCCGTAGATCCGACCCGCTCCTCGTCGCGGGCCTCGAAAACCTGCACGCCTTGCGCGCGCATGTGGTGCGCCCAGCGTTCCGCGATCGGGGTCGAGAAGACCATGTTCTCGTAGCCGGCATTCTCGTTCACCGTGACGTTGAGCTGCGTGCCGGTCGCAAGCGCGGCGCCTTCCGCGCACGCGATGAAACGGCGCAGCACCTCCTGTTGGTAACGACGATCGAGCGCGCGGATGGAAAAGCGGGCCGCCGCGTAGTCGGGGATCACGTTCGCCGCGCTCCCGCCGGACGTGATGATCCCGTGCACGCGCGCATCGGGACGCAGCTGCTGACGCATCGCGTTGACGTTGTTGAAGAGCTGAAGGATCCCGTCGAGCGCGTTGATGCCGAGATCCGGCTGCGACGCGGCGTGCGCAGCCCTTCCGCGGTACTCGACCATGACGCGATTCGAAGCGAGCGAGTGACGGCCCGCGAGCGATCTGCCTGAGGTCGGGTGGATCATCATCGCGACGTCGACGTCATCGAAGCCGCCGGCGCGCAGCAGCGCGACCTTCCCGCCCCCGCCCTCTTCCGCGGGCGTACCGATCGCGGCGACGCGGCCCGGCAGCTGATCCATGACCGCGCGGACGCCGACCGACGCGGCGATGCCGATCATCGCGATGAGGTTGTGCCCGCAGGCGTGGCCGATCTCGGCGAGGGCGTCGTACTCCTGCAGGATCGCCACGGTCGGACCGGGACCGCGCCCTTTCGCGTCGCCGCGGTAGCTCGTCTCGATACCGCGGTAGCCGCGCTCGACGCTGAAGCCCGCGCCCTCGAGGAACTCCGTCAGGCGGATCGCAGCCTCGCGTTCCTCGAAGGCGAGCTCGGGCTTTGCGTGGATCGCACGCGACAACGCGAAAAGGGCGTCGCGCCGCTCGTCGATCGCCCGTAGCGCGCGCTGCTGGAGCGCCTTTGGCTCGCTCATCGAGCTTGGGGGGCTTCGCGAGCTTGGGGGGCTTCGCCCCCCAAACCCCCGGCCTGGTGACCGGAGATCAAGGCGAGGATCACTCGGTCGAGCGCGCCGTCGGCGTTCTCGAAGAGCGCCGAGGCCTGTTCCGAACCGACGCCCCGGCGGCGCGCGACGTTCGCGATCTCCGCCATGAATCGCGCACGGAAGAAGAGGAACGCCTGCGTGGCCTCACCGAGCGAAAGCCCATGCCGCTTTGCCTCGACGCCGTACTCGCGCCCAAGGATCTCGGCCTGCGCGAGCAGCTGCTCGCGGCCGACCGCACGCGTCGTGTCGAGATGGCCGAGGAGGAATTCGCTCATGCGCATCCCGCGCTCGCGGAACCAGCGAAGCGATTCCTCATCGAATGACTTGTGCCACTCCTGCGACGCGAGGTCGGTGCGGACGCGCCGCCGGAACTCCGCCGCGATGCGATCGGGCGGCTCGCCGAGCGACGACAGTGACTGGCGACGCGTCTGCCGCGGGCGGGGGAGCATCGCATCGATCGACGCGCGCAGAAAGCGCCGATGCCCTCCGGGTGTGGTGAACACTTCGATCTTGCCGCCGTCCGCCCAACGGCGCAGCGTGTCCGGGTCGACGCCGAGGATGCGGCTCGCCTCGCCCAGCGTGAGCCAGTCCCCGCGGTCGATCATCGTCCTAGAGATACGGCAAATCTAGGCGAAACTTGGCCGGAGGCGAAGATGGCGCGCCAGGCGAAACCGCGAGGCACCACCCGACCGCCGTATGCGGGTGAGCTTCATGAGACCGCCTTGTGCGCGCTTCGAGCGGGTCGATTGCCGGCCGAGCTCGCACGAGAGATCGGCGTGCCGACGACGACGCTCAGGGCTTGGCTGCACGCGGCGGATCTCGCCGCGGCCGGGTCGCGACACACGCGCACGGAGGTTCTCGGACGGGCGATCAGGGAATACGCGCGACTCGACCAACTGCTCGCACGGCTGTCGTCGCGCGATTTCGCTCTGCGTCTACCGTTCGATCGTTCTGCCCGCGATCGTTGGACCGTCAAGGACGCCTTGGCGCACATCACGTTTTGGAAGGCGGACGTTGCTCGAAAGGCGCTCGGGATCCGTCGACCGGCGAAAGATCGGGAGGCCATGAGCAGCGACCCAAACCATTTCGTCTACCTGCAGTGGCGCGACCGCTCCGCGAAGGACGTCGTGGCCTGGCACCGGCAAGTACAAGAGGACCTCGTC